>Ga0209278_1001746_pt1 | contig 12835 bp, 10 predicted proteins | sample JI81BgreenDNA_FD_187504 | JGI IMG/M metagenome (GOLD analysis project Ga0209278, IMG submission 187504) | Wastewater effluent complex algal communities from Wisconsin, to seasonally profile nutrient transformation and Carbon sequestration -... | ecosystem: Engineered > WWTP > Effluent > Algae... | reverse complement strand
CCAGTTCGATGGTGCCGCCGACCGACCGGCCGACATAGACATCGTCGATATAGACGCCGACGCCGGGGTCGACCGCAGCGGTCGGGTCGAGCTGGCCGATGCCGCGAATGAACACCACCGCTGCCGCGCTGTTGCCCGAAAGCTGGCCGGCGGGCTTGAACTGCAGGCTGGGCGTGAACCGCTCAAGATCCTGGGTCTGCGTGATCTGGCGGTCTTCCAGCGCCTCGCCGCTGAACACCGTGACTGCCACAGGTGTTTCCTGCAGCGATTCCTCGCGGCGGCGGGCGCTGACGATGATCTCTGTTGGCTCTGCCTCTTGTGCTTCCGATTGATCTGCCGTCTGCGCCTGGGCCAGGTGCGGCAGGCTTGCCAGTGCCAGGGCACCAAAGGCCGTGGTGATCATCGCGCGGCGGCGCAATACGAAGCTGCTCGACATGGCTATCTCCCCAATGGCGGTTCCTCTGTCGGGAACCCTGTTGAGAGAAGCTTGCAACACCCGCGCTGCCACCTCTAATCCGATTTGCAGCCAGCCCATAAGAAATGGCAAAGTGTGACACCGGCCGGTCAGGGATGAGATGCCGTCTTGCCGATGCGAAGCCGGGGACCGGGGCGGGGTCGGGACAGCGTGCGATGGCATGCACGCGCCCAACCCCGATATTCACCGATCCCCCGATCGGTGCCCCAGCTAAGGCCCCCCGGCCGTTTGATCCTGATGGCCGCCAGCTTCCCCCTAAGCTGCCCCCCGGCAGTCAGGATCAGAAAAGTGCGTCGTCGAACAACGCGTCATCGTCGTCCGCATAGCCGCCGGCGGCGGGTGCGGATGCGGCGGCATCGCCGATCAGCCTGGTCATGCCGGGCAGCACGAAGTCGTCATGCACGTGGCGCTCGCTCGCCATGGTATAGGACCGGGCGAGCCGTTCCATCACGTCGCGCGCGGGCTGGTCGTTGCGACCTTCGAGCGGCAACGGCGTGTCACACCCGATTTCCATGGTGAGCAGTTGCTCGATCCGCTCGAGCGCATTGCCCAGATCGAGGCTTTCTTCCAGCTCGTCGGTGGTGGAACGCAGCGCGCCGAGCAGGCCGCTGGCCATGTCCTTGGACACCGCCATCGCCTGTTCGGTGCGCTGTGCGCCTTCGCGGATCGCATTGAGCGAGCGGGCCAGGCCGTCGCTGTCCTGCTCTTCATGCGTATCGGCATGTTCGCGCATGCGCAGCGACACTTCGCCCAGCGTGGTTGCCTCTGCCGTGATCTGCTTGATCGTCTGGTCGAGGCTGTCGGAACTGGCGCGGATTTCGTTTGCGATGACCGAGACAGGGCGACCGATCGCTTCGACACGGCGGCATTTCAGCCCGATATTGATCGCCATCTGCTGCACCTCGATACGCAGGATGCGCATCGCGGCGGCGCGTCCCGACAGGTCGTCGACCGTATCGACGATGATGCGCAGCGTCTCGGCCGCCTGGACATCGGCAAGGCGCAGTTGGGTGATCATCGCATTGGCTTCGGCAATCCCGGCCTCCAGGCTGCGCAGGAAGACCTGGCCGTCCTCCGATCCGCCGCCCTTGCTCAGCGCGATCAGCCGGTCGGCTTCGGGCACCAGCCCGCGCAGCGAGGTGACCAGCGCGCGGGTTTCGGTGCGGAACTCCTGCGCGGTGGAGGCGGTGTGCGCCAGCAGCAGCCGCAGCAGATGGTCGCGGCACGCAGCCTCGTCCTCGGCCGAAAGCCCCGCTGCCGCCAGCGTCGCATGCGCATCGAGATAGCCGGCCAGCACATGTTCCAGCCGCTGGCGGGCGATATCGCCAACCTGGATCGCACCCAGCACGCCTGCCACATTGGCCTGGATCGAGCGCGCCAGCGCAGAGGTCTTTTCGGCAAGCTCGGCGAGCATGCCCTGGTGACGGCGCAGCGCTGCTGCGTCGGCTTCCAGACGGTCGGGCACATGCGGCACGACGCGCTGGCACTCGCTCGTCAGCAGACGGTCGTTATGCTCCATGCTGCGCAGGCTGACGCGCAGCTCGTCAAGCTTGGTCTTGAGCGCGCTGACCTCTGCCTCGCCTGCGCCCAGCTGGCCCGACATGGTGTTGGCGAAATCGACAAAAGTCTCTGCGCCCGATGCGGCGATCTTCACGTTGAGGCCGAAAATGTGCAGCACGTGCAGCGACTTCTGCACTTCGTCGAGAAAGCTCGACAGCCGCCGCGCGGCAAGCTGGATCTCGCCGATCTCGCCGGCGCGGCTCTGGGTCTGCTCGCCGACATTCGACAGGCGGCGAGCCGCGGTGGTGAGGTTGGTCACCGCCGTGGCACCATCGCCGGACTGGAAGGTCGAGGTCGCATCGCGCAGCGCAGTGACGATGCCGTCGATCGAACGCACCGCCTCTGCCAGCGTGTTGCCCACGGTCACGAAGCGCGCGTCGATGCCCTGCGTGATCTGGCTGAGCAGCACGCTGATGGTGCCCGCGCCGTCCTGGCTGGGTTCGCTGGCGCTGATTCTGGCATGCAGCATGGCTGTCCTGGTCCTTGTTCAGCGGGCCGTGGCGTGGAGCAGTTCGCGGGCGATCGCGCCCAGGGGGATCACCTTGTCGGCGGCATCGCGGGCGATGGCCTCCTTGGGCATGCCGAAGACGATGCAGCTCGCCTCGTCCTGCGCAAAGGTGCGCGCTCCGCACTGCTTCATCTCGAGCAGGCCGCGCGCGCCGTCATCGCCCATGCCGGTCATGATGATGCCGACCGCGTTCGATCCGGCACTGCGCGCGGCAGAGCGGAACAGCACATCGACCGAGGGACGGTGGCGCGAGACCAGCGGGCCTTCGCGCACCGAGACGAGATAGCGCGCGCCCTGGCGTTCCAGCAGCGTGTGGCGGCCGCCGGGCGCGATCAGCACATGGCCGCGCATCACCGTATCGCCGTCCTGCGCTTCCTTGACACTGACATTGCACAAACCGTCGAGCCGCTTGGCAAAGGCGCGGGTGAAATTCTCCGGCATGTGCTGGACAATCACGATGCCGGGCGAATTGGCGGGCAGTGCCATCAGCACCTCGCGCAGCGCCTCGGTGCCGCCGGTCGAAGCCCCGATACAGACGACCATTTCGGTCGTCTTGCTCATCGCTCGGCCCGAAGGCGGCATCAGCATCGCGTCGGCGGTCAGCTTGGCTTCGACCTTGCGGGGCTGGGGCGCCGCCTTGCGTCCGCTGACCCGGGCCCTGGCCGCGCCCTTGACCGTCTCGCGGATCATCATGCGCGATTCTGCCAGATGGTCGGCCACGCCCATGCGCGGCTTGCAGATGATGTCGACCGCGCCGGCCTCCAGCGCCTGCATCAGTGTTTCGGAACCCTGCTCGGTCAGCGACGAGCACATCACCACCGGCACCGGGCATTGTTCCATGATTTTGCGCAGGAAGGTGATGCCATCCATGCGCGGCATCTCGACGTCGAGCGTGATGACGTCGGGCACCTCGTCCTTGATGTAACGGGCCGCGGCAAACGGGTCCGATGCAGCGGCGATCACCTCGATTTCGGGATCCTCCTGCAGCACGGCCGTAAGGGTCTGGCGCACGCTGGCGCTGTCATCGATGATGAGCACGCGGATCTTGGGACGCACCATGAGCGGTTACACCTTCTGGAAGACCGTGTTGCAGACAGTCTTCAGCTGCCCGCTGAAGCCAGCGATGGATTCGGAATGGCCCAGCAACAGATAGCCCCCCGGACGAAGCTGTTCGCACAAACGGGTTACGACTTTGTGCTGGGTCGGCTTGTCGAAATAGATCAGCACGTTGCGGCAGAAGATGATGTCCACCGGATTGCCGATCGCATAACGGTCGCTCATCAGGTTGAGCCGACCAAAGCTGACCTTCTTGCGCAAGGCAGCGGCAATGCGCACCTCGCGGCGGCTGGGGTCCTTGGGCTCCATCACATAGCGCCGACGCAGCGCCGCTGGCACCGGCTCCACCATCTCGGCAGGGTAGATGCCCTTGACGCCGGTCTGCAGCATCTCGGTATCGAGGTCCGTAGCCAGGATCTCGTAATCGGGGCCGCCATGGTTCTGGGCGTAATCGTCGAGCACCATCGCCAGCGTATAGGGTTCTGCCCCGTTCGAGCTCGCCGCGCTCCAGCACCGCAGCATGCGCTGCCCGCGCTCCTGATATTGCGGCAGGATGTCCGAGACCAGGAAATCGAAATGATTGCGCTCGCGGAAGAAGTCCGTCTTGTTGGTGGTCACGGCATTGAGGAAATCGTCCATCTCGGCCTGTGAGACGTCGCTGCTCAGGATATGCGCGCAATAATCCGCGATGCTGCAATAGCCATTGTCGCGCACGCGCCGCCGCAGCCGGCCTTCCAGCATCGTGGTCTTGGAAGGGGGCATGCGGATGCCCGTCGCGCTGTAGATCAGCGCCGCCAGCGCCCGGAAATGCTGGGGGCTGATGGTGTCCGAAATCGGCGCGACCATTTTTGCCGTAGCTGCTGCCATGATCAGGCCACCTTTGCGACCGGGGTAAGCAGATGGGCCTCATCTGCGGTAAAGATGCTGGCGACGTCGATGATCACGACAAATCCGCCCTCGTTGCGCACGACGCCGGTGATATAGTCCGACTTCCAGCGGACCCCGATATCGGGCGCGTTCTCGATGCGGGCGGTTGCGATCGTGGCCACCGACAGCACCTTGTCGATGACAACCCCCAGCGACAGCATGCGGTCGGCCAGCGGAATGTCGAGGATCAGGATGCGGGTCGACAGCGTCGGTTCGGCGGCGGGCAGGCCCAGGCGGACACGCAGGTCCACCGTGGGCACGCCCTGGCCACGCACATCGGTCAGGCCCAGGAAATAGTCGGGGCCGTTGGGCACCTGAAACGGCGGCTTGTGATCAAGGATTTCCCTGACCAGGCCCACCGGGACGGCGAAGACTTCTTCGCCGATCCCGAATTCGACCACCTGAATTTCAGTCTGTGTGCTCATGCTGCCTGTCCAAAATCTGCGTCGTCGTCATCAACGCCGCCACGTTCCAGATCGAGGGCAAAGCCCTTCACCCGCTCCTGCTGATGCGCCACGGACTGCGGCTTCGGCTTGGAGGCAGAGGGCTTTGCTGCGGGCTTCGTCGCGCGCTTGGGGGCTGCAGCCGGGCGGCTGAAGCTCTGGGTCGCGCGCCCATGGCCGCTGGCGTCGACGCGGAAGAACGCGATCGTCTGCTGCAGTTCCTCGGCCTGGCTGGCCAGTTCCTCGGACGTGCTGCTGATCTGCTCGGAGGCGCTGGCATTCTGCTGCGTGACCTTGTCGAGCTGCTGGATCGCCTCGTTGATCTGCGCGGTGCCGATGTCCTGTTCGCGGCAGGCGGCGCTGATCTCGGACACCAGTTCGGCGGTCCGGCGGATATCGGGGACCAGCTTGCCCAGCATTTCACCGGCTTCGGCAGCAGCCTTGACGGTTTCAGAAGAGACCGAGCTGATCTCGGCGGCGGCACCCTGGCTGCGCTCGGCAAGCTTGCGCACTTCGGATGCGACCACCGCAAAGCCGCGGCCATGTTCGCCGGCGCGAGCCGCCTCGACTGCAGCGTTGAGCGCGAGAAGGTCGGTCTGACGGGCGATTTCCTGGACGATGCCGATCTTCTCGGCGATCATCTGCATGGCGTCCACCGCCTTGTTGACCGCCTGGCCGCTGATATCGGCATCCTGGGCGGACTGGCGCGCGATCTTTTCGGTCTGCGCGGCATTGTCGGCGTTCTGCTTGATGTTGGCGGCCATTTCTTCCATCGAGGCCGAGGCCTGTTCGGCAGCGGCGGCCTGCTCGGTCGCGCCCTGCGACACCTGTTCGGAGCTGGACGACAGTTCCTGGCTGCCAGCGGCGACATTGCCGATGGCCGCAGTGGTATCGCCAACCACGATGCGCAGCCGTTCGACCATCGCGATCAGCGCGTGACCCAGCTTGTCCTGATCGGACAGCGCAGTGTGCTGCACGGTCAGGTCGCCATGTGCGATGGTTTCAGCCAGGGCTGCGGTCTGGCGCAGGTTGGCGGTCATGCGGTTGACGGTATCGACCAGGTCCTTGATCTCGTCATTGCTGGTGACGACCACGTCCTTGTCGAGGTCACCAATGGCGACCGCGTCGATGGCGACGCTCACGTTCTTCAGACCGCGCGAGATGGTCAGCGAAATCCAGATGGCGGCGGCAATGCCGGCAACAACGGCGATGACCAGCAGCGCGATGAAGAGGTTGCGGGCATCGGCATAGGCAGCATCGCCTTCCGCGCTGGCCTTGTTACCGCCTTCGGTGTTCAGCTTGACCAGCTTCAGCAGATCGGCGGAGAACGCGTCGTACAGGCCCTTGCTGTCAGCCAATGTCGCTGCAGCTTCCACATTCTGGTTGTTGCGCGACAGACTAATGAAGCGCTCGCTGACCTTCAGGTACCGGGCGAACTTGCCCTCGAAGCTCTGATAGATCTGCCGCTCCTCATCCGAAGAGATCAGCTTTTCATAACGGGCGCGCTGGGTGCTGATATCGCTGAGCACCGTGTCGATCTGACCCTCGGCCTCGCGCATCACCGCAGGGTCGGTCGAGACGACGTGCGTGTATTGCATGATGCGCAGGTCCGACGTCGCGGTGTTGATCCGGTGGATGCTGTCGATGCTCGGCATCCAGTTGGTCGCCAGCTCGGTCGACTTGTCGTTGATGTTCGACATGTTCGTGATGCCGAAAATGCCGATAATGCCGGTGATCAGAAGCAGGAAGGCGAAAGCGCCCGCCAGTTTTGCCTTGATGGTAGCACGCATGGGTCAGGTCTCACTTCAGTTGCTATGGCAAGGGCACATGGGCACATGCCACCGGTGATGGAAAATCGATTGAACTACAGAAGCTTGGAACTGTCTGGAGCGTGGGCGGGGTCAGGCCGCGGCTCCGAAATCGGCATCGTCATCGTCCGCGACACCGCGTTCCAGATCGAGCGCAAAGCCTTTCACCCGCTCTTGCTGATGCGCCACGCTATGGGGCTTCGGCTTGGCAGCGGCAGGCTTGGCGGGCTTTGAAGTCTTCGTCACTGGCCTGGGGGACTTGCTCGCCGCAGGTCGCGGCGTGCTGGGTCTGGCGTGGCGTGCCTCTCGCTCATCAAGCTGGAAGAACGCGATGGTGCTCTGCAGCTCCTCGGCCTGGCTGGCCAGTTCCTCGGACGTGCTGCTGATCTGTTCGGACGCGCTGGCATTCTGCTGCGTGACCTGGTCGAGCTGCTGGATCGCCTCGTTGATCTGTTCGCTGCCGATATCCTGTTCGCGGCAGGCGGCGCTGATCTCGGATACCAGCTCGGCGGTCCGTCGGATATCGGGGACCAGCTTGCTCAGCATCTCGCCAGCCTCGGCGGCGGCCTTGACGGTTTCCGAAGAGACCGAGCTGATCTCGGCAGCGGCGCCCTGGCTGCGCTCGGCCAGCTTGCGCACTTCCGATGCCACGACCGCAAAGCCGCGGCCATGTTCGCCGGCCCGCGCCGCCTCGACCGCTGCGTTCAGTGCGAGCAGATCGGTCTGGCGGGCGATTTCCTGGACGATCCCGATCTTGTCGGCGATCATCTGCATTGCACCGACCGCCTTGTTGACGGCATCGCCGCTCATTTCGGCGTCCTTGGCAGATTGACGCGCGATCTTTTCGGTCTGCGCGGCATTGTCGGCATTCTGCTTGATGTTCGCGGCCATCTCTTCCATCGCCGCAGAAGCCTGTTCGGCGGCAGCGGCCTGTTCGGACGCGCCCTGCGAGACCTGTTCGGAGCTGGACGAGAGTTCCTGGCTGCCCGAAGCGACCTGCGCTGCAGCGTCGGTGACGTTCGCGGCAAAGCCGGACAGGCTGTCGATCAGGTTGTTGATCGAATCCTTCATGCGGCGGTGATCGCCTTCGCACGCGATTTCCACCCGCTCGGTCAGCGCACCGGTGCTGACCAGGTCGAGCACGCGGTTGCCCTCGGCAATCGGGTCCAAAATGGCATCAAGCATGCCGTTGATCGAATGGACCACGCGGCCGAAATCACCCGGGAAATCGCCGGCATTGCCGCGTTCTTGCAGCTGCCCGGCGGCAGACGCATCGATCAGGCGCTGGATTTCGCCGATGATCGCCTGGAAATTGGCGCGCAGCAGCTCGATGGTGTCGTTGATGAACGCCTTCTTGCCGGGCAGCTGTTCCATCGGCGCGTTGAAATTGCCTTCGCCGAACTGCTTTATGCAGGCCATCGCCTTTTTCTTGGCGGAGATATGGTTGGCGACCATCAGGTTGATGCCCTCGGCCATCCGCGCGAAATCGCCCTCGAACTTGGCGACCGGGACGAACACGTCGATATCGCCGCGATCATGCTCGGCCGACATCTGGTTCATCTCGTGGATCAGCCCGCGCAGGTTGCCGCGCAGTTGTTCGATGATGTCGTTGATGAACGCCTTCTTGCCGGGAAGCTGCGCGAACGGGATATCGAAATTGCCGCTCGCAAATTCCTTGACGCAGGCCATCGCGCTCTTCTTGACCGCGATATGGCTGTCGACCAGTTCGTTCACCTTGTGCGCGATGATGGCATATTCGCCCGGATAATCGGTCGGACGCAGCGCGACCTCGATATCGCCCCGGGCATGTTCGGCGAGCACATGCTCAACCCCGGTGCGCAGCGCATGCGCGGGCCGGCCTGCCGCATCGAGCAGCTCGTTGACGGCAAGCAGCATGTCCCGTGCGCCGCCGGTCGCGCTCATTGCGTCCGCTCGCGCTCCGCTGTCGCCTGCGGCCATGGCGCGCGTAACGCGGCGGACCTCTTCGGTGGCATGGTCGAAATGTGAACTCGACTTCAGGGAAACATACGGGCGCATGGGCTTGAACTCGCTCTAGCTGGAAACGGTGGAAAGCTGGGCAACGCCCTCCGGAGACTGGCAATTGAAGATGGCGGTAAGATTGGGCAGCACGACGATGCCGCCGGGATGCCGGACCAGTTCATGAATGAACTCGCGGCGCCAGCGCATGCCGACAACAGGCGGCTTTTCGCTGTCGGCCTGGCGCAGGGTCGTCACCTCGTGCACCTTGTCGGTGCGGACACCGATCTGGGTGGGTTCGCCGTCAATGGCGATCTCGATGACGATGATGCGGCTGTCGATCGTGTTTTCGGCTGCGGTCATGTCGAACGCCAGCCGCAGATCGGCAATGGGGATGATCTTGCCGCGAAAGTTGACGACGCTGCGCACCAGCGGCGATGCACCGGGCACCATCGTTTCGGGCAACAGGTCCAGGATCTCGCGGACCAGCATCGCTTCGACCGCAAAGGTTTCGCTGGCCAGGTCAAAGGTCAGCACTTCAAGCTGGCCTTCGGCGTCCCAGTTGGCGGCAGATATCGGGGTGAGTGTGTCCTGCATGGGCTTATCCGGCTGCGCGCAGCCGCTCCTCCTGAAGCTGGCCAAGGGCGACGAGCTGGACCGCGTCCAGGATCAGGGCGACGCTGCCATCGCCCAGGATCGTGGCCCCGGCAAAGGTCGCGACATCGCGGTGCAGCGGCGACATGGACTTGATGACGGTCTGGTGGCTGCCGATGATCTGATCGACCACCAGCCCGACGCGCTCGCCGCCGGTGGCGATGACGACGATCTTCTGGTGCGGATCGGGCCGGGTGCCGGTGTCGAACATCTCGCGCAGGCGGATAAAGGGCACCAGCCGGTCGCGCAGCGTGATGAAGCTGCGACCGCGCGAGCGCATGTCCTCTTCCAGGCTGAGCTCGATGCATTCCTCGACCACGGCCAGCGGGATGACATAGCAACCCTCGCCGACGCGCACGAGCAGGCCTTCGATGATCGCCAGGGTCAGCGGGATGCGCAGCACCACGGTCGATCCCTCGCCGGGGTTCGATGTGATGTCGATCGTGCCGCGCAGGCTTTCGATCGTGCGCTTGACCACGTCCATCCCGACCCCGCGGCCCGACAGGTTGGTAACCTGCGCGGCGGTGGAAAAGCCGGGGTGGAAGATCATCTGCAACAGTTCGGAATCGCTGATCTGCGCGCCGGGCTCGATCAGCCCCTGCGCCTCTGCCTTCGCGCGGACACGGTCGCGGTTGATGCCGCGGCCGTCATCGCGAATGGTGATCAGCACCTCGCCGCCAGCCTGATGCGCGCTGAGCGTGACATGGCCAGCCTCGCTCTTGCCTGCAGCCACGCGCTCCTCGGGCGTTTCAAGGCCATGGTCGCAGGCGTTGCGGATAAGGTGCACCATCGGATCGGCCAGCCGCTCGATCACGGTCTTGTCGACTTCGGTGGTCTCGCCATGGGTCGAAAGGTCGATGGTCTTGCCGGTCTCGCGCGCCAGATCGTGCACCAGCCGACGGAAGCGGCCGAACAGGCTGGCGACCGGGACCATGCGCAGCACCATCATCGTGTCGCGCAGCTCGCTGGCCAGCCGCTCGATATCCTCCGCGACCGAACGCAGCGCCAGTTCGCCCGCAGGTCCGCGCACGCCCTGGTTGGAAAGCTGGGCAAGGCGGCTCTGGACGATCACCAGCTCCCCCACACGGTCCATCAGCACATCGAGCCGTTCGGCGGGAACGCGGACGCTTTCCTGCGCCTTGGCCGGGCTGTTGGCAGGGGTGTTGGCGGGACGGGCCTTGCCGGTATCAGCGCTGACCGCATCGGCCGCCGGCGCTGCGGCTTGCACTGCCGGCGTTGGGATCTGCGGGGTGACGTCGTCACTGGCCGCGATCTCCGTTTCGCACGGATCGATTTCCAGCGGCGCGACATCCAGCTCCATGTCGTCCATCACGAAGATGAACACATCCTCGATATCTGCGCGCGAAACATCACCGCGCAGCTCGACCTGCCAGCCGAGATGGCATTGGCTGGCATCCAGTTCGTCAAGCGACGGGATACGGTCGGTCTGCGCGGTGACCTTCGCATCGCCCAATGCCCTCAGCTCGTCCAGCAGCACCAGAGGGTTGGTACCAGTGGTCATGCAGTTGGCGGGAAGGCGGAAGGTAATGGTCCAGCCGGCGGTTGCGGGCGAGGATGGGGCGGTGGCTATCGCGGTTTCCGCGCGATTGTCGGCATCAGCTGCGCCCGCGACGTCGGCCGCGCCGATCGCCTGGTGCAGGCGGCCGAGAATCTCGTCGCCGGTGGCATCCAGGCCAGAGCCATCGCCATCGACCAGCGCCTGCATGTGATCCATCGCCGAAAGGATGACCGCGACAAGTTCTTCGGTGGCCGGAACCTGGCCCTTGCGGACGCGGTCAAAGGCGGTTTCGCAATGATGGGTAAAGGCGGCCAGGGCATCGAAGCCGAACATCGCGCCCGAACCCTTGAGCGTGTGGAACCCGCGAAAGACGCTGTCGACCAGATCGCGGCTGCCCAGATCGTGCGACAGGTCGAGCAGTGCCTGTTCGATATCGCCCAGCAGCTCGCCAGCCTCGACCCGGAACGCTGCGATCGGGTCTTGCGCGTTCATCGACCGAGCACCTTGGCCGCGATGCGCAGCAGTTGATCGGGCACGAACGGCTTGACCAGCCAGCCGGTGGCACCGGCTGCGCGGGCCTCCTGCTTCATCGCTTCGTCGGATTCGGTGGTGAGGAAGATGATGGGCGTGCCCGTCTGGATCGGCAGCTTGCGGATCTCGCGGATCATCTCCAGCCCGTTCATATTGGGCATGTTGAGATCGGCGATGATCATGTCGAACTTGCTGGCCTTGGCCTTGTTCAGGCCATCCAGCCCGTCCACAGCCTCGCTTACGTCATAACCTGCACCGCTCAATGCGATGCGGATCGCCATGCGCAGGCTGGATGAATCATCAACTGTCAGGATCGAAGCAGTCACTGCGAAGGTCCTCCATGGAGCCAGGAATTGAGATTGGCAGTTGGCAGCAGATCGGCGAGCCCGGCCCGGGCCAGCGTGGCGGCCAGCTGCTCATGTGCATTCGGGTTGAACTCGACCGACTTGCCGCACTTCGACGCATGGGCATGCGCCGAATACACAGTCTGGAAGAAGGACAGATCCACATCCTGCAGTTGGGATATGTCGAGCGTGACCCTTTCACACTCAACCAACGCAGCCAGAAGCTCGTCTCTTAGCGGACCGGCGTTCTGGATATTGGCGGAGCTGCCAACATTTAGCGTTTTATGCATGGTCTTTTCCCCCCGGAACTTGACGAAGTTTTACGTCTTTCTTCGTCAAATATTGGTTAACGGTGCAAGAGCCATAGCCCTGATGACGGGTGGGCCTGGCAAGGCGAACGGGTCATACGGGGCGCCATTCCGGCCAACCTTGAAATTACGCAATAAAATCTTGGTTTTAATCGCGCGTAAAGGCTCGTACTGAAGGCCAGGTTACCAGCCTGTTACAGTGGTGGACGGATAACGTTAACCTGCGGGTTGTGAGCGTTAATATCTGGTATGTGATCAGAACGATGATCTGGACCGTATTTCTACTGGCCGAATACTGCGAATCAACTTGGCGACGGTACGCTAGCGATAATTCGCGAATCGATTCGGGCGTGGCCCGGTTGCAGCGCCTTTTCCACCTGCGGTATTCACGCCATGCTCAGCCACGGACGTGCACGCTTGCTCCGCCTCTGGAGCCGGTCTATCTGGACGGCCTTCCAGATCCTGGCCCTGTTGCGGAGTTTTCTGATGCGCTTTTCCCTGTTGCTTGCCTCTACCGCCTTGCTGATGTCTGCCCCTGTCCTGGCCGAAGAGGGCATGTGGCTGCCCGGCCAGACGCCAGCGCTGGGAGACAAGCTGAAAGAGGCGGGGCTGGAACTGTCGCCGGCCGATCTGGGCAATCTGAAGGCTGCGCCGCTCAATGCCATCGTTTCGCTGGGCGGCTGTTCCGCCTCGTTCGTCAGCCCCGAAGGCCTGGTCGCGACCAA
>Ga0209278_1001745_pt1 | contig 12837 bp, 14 predicted proteins | sample JI81BgreenDNA_FD_187504 | JGI IMG/M metagenome (GOLD analysis project Ga0209278, IMG submission 187504) | Wastewater effluent complex algal communities from Wisconsin, to seasonally profile nutrient transformation and Carbon sequestration -... | ecosystem: Engineered > WWTP > Effluent > Algae... | reverse complement strand
TAGCCCCATCCCCCTCACTTGCGTATCTACACTCCCTTGATACCGCCCTAGCCCCATCCCCCTCACTTGCGTATCTACACTCCCTTGATACCGCCCTAGCCCCATCCCCTCACTTGCGTATCTACACTCCCTTGATACCGCCCTATACAGATTACGCCATCACCACACCCCTTGATACCGCACCGTGCTAATATCAACCGCGCCAAAACATTACCCGATGGTTATTATTAACCGCGCCAAACATTGGCTACCGGCTAACATCAATTGCGCCAAAGATTACAGCTACGTTAATAGTAAAGGTGTCGATTGCGGCGGCAATAACCAACAGCAACCGCGCCAAAGATTGCGAGGTTGGCTAACAACAACACCCTGCAAACATCGCTACCGGCTAACAGAAAATCCCAGCACTTTAGCCCAGTCGCTAACAGTGATCATACCCCGGTATCTCTATCGGAAAACCGTAGATTGGCAACCGGTAGCCTCAACGCCAGGTCATCATCTGCGGAACCCGGCCGCATGGTGCCAGCCCAACCGGTCGCGTCGTGGCCATGCCAGCCCTACCGATAGCGATTGCCCGTGGTAAGCCGTCTACGGAACCCGTGCCAGCCCCTTGCGACGTGCCAGCCCCTACCGGTCGCGTGATGCCCCTACAGCCGCGCTATGCCCACTCCAGCCCCTACCGGTCGCGATTGCCCGTGGTGAGCCAAACCCTTGGTATGCCGATGTAACACCCCTTTTTTAGAATCCAGTCCTCAGAAAGGGGTGTTACAAACTCAGACAGCCAAAACCGAAATGCCCCAAATAGGCTTGGGGCGTGGGTTCCGGGTATTCTTGCCCCTTGCCCGCCTAGTCGGCTTGGTTGCCAGCCAGACGGGCCGCTAGGGCTAGGGCGTGGTTAAGGCGTGGGTAGGGCTGCTGTTGGGGGCTGGCACTGTCTGCGGAACGGAACGCATGAGGCTATCGAGCGCCGAAACGCCAGAAATCAGCACGGATGCCCATGCTGATTTTGCCCTGGCTGTCTGGGCTAGGGCGGTTGGCTTATTCTGTTGTGCTGGCTGGGTTATCTACCCATCGGCCCACTGTCTGAAATCTAGGACTTGCTCTTCTGTTAAGGCTGCTAGGCTACTTACCCCGTATCGGGCTAGGGCCGCGTCATGTAGGTTGGCATTCTCGAAAATCCACAGCCAGGTTTCGGTAGTGTCCTCATCCTCACTGGCTGGCTTATAGGCTTGTTTGGCGTTCTCTTCTAGCCGTTGTTGCTCACGACGTTTCGCCGCGCCTTGGACTCGCGTAACCGTCTCTTGCTCGATCGCGTAAATCCGGCTACCACGCGCGTCACCCGAACCGACTTGGCTAACCATCTTGGTTTCAATCCCTAGACCGCGTAGCAGTCCGCAGATGATTTGGGTGTTGGATTGACCGGGGTGAATTGAGACCCCAAGCCCCAAGCGAATTTGGCGGGCGTTTTTGCGACAAGTATTTGCAACCTCTACCACTAATTCGGACTCGTTACCGAACTGGTTCATGGTGATGAGCCGATCAAACTTCAGTGCCTTCCGCAGATTGGCACGCAAAACATTACGCCCAACCTCGTTAGCGGTTAGCGTGTCGGGATGATCCAAGGCCCGTTTGATCGATTTCTTGTCTAGGTCTTTGGCGTATTCAGGGAATAGCAATCCTTGAATTGCCGACACAGCCCGCCGTAACCGTCCGTTGCTCTTGTGGTCGGCCTCTAGCCAGCTAATCGCGTCCTCATCTGAAAGTTCTGACAGGTCAATCGCGTAGGCCCGTTCAACCCGGTAGCGGTCTAATTCAGCCCGCTGGGTTTCTGTTAGGGACTCTAGGCGACCGTAAGCCGTAGCCTGTTCCGTCGTAATCTGATGGGCGTTGCGAATGCCTTCAATCCATCGGGTGCGAATCTCTTCTTTGATTTGCTCTAGGATCGCCTTATCTTCTTTCGAGAGTTTGGCGGTAGATTCTGCGGTTTGAATCTTCTTACCTTCAAACTTCAAAAGCTCGATTAGGTAGTGTCCGTGTAGGCTTGATTCTAGGTTTCTGTCGGCATCAATGTTTGATTGCAAAATGTTCCATTGATTGTCCGCAGACAAAGCACCACGCGGGTCATAGGCTGCTGTTCCATCAGAAACTTGCGCGGCCTGCTGGGAGCTTTCGATCAAATCCTCTAGGCATTGCTCAGGGTTCCAAGAGTCTGAATACTTGCCCCGATACAGCCCCTTTTTGAATGTGAAAATTTTGCGCTCTACCGGTTGGCGATAGCGGTCTAGGGATTGGGCAAAGTCAGAGGGGCTAACCACGCCAAACGACGCGCCAATGACCAGATCAAACGCCCCTGCCAAGGTAATCGACACACCCGAACCAATCGTAGGCGAGTGAGCAATTAGCTTGCATTCGGGATGGTCGGCCAGCCATTGATCGGGGTTGGCCATGAACGCCTGAATCTCAGGATCAGCCGCCGTATCCGCAGTGATCAGCAGCCCGTAAATCTTGCCCGGTTCGGTATCGCCCAATCGCGGGCGTAGAGCCTCAAACGCGGTCGTAGCGCACTTTTTGGAGTCGGTAGCCAAAAGCAGTTTTTTACCGTCATCCAATGCAGCCGCGGCCGCCGCCAATGCCTTGTCGATTCCGTTGCGCGGGCTGATAAATTCAACCGAACCGGGCCATGATTCACGCCATCCCTTGACATCAACAACGTAGGCCCGTTCTTTGCCGCCGTCGCGACTCGCCAGCCATTCAGCGTGATTGAGTGACCAGCCGGTTAGGTCGGCACTGGCTAAGAATGTCGTTTGGGCGGTCTTGCAGGCTGCTGACAGATAGGCGCGGGCCTGGCTGGCACGGTCGCCTAGAGTGCCCGCGTCAACGGTGTGCCGTAGCAGTTGCTCCCATTCATCGCCAGACAGGAAGCCGTTTTGATCGAGGTAGCCCAGTGCTACGCCGGCCGCCCGCCCAATGGCTCCATCGATACAGGCTGTAATCCTGCTACCCATTTCCAGAATCGAGCGACCGCCGAAAGTGTCGATATCGGTTCGGTAGCTTGCGTTAGCCGTTCGGGCCATTGCCCGCGCCAAACTAACCCGGTGGTAGAGCGATAGGAAGGATTTACCTGCTGACAGTTGGGCGATTAGTTCCGATTTGCCAACACCTTTGGCCCCTACCAGTGCAACCACGCGATGACCCATAGCCGCCGCCGCAATTTCGCCGGCCCGGTCTTTGGCTGATTCCCCTGGCTGCAATTGAATGGTGAGATCAGCCTTACGCCCCAAGCGGTTTTTGATATGGCGGCTAGAAACGGTCGCTTCCCAGGATTTAGCCTGATTCAGTGCATCAGCGAAGGAATCAGCCCCTTGGTTGCGGATTAGATCATCTAGCCCCTTGCCCTGGTCATACTCCCAAGTCGCGATCAAAAACTCAGTCTTACGCCCCCCTTTTAGGTCGCGTAGAGCTTTCCGCAGACGGTTGATCGCGGCCCCTACTCTGCGGATTGCCTTGCCCGTGGTGTCCTGATCAAAAGCGGTCGTGACTGACTCACGCCCCTCTAGGAATTTCGCGGACTCAGGGCGCAATTGCCCGCGCAACTCGCCAAATTTTTCACCGTAGACCGGTGCATCAACACCACTGAAGGGCAAGACTGGGAACCCTTGAGACCATCCCGCTAGTCCCTTATGCGGCCCCTCAGTCACGATTGCGGGCAAGCTTTTGGCCGTCGCTAGCCAATCCCAGAAGCTAGGCGCGTCTGCGGTGCTGGGAACAGCCACCCCGTAACGCTGGCTGATTTTCGCCCGAACGCTGTCGTGAATCGGTGGTGTCCAGACGGGCCGGTAATTTTCCCCACGTCCGCACAAATATTTACCGCTGGCAACCTTGCGGGTTTGAGCCTTAGCCCAGTCGTTTAGCCCAATCCACTTCCCACGGCTCCAAACCTCAATCGCAACCTGAAAGGCGCTACCGTCCTCGTTTCGGAAGATTAACGCGCGGGTTGCTGGCCTGGCTTGGGTGGCTTGGGTAACGAGCTTGTCACCCCATGGTGCAAACCAGTCATAGCCCAGCGCTTCAAAGCAGGCTTGATCGGAATCGAGCGGCCCGACCATTTCGACCGCCGCACCCGAACCGTAAGGGCCATAGAACGCGCGGGATTGAAAGCGACCCAAACCACGATTGCGGCGTAGGCTACGGAACCATTGGGCTAAATCCTGGCTGGCAACCGAACCGCCAATGTCTGCGGAAAAACCACGGCTAAAGTTACGCATGACCGCGGCCCCCCTTGGCTAGGGCTACCAGTTCGGTCGCCTGTTTTGTGGTGAGCTTCAATCGCTTGGCTACACAGAACACTAGCGACCGCGCGGCTAGTGCATCAATCCCTTGCAGCCATGCGATCTGAGCGAAAATCAGCGCGGGTTTCAGTCCTCTGCCGCCGCATGGAATTTCCCACCCGTAACCGACTAAAGACCAGTCAGCAGATGCGTCACCGTTTGGCCACCGCCCGCGCCAATCCTTGTCAAAAGTTTTGTTTTTGATCGGATATAATTGGGCTGGTAGGTTAATCCCGACTTTATCGGTCGGGATTGCGTGGTTTCCGCCGTCACTGTAGCCGTTGCCGCCGTCGTTTTCATCTGTACCGTGTAAACACGCTAGAGACGGTGCTAGAATCTCTGGTAACGAGTTAGACATGGGTGAAATAATCCCTCTCTAATCTTTGTGTGCAAAGGCTTGGGGTAGTCGCCAAACTTTAGACCCATGCCTTAAAACAATTGCGAAACGCTCTCAGGGTTTGCCTTGGGGGCGTTTTGTTTTGCTGTTTCTATACTACAGCCTGCCTTCAAAAGTCACTGTTAACCCCGGTTTTTATCCCCCACAAAAGGACGTGGGGGATTTTCTTTAACTGCCCCCGATTCCTAAATCCACGCCTAGGTCTACCCCTTGCGCTTTGCGACGTTCCCTAGCGCGTTTGATGAGGTTGGCAAAGGTGGGGGATTGGATCCACTGCTCGACTGCTGACGCGGCTAACTTGCTGCCTGTCGTGCCCAGTAATTCAGCTAGCTCGCTGAGTTCGGAGTATCCAAAGTCAGTGAGCGTCATCGTTACGCGGGTTTCTCTGTCTGTGGCCATTGGTTGGTTCGTCATAGGACTACGCCTTTATTGTCTCAGTTTACCCGCGCAAGTATATATATCCTACCAGTTGGCAGCGTTTTTCCACAACTTTGCACAAACTTTTGGAAAATGGTTGCCAAACTCCACAGAAATGGCTATATTGATTTCCATCGGGACTTCCACCGGCAATTCCCCGGCAATGCCAAGCGCTACCACGGGAAATTCCCAGGAATTGCCAGCGAAGCACCGACACCTTGAAACCTTTACGCCACGGTGATTGAAATGGCCATCGCAGAATTGGAAATCGCTACCAAGCTTGGAAAGTCTGATCGCATGGTGCGTAACTATGCCAAGACGATCGAGCAAGTCACTGGACGCAATCCCCAAGCCGGCCCGCGTGAATACCATGAGTGGGCACTGCCTGAATTTGAAGCGATCGTCGCAGCGGGTGGGCCCAAGGCATACGAGCGCCAGTATCAACCCGCCGCCGCAACCGAACCCCAACCCCAACCGACCTACGACCTAGCCGATCGCCGTGAAGGATATGCCAGCGAGACGATCGCCCAGCCCGCCGCCGTTGCCTTTGAAATCGTGCCGATCGCCCCTGGGTCTGAACTTGCGATCGCCCCTCACCACGCCGGCCCGAGTAACCTGATCCCGTTTGCCCCGGTGGCCGCCACAGCCGCCGCCAACATCCAATCAACTCAAAACGCGATCGCCGCCGCGCGGTCTTTGGTCAGTGGGATGCGCGATCGGCTGACGATCGGCAATGACGTGGCATGGGCGCAACAACTGGAGATCAACGACGAAATTGCGCGGCTTGATCTGGAGATTGCCGAACTGGAGGCCGCGGGGCAAGCCTACCGCCAACAACAGATCCGCACCCAAGCCGTGCAAACCGTGGCGGGGTCTGAAGTGGGAAAGCGCCTAGCCCGTCTACAGCAGCTAGCCGCCGCCAATGGCTACCAGCTGCAGCCGCAATTGCAGCCGCAATCGTGCTAGGCGCGGGTGTGGCCATCGGACTCACGGCACTACTCGCCAGTGCGTTGCTCCCAAAAACTGAGGGGACGCACCTAGATCTCACCCCGGTTACGTCCCCTGTAACCCCCAAAAAATAAGGGTTTCAACCATGCAACAAGAATACCAGCAACCAACGATTTATCGCCCGGTCGTGATCTCCGAACCATCAGCCGGGCCGCTAGCCAACCCCCTCAGTCATATTCCCCCGCGCGTCTGGCGAAACGTCGCAATCTCAGGCGGTTTAGCCTTTGCCGTCACGGGGGCCGCGTGTGGATTTTGGCTAGCCCTTCAGTTCACATCAGCCCAGATTCAGAACGCTGATAACCGCGCCAAACTAGCCCAGCAAGCCGCGCAAGCCGCCGAAACTCGATTGCAGGGCAATCTAGCCGCAACGTCCAAATTCTGCCAAGCGACCCTGCAAAACGTGCCAGCCTCTAACCCCAAGCCCAGTGAGTCGGTAGCCACGAAATGAACACCACCACCATCACCGTCACTACCGCAGAAACCCGCAAGCTCGATCCCGACTTGCCCCCTACCGATTCAGCTTTCTGGGCTGAATGGCTATCCGCCGAAACGCTGCAATCCCTACCGGCTTGGGGCATCCCGTCAGACCTACCACCCGAAACAATTGCTCTCGGACTATTGCGCGGCTTGGTTGCGGCCGGGCAATCCTCACCCAAAATCCTCTCTGCAATTTTGGTGCTAGCTGATGAAAACGATTCGATTCGGTAGCCTTCAGATTGAAATCACCGGCCCGCGTTTCGAGCTTGATGTTATTGACCGTCAGGGTTTGAGCTTCTATTTCCAAGGCTGTCTGATCTGGCAACGCCCATCGATTCGGTTCTCGCGCGTCCAGATTCAGCAGCCTACAGAGAATTACACCGATATTCCTTTCTAGGAGTCAACCCATGCCGTCATTAATCCCACGCGGTCAAAACTTGCCCCAATTTGACATCTACAAAGAAGTTCAGACCCCAACTTCTGACGCTGATTTCAAACTCAAGAGCGAGTCGATTGGGCAAGTTTTGAACTCAGAACTGCTCCGGGGTCAGCTAATCGAATTGGCGAAAACCCGTCAAGAAAACGTGACGGCGCTAGAAGAATTGGAAAACCGCCGCCTGTTGACTATTTTCCAGCAACAAAAAAATTCCACGCAAAAAGCGCGTAACGCTGCTGAGTTGCAGACCACCAATCTTGAACTTTTGAAGATTGACGAACTGATGGTCAAAGCAGGGATCCAATCACTCAAAACTCAGGGTTTGAATTTGGAGTTGGGGTACGAGAAAAAAGCGCTAGCCCAGACCAAGCAACGGCTTGAATTGTCGCTAGAGAAAACCCAGCTAGCCCTACAGCAAAGCCAGCAAGAAAACCACGATGCGATGGCGTTGCTCTCGAAAAAATTCAGTCACGTAACTGTCACCGTGCCAGCCTTCCGAATCGCCTAACCTTCCCACGCCCAATCCAACACAACCGGCCCGCCACGTTGCGGGCTTGATTTTATGCGTCCCAAACTTCCCAAACTCCCTAAACCCAATGCGGCGGCCCTGGCTGCTGTTGCTATCAGCGCAACCGGCTTGATTGGACTTGGCAACCATCCCACTCTACGGCTGGCTGCATTGGTTGGCTTGGGTGGTGTTGCTGCAATCACCCACCGTCGCCTAGCCGGTCGCTCTACCGCCAAAATCTTGGGGCTGGCTGAATCGAAATGGTCTGAGGACGTGGCCGCCGCAAGGGCCGCTGGCTTGGCAGAGGGGCGTAGTTTGGAACGGGTCGCGGCCCGTGATTGGGCGCAATCCTACGCCAGTGAAACCATTGCCCGCGCTGAGTCTGAATTACGAGTCGGGTTTGAGTCTGCGGAACGCGACCGGGCCGCCGCAATCTCGGAACGCGACAAGGCCCTTAAGCTTGCTCGCCAGCATCGCGATAGGGCGATTGCCATTGAAAGCCAGATCACGGCCGCCAATCAAAAATTCAGCGAGACCCGCGCGGCTCTTGAGATTGAACGCGACCGGCTTGAGATTGATCGCCGATCGGCCCAGCAAGACCTGGCTGATCACCTACGGCGGATTGAAGCCGATCGCGACCGTGCCCTAGAGCAAGCGGCGGCCGCTTCAGAACACGCCGCGGCCCTAGAATCTGCCATTCAGTTGGCTGAATCTCGCTACCAAGAGGCCCTGACGCAAGCGCTAGCCCAGCAAACCAACGCCTATGAAGCCAAGTTAGCCAAACTGTCTGCGGAACTAGCCCAATTCACGGCCGGTCGTGATGCAATTGCCCGCCGCCGCGCGGCTGAATCGAAACTTGGAACACTGGACGGGCTGCTAGACCGACTAGGGCCTAAACCGGTTTTTGTGGCCGGCCCTGAAGGTAGCGGCAAAGGTTGCGTGATCGTGGCCTATTTGCGTGCCCTGGCTGCAAAGTTTGGCGGCGTGATTCCGATTGTGTTTGACCCTAGCGAAGATCGAATTTGGGAGCTAACCGGGGTTCCCATCACCGCCAACCGTGAGCTATTTTTCAGCCTGATTGAGGTAACTCTGAAGCAGGCAAAATTAACCCGCGCCGATCGCACCCAAGCCGACAAATTTGCACAGCAACCGCCAATTGTGTTTGTGATTGATGAGAGCGCAAGTTTGTACGCAGGGCTAAAACAGGAAACGATTAACGACTATCAAACCTTGATTGACCAGCTTCGCACCCGTGGCAATAAATACGGATTGGTTCCGGTTTTCACCGCCGTCAGTGAACAAATTCAAAACCTGAAATCCAACGGTAAACAGATTTTGAATGGTGGCACAATTGCCCCAATGGTTAGGATTTGGCTGAATGGAGTTCTCGAAGAATACGCCGCCAAATTCCCTAGTCAAGTTGGTGATGACCTAGCAGAATGGCTGGCTGTATCCCCCGATGAATATCGCGCGGCCGTCGTGTCGGTTGACGGTGGGGCCAAAGTCTTAGCACCCATCAAACACCCTTCCCACCATGCCCAAATCCTAGGCGAGAAATCCCCAACCATCCCAGTCACCGGCCCGGCAATTTGCCCGCCGCCTGACTACTGGCCCCTGGCTGCAAAAATCCTGTTTGGTGCTTCCGTCCCATCTGGCGATACGCTCGAACCCGCGCGGGATTTGGTAGCAGCCAGCTATCAGAAACCCGCCGCGTTGTCACCATTGGCGAGTGCAATTTTTAACTTTGCCGTTGATGCTAACGAACCGGTCACGGCAAACAAGTTTAAACGATTTGGCTCCAAGTTCTATAAAGGTGCTAGCCGATTAGATGCCGCCGAAATCGACCGGGCTATCGATGAACTGGTTACTGCTGAGATGGTATTAATTGAAAACCGGGGTAACGGGGGGCGTGCAATCGCGGTGCAAACCGTGGCGTAAGGGTTTGGGCGATTTGCCACCGTGCCGTTGCAACGCCCGTGTAGCCATCGTGTCAGTCGCGTGTAGGGTTCCGTGCCTACGATTTAGGGGCTATCTCTAGCCCCTATTTTTGTGTCTAATTTTCCTGAATAATCTGCGATTCAACCTCTACTAAATCTGTCGTGATCAGCGGTCGCATTCGTCTATCGCCCGATAGTTTCAAGATTGCCTCAGCAGCCTTAACCCGGTCGCGAGTCAGCAAGTCTTCATTAACCACAACCTGATGCAAGTATTCAATCGCATCCGTGCCAGCCGCTAAGACTTTTTGGCGCGTGGTTTCCCAGGTTTCTCGATTGAGGGCGGCTAACGCGATTCTAAATTCTGGTATTTTTCGGTAGCGATTCAGTGAAGCTCGACTAATGCCCGCCGCATAAATTTCGGTCGCTGTCCTACCGCAAGAAATCATCATGGCGGCCCGTTGCTGGTCATGGGTCAATGCAGCCAAGGCGCGATCAACTGTCTGCGGAACCCAGTCGGGTGGCTGTAATTCCGTGGACTGTAATTCTGTGGTTTGAATATTACTAGTGTCGCTCATAATTCCTGTTGGCTCGTATCTCTTATTATGGTGGTAGTATCGCGCCCTATGAAAATGACGGTTACCCAGCAAGAATTACTAGACCGAATCAGTGACCTAGAAACTCGATTGGCAAAGGTTGAATTACTGCTGTCAGCCCATGCCGCGCTTACCCATCCTGGCCATGCCAAGAGTGTTTTACCCCGATACACCCATCCTGTTTCTGGGAAGCAATTAACAGGGCTATCGAGTCATCAATTAGCCGCGCGGTTGGGGTTTGGGGATTTGGATGACCCGCGCGTACAAATTGAGTGGCAAGGCTACCTAGCACAGATCAAAAACTTTAAACGGGCCAACCTGTGGCGAGAACGTGATCCTCAGCGTCTCTCTTGGGCTGAATTTGACCTTCATAACTGGGTTCCCGTGTTACCGACATGACCGTTTTTGCTAATCCGATTGCTGCTGAAATTGACCGCCGTGCCAGCCAGGGCCAAACCACTGACCAGATTTTGCGCTGGTATCGATCGGCTTATCTGGACGGCGATGATGACGCTGCGGATGGGATCGCGCGGGTTGTTGCACAGCGCACAGGCGAGATAACCGGCCCGTCGCTAGAGGACGCGCGGGCCGTGTTGCTGGCTGGGTTGATGGGCGCGGTTAGGCAAGCGTCAGAGTCTAAGCGCTGGGATGCTGTGATCAGGGGCTATGAGCTATTAATGCAAGTCGCTGGCGTGATGTACGGGTCAGGCGACATGATCGAGCGTCTTACCCGTGAGGGGTACTGCGTTACCGTTCCGCCTGAGATTAGGGGCGGTAGTTCAGATGGTTCTGATAGACAAGTTCCATAGCCGGGTCAATCTTGCCAGACAGCAAATCTGCAAAGGCTTGTACGCCCAACGAAATGGCGTTTACAACCCGGTTGTGGTTTGGCGGTAAATCCTGAGGGGCGATTGCACTGCCGGGCTGCTGAAAGTATCCAAACACCGCGTTACGGTTTAGCCCAGCAATTGCCCCCCCGGTTAGCCGTGTGAACTCGTTCCGCAGGTTGATGAGGTAACTAGGGCTGATGGCAATTTGCAGCCCCATATCGCCCGCGTTAGCCGCGTTCCATCGCTCTAACCGGGCGATAGACCGCGCGATTTTTTGCTCAGTTACGCCCCCAACTTTTTTCGCTGTGGCCACGTCAATCGCTTCAATTTCGGCATCAGACATGGTGGCAAAGTCTAGCCCGCTGGTAGTCCGGTGTTTGCGCTGTCCTAGCCATTGCCGCGCGGCCCAATCGGCCCCTGCTGATACCAGTTCATTGGGGTTGGCCCCTTGCGCGATTGCGTCATGGAACGCATCGGAACCCTGATGAGCCATCACGACTGAATCGAGCAACGTGGTTAGTACCTCATCCCGACTGCGGAACCCTGCCTTTGATTTGTCGATCAAGCTGTCGATTCGGTCGCGTGTCGTGGTGCTTACGTCCATGCTGCTTAATCCTTGTTTCCGTGCCATCTCGTTTACCAAGCTCTATAGTCACCATATTGACATGACCTTGATACGGTGACAAGGGGTATAAGATACCGTGATGGGGATTGCGTAACCCGATTAGAGTTATCTATATCCCTTGATACTGCCATGGTATGCCGTTAAGATGTGGGCATACGAAAGTAAGGGGTATAACTCAAATGGCTTATACAGCAGCACAAACGACCGCGCTAAATGAACAGATTACCAAGTTTCTGAAGCGCCTAGAGTCGGTCGAAACAGATCGGCGGTTCCGCAAGCAATCCAGTCGAGAGCAAGCAATCGCCCGAATTTGCCAAGCGGAACTAGCCCAGTTACGTCAACAGTTGGGAGTAACTGCGGTGATCGATGAATCGGGTATCGTGCAATCGGTTGATGGGCCGGTCTCTAGCTTACATAGCTATACCAGCGACCTTCGCAACGCGGTACGCGCCCATTTTGCCGATCGCCTGAACGACCGCAATAGCTATCAAATTGAGATTGGTGCAACCGGCCAGCGCCGCCTAGAGTCGCAACATTTGGCGCTTAAGTTTTGCCGCAAATCATCTGCGGAAACCCGCGCGCGCAAATCGGCTCACGTCGCCACGATTGACCGCAAGCAAACTCAATCACGCACCATTAGCCGGTCTGCGGTAATTGCCAAAGCGTCTGAGTTGTTGGGTGCAAATTCCTATATCGGGTTAGCCCTGGGGATTGCGGCCCTAACCGGCCGCCGCGTAACTGAAATCCTCAAGACCGCGCGATTTGAAGCGACTGGCGAAAATACCGTTAAGTTTTGGGGTCAACTGAAAACCAAGGGATCGACCGAACCAAGGGACGGCTATGAAATCCCTACGCTTGCCCCCGCGCGTCAGATTTGCCAAGCCCTAGACCGCTTGCGTTCTATGAAAGATTTTTCTCAGACCTCGGAACGCGACGTAAACCGACTGACATCAAAAGAATTAGGACAGCAGGTACGCAGGCACTTTGGGGCAATCATCCTAGACCCTCAAGCCAAAGACCTACGCGCGGCCTATGCACAGATTTGCTGGGATTGCGGATACGGTAAGCAGCCAGGAATGTTGCAACTTAAGCACTTCGCTACACTCCTAGGACATTCCGAACGCGACAATCTGACGGCGGTTAGCTATCTGGTTTTTGAAACCACGCCCTAGCCCTAGCGGCCCGTCTGGCTGGCAACCAAGCCGACTAGGCGGGCAAGGGGCAAGAATACCCGGAACCCACGCCCCAAGCCTATTTGGGGCATTTCGGTTTTGGCTGTCT
>Ga0209278_1001741_pt1 | contig 12855 bp, 9 predicted proteins | sample JI81BgreenDNA_FD_187504 | JGI IMG/M metagenome (GOLD analysis project Ga0209278, IMG submission 187504) | Wastewater effluent complex algal communities from Wisconsin, to seasonally profile nutrient transformation and Carbon sequestration -... | ecosystem: Engineered > WWTP > Effluent > Algae... | reverse complement strand
CCTGACCCGCGTGACCGACAAGCGCCACGTGCGCCACGACCTGGCCGACATCTTCTGCACCACCAGCGAAGGCGTGCGTGGCAAGAAGGCCGTGGACTGGCGTCTGGTGGACTCGATTGCCAAGCCGCAGCAGTTCGCCGCCCACGTGAAGGCCCGCGCCGAGGCCCTGGCCGCGCAAAGCGACCGCCCGGCCGACGCCCGTGGCGTGGCGCTGCCACGCGTGGCGCGCACCGACCGCGCCGACGGCATCGACTACGCGAACGTGAGCGTGGTCATTGACCGCGCCAAGCGCACCGCGACCCTCACCGTCAAGGCGCCGACCACCGCCCAGCCGACCGACATCGCCGGCATCGAAGCCGCGGGCGCCGCCTGGTGGCCCCTGCAGATGGCGCGCGAGCTCGACGACGCGATCCTGAACCTGCGCACCAACGAACTCGACATCGGCACCTGGCTGCTCAAGACCGAAGGCGATGCCGCCGCGGTATTGGCCGCCGACGCGGTGCTGCTGGCCCATCAGAACCACTGGTTTGTGCGCGAGACACTCGGCCTGCTGCGCCGCACCTTCGCGCGGCTGGACGTGTCCTCGCGCAGCCTGTTCGCGCTCATCGAGCCGGGCTCGTGTTTCGCCGGCTCGCTGGCCGAACTCGCCTTCTGCGCCGACCGCGCCTACATGCTGGCCTTGCCGGACGAGCCGGAGCGCGCGCCCCGCATCACGCTCGGTGAGGCCAACCTGGGCCACCTGCCGATGGTCAACGGCCAGTCCCGCCTGCAGCGCCGCTTCTACGAAGAAACCGCCGCGATGGACGCCGTGCGCGCCGCGGTGGGCCAGCCGCTGGATGCTGACGCCGCGCTCGCCCTGGGGCTGGTCACGTCCTCGCCCGACGACATCGACTGGGCCGACGAGGTGCGCATCGCCATTGAAGAGCGCGCGGCCATGTCGCCCGATGCGCTCACGGGCCTCGAAGCGAACCTGCGTTTCGCGCAGAAGGAAAACATGTTCACGCGCATCTTCGGCCGGCTCACCGCCTGGCAGAACTGGATCTTCATCCGCCCCAACGCCGTGGGCGAGAAGGGCGCGCTGAAGGTCTACGGCAAAGGCGACAAAGCCGCTTTTGATTTCAACCGCGTCTAAAGTCACTTCATCGTTGTGCGGTGGGTTTCCCGGTGGAGCCAGCCGCAACCGCAGGTCAGTCCACCGACGAGCATTCCCGCAGGAGACCCCATGTCCGCCATCAACTACAGCGACAAGATCCCCAACAACGTCAACCTGTCCGAAGACCGTACGCTGCAGCGCGCCCTGGAGCACTGGCAGCCGAACTACCTGGAGTGGTGGAAGGACATGGGTCCGGAAGGCGCCCAGAGCTTTGACGTCTACCTGCGCACCGCCGTCAGCGTCGATCCGCAGGGCTGGGCGCAGTTCGACCACGTGAAGATGCCGGAGTACCGCTGGGGCATCTTCATGAACCCGGCTGAACAGGGTCGCAAGATCCATTTCGGCGACCACATCGGTGAAGACGCCTGGCAGGACGTGCCTGGCGAACACCGCGCCAACCTGCGTCGCATCATCGTCACGCAAGGTGACACCGAGCCCGCCTCGGTGGAGCAGCAGCGTCACCTCGGCCTGACCGCACCGAGCCAGTACGACCTGCGCAACCTGTTCCAGATCAACGTGGAAGAGGGCCGCCACCTGTGGGCCATGGTGTACCTGCTGCACAAGTACTTCGGCCGCGATGGCCGCGAGGAAGCCGATGCGCTGCTGCAGCGCAACAGCGGCAGCCAGGACAACCCCCGCATCCTGGAAGCCTTCAATGAAGAGACGCCCGACTGGCTGTCCTTCTTCATGTTCACCTACTTCACCGACCGCGACGGCAAATTCCAGCTGTGCGCGCTGGCCGAGTCGGCGTTTGACCCGTTGGCCCGCACCACCAAGTTCATGCTGACCGAAGAGGCCCACCACATGTTCGTGGGCGAGTCGGGCGTGGGCCGCGTGATCACCCGCACCTGCCAGGTGATGAACGAGCTCAAGACCGATGACCCGGCCAAGCTGCGCGCCGCCGGCGTGATCGACCTGCCGACCATCCAGCGTTACCTGAACTTCCACTTCAGCGTGACCATCGACCTGTTCGGCGCCGACCAGTCGAGCAACGCCGCCACCTTCTACAGCTCGGGTCTGAAGGGCCGCTATGAAGAGGGCAAGCGCAACGACGACCACGTGCTCAAGGGCCAGACCTACAAGATCCTGGAAGTGCAGGGCGGCCAGCTGGTCGAGCGCGAGGTGCCGATGCTCAACGCGCTCAACGAAGTGCTGCGCGACGACTACATCAAGGACAGCGTGGGCGGCGTGGAGCGCTGGAACAAGCTGATCGAGAAGGCCGGCCTGCCGCACCGCCTGACCGTGCCGCACAAGGCGTTCCACCGCAACATCGGCTCGCTCGCGGGCGTGAAGGTGTCGCCGGAAGGCCGCGTGGTGAGCGAGTCCGAGTGGCAGGCCAAGGTCGGCGAGTGGCTGCCCACCGCCGAGGACCGCGCCTTCGTCGCCTCGCTGATGGGGCGCGTGGTCGAGCCGGGCAAGTTTGCCAACTGGATCGCGCCGCCGGTCATGGGCATCAACCGCCAGCCGGTGAACTTCGAGTACGTCAGATTCAGCTAACCCCCTGCGCGGCTCGCGCCGCTTCCCCCTTGCCAGGGGGACGATGCCAGCGGACCGGGAAACCCGGATCCGCGGCATCCTCGGCCAGGAATCTCGTACACCAACGGGCCCTCGTTGTTTGAGGAGTTTTCATGAACGCACCCGCCGAACTGGCTGTCATCAAGCAGCACCTGATCGACCCGGAGATCTGCATTCGCTGCAACACCTGCGAGGCGACCTGCCCGGTGGGTGCGATCACGCACGATTCGCGCAATTACGTGGTCGATGCGACCAAGTGCAACCTGTGCATGGCCTGCGTGCCGCCGTGTCCGACCGGCTCCATCGACAACTGGCGCACGATGCCGCGCGTGCGCGCCTATTCGGTGGAGGAGCAGTTGACGTGGGACGAGCTGCCGCCGGAGCTGGCGCCAGACGCACTGGCTGAAGCGGGTGAAGCCACCGAAGCCGCGCTGGACGAGGCGCCGGCGCCGGCCGAGGCCGCGGCCGCGCCGGCCGACGACCGTTTTGTGGCGTCGCGCTATGGCGCCACGCTGCCGCCCTGGAGCGCCGCGCACGCCTACACCAACCTGTACGGCCCCAAGGCCGCCCAGAAAACCATCACCGCCACCGTGACCGGCAACCTGCGCGTCACCGACGTGGGCACCGAGTACGACACCCACCACATCGTGCTGGACTTCGGCGCGATGCCGTTCCCGGTGCTGGAGGGTCAGAGCATTGGCATCGTGCCGCCGGGTGTGGACGCCCGCGGCCGCCCGCACCACGCCCGCCAGTACAGCATCGCCAGCCCGCGCAACGGCGAGCGGCCGGGGCACAACAACGTGTCGCTCACCATCAAGCGCGTGCTTGAAGACCACCAGGGTCAGCCGGTGCGGGGCGTGGCGAGCAATTTCATGTGCGACCTGCAGGTGGGCGACACCGTGGAAGTCATCGGGCCGTTCGGCGCGAGCTTCCTCATGCCCAACCACCCCAAGAGCCACATCGTGATGATCTGCACCGGCACCGGCAGCGCGCCGATGCGGGCGATGACCGAGTGGCGCCGCCGGCTGCGCGCGAAGTCGGAGAGCAGCGCCGGTCGCGGCAGCGACCCGCGAAGCGGCGGAGCGTGGGGGCCCGCATTCGAGGGCGGCAAGCTGATGCTGTTTTTTGGCGCCCGCACGCAGCAGGAACTGCCGTACTTTGGCCCGCTGCAGAACCTGCCCAAAGACTTCATCGACACCAATTTCGCCTTCAGCCGCACGCCCGGTCAGCCGAAGAAGTACGTGCAGGACGCGATGCGCGAGCGCGCCGCCGACCTGCTGCCCCTGCTCAAGGACCCGAACGCTTATTTCTACGTCTGTGGTCTCAAGAGCATGGAAGAGGGTGTCGTGATGGCCTTGCGCGACATCGCCCAGGCCGCCGGTCTGGACTGGGACGCGCTGGGCAGCGCGATGCAGCGCGAAGGCCGGCTGCACCTCGAGACCTACTGATCGGCCGCCCGTGGGGCGCCCGCGCGGCGCCCCGACGCCCTGTCGGGACATACCCGCGGCGGCTGGCGTGCGCGGGGCGGGATGCCGTACAGTCTCGCCTCCGTATGCATGCCACCCTTCCATCCCACGCGTCCCGGCCCGCCATCGAGGTGGATGTCGTCATGCGCCGCGAGCCGGTGCCGGGTGCGATGGCGCGCTGGCAGCCGTGGCGCTGGGTGCTGGCCGACGTGATGCTGCACGCCGGGCCCGAGGAAACCGCCCTGCTCACGCCCGACGAAACCCACGAGCCGCAGCCGGTGGCCCCGGTGGACGCGGCGCGCGAGGTGGCGGGTGCCACCCACTGGCTGTTTCCGCGCCACCGCGTGACCCTGTTTCGCGACGACGCCGAAGGCCTCTACCTCAACCTCAACAGCCCGCAGCCCTGCTTCTGGGTGTTCTGGCGGGCGGACGAAGAACGGCTGCTCGATGGCGAGCCGATGGCCGTGCCACAGATCGTCACCCTCAGCTACCACGACGCTGGCCGTTGGCTGGACGCGCAGGAGCGGGTCGACCAGGTGCCCGCCGCGCCCGAGGTGATCGACTGGCTGCGCGCGTTTGTGGACGAGCGCTACGTGCCCGAGCCCAAGAAGCGCAAACGTCCCGACAGCTTCCGCCCGCTGACCGACCGTTTCGGCCAACCGGCGCGCGTCTCCACCGGCAAGCGATGAATTTCTGGCGCCCTCAGCCCGCCCGGCCATGACCTCGGACGACAGCTTCTTCTCGCGCTGGTCGCGCCGCAAGCAGGCCGCCCGCACCGGCGAAGCGCTGCCGCCTGAGCCGCCGGCGCCGCTGCCCGCGCGCGACCCGGTGGTGGCGCCGGCAGCCCCGGTGCCCGCGGCCGCGGGCGTGGCGGCGGCAGCCCCGGGCACCGCGCCCGCGGCAGCCCCCGCCGAGCCCCCGCCCACGCTCGACGACGTGGCCCGGCTCACGCCCGAGTCCGATTTCTCGCGCTTCGTGGCCCGCGACGTGCCGAGCAGCGTGCGCAACGCTGCCGTCAAGAAACTGTTCGCCGATCCGCACTTCAACGTGATGGACGGGTTGGACATCTACATCGACGACTACACCCAGGGCAGCCCGCTGGCCGAGGCCGACCTGGCCCGCATGGTCGGCGCAAAGTTTCTCAAGCTGGTGGACGACGATCCCCCCGCCGCCGACGGCGTGACCGCCGCCGCCCCCACACCCCCGACGGTGGCCGCTCCCGTGGCGGCGCCGATCCCGGACAGCGGACCCACCGCTGCCGCCCCCGACGGCTCCCCGGCCGCCGATCTGCCCCCGCCCCACGATGACCACGCTGATCTGCAACTGCAACCAGACCATGCCCCTGAACGCGACGGCGTTGGGCGAGGCGCTGGATGAAGACCTGACCGTCCACACCACGCTGTGCCGGCGCGATGCGCCCGCGTTCCAGCGCGCCAGTCGACGGCCCGACGAGCTGGTGGTCGCCTGCACGCAGGAGGCCCGGCTGTTCAACGAGCTGGCCACGCAGACCGAGGGCGCGGTGCCGCTGGACGTGCGACCGATCCGCTTCGTCAATATCCGTGAAACCGGCGGCTGGGGCCGCGAGGCCGCCGCGGCCACGCCCAAGATGGCGGCCCTGCTGGCCGCCGCCCGCGTGCCGGACCCGGAGCCGGTGCCCACCGTCACCTACCGCAGCGCGGGCCGCCTGCTGATCATCGGATCGCTCGACGAGGCCGAGCGCGTGGCGGGTCTGGTCGGTGATGCGCTGGACGTGACCATCCTGGCCCAGGGCGGCGCGGGCGGCCAGCCGCGCACCTGGCCGGTGCTGGCCGGGCAGGTCACGGGCGTGACCGGCTGGCTCGGCGCTTTTGAAGTCAGCTGGTCCAGCGGCAACCCGATCGACCTGGACCTGTGCACGCGCTGCAACGCCTGCGTCGCGGCCTGCCCGGAAGGCGCGATCGGTCTGGACTACCAGATCGACCTGGCCAAGTGCGCCAGCCACCGTGCCTGCGTGAAGGCCTGCGAGGCGGTCGGCGCGATCGATTTCCAGCGCGACGCGCAGACCCGCACCGAAACCTTCGACATCGTGCTGGACCTGCGCGCAGAGCCCGCGTTCGCCCAGCACGCGCCGCCGCAGGGCTACTTTCACCGCCCGGGTGGGCTGCAGGGCGAGACCGGCCTGCAAACCGTCATCCGCCTGCGCGAGCTGGTGGGCGAGTTCGAAAAGCCGAAGTTCTTTGTGTACAAGCAAAAGGTCTGCGCCCACGGCCGCAACGAGACCGTGGGTTGCGACGCCTGCGTGCAGGTGTGTTCGGCCGCCGCGATCCGCAGCGATGTGGAGCGCCAGCAGATCGTGGTCAACCCCAACCTGTGCGTGGGTTGCGGCGCCTGCACCACCGTCTGCCCCACCGGCGCGCTCACCTACGCTTACCCCCGCGCGAGCGAACAGGGCGTGAAGTGGCGCACCGTGCTGCAGACCTACGCCCGTGCCGGCGGCACCGACGCCGCCCTGCTGCTGCACAGTCAGGAGGCCGGCGGTCGTCTCGTGGAGGATCTGGGCCGCGCGGCCGCGCTCGACCGCCGGGTGCGCGGCGTGCCGGCCCGCGTGATTCCGCTGCCGCTGTGGCACACCGCCTCCGTCGGCGCCGACCTGTGGCTGACCGCCTTCGCCTACGGCGCCTCGCAGGTGTGGGTGCTGATGACCGACGAAGAAGCGCCGCAGTACCGCGACGCCCTGCGCGAGCAGATGGCGGTGGCCCAGGCCATCGTCACCGGCCTGGGCTACACCGGCACGCACTTCCGGCTGATCGAGGCCCGCGACGTGGCCTCGCTCGACAGCCAGCTGGCCTTCCCGGCGGCGCAAGGCGTCAAGCGCCGCGCCAGCTACGCGGTGCAGGCCGAAAAGCGGGCGACGCTTGAACTCGCCCTCGACCACCTGCTGCAGGACAGCGCGACCCACGGCGCCCGCGCCGAGTCCGTGGCGCTGCCGGCGGCTTCGCCGTTTGGCAGCGTGTCGGTCGACAAGGACCGCTGCACCCTGTGCCTGAGCTGCGTGAGTGCCTGCCCGGCCAGCGCGCTGCAGGACAACCCCGAGCGCCCGCAATTGCGCTTCATCGAGAAAAACTGCGTGCAGTGCGGCCTGTGCGCCACCACCTGCCCGGAAGACGCGATCACGCTGCAACCGCGCCTGTTGCTGACCGAGCAGCGCAAGCAGCTGCGCGTGGTCAACGAGGCCGAGCCGTGGCGCTGCATCCGCTGCAGCAAGCCCTTCGGCACGCTCAAGGCGATCGAGAACATGCTGGAGCGCCTGTCCACCCACGCCATGTTCCAGGGCGAGGCGGCCGAACGGCTGAAGATGTGCGGCGATTGCCGCGTCATCGACCTCTACAGCAACCCGAACGAAACCCGCATCACCGACCTCTGAGCCCGACCATGACCGACCGCATTCCCGTGTCGTCCGCGCTGGACGAAGAAACCGCCCGCGCCGAGGTCTACGGCCTGCTGGCGATGCTGTACTACGCGCCGCCCACCCCCGAGCTGATGGCGCAGCTGCGCGTGGCCGTGACCGAGGCACCGGCCGCCGGCGCCTTTCTGGAAGAGCCGTGGCGTCTGGTGGTGGCCGCCGCGCGCGAACACAGCGACGAGGCGGTGCGTGAAGAGTTCGAGGCCCTGTTCGGTGGCCTGGGCAAGCCCGAGATCTACCTTTTCGGTTCGCACTACCTGGCGGGCTTCCTGAACGAAAAGCCGCTCGCGCAGCTGCGCAGCGACCTCGCCGAACTCGGCCTGGCCCGCGATGAGACCATGCCCGAAACCGAGGACCACGTCAGCTACGTGTTCGAGGTGATGCGCTTCCTGATCGCCGGGGACGACGTCAGCGTGTCCAACCTGACGCAGCAGCAAAAGTTCTTCGCCGCCCACGTGTTGCCCTGGCTGCCCCGCCTGTGCGAGACGCTGGCGGCCCACCCGGCCGCGCGTTTCTACGCCGCGCTGGCGGGCTTCACCCAGGCCTTCATCGGCGTCGAAGCCCAGGGCTTCGACATGCTCGACTGACGCCCCCGCGGCGGCAGGCGCTCAGGTGTCGAGCGCGGCCGGGCGTCCGTCGGCCGTGGGTGGCGCTGGCGGCGCTTGCGGCTCGGTCAGCAGCCGCACGGTGAACACCGCCCCCGGGGTGCCGTCGCGGCGGTTGGCGGCCTCGATGCTGCCGCCGTAGCGCTCCACCAGCCCCTGGCTGATCCACAGGCCGAGTCCGTTGCCGTCGTTCTTCGTCGTGAAGAAGGGCCGGAACAGCCGGCTCAGGGCATCGGGGCTCAGGCCGCCGCCGCTGTCGATCACGCGCAGTTCCGCGCCGGCCGCCGTGTCTGCGGTTTCCAGGCGCAGCGTGCCGCCGGCCGGCATGGCCTGGATGGCGTTGATCAGCAGGTTGATGGTGACCTGCTGCAACTCCTGGCGGTTCATCGCCACCGGGTGCCGTGCCCGCAGGTCGCGTTCCACCACGATCTGCGTCTGGGCCAGCAGGTGGCCCACCAGCACGAGGCAGTCGGTGACGGTGCGGTTGATGTCGAGCGAGACGACATAACCGGCGTACTCGGTGGGCCGCGCGTACTGCAGCAACTGGGTCACGATGATGCGCATGCGCTCGACCTGCTGGTCCAGGAGTTGCAGTTCGTCGCGCACCGGTGCCGTGGCGCTGCCGAGCGTGTCGCGGATCAGGTCGAGGTTGCCCTGCATGACCGCGATCGGGTTGTTGATCTCGTGGGCGATGCTGGCGGTGAGCTGGCCGATGGCCGCGAGCTTCTCGCTCTTGACGAGTTGCGCCTGCGCGAGCTGCAGCGAGGCGTTGCTGGCCTGCAGTTCGCGGGTGCGCTCCGCCACCTTGGCATCGAGTTCGCGCGCCCAGCCTTCCAGCGTGGCGGTCTTGTCGTCGATGACGTCGAGCAGCTGGTCGAGGTGGCCAGCCAGCGCGCCCAGCTCGTCGCGTGCGCCCAGCTCGCCGACCCGGGCGGTGCCCTGACCCTCTTCGACGAGCTGCATGGTGCTGTTCATGCGCTCCACCGGCTGGAAGATGCTGCGCGCCCAGCGCAGCGAGAACCACGCGGACAGCGCCATCACCGCCAGGAAGATCAGACCGATGACGGCCAGCAACGCGTGGCGGACCAGGCGAAAGGGCGCTTCGGTGAAGCCCACATACAGCATGCCAATGCGCTCGCCCTGGCTGTCGCGCAGCGGGTCGTAGGCGGAGACGTACCAGTCGTTGACCACGAAGGCGCGGTCCAGCCAGGTGCGCCCGTCCTCGAGCACGGCCTCGCGCACCTGCTGGGAGACGCGCGTGCCGATGGCCCGCTGGTCCTGGAACAGGCGCACGTTGGTCGTGATGCGGACATCGTCGAGGAACAGGGTGGCCGTGCCGCGACTGCCGAACGGCAGGGCGTCGTCGGGATAGACGATGCGGTTGATGTGGTCGATGAAGTCCAGGTTCTGGTTGAGCAGCAGGCCGCCCACGATCAAGGCCAGCACCTCGCCCTGCTCGTCCAGCACCGGCAGCTTGGCCAGCATCACCAGCGCGCGGTCTTCGATGGCGCGTTCGCTGGGCGTGGCGTTGCGGGTGGGCACGAGCCCGATGCGCAGGCGCGGCAACAGGTGTGGTGCCATCGGGGCCAGGTCTTGCGCGTCGAGCACCATCAGCCGCGCCTTCTGGAAGCGGCTGCGGCCGGGCTGCACGCTTTTCAGCACCGGCTCCGGCATCGCGGCGGGCGAGGGCAGCGAACCCGCGCCGCTCAGGCCATCGGGCAGCGCGCGCTGCAACGGACGGCCCTGGGCGTCGTAGAGGACGAGGAAGTCGAGCTCCAGCCGTTCGCGTTCGCGCGCCAGGCGCTCACCCAGCGCAGCGCGATCGGTGCCGCGCGGGCCATTGAGGGCGGCGTACAGCGCCTGGGAATTGGCCACGCCGAGCGTGCCGGTGCCGACCTCGCCCAGCACCTGTTCGAAATACCCGTTGGCCACCGCGAGGTCGCTGCGCACCTTGGTGATCAGCAGCCGGTCGTAGGTTTCACCGCTCCACACCCACAGCGCCAGCGAGAGCAGGGGCAGCGCCACCAGCAAGGGCAGCAGGGCCATGGCCAGCAGCTTGCGCCGCACCGAGGTGGCCAGCCAGCGCGGTGTGCGCCAGACCGTCACGCGCGCTCCGCCCGCGTCACGCACCGCCCCATTCGGCCACGCGCCGCTCCAGCGTGCGCCGCGACACGCCCAGCAGCTGAGCGGCGCGCGTCTTGTCGCCCTGCACGGCCTCCAGCACCGAGAGGATGTGCATCTTCTCCAGCGTTTGCAGATCGGTGACCTCGGGCACGCTGCGCACCGGCTGCGTCGGATACAGGGCCGACACGTTGAGCGACCCCAGGATCAGCGACCGTTCGATCAGGTTGCGCAGCTCGCGCACGTTGCCCGGCCAGTCGTACTGCTGCAGGAAGGCGATCTCCTGCTCGCTGATCACGAGCCTTTCCTTGCCCAGCGTGGGCGCGAGCTGCCCCATGAAGTGGGCGACCAGCGCGGGGATGTCTTCCTTGTGCTGGCGCAGCGGCGGCAGCGTCAGCTCGACCACCTGCAGGCGGAAATAGAGGTCTTTGCGGAACCGGCCCGCGGCCACTTCCTCGCTGAGCTGCCGGTTGGTCGCCGCGATGATGCGCAGGTTCAGCGGCACTTGCTGTTCGCTGCCAACTGGACGGATGGTGAGGTCCTCGATCGCGCGCAGCAGGGTGGCCTGGATGGGCAGCGGCAGTTCGGCGATCTCGTCGAGGAAGAGCGTGCCGCCCTGCGCGTAGTGGAACAGGCCGTCGCGCGCCCGCGTGGCGCCCGTGAACGCGCCTTTGGCGTGGCCAAAGAGTTCACTCTCGATGAGTTCGGGCGATACCGCGGCGCAGTTGACCGGCACGAACGGCCCGCTGACCCGGGCGCTGCGCGCGTGAAGTTCGCGGGCCACGAGTTCCTTGCCGGTGCCCGATTCGCCCTGCAGCAGCACCGTGCTGTCCACCGAGGCGATGCGCTCGACCGAGGCCCGCAAGGCGTGCAGCGCCGGCGAGCCGCCGACCAGCGCGGCGCGGTGCACCGGCGTGCGCGCCATGGCCCGGCGCAGCACGAAGTTTTCGCGCCGCAGCCGCGCGCGCTCGTGGCACTGCTTCACCGCGTTCAGGATTTGTGGCACGCGGAACGGCTTGAGGATGAAGTCCGAGGCGCCGGCGCGCAGCGCCTCGATCGCGGTGTCGAGATCGGCGAACGCGGTGATCAGGATCACCTCGCCCGTGAAGCCCTGTTCGCGCAGTTCCTTCAACCAGGCCACGCCGCTTTTGCCCGGCAGCGAGATGTCCAGGATGATCAGATCGACGTGGTGGCTGCGCAGCCACTGCGCGCCTTCTTCGGCGCTGCCCGCGTTCATCACGAAGTGGCACCGCGGGGCGAGTGTCTTGACCAGAAAGTTCAGCATGCCCTGTTCGTCGTCCACGATCAGGATCGACCAGTCGGGCCAGCCCTCGATGGAACGATCGGCGGCGGGCGGGGTCAGGGGCGTCTGGGGGGCTTCCACCGGCGCGGATTCTACGGATGAGGCCCACAAAATCACTCGGATATTGGCGCAAATCCGACGCCGGCACAGGGCGTTGAGGGTTCGCGAGCGAACGACAAATTGTCGTAACGGGTTGCGACAAGCTGACCGGTCACCCTGGGGTGTCCATTCGTAAGCACACTGAAGATTTAGGGGTAATCCCTGAATTCGGAACCCGGCGGCCGTCCCTGGATTCCGCGACGGGTGTCCGTGGCAGCTGGCACGGAATTGGCTAGCAAAACTGCAGCAACGGGCCGTGAGGCCCGATTGTCTTTTGGGGCGGCTGTCAAGTCGGTGAGACAGCCATCGCCGGGCGGGCAATCCAGCTTGCACCACCAAGGTGGCGGGACTAGATTCCCACTTATGCAACGCGCCCGCACGTGGTGTGCGCGCGCATGCGTCAACCCCTGGAGACATGCATGACCCAGTCCACCCGCACCCCCGCTGAGGCCCGCACCGGCATGAACCGCCGCACGCTGTTCGCGGGCGCGTCCACCGTGGGCGCCCTGGCCGCCGCCGCCGCTGTGCTGCCGCGCGTGACCGAGGACACCGCCCCCGCCGCCGAGGCCAAGCCCGCCCCGAAGAAAGGCGGCGGCTACTCGCTGACGGCCCACGTCAAGCAGTACTACGCCACCACCCGCATCTGAGCGGTCACCCCTTTCCCGACGCCCCACGACCACAGCACTGTCCGACCAGGAGACATCCCATGCTGCTGACCAAAAAGAACCCTTCCCCCGGTGGACACGCCTCGCGCGTGCATTCCACGCTGATCAATTCCCTGCAGCGCGGCCTTGCCGCCGCGCTGCCGACCATGGACCGCCGCGCCTTCCTGCGCCGCTCGGGCCTGGGCGTGGGCGTCGGTCTGGCGGCTTCCCAGCTCGCGCTGGTGAAGAAGTCGCACGCCGCGGCCGGCAAGTCCATTGACGGCACCGGCAAGATTGAAGTCAAGCGCACCATCTGCACCCACTGCTCCGTGGGTTGCGCCACGGACGCCATCGTCGAGAACGGCGTGTGGGTGCGCCAGGAGGCGGTGTTCGACTCCCCCATCAACCTCGGCGCCCACTGCGCCAAGGGCGCGTCGCTGCGCGAGCACGGCCACGGCGAGTACCGTCTGCGCTACCCGATGAAGCTGGTCAACGGCAAGTACCAGC
>Ga0209278_1001740_pt1 | contig 12857 bp, 5 predicted proteins | sample JI81BgreenDNA_FD_187504 | JGI IMG/M metagenome (GOLD analysis project Ga0209278, IMG submission 187504) | Wastewater effluent complex algal communities from Wisconsin, to seasonally profile nutrient transformation and Carbon sequestration -... | ecosystem: Engineered > WWTP > Effluent > Algae... | reverse complement strand
ACCGCTAATCGAGTTGGGCTTGAAGTTGCCGAAGTTGTTGTTTTGGGAGTCTGTGCCGCTGGTGACGGCGATCGTAAACGCGCCGGGAACAGTAGGCCTAGCTGGGTTGACGGGGGGTACAGTTTGCGTCCAGCCGGTTTGTGGCACTTCCCGCACTGTATAAGTGCCGGCTGGCAGGTTGGTGAACTGATACTTACCGGCGACATCGGTGACGGTGGCGTTGGTGCCTGTTTCGCCTGGTATTGCATCTTGGCTGCCACTGTCGTTGGCATCCAAGTAAATTGTCCAGCCTCCTAGCGGTGGTTCTTCTGGCCCATCTTGGATGCCATTTTTGTTGAGGTCATTAAATTTGATCCCGCTGATTTTGCCTAGTTGGAAATTGCCGAAGTTTTGAGCCGTAATGTTTGTGCCGCTGACCGGGTTAATTGGATAAAAAGTCGGGCCGGCGGTTTGTGAGAAACCATCCGGCACGTCTTCTCTCACAAAGTGCCGACCGGAGCCGACGTTGGCAAAGCTATACGTCCCAGGCGCCGCTGGCGCTGTACCGGTAACTTGAGAGGCAATTTCCGTATCACCGCTATCTAAAGTGCTGTTATCGTTAGTATCTTTGAACAAGCGAATGGTAGTGCCGTTGAGGGGGGTGTCGTCAGCAGAGAAGCTATTACCTGTGAGGTCGGTGAATTTGGTGCCGCTAACGGTGATGTTTTGGAAAATGCCGAAGTTTTGACCGGTGACGGGAGTACCGCTTTGGGCGGTAACGGGAAGTGCGGCAGCGGGGAAAGAGATAGTGGAGTTGGCTGGGGCAGTGGCTTGTATCAGGTAATTGCCGGGGCCTATATCCGCGAATGTGTAATCTCCGGCTCCCGCAGTGGTTTGTGGAGTGCCCACAACCGTATCTGTGCCGACTTCTAGCGTGTTGTTGTTGTTGGTGTCTTTGTATAAAGTTACCGTGACGCCGTTTAATGTGGTGTCGGTGCCAAGGTCTAAGACTTTGTTGCCGACGAGATCGGTGTAGGTTTTGCCCGCGATCGATGTCAGTTGGAAATTGCCGAAGTTAGCACCCGTAACATCAGCAGTACCAGTCGTCACCGTTGGTGCTAAAGTCTGCACCCAATCGGTTTGTAACGTTTCTGCGATCGCTGTATTGGCCTTAGTATCCGTGAGAGTGTATTGGCCGAGAGTGGCAGCAACCGCAGATGTTACATTAGTCTTCGTACCTGCGGTAATAGTCCAGCCGCCTAGACCTGGTTCAGTTGCCGCAGCACCTTGCAGGCTATCCCCGTTCAGGTCGTTGAATTTCTGACCCACGACCACTGGGCCGTACTCGTAAGCACCGATGTCAATATTCGGTTTGCTGACAAGAGTATTGTCAATTTTTCGAGGAAAGCCAGTACCTCGTTGGTCAAAAGCTGTAGCGCCCACTGCCGTTATTGTCGGGTCGCCCCCACCAATTGCAGGGTTGCTGCTAGTTGTGACCGGGCTGTTATCAACTAGGGCAAGGGTGAACGGGCCGGTAGTTGCACCGTTGAGTCCGGCAGAGGCTGCTGGAGCTAATACATTTGCCAAAGGAACCGTTAATGCCTGATCTGTGAAACCAGTGCTAGTGCCGAGAACCCCAATCAGGTTGTTATTTCCTGTGAATGTCCCTGTAACATCAGTGTCGGTAGTAGCAACGTTGCCAGCGACGATCGTGTTTTTGACTGTAACTGTACCGCCGTTGTTGTAAATTCCTCCGGCACTAGCAATCAGACTAGCCGGTGTGCCAACTGTGGCGGCTGTTGCAGAGTTATAAGCGATCGTGTTGTTAGTGAGGGTAGCTGTAGCACCTAAGTTGACGAAAATTGCACCACCTGCGGCTGTACCCGCACCTGCGGCAACATTACCAGCATTGCCACCCGTAACTGTGTTGCTATATAAGGTGCTGTTGGTCATGGTCAAAGTGCCACCGCCAACAAAAATCGCGCCACCTAAACCTGCACCGCCGCCGCCAGCAGTAGCACCAGCACCGCCAAAAGTGCCTCCTGCGCTTGCACCATTGCCACTACCGCCACCGCCGCCGAAGCCGCCAATGCCTCCAGCGCCGATAGCACCAAGCACCGCACCTGTACCAGAAGTACCGCCAGCACCACCGCCGCCACCAAAGGCGCCAGCACCGCCAACACCGCCATTGCCACCATTACCTGGAATACCAGTACCAGCAGGACCGCCACCGCCACCGGCACCACCACCACCGCCGCCACTACCGACAACACTACCAGCACCACCAGCACCACCAATGCCACCAGCACCACCGTTTGTGCCGCCAACACCAGTACCGCCAGTGCCGCCAATACCGCCAGTACCGCCAGCATTACCAGTACCGCCAGCCTCGCCATCTTCGCCAACCCCACCGGCAGCGCCATTACTTGGTAGACCATTTCTACCATTTCTACCATTTGTCCCTGCTGTGCCTCCAAAGACAGTAGCCAGATCCGCGCTACCACCCTTGCCACCATTCCCCGCCGCACCTGGACCGCCAACGGCAGAGTTATTAGAAAAAGTAACTCTGTCAACTGTGACTGTACCGCTGTTGATAAAAAGGGCGCCACCTAAGCCTGCGGCGCCACCACCACCGATGGTTCCTGCGTTGCCTACTGCTTTTGCGGAATCAATGGTGAGGTTTGAGATGTTAAATGTTGTGTTATCAACTACGAAGGCACGGTTGTTATTGCCGCTGATCTTGAAACCACCGCCAACAATAGTGGTGGTGTCGGTAATTCTCGGCAATTGCCCTGCGAGGGTAATATCGGCAGTGAGAGTGATCGTGTCAATGCCAGTGTTGATGTTGGCAACATTGATGGCATTTACCAGTCCGTTAAAGTCGCCAGTCCTTTGGTTCAAGTCAGCCAGTACGCCACTGTAAGCTTCCCTCGCCTCAGCCGAAAATGCTAAAGGTGTTTCTATGTTGCCCGTAGTTACTTCGAGTTCCCAGTCTCCCCCCAACGCAGCATTGCCAGTCAAGTTATCGGAAGCGGCAATATTTGCCCCCGTGAGCTGGCTCAGCCTTTGGACGAACGCCACACCTGCTTCTGTGGCGGCGACGTTGCAACCGTAAAGCAGAATTTCTGGTTTAGCTGTAATTGAAGAGTTCGAGTTTGCTTCGACTGCTGGCAAAGCAAACCATGTTTCTAAATAATTGCGGTAGCTTTCAATGTTGCACAGATTTAGTTCTGTTGCTCCCAGTTGCAAGCTGGCTGCTGCGCCGTGAGACAAAATGTGGACGGCTGCAATGTTTTTCCGCTGTTTAAGTGTTTCGGCAATTTGCTCAATGCCGTCGCGATCGGCTTTGAGAATAACAATTTCTGTATCGGAATTGACCGTTTCTGTTAAACTTTCGCAATCTTTAACTTGTGAATCAGCAAAAACTATTTGGTGTTTCCGTTCTTTATAGAGTTCCACGTTCAAATTCTCCTGGTACACGCACACATCAAATTCATATCACAAACCAACCGCAGCAGCGATCGAGCTTTCCCGCTGAGTGCGGATGAGAGTTGTTGGCGAAGCCCTCGAAGAGGATCGCTCCTAATTTCACCTAAATTGAATATTGACAAAATTTTTTTTATATGCTCCCCTGCCCTAACTGAGTTAGTTTGATTGTTTAGAAGTTTTAAAGGGGGATATTGTTCCGGCTGTTACAACAATGTTGGAGAAGACGTGCGCGCTGTTTATTGATATGCCAGAGATGGAGAAAAAACCAGATTTTATAAAAATTGTCAATCGAATAGTTAACTGATGGCGATCGATATTTGTTAATCAAGAGTCATCAGTCACGATTATTAGCTGTAAGCTGGTGTTATTTGGTAGTTGTTAGCTGCTGAATGATGGGTATGTGCGATCCTCTTCTGCAAGCTTCGCTAACGAACAACCGCCATTAAATTGCTTTGTAGGGAGGAATGCAACAAGTCCTCTGAGTTTTATGAAGGCTTGCATTCCTCACTAGAACCTTGATAACGGTTATTTTACAGGAAGAGATAGGCTGACTCATGACTAACATTACTTGAGACTATTAGGCTCAATAAATCGGGTCGAAAAAAATATGCGTGTCAGTCCAGAATATTAGGAATGATAATTAAATAACTTAGAATGCGTGATGGTTCTTGTGGGATGGGCGTCCCGCCCGCCCTTTCTGGACGGGCGGGACGCCCATCCCACTTTCAAGAGTGTAAATTATTTAATTAGCGATCCTTAGCTGATCTTCCAGGTTGGTGCGTCCCAGACTCACTAATTACCAAGTTTCTTCATCGGGATTATTGGAATTGCTCCAGATTTCTACATCCAAATCATTGAGATAAATCAGAGCCGTTTCAATCTGTTTACTTGTACCGTTAAGTTCCAGATCAAACCAACCGTCATCTAAAGTTTTGACACCCAACAAAGCGGCATTAAAATTTACCGTCAAACCGTATTCAGAAATCAGGTTAGAGATTACAGGTTCCTGATGGTATTCTTTAGGAACACGAATGCGAATGCGGGTTTGAGTTGGTCTGCTGTCGCCAATCTCAGATTTGGGAATATCTGATTCTTGGGTTTTGTGAAAATTGTCGATCGGCTCAAATTGAGATTCGCTAGTGTTGTGAGCTAACATTTGGGACTCCTAATTTTTGTTTCAGTTTACATTTTGTACCAATATCTTGTAGGGTGCGTTGCTGCGAGATTTTCGAGCTTCCCACTAGATTGTCGATAGCGCCGCACCCTACTAATGACTGGTTTGAGGGATGAGGTTCACAGCGCGCACCCTAATGACTAATGACTAATGACTAATGACTGATGACTAATGACTGATGACTAATGACTAATGACTATTCTTCAACTTCTTTAATCCTAGTTTTTCGTTCTAAAATCTCCTTAAGCACGAGAGTAACAACTGCTAAAAGACCGAGAACTACCGCAGCCGAAAATGCGGCTTGCGTCGCGTACTGCTTGTAAGCATCCTCTACAAACAAAGGCAAAGTTTGTGTTTTTTTAGCAATATTTCCCGACACCACAGAGACGGCTCCAAATTCTCCCATTGCTCTAGCATTGGTCAAAATTACTCCGTAAAGCAATCCCCAGCGAATACTGGGAAGCGTGACATTCCAGAAAATTTGCCAGTCATTTGCTCCCAAAGTTTTCGCCGCCTCTTCTTGATCTGTTCCGACTTCTTCCAAAACAGGAATTACTTCGCGGGCCACAAAAGGCAAGGTAACAAAAGCAGTCGCTAGCACCATTCCAGGGAAGGCAAAAATAACCCTGATATTTGCCGCCTCCAGCCACGGCCCGAACCATCCCAGCCGACCGTAAAGCAGTACAATCATTAAACCTGCAACTACGGGAGAGATGGCAAAAGGCACGTCTAAAAGGCTGATTAATAGCGTGCGCCCCCGAAATTTGTTGCGGCCAATTACCCAGGCTGCACACAAACCGAATACTGTATTTATTGGCACAACTATCAGAGAAATTATCAGGGTTAGTTGCGCTGCGTGCAGAAAATCTGGTGAGGTTAAGTTAGAAAAAAATGGCTCAAATCCCTTTCTGAAAGCTTGATAAAAAACGTTGAGAGTGGGGATAAATAAGACAAGAGCGAGATAGCCGATCGCAATTCCGATTAAAGTTGGTTTTACCCAAGCTTTTTCCTGGCTCCGACTAGAACCTGCGGGCGGACTTTTGTAACCAGCGGGTGAATTGATATTAGTCGTCATAGCGTCTTCTCCATGCTTGTAAGAGATTAATGGCGAACAACATTGCCAGGGAAATACCTAACATGACAGTGCCGATAACTGTTGCTCCTGCATAGTCGTACTGTTCCAATCTTTGAAAAATTAATACGGGCGCGATTAAATCTTTGAACGGTATGTTAGAAGCTACAATTACAGTAGAGCCGTACTCGCCTACCGCTCGCGAAAAGCCGAGTGCTACTCCGGTTAAAATAGACGGAAATAACGGCGGTAAAACTACTCGCCAGAAGGTTTCAAATTGAGAAGCACCTAAACACCAAGCTGCTTCTTCGATCTCTTTTTCCATCTCGTTTAAAACTGGCTGTACGGTTCTAACGATAAATGGCAAGGAAATAAATATCATTGCTATACCTACGCCTAAGCGAGTAAACGATATCTTGATTCCCAAAGGTGCAAAAAACCAACCAATCCAGCCGTTATCGCTGTAAACTGTGGCGAGGGTTAAACCGGCGACGGAGGTAGGGAGCGCAAAGGGTAAATCGACGATTGCATCTATAATCCGTTTTAAGGGAAAGTCGTAGCGGACTAATACCCAGGCAATTAATGTGCCGAAGACTCCGTTAATTAATGCCGCAATTAATGCCGTAAAGAAGGTGACATCGTAGGCGGAAAGGGCGATCGGACTGGTGGCAATTTTCCAAAATTCGGCGGGGTTTGCTGTGCTGGCTTTCAGCAGCAATGCTGCAACTGGGAGCAATAGCATTAAGCTGAGGTAGCCTAGGGTTATTCCCCAAGGTAATGTGATTTTGCCGATCGCCCTTTTGATATTTTCGATCGGAGATTGAGGGTTACTGATTGCAGATGATTCAGCCATAAGTGAATAGTTTTGAGTTGGAAAGAATAATTGCGATCGGGGGCTGGTTTTACCAAAAATAATTGCCTAAAACCAATCATCTGGTAAACCCTGGCTCATTAGATAGATGTAGGGTGCGGATCCATCCTACAATCGGCAAGGCGCGATCGAATATCTAGGAGCGACGCACCATACCAGATACGGGTTTTACCAATAATAATTGCCTAAAACCAATCATTTCGTAAACCCGCCCCGGCCACTACTGTCTAATTGAACCTTGAATTTTGTCAAAAATAGCTCCGTCATCGAAGAATTTCTGCTGAATATCTCCCCAACCTCCTAAGTCTTGAGCTGTAAATAGGGTTTTGATGGGGGGATATTTTTGGGCAAATTCCGGTTCCGCCGCTACTGTCGCATCTACTGGGCGGAAGCCTGCTTTGGCAAATTCTCGCTGAGCTTCTGGGGTGTACAGAAATTTGACAAATGCTTCGGCGACTTCGCGATTACCGTGTTTATCAACGTTTTTATCGATAATGGCAATGGGATTGTCGATCGACACATTCACGTCTGGAATAGTGTAAGTCGGTTTTTCGCCTTTCTCACCAGCCAAAATAACCTCGTTTTCGTAATTAATTAAGGCGTCGCCTTGGCCTTGTTTGAAAAATACGTCGGTGGCTTCGCGGGCATCTTTAGTCAGGATGGGGACGTTTTTGTAGACTTTAGTAGTCAAGTCTAATGCTTTGGTTTCGTCTCCTCCGGTTTTAACAACCGAACCCCAAAGTGCGAGGAAATTCCAGCGGGCAACGCCTGATGTTTTGGGATCGGCAGTAATCACTTTTACTCCGTCTTTGCCTAAATCTTCCCAGGTTTTGACGCCTTTGGGATTGCCTTCGCGGGTGACTATTGCTGCTACGGATTTGCTGACTATGCCTTCGTTGGGGACTTCTTTTTCCCATCCAGGCTCAATTAGTCCGGCTTTTTCGATTCTTTGAGTGTCGAAGGCGAGGGCTAGGTGTACGATGTCTGCTTCTAAACCGTCAATTACGGCGCGAGTTTGGGAACCGGAACCGCCATAGCTTTGGTTGAAGGTGACGGTTTGGCCTTTTTCTTTTTTCCATTGTTCTACGAATTTGGGAATTATGGCTTCGTGGGCGACTTTGGTGACTGCGAAGGATACTAGGGTTAATTCTACGTTGCCTTTGTTGGCTGCTGGGGTAGCACCGCCTGGAGTGCCTGCGGGGTTGTTGGTGGTTCCCTGGCCGCAGGATGCAACGGCGAGACTTAAAGTTATTCCCACTAAAAATAGCGATACAAATCTTTTCATGGCAGTAAATGATTGATTTGTGCTGGCTGATGGCTGTTTTGGCCAGTGAAGGTGTTGAGTTAGGCGTTGCCACGGGCTCATTATATTTGTTCCTCTAGTGAATGTACGGTTATTAGGTCGGAATACCGTAATTAGGGTGGTGAAGTACGATTATAGACAAGAGCGAGTCAAAAGGCAACAAAAAAAACAAATTGGGGGAACTCAGGGTCGATCGCATATCCTGAAGTCTTTTCCGTCGGTGCTTTGGATTCAGATTCGGGGTAAAATGTAAAGTGTATAAATACTCTGATTGAGTTAAGGTGCTAAACTTGCGCGGCAGCACGATACGCCTTCTAGATACGTTGACAAGCGAATTTCTTCATGTGGTATCCGCCACGTGATTTATCCGTGGAATCAATCCAAAATCTAAAATCTAAAATCCTCAAGCCCCCGAATTTATCTCGCGCAAGTCAATCTAAAATCTAAAATCTAAAATCTAAAATCGAATGACCGATCGCCCAAATGTAGGGATCATGCCAAGATCCCACGCCCCATCGAGATATGCCTGAGCGAAAGCATCCAGGATACCCGCCACGTGATTCATCCGTCCAGAAATAAAAAACCTGTATCCGATAAACTTGCTCCCGAATTTATCCGTGGGGTCATGCTTCAATTCTAAAATCTAAAATCTAAAATCTAAAATCTAAAATCTAAAATCTAAAATCTAAAATCTAAAATCTAAAATCGATTGACTCGCGCGATCGTCCTTAAGTAAGAAAAAGTTTTAACTGGTATGTCCTTACCCCGCCCAGTCTCAGACACTCTAATTGAACTGTTGAAGCCTGTAGCCTCTGAATTGGGAGAAAGATTGGGAGCAAGCGCTGTCAACGAACGCTATGCAGAAATTGAGCCCTCTGGTTCTTCAGCTTTGAACCAGCAAATCAAAAAAGACCCCCGCTGGATTAAAGCACAAGTGAGATATTTGCAGCGGCAGCAGGCTAGAGAACAAGAATTAATCGCGATCGCCGGCGCAGAAGAAAGGGTAAAAGAAGAACGCGCTAATCGAATTAAGGCACAAGAAGTAAGAGATAAGCGGGCAATTAGCCGACTTTGCCGCGACTTAATGCGGGAATTTCAATCAGAAGCAATTCGAGTTAAGCTGAACGAAATTCAAACTATTTGGGACAGGGACAACTGGTTTTCTAATTTGAGCAGGCAGGAAACTGAACAGATTTTGCAGCAGCAACAGCACCGATTGCTGCTGTTAGTTGCTCCCGCAAAAATTAGCCAAGATTGCCCCGATTCGTTTCGCCACAATCTGAATATCGAGTTGCCGGCTAAGTTAAGAGCTTTTTTGAACCAGCACTACCCCCCGCACGGAGAGTTGTGCCCGGTTCAGTTTTACGGAGACTATTTCAAAAAATCCATTTCTGATATTGATGTGGAGCGGTTGCAGACTGTGTTGTCTCCCGTACCGACAGCTATACTGTACAGCGATATCAGCGATTATGAAGTGAATTTTCATGTTGGTTTTTGGGGAGTCATCAATCAGAGCGTTTCTCTAGTAGCGATGCAGCCTTGGAATTGGGAAGAGGTTTATCAACAGTTGGAGGCAGAGGGAAAAGATAGAAAGCTGAGCCTGCGAATTATTCGGCAAATAATTGTGACTATTCACAAGTTATTGGCCGCTTTTTTAGCGGATTTGTATTATTTAAATATCGATTTTACTCACGAACCTCAGTTATTTACATTAGAGGCGGAATTTGCTCAGGAATGGTTTTCTAAAGATTGGGCAAAACCGTATATTGAAACTCTTAAAGAAATTCAGGAGCAGCAGCGAATAGTCTCTAAGGGAGAGATGCGGCGGCTGGCGCTGCGAGAGGCGAAAGCTAGGGCGGAACGCCAGCGTTTGGAGGAGGCTGAACTCAAACGCAGAGAGGAAGCTGAGGCTGCAGCTAAGCGGGTGAAGGAATTAGCTCACAAATTAAAACATCAGAAATGGCGGTGTGTATATACGCTGCCGGGACATTCATCGTTTGTGAATTCTCTGGCGATTAGCCCGGACGGCCAAATTTTGGCTAGCGGTAGTTGGGATAAAACTATTAAGATTTGGAATTTAGAAACAGCAGAATTAATTGGCACTCTGACGGGACATTCCGATCGCGTAAATTCGGTTGCGATTAGCTATGACGGAAAGATGTTGGTCAGCGGCAGTTCGGACGAAACAATTAAGTTTTGGAATTTGCACAACGGCGATTTGCTGTGTACTTTTCCGGGACATTCTATGGAGGTGAATTCGGTGGCGATCAACCCGAAGCGCCTGGTAATTGCTAGCTGCGGCGGGGCTGATAATACGATTAAGCTGTGGAATTTGCGGAGTGGTGAGTTGCTGCGGACTTTGAGGGGTCATTCTGATAATGTGAATGCGGTGGTTTTTAGCCCGGACGGTAAAATATTGGCGAGTGGCAGTTCGGATGCGACGAGCAAGGTTTGGGATGTGGAAAGTGGTAAGTTGCTGCGGACTCTTTCGGGGTTGAATGTTGGGGTGAATTCTGTGGCGATCGCGCCGGATGGTCAGATTCTTGCTAGCGTCAGCAATGATTATACGATTAAGCTGCGAAATTTGCAGACGGGCAGTTTGTTGCGGATTTTAAATACTAATTCTGGGAGGGGAAACGGTGTAACGAATTTAGGAACGAATGAGGCGCTGCATATTTTGCAGAATTATGTGAGTCGGGGCGAGTCGGTTGCTATCAGTGGGGACGGTTTGACTTTGGCTAGCGGGTGCGATGATAATACGATTAATATTTGGAATTTGCAGACGGGGGAGTTGTTGACCAGTCTTAAGGGACATTCGGGTACGGTGTACTCGGTGGCGATCGCGCCTTCGGGCAATTTGCTCGCCAGCGGGAGTGCGGATCAGACGATTAAGATTTGGCGCTGCGATTAGTTAGGATCGCGAATTAAATAACTTACAATTTTAATTGTTATTGTGGGATGGGCGTCCCGCCCATCCCACAATCTTGTGGAAGTTATATCGTTTCCGGTTGTATCGGAATGATTTAACCGCAGAGGGCGCAGAGAACGCAGAGGGAGAGAATACAGAGAGGAATAATTCCGATGCTACCGGATTTGATATTATTTAATTCTCATTCCTTAATTGGCAGTCGGGTGTGGGCAGACTATTCCGGTTTTACCCTTACGGGGAGGGGTTTTGAGCGAATTTGAAAAAAAATTGGCTGGGGGGGTTGCGCTAATGACTATAAGTTTGCTATATTAAGTTTCACTGCTGGTGTAACTCAGTTGGTAGAGTAGCTGATTTGTAATCAGCCTGTCGCAGGTTCAAATCCTGTCACCAGCTTTACTCTAAATTCTCTAAATGTTTGTATCTTAAATCCCCGACTTCTTGGAGAAGTCGGGGATTTTGGTATTCTGTTTTTTAAGAAATCAGGAGACTGCACGTGCTGTTTCCCTACAATATTACAATATTATTTTGGGGTAGGGACACCGCACTGTGCCCAAGGCGTGTCAACTTAAGCTGTCAGCCAGCCCAGCCCGTTAGTCAGCCCGCGAGTCCGCCAGGGAATGAATTCCCTGTCTAATAGCGAAAGTCCTCTTAAGAGGACTAAGCTGTTCTGCATTTAAATTGTCTGTCAAAAAACAATCTAACTCTTGTGGGGAGTAGGGGTTGGGCGTCCCGCCCGCCCTGAATATGCAATTTAAAGGCGCGACAGCTTAATGAGTTCTTCAGTCCTCCTAAGAAACTCAATCTAACTGCGGAGTTTTAGCAACTAGCTCAAACCCAAAAGACTCCGCAGTTTTCTCCAGCTTAGAGACGATCCGTTGTCGATATTTCTGTTCGTAATAGTCGGCCCCTGAATCAGCATAAGCGGTTTTGGTACTCCAAAGATGATAGAAGATGCGGGCTAGCTTGTGAGCAGCAGCGGTATTGGCTCCAGCAGCACCCAATCGAGCGCGCAGCCGACGATAAAAAGCCCCTAAAGCTGATTGAGAGCGAGATAAAGATTGAGCAGCCAAACGGAAGGCATTAGCAGCCCGATTAACTACTTGACGGGTATGAGAACTTTTGACTTTACCGCCGGTAATCCTCGAACCTGGACACAACCCTAACCAGGAACAAAAGTGTTTAACGGTGGGAAAACGAGTAGCATCTAATCCGACTTCCGACAGCAGGGTTTGTACTGTGAGGGCATCCAAACCAGGGATTTGGGTAAAATCTACTCCACTCATCCGATACAAATGGTTGCGTAAGTTAAAAGTGGGTTCATGACCTCTGGGCTTTCTGTTACCGCGTTTGGGAGGGTCTGGTGGGGGATTGTTTTCCGGAGGGCCAAAGCTAGCTAAATATTGATCGATCTCGACATCGCAGCTAGCAATTTGTCCTTGATAGATGTCGTAAAGTTGTAACTCTTGTTTTAACACAAATATATGCTCAGCTCGATAGTCTCCAGTCAAGGCTTTGACAAGATCTGCGGTACTACTTTTAATGCGGGAATTTTTCAAGCCAGCTAAGACTTGAGGATTCCTTTCTCCAGCTACAATGGCGCGGATAATTGCCATCCCTGTGACTCCTGTGATGTCACTGATGACTTTATTTAGTTGCAGATTCATTTGAATTAATGCTTTCTGCATCCGCAGTACGTGGGTGCTACTACTTTTTATTAAGTTATCGCGGTGGCGAATGTAACTGCGAAGAACGCAAATTTGATCGTCAGGGCGAAAGGAACCGGACAATAAACCGTAGGTATGTAGCTGTTGCAACCACTGACAATCTAAAACATCGCTTTTTCTACCCGGTACGGTTTTGACGTGATGGGCATTTACCAGTTTGACTTCGATACCTCTTTCTTCGAGAATTTGAAAGGCACTTATCCAATAGACTCCTGTCGATTCCATTGCGATGGTGTCTACTCGACATTCCAACAACCAAGATGCCATCTCAATTAAGTCAGGGGTAAAACAGCCAAATTTACGCACATTCTGTGGC
>Ga0209278_1001739_pt1 | contig 12862 bp, 10 predicted proteins | sample JI81BgreenDNA_FD_187504 | JGI IMG/M metagenome (GOLD analysis project Ga0209278, IMG submission 187504) | Wastewater effluent complex algal communities from Wisconsin, to seasonally profile nutrient transformation and Carbon sequestration -... | ecosystem: Engineered > WWTP > Effluent > Algae... | reverse complement strand
AGTGAAGTTGCGGAGTCGCAACTGTTCGGGAGTCGCCAGCGATTCGCCCTGAAGCCAATAACGGCTCAGGCCGTACATTCCTCGTTCCCAGCAGTGGCGGTAACTGTATTTGCCGTTTCCTTGCATGGTCATAATGACTCGATAGGGCGAAACTTCTAGCCATAGCAACCGGGGTTTTGTAGTTGGGGGCAAGATTGTAACTTGCTCGGCAGATGCGTCGGAGTCGTCGGAAAATTGGCGATCGATTATTGCTGGTTCGTGCAACAACAAGTGAAAGCGATCGCGGTCTTTTTGATAAAGCGTACCAGCGGTTTCAACAACTGACCACAACGGTAAATCTGTGGATACCAGCGATAAACTTACAGGCTTGCGGTGATGCGTCAGCATAAACAAAAGTGTAGGAGTTGTTGTGGATCGGGCGGTTTGAGATTTGAGATTTGAGATTTTAGGCTTTAGATTTTAGATTTTAGATTAGCTGGGTTCCAAATTCCGGAGCTTTTGCTTAAAAAAATGAAAAATCTACAACTGGCAATCGAAAATCTAAAATTGTTTAGTCAAAATTCAATCATCTGGTCAATCACTCAGAGCAGGATATGAAATCTAAGCATATACACGGATAATTTTTGTGAAATTAAGGTGAAATTAAAGTGAAATCTGTGCCTTTGCGTCCGCACTCCCATGTCGTCTAGAACTGACAGCGGAGTCTCCGGGCGAGTTTAATCAGCCTTTGAGTTAACCCGACACATTGGGAAAAAACCCGCAGCCCGTACAAAAGACGACTGACTTAGGACAGGGAAAAAGGTAGGATAGCTAACGCCATCCAATCCTAGTTTATCTCAATGCAAGCTGACATTATAACTACTACGCTTCTTGACAAAAGCCAAACTTTAAGCATTCAAAAACCGGCATCGGGCTTGTCGCTGGTGGGGAGGATTCGAGTTCCGGGCGATAAGTCGATTTCTCACCGAGCTTTGATGTTGGGTGCGATCGCCCAAGGTGAAACTACTATTGAGGGACTGCTCCTAGGAGAAGACCCCCGCAGCACGGCTAAATGTTTCTCGCTCTTGGGAGCCAAAGTTTCTGAACTCAACGCGGAACGGGTGACAGTCACGGGCGTCGGAATTGGCGAGTTAGAGGAGCCTGTGGAAGTCTTGGATGCGGGTAATTCCGGCACGACGATGCGGCTGATGTTGGGAATTTTAGCCTCTCATCCGGGGCGTTTTTATGCGGTAACGGGTGACAGTTCTCTGCGATCGCGCCCCATGTCGCGCGTCATTAAACCGCTACAACAAATGGGAGCGCAAATTTGGGGGCGAAAAAGTAATTCTTTAGCTCCTTTAGGGATACTGGGACAGCAGTTAAAACCGATTCACTACCATTCTCCGATCGCCTCGGCTCAAGTTAAATCTTGCATTTTGCTCGCCGGTTTGATGGCGGAGGGAGAAACTACAGTCACAGAACCCGCTCTGTCGCGGGATCACAGCGAACGGATGCTGCGAGCGTTTGGAGCCCAATTGAGCGTCGATCCAGAAACTTGTAGCGTGACAGTCACTGGGCCGACACAACTGCAAGGGCAGAATGTGATTGTACCGGGGGATATTAGTTCGGCGGCATTTTGGCTAGTTGCTGGGGCGATCGTCCCAGGTTCCGAGCTCGTAGTCGAAAATGTCGGCGTCAACCCAACTCGTACAGGCATTTTGGAAGCTTTGGAGATGATGGGCGCCGATATTGAACTGCAAAATCAGCGAGAGGCGGCTGGGGAACCTGTAGCGGATATTTTGGTTCGTAGTTCCGGCCAATTGCGGGGATGCACCATTGCAGGCGACTTAATTCCCCGACTGATTGACGAAATCCCGATTTTGGCAGTAGCGGCGATCTTTGCCTCCGGTACTACAATAATTCGAGATGCGGCCGAGTTGCGAGTCAAAGAGAGCGATCGACTGGCCGTGACTGCTGCCGAACTCAACCGCATGGGAGCCCAAATTTCCGAGTTACCCGACGGTTTAGAAATTACCGGGGGAACTCCTTTGACTGGCGCGGATGTTGACAGCTACACCGACCACAGAATCGCCATGAGTTTGGCGATCGCAGCCCTCAACGCCACAGGTATTACTAACATTCACCGGGCAGAAGCTGCTGCCATTTCCTACCCCGACTTTACCGCCACTTTGCAACAAGTTTGCCATCCAAATTGAGATTGGGAGAGTGGGAGAGGGGGAGAGGGAGGAGTGGGAGATTAGGAAAGAGGAGAGTGGGAAAAATCCTCTTTCTTCCTTCTTCCTGACATCCGTTACATCCGTTGCCGAACTTCCTTCTTCCCTCTTCCTTCAACACCCCTTTAAGAATCTTTACCTACAACTTGTTCTTTTAAAGAATCAATTTCCGTTAACAACTCTTGGCGATTAGAAGCCTTGAGCAGATAGCGGTAAACAAACCAACCCGTATATCCCATGCCAATCAACTCAAAAATTGGAGCTACCAAAGGGACATCATTAAGAGCACCTAAAACTCCCAGCATTACCTTAATACTAATACCGCCTGCCAGGATTAAACCAACTGTGATGAGGGGCTTTTGGTAGTCAGCAAAAAAATTAGAGAGATAGGCTGGAAGTTCCGACAAAATTGTAATAACTTGGTCTTTAATATCTTGGAACTGGCCGGCCGTTGTTTCTGTGGTTGTCACTGTAGTCATGACCCCCGGTTTGTCCTCAACCAGATCTACTGTCACGACTTCAGTGATGGTTTGTGTCTCGTCCGAAAAGTTAGCTTGTGTCATTGGATACTTACTCCGTTGTCAGGTAAAATTGCAGGCTGTGAATTGCTGCCAGTAGAATTCTCCGGCAATTAGCACAGCATCCGCGCTGCAGGGACTAATTGATGAGACTAAGGCAGAGTTTCACAAATTGCAAGCAAAAATAATGATATGACTTGATTTTAAACAATTGCCTTCGCTGCCAAATCGGTCTTTTGACTCATTTTTTCACTTGAGAGAGGTCGATTTGATTCGGGCAAGGGCGTCCTTGTTCAAAGTCGGTGATATTGCCGATCGTGGTTTCGGCGATATTTTTCAAAGCTTCCTCGGTGAAAAAAGCTTGGTGTCCGGTAATCAGGACGTTGGGGAAAGTCAGCAAGCGCTGAAAAACGTCGTCTTGAATAACGTGATTTGACAAATCCTCAAAAAACAGATCCGTCTCTTGTTCGTAAACATCTAAGCCTAGGTAGCCAATTATACCAGACTTCAGTGCTTTGGTGACAGCTTTAGTGTCAATCAACTGACCGCGGCTGGTATTGATCAGCATCATCCCTGGTTTCATTTGCTCGATCGCCTCTGCACCGATTAAATGGTAAGTTTCCGGTATCAGCGGACAGTGCAGGCTGACAATATCAGAGGTGGCGAACAGTTCCGGGAGTGCGACGTATTCCATGCCTAGGGCGAGGCAATCTGGGTTTTGGTAAACATCGTATCCCAACAGGCGACACCCGAATCCGTGCAAAATTTGGGCAGTAATTGCGCCAATTCTGCCTGTTCCGACGATTCCCACCGTTTTGCCATGAAGGTCAAAACCCAACAAGCCGTCTAGGGCGAAATTGCCTTCGCGGACGCGGTTGTAGGCCCGGTGGATTTTGCGGTTGAGGGACAAAATCAGAGCGACTGCGTGTTCGGCCACTGCGTAGGGAGAATAAGCCGGAACTCGCAGCAGAGTTAGATTTAAATCCTTCGCTGCTGCTAAATCGACGTGATTAAATCCGGCGGATCTCAGGGCCAGCAAGCGGACGCCTTTTTCGGCAATGCTAAGCAGCGTTTTCGCGTCCAAGGAGTCGTTCACGAACGCGCAAACGGCCGGAAATCCAGCAGCCAAAACGCTGGTTTCCAGGTTCAGACGCGGTTCAAAAAAAACTAAATCGTGTTTGCCGCCGACATTCGCTGCTTCCAGAAATGTGCGATCGTAGGATTTGGTGCTGAATACGGCTACCTTCATGATTTTTGCCTGCAAACCCAGTAATAGTTGGAAATTTTTTCCAGATCAACTCTAAATTTTACTAGAATACCGTTGCCCCAAACAACCCACTTTCCATGAAAAATATTGAATTTCGTAACAAGAGCCTCTCTGAAGAACACAATTTTTTAGCTTGAGGGCAACTCCTGCTTAATTTTGGGAATTTCATTGCTTATACTGTAGTGAAGCGCGAGCGTTAATTGCTAAATTCTTAGGACAAACTCCAATGCCTAAAAAAATCAAAACTATAATTTATGAAATCTTAGAAACCTCAGAGTCAAGCAATTTATACAGTTTAGCAGATGATGTTTTCATAACTTGTTTGATTCTGATTAACGTCGCAGCTTTTATTGCTTCTACTTCCCCCACCTTGTCGCCAGAACACACATCGCTTTTGGCAAACATCGAAATTGTTTCCTCCTTAGTATTTACAATAGAATATATTTTGAGGCTATGGGTTTCTACAGTCGATCGCAAATACAGCCACCCGCTTTGGGGAAGATTGAGATATGCTCTTACACCGCTAAGCTTGATTGATTTAATTTCAATCTTACCTTTTTACTTCTTGCTGTTATTTCCTAGTTTTAACTTCGTTAACTTAATTCGTGTTTTGCGCCTGTTGCGCTTGCTAAAAATGAGTCGCTATTCAGAATCGCTCAGAACTCTGGGAGCAGTATTGTACGCTAAAAAAGAAGAGTTAATTGCCACTGCATTTGCAGTTTTTATTCTCTTAATATTTGCCTCTAGCGTCATGTATTTTGTTGAAAACGAGGCGCATCCCGAAACTTTTGCGAGCATCCCCGATGCAATGTGGTGGGGAGTTGTGACATTAACTACTGTCGGTTACGGTGATATTTATCCAATCACTCCTTTAGGAAAATTGTTAGGAGCAATATTAGCATTTTTGGGAATTGGAATTTTTGCGTTACCTGCGGGGCTCATCGCTGCGGGTTTTTCCGAGGAAGTCCAAAGGAGAAAGCAGGAAAAAATGGCGGCAAATTTAGAGCAATCGGCGAATTGTCAATCGGTCAAAAGGCTGGCGGAAATCGAGGTCGGCTTTGAAGAAAAGCAAAGGGCGATCGCACTTCACATCGAAAGTTCGTCAGACTTGATGAGAAAATGTGTTCAAATTGCCAAACAGAAGTTAGGAAGTGATTTTCAAAATGAACAAATTATACGCGATTTAGCTATTCATTTGTACAATGAAGCCGTCCGCAAATTCGACCTGTAATTACAGATATATATTGCCTGTAATTCCACCCAATCGTTGCCATCGCTTGTGGTTGGTTATCACTGCTTTATGTAATGACTCATGACCAATAGTTAATTACCAATCTGGTGGCAAATTGTAATATTCGAGAGTTGATTTGTCTGCCAGCAAATCTTGGGTTTTTCTGTCAATTTTTATCTCACCATCCGCCAAAACTAACGCCCTTTGAGTCGTTTTACCGATCCAATTCAAATTGTGAGAAGCAATCAAAATTACCTCGATCGGCAATTGGGACAAAACAGACGCCAAATGACGCCGCCACGAGGGATCGAGTCCGTTCGTCGGCTCATCTAAGATTAAAATTGCCGGCTCTAATGCTAAAATTGCTGCCAAGGCTGCTAATCTTCTTTGACCTCCCGAAAGTTCGTGGGCCGAACGGTTGGCAAATTCTACTAAACCAAATTCGTCTAATAGGGCTAAAGCTCGATCGCGCGCCACTCCCGGCGGCACTCCGTAATTGCGAGGCCCGAACATGACATCCTCTAAAATAGTCGGCATAAATAGCTGGTCGTTAGCATCTTGAAAGCAAAATCCAATCTGCCTGCGCGCCTGCGATAACGTCGCCTCTTCCAACTTTTTTCCCTGCACTCTAATCTCGCCCGCTTGAGGGATTTTTAATCCGATCAAGTTTTCGAGTAAAGTGCTTTTACCAGCACCTGTCAGGCCGAGTAGAGCCACTCTTTCTCCTGGTTGCAAACTAAAAGAAATTCCCCGCAATATTGGCTTTTGATCGGGATAGCCAAATACTAAGTTTTCTACTTCGATTGTTGGCACAGATTTTAGTCTACTCAAGTTTTATTTGCCTCGATTTTAGGATTAAGAGTATGTAACCGCAGAGAGCACAGAGGGCGCAGAGAGGGGAAGGGAGAAGGCAAAAGGTAGAGGAATGAATTAATCAATTACCAATTACCAATTGCCCCTTCTAAATTACCACTTACCATAAGAAGCTATTGTTAATCCGGCTGCCATTACAATTGCTACTGTCAGCCAGAGTCGCTCTTTTGGTGTTGATTTTGATTCGGCAGGTACAGCTCCTTGATACCCGCGAATTAGCATTGCTGCGTGTACTCTTTCTGCCCGATCGAGACTTCGCAAATAAAGCGCTCCGATCATGGAAGCACTGGCGTAGCGCAGCCATCCTCCGGTACCCGACAAGCCCCGGAGTTGGGCTGATATTTTCATGCGGTTGACTTCGGACAGCAGGATTTCTAAGTATTGTCCTGTTAAAAGTACAATTTCTTGCAAACCTGCTGGTAGGGGTAATCCTTTGAGGGCGATTCCGAAACTGTGGGGTGGCAAAGTTAGCAGAAAACTGTTCATAATTAGCAGGCAAATTAGGGAACGCAGCAACAAAAAACTGGCGCGTTCCCAACCTTGGGGCAGCACTAATAAGGACAGAAAAATCAATTCTGCTCCCAACAGTTGCGCTAGGGTTCGCACCGGAGCCCTGAGCCAAAACGACCAAAAAAGTGCGATCGCCCCATAAATTCCCAGCCACAGCCAAGCGCCTGTCTTCAGAAAACCCATGCCAATCACAATTGTGAGAGACACTCGCAATCGAAAAGGTATGGAGAGTTTAGACATCTTTAGGTTTTACCACCAACTGAGCAATCCCAAAAGCCGCGCCGAAGCTGAAGGCAGACCCTAAAAGTCCAGCAATGCTAGTACCAATAGGCTGTTCTTCTAATCCTTTAACTGTGTAATCTGCTAAAGGAGTGGGATTTTCGATCGCCACAGCTTCTTTATCTTTAAAGCCGTATTTTTCGGCTACCGCTTCTAACCCGTCAGGCCAACTTGAAGCAAATAGTGAAAGCACCCCGGAAATTAATAAAACTCCGATTACTGGCACTATCCATTTCTGCAATTGTGGCTGTTCTCCCGGCAGTAAATCCGGCCGCACTTTGACGAGATAAGTTAACACGCCGCCTGTAATTACCCCTTCGCCAATCCCAATTAAAATATGTACCCCTACCATTGCTGGCAATGCGATATTGAGCCCTACAGTACCAGAAATTGCCAATTGGATCGCCACACTAATCGAAGCAGCCACGACGCTGAGGCCAGCGGCAATACCCGCAGCTAGGGGCAAACGATTTCTAGAACCTCCCAAAAGTTGCTGCAATGGCTGCAACAGCCACCAGCCCACCCAAATGCCAACTAGCCCCATGTTAAAAATATTAGCTCCCAAGGCGGTGATGCCCCCGTCGGCAAACAAGACGCTTTGAATTATAAAAACTGTGCTCATCGCTAAAGTTGCCGCCCAAGGGCTCCCCAAAACGACGGAAGCGAGCGCCCCTCCCAACAAGTGGCCGCTAGTGCCACCAGCTACCGGAAAGTTGATCATCTGGGCTGCAAACACGAAAGCTGTAGTTAAGCCCATAATTGGGGCTTGTCGGAGTCCAAGACTGGCGCTGGTTCGATTTAGGGCAACTGCGATTGCTGCTGCGCTTGCTATGCCGGTGGCAATGGCTACTGGCGGTGAAAGAAAACCATCAGGTATGTGCATTGATGTATCCTAACGAGAGAAGTTCCAACTCTTTAGTCAACTATTTTTTACTAAAATTTAAAACCCCCTCTGGGGGCATTAATGCGATCGAGCGATCGGGGGATTTGCGGCGGGCGATCGCTTATTTGACATAGATTCGGGCTTCACAGCCAAAGTTTTGAGGATGAAAATGCAACATTAAATAATCCTGAAGAATTATTCGGATATTGTACCGAAGACCCCCACATTCAAGCTTTTTGATAAAAAGGATCAATGTTTGTTTACAGATTAACCTGCAAAATGTATTTACCATCAAGCTCAAGCAATAATTAAAAAAAAATATCAAGAAAAAACTGAAAATCCCTAATTGGTTTTATTCCCACTCTTGAGAATAACTTACATTAAATTTTTGACCGAAATCATCCAGGATACAAGTCCTGAATTCATCCGTCCAGAAATAAAAAACCTGTATCCGATGAAACTTGCCGAACGTATTTATCTCGCGCAAGTCAGTCGATTTTAGATTTTAGATTTTAGATTTTAGATTTACCCCACAGATAAATCTGGGAGCTTGAACTAGGGTCTAAAATTTTGATCTTTCCACCACTCCTGTACGTGGCAGCGTATCCGTTTTTGGGCTGGGTTAATGCTTTAATCTAAAATCTCACATCTCAAATCTAAAATCGATTGACTTTTCCCATCGCAATGTGGCGCGTTAGGGAACATCTCATATTTGTAAAAACACTTCTTCTTCCTCTTCCCTCCTGCCTCCTGCCTCCTGCCTCCTGCCTCCTGCCCCCCAGCAAGAGAGCCTCAAAACTCCAATTTTTAGCTGGGCTGCTTTCATTCAGATGCTCCCGCGCGTTAGCCAAAAATAAATGTTTCGCGGTTTTCATGTCAAGTCTTTGACAATGGAGGGGCAAAATCCCGCTAATGCTGTTGCTAAGGGGTGGCCTAACGAGCTATTGCGAGTAACAGTCCGCTTCCGGCTGCAAATAATTCCAGTTTAGCTGTTGACAACCCCAAAAATTTGTCTGACAAGTCTCCAGAGGTTGTACCTTTCACTAATATGTCTACTGAAACGGCTATGGCAAGTAGGGCTACAGATAATACTCTCCAAGCTGTACCTGTATCAGCAGCCCAGCAGAAAGTTTAGGCGGTAGATGGAACAAATCAGACAGCAGAAATTACGGCGTAAAACTAGATGAGTTAACTCTGAAACTGTACGATCGCATCGATCGAAGTTGGCAAATTAGCCCTACGTTCAATCAAAATCTAGTCTATCGAGTCAGTACAAGTCAAGATGGGGCGATGGCGTTCCGCCCCGCAAGCTACGGCAATTTCCAGCCACTCAATCAACCAGCCAAGGATTACACCAAAGAAACTCCTTTGCCAAATCTCCTCAAATCTTCCGAAACTAGCAGCAGTAACAGTGCAGCACCAGTCGCTAAATTTACTGTAGTGTTTGAACCTACAGGAACCTTAGAAGTTAACCCCTAGCTCACATACAACATCTCTCCGGTAAGCTGCGCCATCAGCACCTTACTTTTCCTTTTTAACTTAAATGTGCTATTATAAACAGCGCCCTCTAAGGCATTCTACCTCTAAAACAACAAATGAAAGAACTTGACGAGAAAAAAACCCAGGAACTGCTATGCACCATCATGGAATGGGAACTTGCAGGTGTCGTGCGCTATACCCACTATTCACTAATGGTGACAGGGCCAAACCGGATTCCCATCGTGCAGTTTTTTAAAGCACAAGCAACGGAATCTCTACTCCACGCCCAACAAGCAGGAGAAATTCTCACCGGTTTAGAGGGACACCCCAGTCAGAAAATTGCTCCCATCGAAGAAACCTACAAACACTCGGTGAAAGACTTGTTAGAAGAAAGTTTAAATCACGAGAAAAAAGCCCTCAAAAAGTATAAGTCTTTACTTGAAGTCGTGACCAACTCCAGCGTTTATTTGGAAGAATATGCCCGAAATCTAATTGGGCAAGAAGAATTACACCAAGTAGAACTGAAAAAAATGCTCCGGGATTATAGTTGATTTAATCATTAGTTAATTGTGATTGGTTATGGGTTATTGGTTATTGGTTATTTCCAATGACCAATGACCAATGACCCATGCCCCATGACCATGCCCCCTAATTATAAAAAATGAATTTTAGTGAAGCCATACCAACTTTTATAGTTACCCTGCGCGAAGGCGTAGAAGCCGCCTTAGTAGTCGGAATTGTACTAGCTTGTCTTAAAAAAGCTGAGCAAAGTAACCTCAATTCTTGGGTTTATGCAGGTGTCGCAGTCGGCATTGCTTCTAGCGGTATTGTGGGTGTTATATTCAATGGATTGCTCGCAGCACTATCAACATCTGAGCAGCCTTACGCACCAGTCATTAAACAGCTATTAGAGGGCGTATTGGGAATTGTGGCGATCGCAATGCTAAGCTGGATGCTAATTTGGATGACTCAGCAAGCTCGCTTTCTCAAAGCAGAAGTTGAAGGAGCAGTTACAGCAGCTTTGACAGAAAATAGCAATGCCGGCTGGGGCGTATTTGGCTTAATTTTTATTGCGGTACTGCGCGAAGGTTTTGAAACAGTTATATTTGTCAGCGCTCAATTTCAACAAGGTTTGAGTCCCGCTTTGGGTGCTTTGGGCGGTTTGACTGGGGCGGCAATCATTGGCGCGCTACTGTTCAAGTGGGGTGTCAAAATTGATATCCGCCTGTTTTTCAAGTTTATGGGGATTTTGTTGTTGTTAATCGTGGCAGGTTTGGCAGTATCTGCACTCAAGCATTTTGACCAAGCCGCTGGGATTTTGTCGCAGATGAATAGCAAGTATGCAGCGATTTGTGTTTATTACGATCGCCTCGCACCAGTCCACTCTTGTATTTTAGGCCCGATGGTGTGGAATGCAGCAGAAATTTTGCCCGATCGACAATTTCCAGGAGTGATTCTCAAAGCACTGTTTGGATACAGAGAGCGACTTTATCTCGTCCAAGCGGCGGCTTACACAATATTCTTAACCACCATCGGCAGTCTTTATTTCCAAAAATTAAGTTCTAAGCCGACTGTTCCCAACCAAAATACTCCGCCAGCTCGATCGGAAACTCGCCCTCAGTAGGTATGCAAGCATTTGTTATCGGTTGTTTTGCTGATTCCAAGCAGAGAAAAAAATTAGCCCAACAGGCAAAAAAATGACCAAAATTTTTCAGGTTGCGGGATTGATTATTTGACTTTTATATGTCATTATTTAATAATGGTAATAGTTTTTATTATTTCTATAAATAAGCTGTGGAGTATTTAAAATAGTATTGTATGGTGCGGAGCGTCCTCCGCGTTTCCCTTGTCGGTGGAAGCGAGCGATATCTGACGCACCCTACTGACATCGTTAGTGGTTTAAATGCTCCACAGCTTACTTGTATTATTATTTAATAATACCGTAAATCCCCCCAAAAAGCCAGCCCTACCCACTCAAAAAACACAAAAATTTTATAAGCAAAATTAACCAACTTAAAAAATTTACAGTTAACGGTTAACAGGGTAATGCAAGACGCGGACTACCGCTAGGGCGAGCCTGTGAGGACCTAGGCGCACCCTGCAAAAGTTAAGGCTGTTCTTCCCCACCCCAAATCTGCCCCCAGCCAGATTTGGAGTAAACAGTTTTCTGATATGCGCTGTTATCGCTTATAATAAGTACAAGAATATTTACAGAGCTCCGAAAGTTCTTAATCAACCTTATAATCCTTAATGAAGCTTAAAATTAAAAAATTGTTCGTTAAAGTTACCTGGAACCCCCAGAAGGCTGTAGGATCTGCCATTCGGTTAGCGGTGAGATAAATAATGATGCCCCGGATACTTGTTATTGATGATGACGCGGCGATCGCCGAACTTGTAGCCGTCAACCTAGAAATGGCTGGCTATGAAGTCACCCAGGCAGAAGACGGCATCAAAGGTCAGGCACTAGCAATACAACTGCTCCCCGACCTGATCATCCTAGACCTCATGCTGCCTAGAGTAGACGGATTCACCGTATGTCAGCGTTTGCGGCGTGACGAGCGCACCTCAGACATTCCCGTCTTGATGTTGACAGCCTTAAGTCAAACTCAAGACAAAGTAGAAGGCTTCAACTCCGGCGCCGACGACTACCTGACAAAACCCTTTGAACTAGAAGAGATGCTAGCCCGAGTGCGAGCTCTACTAAGGCGCACAGACCGCATTCCCCAAGCTGCCAAACACTCCGAAATTCTGAATTACGGCCCGCTGACCCTTGTCCCCGAAAGGTTTGAAGCTGTTTGGTACGCTCAGACAGTCAAACTGACCCACCTAGAGTTTGAGTTGCTGCACTGCTTGCTTCAGCGCCACGGTCAGACAGTCTCTCCCAGCGAAATTCTCAAAGAAGTGTGGGGTTACGACCCCGACGACGACATCGAAACTATTCGTGTACACATCAGACACCTGAGAACCAAGATGGAACCCGATCCCCGCCATCCTCGGTACATCAAAACCGTATACGGGGCTGGTTATTGCCTGGAGTTACCCAACAACGAACAAGTAGCTGAAGAAACCAAATCCTCTGCTTGAGCTAGCACGCCAGATGCAACAAGCAGTTAAAAATCCCGCTAGAAAAGCCTGAGAGCATTTGCTCTCAGGCTTTGTTGTTTTGAGTTTGAGATGAATATGTCAACAAGTAGCCATTAACTCTCTTGATTCGGAAAAAAATAATCCCGCATCCCCCTCTCACCGCAGGGCGGTTTCATTCTCAGGAAAATCGCGATTTTGTAGTAGGGGCTGTGCGACCCCTACTCCCCGTGCCCGCCCCCCCACGGACGATGAAATCGATGTTTCAAATATCGGGACTCTTCACGAGGGTTTGCCCCTACGGAGCCTGAAACAGCCCTGCCTCTAACCGTACTTTTAGAGAAGCTTGTCCATAGGAAAGTACCGGATTTCTTTTTCCACCTTGTCTTTTTCGAGAGGATTGGATAGCTACTTAGGGCTTGCTGAAAAAGTCAGAAAACAGCATTTAGAAAGATGAGTGAATTTGAGCTGGCATCGGCAATATAAGTTGTGTCAATCTTGTGATGGCGAAACATAGCTTTTACCAAT
>Ga0209278_1001738_pt1 | contig 12864 bp, 8 predicted proteins | sample JI81BgreenDNA_FD_187504 | JGI IMG/M metagenome (GOLD analysis project Ga0209278, IMG submission 187504) | Wastewater effluent complex algal communities from Wisconsin, to seasonally profile nutrient transformation and Carbon sequestration -... | ecosystem: Engineered > WWTP > Effluent > Algae... | reverse complement strand
CCGCGCTGCAGGCCGTGGCACCGCGCCAGAGCCACGTGCTGCTGCCCGACGGCGAGGCCTACAAGGACTGGCAGCACCTCAACCAGGTCTTCGACCACCTGCTGCGCGAGGCCTGCGACCGCAAGGCCATGCTGTTCGCCCTGGGCGGAGGTGTCGTCGGCGACATGACCGGCTTCGCCGCCGCCTGCTACATGCGCGGCGTGCCCTTCGTGCAGCTGCCGACGACGCTGCTGGCGCAGGTGGATTCGTCGGTGGGCGGCAAGACCGCCATCAACCACCCGCTGGGCAAGAACATGATCGGCGCCTTCCAGCAGCCAGAGCGGGTGCTCTGCGACCTGGACACCCTGGCCACCCTGCCCGCGCGCGAGCTGCGGGCCGGGCTGGCCGAGGTGATCAAGTACGCGCCGATCGCCGACGCGGCGCTGCTCGACTGGCTCGAGGCCCACCTCGATGCGCTGCTGGCCGGCGACCCCGAGGCGCTGGCGCACGCCGTGCAGCGCTCGTGCGAGATCAAGGCCGAGGTCGTGGGCGAGGACGAGCGCGAAAGCGGCCGCCGCGCCAGCCTGAACTTCGGCCACACCTTCGGCCACGCCATCGAGGCCGGCCTGGGTTATGGCGAATGGCTGCACGGCGAGGCCGTGGGCTGCGGGATGGTGATCGCCGCCACCCTGTCGGCCGACCTGGGGCTGGTGCCCGCCGCCTGGGCCGAGCGCATCGTGCGGCTGGTGCAGCGCGCCGGCCTGCCCGTGGAGGCACCGGACCTCGGCACCGAGCGCTGGTTCGAACTCATGGCGGTGGACAAGAAGGCCGAGGCCGGCGACATCCGCTACGTGCTGCTCGACGGCCTGGGCCAGGCCACGCTGCGCGCCGTGCCGCGCACCGCCGTGCAGGCCGCCTTGAACCGCCACACCGTGGCGCCGCGCACCGGCGCCACGCTGCCGGCTTGAGCGCCGGCGCCACGCCGGGCCTGGCGGCCTGGGCCAGCGACCCACGCGGCTCGCGCGGGCGGCGCATCGCCGAGCCGCCGTCGCCCCCGCGCACCGAGCACCAGCGCGACCGCGACCGCATCGTGCACAGCAACGCCTTCCGGCGGCTGGTCTACAAGACGCAGGTCTTCATCAACCACGAGGGCGACCTGTTCCGCACACGGCTCACGCACTCGCTGGAGGTGGCGCAGCTGGGCCGTTCGGTGGCCCGTGCCCTGGGCCTGAACGAAGACCTCGTCGAGGCCATCGCCCTGGCGCACGACCTCGGCCACACACCTTTCGGCCACGCCGGCCAGGACGCACTGGCCGAATGCATGGCCACACACGGCGGCTTCGAGCACAACCTGCAGAGCCTGCGCGTGGTGGACCGCCTCGAGGCCCGCTACGCCGCCTTCGACGGCCTGAACCTCAGCTTCGAAACGCGCGAGGGCATCCTCAAACACTGCAGCCGCCGAAACGCCGAGCGGCTGCTCGCGGAGGAACCGGACGGCCCGGCCCAGCGCTTCGTGCACGGCGGCTCGCCCAGCCTGGAGGCGCAGCTCGTGAACCTGGCGGACGAGCTGGCCTACAGCGCGCACGACGCCGACGACGGCGTGCGCTCCGGCCTGATCACCCTGGACGACCTGCTGGAGGTGCCGCTCGTGGCCCGCCACCACGCCGCGGTGCGGACCGCCCACCCCGGCGTCGACCCCCGGCGTGCGCTGCACGAGACGCTGCGCCGCATGCTGTCCGAGCAGATCCACGGGCTCGTGGCGCACACCCAGGCGGCGTGCGAGGCCGCGGGCAGCGGCGCGCCGCTCGATGCCCAAGGCGTGCGCGAGCGGCCGCCGCTGGTGGGCCTGCCGCCCGCGCTGCGCGACGAGACCCTGGGGCTCAAGCGCCTGCTGTTCCAGCGCCTCTACCGCCATCCGCAGGTGATGGAGCGCACGGGCATCGCGCGCCGCGTGCTGGCCGAGCTGTTCGAGGCCTACCGCGCCGCCCCGCACGAGATGGGGCCCGACTACGCCAGCGGCAGCGACGACCCCGCGCGCACGGTCGCCGACTACGTGGCCGGCATGACCGACCGCTTCGCGTTGCGCGAACACCACCGGCTCACGGGCCAGCGGCTGTTCGACCTGTGAGCGCCCACTCGCAGTGGCGCGCCTCCCCCGCCTCACCCTGGCCGGCCACGCGCACTGGCTGCAGCAGCACGGCCTGAGCGGCCGGCCGATCTTTCAGGACGACACCGACCGCGACGCCTACCTCGCGGCCCTGCGCGAGGCGGTGGCCGGCACGGGCGTGAGGCTGCACGCGTTTGCGCTGTGCGACGACGCCGTGCACCTGGTCGTGACGCCGGCCGGCGCCGATGGCCCAAGTCGGCTGATGCAGGCCCTGGGCCGCCGCTACGTGAGCGCCCACCATCGCCGCCATGGCGGCCGGGGAACGCTGTGGGACGGGCGCTTCCGCTGCGCCGTGGTGGAGGCCGGCGCACCGCTGCTGGCCGTGCTGACCCTGGTGGACGGGCTCGCGCCCGCGCCGGGCCACAGCAGCGCCGACCACCGCTGCGGCCGGCCGGAGCGCCGCGTGCCCTTGCTCGACCCGCCCGAGGTGTGGACGCTGGGCAACACGCCGTTCGAGCGCGAGTCGGCGTGGCGCCGGCGGCTCGAGGAGGGGCTTCCCGCCGCGCAGGGCCAGGCCCTGCTCGACGCCGCACGCGGCGGCTGGGCCATAGGCTCGCCGGCCTTCACCCAGGCCCTGGCCGAAGCCGCGGCCCGCCCCACCCAACCGCGGCCCCGCGGCCGGCCGGCGCGCACGCCGCGCCCAGCCTGAACCAGGCCCGGCCGCCGTGGGCCGGCCTGGCATGCCGTACCCACGGCACCTCGCCGCACGGCCGCCGCGCGAACACAACTGGTGCGGCCGCCTGGCTGCCGACGCCCAGGGTCAGTGCCCGTCGCACCGGCTTCGCGCCTTGATCTGTCCCCATTTAACCGATCACTCTGTGGAGCCTCCTGATTGATAGTGTCTGACCCCATTTCATTTCGTTTGCCGCCCATGCTGCACTGCGATACGCTGCGCGGCCGTCGGCCACCCCGGCCGGCGCCGGCGCGCGCTGCCCGCCCCAGGGCGCCGTGGCGCGCCACCCCCAGGAGAACGTGATGACCCCAGCCCGCCCCCTGTCCGCCGATGCCGCGCTGCGCGAGCAAGCCAGCCAAGACGGCCTGTACAGCCCGGCCAACGAACACGACGCCTGTGGCGTGGGCTTCGTCGCGCACATCAAGGGCCAGAAGGCGCACAGCATCGTCGAGCAGGGCCTGAAGATCCTGGAGAACCTGGACCACCGCGGCGCCGTCGGTGCCGACGCGCTGATGGGCGACGGCGCCGGCATCCTCATCCAGATTCCCGACGAGTACTACCGTGCCGAGCTCGCGGCCCAGGGCGTGGTGCTGCCGCCCCCGGGCGAGTACGGCGTGGGGATGATCTTCCTGCCCAAGGAACACGCCTCGCGCCTGGCCTGCGAGCAGGAGATGGAGCGCGCCATCAAGGCCGAGGGTCAGGTGCTGCTGGGCTGGCGCGACGTCCCCGTGAACCGCGACATGCCCATGAGCCCCACCGTGCGCGCCAAGGAGCCGGTGATCCGCCAGGTGTTCATCGGCCGCGGCCCCGATGTCATCGTGCCCGACGCGCTGGAACGCAAGCTCTACGTCATCCGCAAGACGGCCAGCGCCGCCATCCAGGCGCTCAAGCTCACGCACAGCCGCGAGTACTACGTGCCCAGCATGAGCTGCCGCACCGTCATCTACAAGGGCCTGCTGCTGGCCGACCAGGTGGGCGTGTACTACAAGGACCTGGCCGACCCGCGCGTGACCAGCGCCCTGGCCCTGGTGCACCAGCGCTTCAGCACCAACACCTTCCCCGAGTGGCCGCTGGCGCACCCCTACCGCTTCGTGGCGCACAACGGCGAGATCAACACGGTCAAGGGCAACTTCAACTGGATGCGGGCGCGCGAGGGCGTCATGAAGAGCCCCGTGCTCGGCGACGACCTGAAGAAGCTCTACCCCATCAGCTTCGAGGGCCAGAGCGACACCGCCACCTTCGACAACGCGCTGGAGCTGCTCACCATGAGCGGCTACCCGCTGGCGCAGGCCGCGATGATGATGATTCCCGAGGCCTGGGAGAACCACGAGCTGATGGACGAGCGCCGCCGCGCGTTCTACGAGTACCACGCAGCCATGATGGAACCCTGGGACGGCCCCGCCGCCATGGTGTTCACCGACGGCAAGCAGATCGGCGCCACGCTGGACCGCAACGGCCTGCGCCCGGCGCGCTACATCGTCACCGACGACGACCTCGTGGTGATGGCGTCCGAGAGCGGCGTGCTGCCCGTGCCCGAGAGCAAGATCGTCAAGAAGTGGCGCCTGCAGCCGGGCAAGATGTTCCTGATCGATCTCGAACAGGGCCGCATCGTCGACGACGAAGAGCTGAAGAACCAGTTCGCCAACGCCCGGCCCTACCGCCAGTGGATCGAGAACGTGCGCATCCGCCTCGATTCCATCGACGTGGCCGGCACGCCCGAGCCGCACCGCGAGGCCTTGCTCGACCGACAGCAGGCCTTCGGCTACACCCAGGAAGACCTGAAGTTCCTGCTGTCGCCGATGGCCGCCAACGGCGAAGAAGCCATCGGCAGCATGGGCAACGACTCGCCGCTGGCGGTGCTGTCCGACAAGAACAAGCCGCTCTACAACTACTTCAAGCAGCTGTTCGCGCAGGTCACGAACCCGCCGATCGACCCGATCCGCGAGGCCATCGTGATGAGCCTCAACAGCTTCATCGGCCCCAAGCCCAACCTGCTGGACATCAACGCGGTGAACCCGCCGATGCGCCTGGAGGTGACGCAGCCCATCCTCGACTTCGACGACATGGCGCGCCTGCGCGCCATCGAGCAGCGCACGGGCGGCAAGTTCAAGAGCTGCACGCTGGACATCACCTACCCGCGGGCCTGGGGCCGCGAGGGCGTGGAGGCGCAGCTCGCCAGCCTGTGCGCCGAGGCCGTGGACGCCATCAAGGGCGGCCACAACATCCTGATCGTCTCCGACCGCGCCATGGACCGCGAGCGCATCGCGATCCCCGCGCTGCTGGCGCTGAGCGCCGTGCACCACCACCTGGTGCGCGAGGGCCTGCGCACCACCGCCGGCCTGGTGGTGGAGACCGGCAGCGCGCGCGAGGTGCACCACTTCGCGGTGCTGGCCGGCTACGGCGCGGAGGCCGTGCACCCGTACCTGGCCATGGAGACGCTGCTGGAGCTGCACCAGTCGCTGCCGGGCAAGCTGGATGCCGACAAGGCGCTCTACAACTACGTCAAGGCCATCGGCAAGGGCCTGTCGAAGATCATGTCCAAGATGGGCGTGAGCACGTACATGTCCTACTGCGGCGCCCAGCTGTTCGAGGCCATCGGCCTGGAGAAGGGTTTCGTCGACAAGTACTTCCGCGGCACGGCCAGCCAGGTGGGTGGCATTGGCGTGTTCGAGGTGGCCGAGGAGGCCCTGCGCATGCACGTGGCCGCCTTCGGCAACGACCCGACGCTCGCCACCATGCTGGACGCCGGCGGCGAGTACGCCTGGCGCGTGCGCGGCGAGGAGCACATGTGGACGCCCGACGCCATCGCCAAGCTGCAGCACAGCACACGCGCCGGCAAGTGGGACACCTACAAGGAATACGCCCAGATCATCAACGACCAGAGCCGCCGCCACATGACGCTGCGCGGCCTGTTCGAGTTCAAGGTCGACCCGGGCAAGGCCATCCCGCTCGACGAGGTCGAGCCCGCGAGCGAGATCGTCAAGCGCTTCGCCACGGGCGCGATGTCGCTGGGCTCGATCTCCACCGAGGCGCACAGCACGCTCGCCATCGCCATGAACCGCATCGGCGGCAAGAGCAACACCGGTGAAGGCGGCGAAGACCCGGCGCGTTACCGCAACGAGCTCAAGGGCATCAAGATCAGCGCCGGCACCAAGGTGTCCGACGTGATCGGCAGCAAGGTCATCGAGGCCGACTACGAGATGCGCGAGGGCGACAGCCTGCGCAGCAAGATCAAGCAGGTGGCCTCGGGCCGCTTCGGCGTCACCACCGAGTACCTGGTGAGCGCCGACCAGATCCAGATCAAGATGGCCCAGGGCGCCAAGCCCGGCGAAGGCGGCCAGCTGCCCGGCGGCAAGGTGTCCGACTACATCGGCTTCCTGCGCTACAGCGTGCCGGGCGTGGGCCTCATCAGCCCGCCGCCGCACCACGACATCTACTCCATCGAGGACCTGGCCCAGCTGATCCACGACCTGAAGAACGCCAACCCGCGCGCCAGCATCAGCGTCAAGCTGGTGTCCGAGGTGGGCGTGGGCACCATCGCCGCGGGCGTGGCCAAGTGCAAGGCCGACCACGTGGTGATCGCGGGGCACGATGGCGGCACGGGCGCATCGCCCTGGAGCAGCATCAAGCACGCCGGCACGCCCTGGGAGCTGGGTCTGGCCGAGACGCAGCAGACCCTGGTGCTCAACCGCCTGCGCAGCCGCATCCGCGTACAGGCCGACGGCCAGATGAAGACCGGGCGCGATGTGGTGATCGGCGCGCTGCTGGGCGCGGACGAGTTCGGCTTCGCCACCGCGCCGCTGGTGGTGGAGGGCTGCATCATGATGCGCAAGTGCCACCTCAACACCTGCCCGGTGGGTGTGGCCACGCAGGACCCGGTGCTGCGCGCCAAGTTCGCGGGCAAGCCCGAGCACGTCGTCAACTACTTCTTCTTCGTGGCCGAAGAAGCGCGCCAGATCATGGCGCAGCTGGGCATCCGCCGCTTCGACGAGCTGATCGGCCGCGCCGACCTGCTCGACACCAAGAAGGGCATCGAGCACTGGAAAGCGCGCGGCCTGGACTTCAGCCGCGTGTTCCACCAGCCCGCGATGCCGGCCGACGTGCCGCGTTACCAGGTCGAAGAGCAGGACCATGGCCTGGCCAAGGCGCTGGACCTCAAGCTCATCGAACGCTGCAAGCCGGCGCTCGAGCGCGGCGAGAAGGTGCAGTTCATGGAAGACGCGCGCAACCGCAACCGCAGCGTCGGCGCCATGCTGTCGGGCGAGCTCGTGCGCCTGCGGCCCGAGGGCCTGCCCGACCACACCATCTTCATGCAGATGGAAGGCACGGGTGGCCAGAGCTTCGGCGCGTTTCTCGCCAGCGGCATCACGATGTACCTGATCGGCGACGCCAACGACTACACGGGCAAGGGCCTGAGCGGCGGCCGCATCGCGGTGCGGCCCAGCATCGACTTCCGTGGCGACGCCACCAAGAACATCATCGTCGGCAACACGGCCCTCTACGGTGCCACCAGCGGCGAGGCCTTCTTCCGCGGCGTGGCCGGCGAGCGCTTTGCCGTGCGCCTGAGTGGCGCCACCACCGTGGTGGAAGGCACGGGCGACCACGGCTGCGAGTACATGACGGGCGGCACGGTGGTCGTGCTCGGCAAGACCGGCCGCAACTTCGCCGCCGGCATGAGCGGCGGCGTGGCCTACGTGTTCGATGAGGACGGGCACTTCGCGCGCCGCTGCAACACCAGCATGGTGGCGCTGGAGAAGGTTCTGCCGCGCGAGGAGCAGGCCGGCCTGCCCGCCGCCGGCCTGCACCGCGAGATGGCCGACGAAGCGCTGCTGAAGAAGCTGATCGAGGACCACCACCGCTGGACGGGCAGCCTGCGTGCCCGCGAGCTGCTGGACCACTGGGCCGAATCGCGCGCCAGGTTCGTGAAGGTCTTCCCGCACGAATACAAGCGTGTGCTGGCCGAGCGTGCCGCCAAGGCGGCGGCCGACGGCGCCACGGCCAAGGCGAAGGGCTCTGCTGCCCCCGTTGTCGGCCAGTGAGCCCCGCGTTCAACCCCTGAAACACACACGAGCACCACCATGGGCAAGGTCACCGGTTTCCTGGAGTACGAGCGCCTCGAGGAGGGCTACGAGCCCCCGCAGCAGCGCGTGAAGACCTGGAAGGAATTTGTCATCACCCTGGCGGAAGACCAGGCCAAGGTCCAGGGCGCGCGCTGCATGGACTGCGGCACGCCGTTCTGCAACAGCGGCTGCCCGGTCAACAACATCATCCCGGACTTCAACGACCTGGTGTTCCAGGGCGACTGGAAGAACGCGATCGAGGTGCTGCACCAGACCAACAACTTCCCCGAGTTCACCGGCCGTGTATGCCCGGCCCCCTGCGAGGCCGCGTGCACGCTGAACGTCAACGACGACCCGGTCGGCATCAAGAGCATCGAGCACGCCATCATCGACCGAGCCTGGGCCGAGGGCTGGGTGAAGCCGCAGCCGCCGGCCGTGAAGACGGGCAAGAAGGTCGCCGTGGTCGGCAGCGGCCCCGCCGGCCTGGCCGCGGCGCAGCAGCTGGCCCGCGCCGGCCACGACGTGACGGTGTTCGAGAAGAACTCGCGCATCGGCGGCCTGCTGCGCTACGGCATCCCCGACTTCAAGATGGAGAAGTCGCACATCGAGCGCCGCATGGAGCAGATGCAGGCCGAAGGCGTGGTGTTCCGCACCGGCGTGCTGGTGGGCGCGATGCCGGCCGAGGGCGCCGCCGCCAAGGTGACCAACGACGCCAAGGACACCATCACCCCCGAGCAGCTCAGGGCCGAGTTCGACGCCGTGCTGCTGGCCGGCGGCAGCGAGACCAGCCGCGACCTGCCCGTGCCGGGGCGTGAACTCGACGGCGTGCACTTCGCGATGGAGTTCCTGCCGCAGCAGAACAAGGTGGTGGCCGGCGACAAGCTCAAGAAGCAGATCCGGGCCGATGGCAAGCACGTCATCGTCATTGGCGGTGGCGACACGGGTTCCGACTGCGTGGGCACGAGCAACCGCCACGGCGCCGTCAGCGTGACGCAGTTCGAGCTCATGCCGCAGCCGCCCGAGGTGGAAGACAAGCCCCTCACCTGGCCCTACTGGCCCACCAAGCTGCGCACCAGCTCCAGCCACGAAGAGGGCTGCGAGCGCACCTTCGCCATCGCCACCAAGGAGTTCATCGGCAGCAAGGGCAAGGTCACGGGCCTCAAGACCGTGCACGTGCAGTGGCAGGGCGGCAAGATGGTCGAGCTGCCCGGCACCGAGAAGGAATGGAAGGCCGACCTCGTGCTGCTGGCCATGGGTTTCACCGCCCCCGTGCCCACGGTGCTCGATGCCTTCGGCGTGGAGCGCGACAACCGCGGCAACGCCAAGGCGGCCACCGAGTCGGCCAGCGCCTACCGCACCAACGTCGACAAGGTGTTTGCCGCGGGCGACATGCGCCGCGGCCAGAGCCTGGTGGTCTGGGCCATCCGCGAAGGCCGGCAGGCCGCCCGCGCGGTGGACGAGTTCCTCATGGGCACGAGCGCCCTGCCCCGCTGAAACCACCGTTTACACCCAGGGCGGGGCGGTTCATCGCCCCGCCCCATCCGGGTTTGCCCTGCGTGCCACAATCCGCGCCGCTTGCGCCGGGCCCCGGTGCGCACAACGGCACGCCTTGTTCGACAACCCCTTCATCGAGATCGACCACGTCACCTTCGGGTACGACAACCGACGGACCATCCTGTCGGACGTGTCGCTGAAGTTCCCGCGGGGCAAGGTCACGGCCATCCTGGGTGGCTCGGGCTGCGGCAAGACGACGCTGATGCGCCTGATCGGCGGCGTGCACGCGGCCGACAAGGGCCGTGTCGTGTTCGACGGCGAGGTGCTCGACACCCGCAATGCCGAGCAGCTGTTCCGCGTGCGCCGAAGGCTGGGCATGTTGTTCCAGTTCGGTGCGCTGTTCACCGATCTCTCGGTGTTCGACAACGTGGCCTTCCCGATGCGCGAGCACACGAAGCTGCCTGAGTCGATGATCCGCGACCTGGTGCTCATGAAGCTCAACGCCGTGGGCCTGCGCGGCGCGGCCCACCTGCGCATCTCCGAAGTGAGCGGCGGCATGGCGCGGCGCATCGCGCTGGCGCGCGCCATCGCGCTGGACCCCGAGCTCATCATGTACGACGAGCCCTTTGCGGGCCTGGACCTCATCAGCATGGGCGTGGCCGCCAAGCTGATCCGCACGCTCAACGACACCACCGGCGCCACCAGCCTGGTGGTCAGCCACGACGTGCCCGAGTGCATGGCCATCAGCGACTGGGTGATCCTGCTCGCCAACCAGGGCCGCGTGGTGGCCCAGGGCACGCCAAAAGACCTGATGGACAGCACCGACCCCGAAACCCGCCAGTTCGTGCGCGGCGAGCCCGACGGTCCGGTGAAGTTCCACTTCCCGGCGCGCGAGCTGGCCGAGGACTTCCTGCGATGAGCCCGGCCGAGCGCGTGCAGCGCCTGGGCGCCTGGGCGCTGGAGCAGTTCCGCGGCTGGGGCCATGCGGCCTACTTCGTGTTCGACCTGCTGCGCGTGCTGCCCGCTTCGCTGCGGCGCTTCGGCCTCGTGGTGGGGCAGATCTACGCCATCGGCAACCGCTCGCTGATCATCATCTGCGCCTCGGGCCTGGCGGTGGGCTTCGTGCTGGCGCTGCAGATGTACTACGCCCTGGTCACCTTCGGGGCCACCGAGACCATGGGCCTGATCGTCAACCTGGCCCTCGTGCGCGAGCTCGGCCCGGTGGTGGCGGCGCTGCTGTTCGCGGGCCGCGCCGGCACCTCGCTCACGGCCGAGATCGGCCTCATGAAGGCCGGCGAGCAGATCTCGGCCATGGAGCTGATGGCCATCGACCCGCGGGCGCGCGTGCTGGCGCCGCGCTTCATCGGCGGCATCATCTCGATGCCCATCCTGGCCATCCTGTTCTCGGCCATCGGCATCATCGGTGCGTGGATCGTCGCGGTGCTGCTCATCGGCGTGGACGCGGGCAACTTCTGGTCGATCATGCAGACGCGCGTGGACGTGTGGCGCGATGTCGGCAACGGCATCGTCAAGGCCTTTGTCTTCGGCGTCATCTGCACGCTGGTGGCGCTGTACCAGGGCTACGAAACCGAGGCCACGCCCGAGGGCGTGGCGTACGCGACGACACGCACCGTCGTGATCTCGTCGCTGTGGGTGCTGGGGATGGACTTCATCCTCACGGCCCTGATGTTCTCGACGCCCTGAAGCGGCGCGTCGACACCACTGGAGAACCCGTTCATGGGACGCAAAGGGATCGAAACACTGGTCGGCCTGTTCGTGCTGCTCGGGCTGCTGGGCCTCGTGTTCCTGGCGCTGCAGGCGGCCAACCTGGGCAGCAGCGGCGGCGGCGCCACCTACACGGTGGAGGCGCGCTTCGACAACATCGGCGGCCTGAAGCCGCGCGCGCCGGTGCGCGTGGCCGGCGTGACCGTGGGCCGCGTCAAGGGCATCGCCGTCGACCCCAAGACCTTCCAGGGCGTGGTCACGCTCGACATCGAGACGACCTACAGCTTTCCCAAGGACACCTCGGCCAAGATCCTGACCTCGGGCCTGCTGGGCGACCAGTACATCGGCCTGGAGCCGGGTGGTGACGACGCCAACCTGGCCGACGGCGGCGTGATCGCGCAGACGCAGAGCGCCGTGGTGCTGGAGAACCTCATCGGCCAGTTCCTCACCAGCCGCGCCGACACCGCCGGCTCGGGTGGCAACGCGGGGGCCGCCCCCGCCGAGAGCAAGCCATGAAGGCGGGTCGCGGGCACGCCGCCGCGGCCACGCTGGCCGCAGCCCTGCTGCTGGGCGGCTGCGCCACCACCGGGCCGGCCACGCCGGGCGACCCCTGGGAAGGCTTCAACCGCAAGGTCTTCGCCTTCAACGAGGCCGTGGACGACGCCGTGCTGCGCCCCGTGGCCGAGACCTACCGCGACACGGTGCCCCAGCTGGTGCGCACGGGCGTCTCCAACTTCCTCGGCAACATCGGCGACGCCTGGTCGGCGGCCAACCACTTCCTGCAGGGCAAGGCGCAGAGCGGTCTGGAACAGACCATGCGCTTCCTCACCAACACGCTGTTCGGCCTGGGCGGCCTGCTCGACCCCGCCAGCGAGATGGGCCTCAAGCGCCACTCCGAGGACTTCGGCCAGACCCTGGGCCGCTGGGGCTTCGGGCCCGGCCCCTACCTCGTGCTGCCGCTGCTGGGGCCGAGTTCGCTGCGCGACGGCATCGGCCGCGTGCCCGACATGGCGGCCTCGCCCTCGAACCTGTTCGACGACAGCAAGGCCAACAGCCTGGCCACCGTGCTCACGGTGGTGGACGCACGCGCCGCGCTGCTGGGCGTGACGGGCCTGGCGGACCGTGTCGCGCTCGACAAGTACAGCTTCTTCCGCCAGGGCTACCTGGCGCGACGCCAGGACGCCGTGTACGACGGTGCGCCACCGGCCGAGGCCTTCGAGGACATCGGCGACGACTCGCCGCCACCCGCCGCGCCGGCGGCCTCGGCCCCGAAACCCGCCCCCCCCCGTTGAGGGTGACCGCCGCGCTGAACCCCCGCGCCGCCACCGAGTCGAAACCCGCAGTGCCGCACCCGCGCGCACCCGCCACCGAAAGGACCGCCGTGTTCGCCACCCTCCGCCGCCTCGCTGCCACCACGCTGCTGCTTGCCGCCGGTGCCGCCCTGGCCCAGACCCCCGCGCCCGATGCCCTGATCCGCCAGGTCTCCACCGAGGTGCTCGACGTCGCCCGCACCGACCGCGCCATCCAGGCCGGCGACATCAGCAAGGTCTCGGCCCTGGTCGAGAGCAAGGTCATGCCGCACGTCGACTTCGAGGTCATCACGCGCTCGGCGGTGGGCCCGCAGTGGCGCGGCGCCACGGCCGAGCAGCGCACGCGGCTGCAGGCCGAGTTCAAGCTGCTGCTGATCCGCGTCTACTCGGGCGCGCTGGCCGAGCTCAAGGACCAGAAGGTCGAGATCACGCGCACCCAGCCCGTGCAGGGCAGCA
>Ga0209278_1001737_pt1 | contig 12869 bp, 11 predicted proteins | sample JI81BgreenDNA_FD_187504 | JGI IMG/M metagenome (GOLD analysis project Ga0209278, IMG submission 187504) | Wastewater effluent complex algal communities from Wisconsin, to seasonally profile nutrient transformation and Carbon sequestration -... | ecosystem: Engineered > WWTP > Effluent > Algae... | reverse complement strand
AACCGACCGCAGGATCGCCCCGCCCATTCCCGACGGCAGGTCGTCCATCCCCGCCAGCCCCCTCGCCACCAGCACCGCCAGCGGCAGGATCAGAAACGCCGCCGCCATCCCGATCGCCAGCCAATCTATCCCCATCCGCCACCCGCGCGGTGCGGCCATCTCGATCCGCCGCCCAAGGCCCGTGCCGAACCCCGCATCCCGCATCACCGCCCAGCCCGCAACCAACGCCGCAAGGCACAGCAGGAATTGCAGCGCCGCCAGCGTCGCCGCCCGCTCTGGCACAAAGTCAAAGCGCAGCGCCTGATAGATCGCCAATTCCACCGTCGTCGCCCCCGGCCCTCCGCCCAGCGTCAGCGCCACGGCAAAACTGGCAAGGCAGATGGTGAAGACGGTCAGCACCGCCCCCGGCAGCGTCGCCCGCAGCATCGGCCATTCCAGATGCCGGAACTGCGCCCCCGGCGTCAGGCCCAGCGATTGCGCCAGCCGGAACCGCTCCGCCGGGATCGCCTGCCACCCCATCAGCAACATCCGCGTTGCCAGCGGCAGGTTCAGGAAGACATGCGCCAGCACCACGCCATGCAGCCCATAGATCGAAACCGGCGACACCCCGATCAGGCCAAGCCCGTCATTCACGATCCCCGCCCTCCCGAACACCGCCAGAAGGCCCAGCACCGCCACGATCACCGGCAAAAGGAAGGGCGCCCCCATCAGCGTGATCAGCAACCCCCGCCCCGGAAACCGCCGCCGCGCCAAGGCGCGCGCGACCGGCACCGCCAGCAGTCCCGACAGGATCGCCGACAGCGCCGCCTGCAACAGGGTGAACCGTACCGCCGCCCAATCGGCAGGCCCCGGCAGCGCCGCGCCCGCGTTCAGGGCGACCGCCCCCGCAGTGCCCAGCGTCATCGCCGCAATCAGGGCGGCGGCCAGCGCCGCCCCGAAAGCCGGCCTCAGCGCGACAGCGCGGCTTGCCATTCTGCCAGCGCCGCATCCCGCACCGCTGCCGCCTCATCCGAAGACAGCAGAAGCGATGTTTCCGGCTGGATCAGCGTCTCGAACCCCGCCGGAAGCCCCGCCGCAGGGGTAACCGCCGGATACATCCAGTTCGTCGTCGGGATCACCGACTGGAACGCCTCGCTGCCGATGAAGGCAAGGAAGGCATCCGCCAGTTCCGGCTGATCCGTCGCCGCCAGCTTTCCGGCCACCTCCACCTGCAGGTAATGCCCCTCGGCAAATGGCGCGGCGGCCTTGCTGTCGTCTTCCTCGGCAATCAGGTGATAGGCGGGCGAGGTGGTATAGGACAGCACCATGTCCGCCTCTCCTTCAAGGAACAGCCCATAGGCCTCGGACCAGCCGGGGGTCACCGTCACGACATTGTCGGCCAAGCCCTCCCAGATTTCTGCCGCCCGGTCGCCATGGGCCGCCTTCACCCACATCAGAAGGCCAAGACCGGGGGTCGAGGAGCGCGGGTCCTGAATGATGATCTTCACCTCCGATGCCGCCAGTTCCTCAAAGGATTTCGGCGGTTCCGGCAGCTTGGCCTTGTCATGCACGAAGGCGAACCAGCCCCAGTCATAGGGCAGGAACAGCGGGTCGGCGAAGGCCACCGGCAGCGTGTTCTCCCATGTCTGCCCATGCGGCGCGAAAAGGCCTGTTGCGCTGGCCGCCGCCGTCAGGTTGGTATCCAGCCCCAGCACGACATCGGCCTCCGACGCCGCGCCTTCCATCTGGATGCGCGACAGAAGCGCCGCGCCGTCGCCCGCCGCCACGAATTGCAGGTCGCAGCCGCAGCCCTCCTCGAAGGCCTTCTCCACCGCCGGGCCGGGGCCCCATTCGGCGGTGAAACTGTCATAGGTCAGCACGGTCAGCACGGGCTTGTCCTGCGCCACCACAGGGGTGGCCAAGGTCGCAAGTCCCAGCGCAACGAATGAAGCACGCATTTCTCTTCCTCCATGTGCGACGGGTGGTCGGGGATGGAGGTAGACTTCCATGCACCTTCCCTCCGCCGGTATGATCCGGTTCAGGTTCAACGGGTCCGCTTTCGCATCTCAGCCTGTCGCCAGGCACCCCGAGGTGCGGCGGAAGATATGACCTTCCTCGCCGCGCGCAAGGGGGAATCGCTGCACACCGGGGGGACAGCCGTCCCCACCTCCCCCAAACCCCTTTGCGCCCTTCCCCCGATTGCCCTATGGACATCCCGGCAATTCGGAGCGCGCGATGTCCCTCAACACCTTCGGCCATATTTTCCGTTTGACGACCTGGGGCGAAAGCCACGGCCCCGCGCTGGGCTGCACGGTGGACGGCGTCCCGCCCGGCATCCCCCTGACCGAAGCTGACATCCAGCCGTGGATGGACAAGCGCAAACCGGGCCAGAACAAGTTCACCACCCAGCGCAAGGAACCCGACGAGGTCCGCATCCTCTCCGGCGTGTTCGACGGCCTTACCACCGGCACCGCGCTGCAACTGATGATCGAGAATACCGACCAGCGGTCCAAGGATTACGGCGACATCGCCCAATCCTTCCGCCCCGGCCATGCCGACATCACCTATCACCAGAAATACGGCATCCGCGACTATCGTGGCGGCGGTCGCTCCTCGGCGCGGGAAACGGCGGCACGGGTGGCGGCCGGGGCCGTGGCGCGGGCCGCGCTCGCCCGCCTTGCGCCTGATCTGCGGATCGCGGGTTACATGGTCCAGATGGGCAGCCATGGCATCGACCGCGCCCGCTTTGACGCTGCCCAGATCGACCAGAACCCCTTCTGGTGCCCCGATCCCGTCGCCGCCGCCGAATGGGCCGCCTACCTTGATGATCTGCGCCTGTCGCACAATTCCGTCGGCGCCATCATCGAGGTTGCCGCCGAAGGCGTCCCCTCCGGCCTCGGCGCGCCGCTCTATGGCAAGCTCGACAGCGATCTCGCCGCCGCCATGATGTCGATCAATGCCGTAAAGGGCGTGGAGATCGGCGATGGCATGGCCGCCGCCGCACTGACCGGGGTCGAAAATGCGGACGAAATCCGCATGGGCCCGAACGGCCCCGAGTTCCTTTCGAACCATGCGGGCGGCATCCTTGGCGGCATTTCCACCGGCCAACCTGTGATCTGCCGCTTTGCCGTGAAACCCACCTCCTCGATCCTCACCCCCCGTCGCACCATCACCACGCGCGGGGAAGAGATCGACCTCATCACCAAGGGACGCCACGACCCCTGCGTCGGCATCCGCGCCGTCCCGGTGGGCGAGGCGATGATGGCCTGCGTCCTGCTGGACCACCTCCTGCTCGACCGCGCCCAGACGGGCGGCGAACGTGGCCGGATCGGCTGATCCTCAGATCAGCCAAGCCCGCGCATAAGGGGGCAGGGCGACATTGCCGTGATGCACCTCGACAGGGGCATCCGAAAGGGCGTCATGCATCGCGCCCACGCCCTGCGCCCTCACCCATTCTTCCGGCAGATGCACCCATGATTCAGAGAAGTTGAACAGGCACAGCACCACGCCCGTGGGGGCCTCCCGCCGGAAGGCAAAGACCTGCGGCGCATCACAGGCCACGATCCGCACCGGAATCCCGCCATGCAGCGCAGGCACCGCCCGCCGTCGCGCCAGCACATGCCGCACGCCCCGCCAGACCCGCGCCGAAGGCCCGTCACCCTCGTGCCGCCCCTCGGCCAGCGCCCAATCCATCCGGGGCCTGTGCAGCCAGCGGCTGTCATGCGCGTGTTCCGGCACGTCGCGATAGCTGTAATCGTTCAGCAAGGCCAACTCGTCACCCATATAGATCAACGGGATGCCCCCGAAGGCCGCGATCATCGCATGGCCCATCAGGATGCGCTGCACCGCAAGATCAACCCCCGCCGCATCCCCTTCGGCCAGCGCCCGCTCCAACCCGGCTAGCGAGGCGAAACTGCCCGATATCCGCTTGTCCCCCGTCGCCGGGTTCTCCTGAAACAGCGCCCCCCGCGCGAAACTGCCGGGAAAGGTGCCGTCATAGAAATCCGACAGAAACGCCCGATGCGCCGGGCCGGAAAGATGCAGCGCTGCCGCATCCTCATCCGTCACCGCCCAGCCGATATCGTCATGGCAGCGGATATAGGTGGCATAGGTCGCATTCGTCAGCCGGTCGGGGAAATGCGTCCCCATCACATGCGTCATCAACCGCGTGTCCCGCGTCGCCAAGGCCGACCAGAACTGCACCATCAGGCTGTTGTGATAGGCGAGGTTGCCTTCCTTCCCGTCATGCTTCCCGCGCCCCAGATAGGGCAGCATCTCGGCGGGCGCGACGATGGCCTCTTCCAGATGCAGCACGGCAGGGCAGGCGATGCGGCACACCGCCCGCAGCGCCTGCAACAGCATATGCACCTCGGGTTCCGACTGGCAGCGGGTGCCCATCCGCTTCCACATGAAGGCCACGGCATCCAGCCGCAGCACATCCACGCCGCGATTGGCGAGGAAGAGCATGATCTCGGCGATCTCCAGAAAGACCTGCGGATTGGCCCAGTTCAGATCCCACTGATGTTCGTTGAAGGTGGTCCAGACCCATTTCCCGAAATCGGGATAATGGGTGAAATTCCCGGGCGCATTGTCGGGAAACACCTCGACCAGCGTTTCCTCATAGCGCTTTGGAAGGTCGGGCGTGTCGAACATCAGGTAGTAATCCTGATACTTCGCATCCCCCTTCACCGCCTTCTTCGCCCAGACATGTTCTTTGGCGGTATGGTTCAGCACAAGGTCGATGCAGACCGAGATGCCACGCTTGCGCAGCTCCTCCGTCACCGCCTCGAATTCTGTCATCGTGCCATAGGCGGGGTTGATGGCACGGTAATCCATCACCGAATAGCCGCCATCGCTGTCACCGGGGCGCGGCTTCAGACAGGGCATGAAATGGACATAGGTGATGCCCAGCTCTTCCAGATAATCCAGCTTTTCCAGAACCTTGGACAGCGTCCCCGCAAAGCGGTCGATATAGAAGACATAGCCCGCCATATCGCTGCGCTGAAACCAGTCCGGTTCCAGATCGCGCTTCAGGTCCAACCGTTTCAGATCGGGCGCGCGGTCCTTCCAAGCCTTTCGCATGGCCTTCAGCAGAGCGTCACGGAACCCGCCATACTCCGCGCGCTGCCCATACAGCGCCTCCAGCATCGGCCACAGGTCCGGCGCACTGCGCGCAAGGCGCAGGTCGAAGATGTCGTCATCCGCAACGGACGGCGTGCGCGCCATGATCGTCCTCCCCCCATGACCGCGCGCAGACTAGGCAATCCAAAGCGGTTTGGAAAGGGCCAATCAACCCTGAACGATCAACCGCGTCTCGTGCCGGATGCGGTTCGCGATCCACAACAGGTCTTCCCGCGCAAAGGCCACGCAACCCGCCGTCCCGCGCCGGGGCCTGCGCCAGGTGTGGACAAAGATGGCCGACCCCCGCCCCGGTTCGGCATGGGGCCAGTTCCAGTCGGTCAACAGGATCAGGTCATACATCGGATCGGGCCGCGTCAGCCGCTCATGCGACCATGCATGCGGCGCGCGGACCATCAGGTTGTAATCCGGGTCGCGGCAGTCATCCGACCACAGGTCCGATGGGCCGAAGGGCAGCGCCCAATCCGGCAATTCTGCCGCCGACAGCCGGTCCGGCCGATACAGCATCCCCACGAACCGATGCACGCCCGCAGGCGTGGCCCCATCCCCCTCGCGCTTGTCGCGCGCGGGCACGATCCCGCCCCGCCCCACCGAACAGGGAAACCGCCGCCCCATGAAGCGCGCGCCCCAGCGCGTCACCACCAGATCACTGGGCTTCACAGCAGATGCCCGGATTTCGCGGCCTTGGTCGCCAGATAACCCGCATTCTGCGCCGTCAGCCCCACCTTCAGCGGCACCCGCTCGGCCACGGCAATCCCGCAGGACTCCATCATCGCCATCTTCTTCGGATTGTTCGTCAGAAGACGCACCGCCGAAAATCCCATCTTCCGCAGGATGCCCGCGCCGATGCGGAAATCCCGCTCGTCATCCTCGAACCCAAGGCGATGGTTCGCCTCCACCGTGTCGAACCCCTGATCCTGCAACGAATAGGCGCGCATCTTGTTCGCCAGCCCGATCCCGCGCCCCTCCTGATTGAGGTAAAGCAGAACCCCCGCCCCCTCTTCGCCCATCTGCGCCAAAGCCGCCCGCAATTGCGGCCCGCAATCGCATTTCAGGCTGCCCAGCACATCGCCCGTGAAACAGGCCGAATGCAGCCGCGCCAGAACCGGCTGGCTGCGGTCGGGCCGCCCGATCTCGATCGCGTAATGCTCCTCGCCGCCATCCTCGGGCCGGAAGATATGCACCCGCCCCGCCTGCGCCGCCTGCATCGGCAGCCGCGCATTCACCACCGGATGCAGCGGCGACATCCGCGCCAGTTCCGGCACGATCTCGGCAAGGGGCAGCAGCGTCAGCGCATTCTCCTCGGCCAGCGCCAGCCCATGCGCCACCGGCACCAGCAGCGCCGCAGGCAGAAGATGCGCCGATTTCACCAATTGCAGCGCCGCGCGATGCAGATCCGATGACCCCTCCCGCAACGCCCGCAGCGGCCCCTTCAGCGGCACGCGCAGGTCATCCGCCGGATCGGCCAGCGCGCGCAGCCACTCCACCCCCATGCCCTCGGGCACCAGAACCCGCGCGATATCCCCGTCATAGGCAGGGGTCTTCAACGTCTCCGCCCGCCGCGCCGTCAATGCCAGTTCCGGCTGCCCCAGCGCCCGCAGCGCGGCCAGCCGCTCTGGCTCCAACGCCTCCACCGCCACCACCAGCATGGCGCGGCCATCGCCCGTCATCACCACGGGAACACCCATGCGCAGATCGCCGCGCGCCCGCGACAGACGCTCGACGACGGTGGGGGAAAGGGAAGGGCGGCTTGCTGTCATGATAACCTCTGCCGCCCTATCTAGGCCGGTGCGCAGAAAATTGAAACATTCCCCCGGACTGTGACACGACCGCGTGAGTCCGCCGCAGCAATTCTTGTCGCAACCGCGACCGGGGCGCATGTGAAGGCCAACGGACAGCAACGGAGGCTCCCGATGGGCACCCTGAGAAAGATCCTTCTCGTCGACGATGACGACGACCTGCGCGAAGCGCTCAGCGAACAGCTCGTGATGACCGAGGATTTCGACGTGTTCGAGGCCCGGACCGGTGCCGAGGGCATGGAAAAGGCCAAGCTCGGGCATTACGACCTCGTCATCCTCGACGTGGGCCTCCCCGATACCGACGGCCGCGAACTGTGCCGCCGGATGCGCAAGGGCGGGGTCAAATGTCCCATCCTCATGCTGACCGGCCATGATTCGGATGCCGACACCATCCTCGGCCTCGACTCCGGCGCCAACGACTACGTCACCAAGCCATTCAAGTTCCCGGTGTTGCTCGCGCGCATCAGGGCGCAACTGCGCCAGCACGAACAATCCGAAGACGCGATCTTCCAGCTTGGCCCCTACACCTTCAAGCCCGCGCAGAAGATGCTGGTCGACGAAAAGGAAAAGAAGATCCGCCTGACGGAAAAGGAAACCAATATCCTGAAGTTTCTCTACCGCGCACAACAAGGGGTTGTGGCCCGCGACGTGCTTCTGCATGAGGTCTGGGGGTATAACGCCGGGGTCACCACCCACACGCTGGAAACCCACATCTACCGCCTGCGCCAGAAGATCGAACCCGATCCCTCGAATGCCCGCCTGCTGGTCACCGAAAGCGGCGGTTACAGATTGGTGGCCTGACGATCTTATTGTCGCCTGATTCACTACCTATATACGCTTTCGTGCGATGGTGATCGCACCCAAGGTTCCCCTTGCCGTGTCGGGGTTATGGCACGGCATCCTCCCTGTTGGACTTGGCCGGGCCTCGTGCCCGGCCTTTTTTTCTTCCGCCCCGCCGCCCCACCTGACCTGTTTCCGCATGGGAAACGATGCCCCCGGAATGTTGACTTACGTCAAAGAGACATCTGCCGTTCCTGATTGCATCTACTGTACCTCCCTGTTGGACTGCGGCCCGGGCATCCCTGCTCGGGCCTTTCTTTTTCTCTCTGCCCGGCCCGATACTTCAGTATAGCCACGCCCCATCTCCCCGATTGGCACGATTCGTGTATGACCGACGCGCCGCAAATGTCTTGCGGTGTTCATTGTGGAGCCTTCCATGCGTTTCGGTCTCGCGTCCGTCATTGCGGCGCTCGTTGCTACCCCCGCCCTTGCCGAAGACCTCGTCTTCACCCTCGTCAACGACAGTTCCCACACCATCGTCGAGATGAACGTCTCCCCGGTTGATGAAGAACTCTGGGGCGAGAACATCCTCACCGTCGATGCCGTCGAACCCGGCATGTCGGGCGATGTCACCATCGCCGACGGCCTCGACGTCTGCGAATACGACCTGCGTTTCGTCACCGATGAAGGTGTCGAGGCCAGCAAGACCCAGAACCTCTGCGAGATCAACACCTTCACGGTGAACGATTGATCCGCCTCCGGGCTTGAGCGTGGGGACGGTCGGCCCTAGGGTCTGCCGTCCCTGATGCCGGAGCCCGCAATGCCCTTCACCCTCGCCACCTGGAACATCAACTCCGTCCGCCTACGCGAGGGTCTGGTCGCCCGCCTCCTGTCGGAAGAGGCCCCCGATATCCTCTGTCTGCAGGAATGCAAAAGCCCGGTCGAAAAGATCCCGGTCGAGGCGTTCCAAGCTCTCGGCTACACCCACATGGTCGCCCGTGGGCAAAAGGGTTACAACGGTGTTGCCATTCTGTCGAAACTCCCCCTGCAAGATGCCGGGTCGGTGGATTTCGCAGGCCTCGGCCATGCCCGCCACGTCGCGGCGCGGCTGGAAAACGGGGTGGTGATCCACAACTGCTATGTCCCCGCGGGCGGTGACATCCCCGACCGCGACGAGAACGAGAAATTCGGCCAGAAACTCGATTTCCTCACCCATATGCGCGACCATTTCCACGGCGACCGCCCCGCGAAATCCATCCTCGTGGGCGATCTGAACATCGCCCCCCGCGAAGATGACGTCTGGTCGCACAAGCAACTCCTGAAAATCGTCAGTCACACCCCCATCGAGGTGGAACACCTCGCCCAGACGCAGGATGCGGGCGCTTGGGTCGATGTCACCCGTCAGGACATCCCTTCCGGCCTCCTTTATTCTTGGTGGTCCTACCGCGCCGCCGACTGGGACGCCGCCGACAAGGGCCGCAGGCTCGATCACATCTGGGCCACCCCCGACATCGCCACCGCCGCCCATGGCAGCCGCATCCTGCGGCCCTGCCGGGGATGGGAACAGCCGTCGGACCACGTCCCCGTCTTCGCCACCTTCGACCTTTGATCCCCTTTCGCGCGGCGATCAATCTGCTAATCCATGTCCCGCAACGGCAAGACGGAGCCGGACAATGCTGACCTTCCTCATGCTGCGCGACACGCGCCCGCGCCCCCGGTTCTACCGGGTCGAGGTCAGCTACAACCTCTTCGGCGAATATTCCGTGTTGCGCGAATGGGGCCAGAGGGGAAAGCGGGGGCAGGCCCTGCTCGTGTGGTTCTCCAATCTGCGCGAGGCCTGCCTTGCCGCCGAACGCTGGCGCAAAAGGGCAGGGCGGCGCGGCTACCGCCCCATGGAAGGATAGAGGATGACGCATCTCTGGGTCCGCGCCGAACAGCGCCCGAACGAAGAACGCGTGGGCCTCACGCCCGAAGGTGCCGCCGCACTGGTCAAGGCCGGCATCCGCGTGACGGTCGAGGAAAGCTCGGTCCGCGCCATCCCGATCGACGGCTACAAGGCTGCGGGATGCGAGATCGCGGCAGAAAACCTCTGGCCCCGCGCTCCGCAGGACGCCATCATCTTCGGGCTGAAGGAACTGCCCGAAGACGGCACCCCGCTCACCCATCGCCACATCATGTTCGGCCATGCCTACAAAGGGCAGCCCGCAGGGCGCGAACTCCTGAAACGGTTCAAGGCGGGTGGCGGCACGCTCTACGATCTTGAATACCTCGTCGATGAAACCGGTCGCCGCGTCGCGGCCTTCGGCTATTGGGCAGGCTTTGCCGGTGCCGCCGTGTCGCTGAAATGCTGGGCCGCACAACAGCGGGGCGGCATCGCAGGCCCCGTCGCCAAATATCCCGGCAAGGCCGCGCTGATTGCCGATCTGGAGCGCGAACTCGCGGGCATGCCCCGCCCCCGCGCCATCGTCATCGGCGCACTGGGCCGCGTCGGCACGGGCGCATCGGACCTTTGCACCCAGATGGGCGTCGCCGTCACCAAATGGGACATCGCCGAAACCGCCAGCGGCGGCCCCTTCCCGCAGGTGCTGGAGCATGAGATCTTCCTCAACTGCATCCTCGCCCGCCCCGGCTGCCCCGTCTTCGTTCCCGCCAGTGCGAAAACCGACCCGCGCACACTCACCGTCATCGGCGACATCGCCTGCGATCCCACCTCGGATTTCTCGCCGATCAAGGTCTATGACCGCGCCACCGACTGGAACGCCCCCGCCCTGCGCGTGGCCGACAACCCGCCGCTCGACGTGACGGCCATCGACAACCTGCCCTCCCTCCTGCCCGTCGAAAGCAGCGAGGATTACGCCGCCCAACTCCTGCCCAGCCTCTGCACGCTGACCGACCTGTCATCGGGCGTCTGGGGCCGCGCAAAGGCGGAATACGACCGACATATCGCCGGGCTGTGACGTTCCCGGAACAAATTCCGCTCTCGGAATTTGCAAGAATCTTCGAAGATTTCTGTGGGGCACGACCCCACGCAGGAGGATGAAGACATGACGATCCATTGGTGCGGCACCGGCCTTTCCTCGGTTCCCGGTTTGCGGCGGTTGATCGAAGGGGGCCACAAGGTCGTGGTCTGGAACCGCACCGTCGAAAAGGCGCGCGAGGCCGTGGGCGACCTCACGCAGGATATTCGCCCCTACAGCCACGATGCGCTTGCTGCCGCCCTGCAACCGGGCGACGTGGCCATTTCCATGCTCCCCGCGGATCAGCATGTCGGCATCGCCAAGACCTGCCTCGCCAAGGGCGCGCATTTCGTCTCCTCCTCCTACATCGCGCCGGAGATGCGCGCGCTGGATGAGGCCTTCCGCGCCAAGGGCCTGTGTTCGGTGAACGAAGTCGGCCTCGACCCCGGCATCGACCACCTCATGGCGCATGACCTCGTCGCCCGCTACCGCGCGTCCAAGGCCTATGATCCGAAGAACACGCTCTCCTTCACCTCCTATTGCGGCGGCGTGCCCAAGATCCCGAACCCCTTCCGCTACAAGTTCTCTTGGTCCCCGCTCGGCGTCCTCAAGGCGCTCCGCTCTCCCTCCCGCAGCTTGCGGAACTTCTCCGAACTGCGGGTCAACCGCCCGTGGGACGCCATCACCGCCTATGACGCGCCCCTGCCCACACCCGAAAGCTTCGAGGTCTACCCGAACCGCGACAGCTATCCCTTCATGCAGGACTACCGCTTCGATCCCGACTGGCAGGTCAAGGATTTCGTCCGCGGCACCATCCGCCTGAATGGCTGGGCCGAGGCATGGGCCCCGGTCTTCCGCGAAATCGAAACGCTGGAAGGCCCCGCAGGCGATGCCCGCCTTGCCGAAATGGCCGCCCAGTTCTGGGCCGAGAATTCCTATGACGAAGGCGAACCCGACCGCGTGGTCCTCTTCGTCTCGCTCAAGGCCGAACGGGACGGCAAGACCGTCTGGCACGAGGAATGGGCGATGGACGCATGGGGCGACGACCGCGGTACCGCGATGGCGCGGCTGGTCTCCATGCCTGTCTCCTTCGCCGTCGAATCGGTGCTGGCCCGCGAAATCCCGGCAGGCGTCCATGCCGCGCCGCATGATCCCAAACTCATCGACAAATGGATGGGGCAGGTGCGGGCGCTGGCGCAATATCTGGAACGTGTCGATCACCTTGCGTGACCGGGACCCCGCGCTTGTGACGTGACAGCACCCCTCCCGCGCGGCTAGACTGCGACCCAAGGTCCGGGATGAACAGCCGGACCACAACACCCGCATGGGCAGCAGGATACGGGCGAGGCATGGGCGTCATCACCGGTGACAGACCGACCATTGCGCTGGGCACGCGCCTTGCCGTCTGGCGCGCGGGCCTTGCCCGCACGGCCACCGCCTTCCGGTCGCAGCCCGAACCCCGCTCCATCGGCCTCTTTGCCCGTGGGCGGCAACTCGTGGCTGGAAACTTCCTCTTCGCGGGCAAACTGGTGCAGGCGCCCGCCACCGCGATCTGGGACGTCGCCGCCCCCGACAGCGGCTTTTCCGCAGAAACGCAGGGCTTCGTCTGGCTGGACGACCTCGCCGCCTTCGGTGACAGTTCCGCCCGCAAACGCGCGCAGGACTGGACCTATCTCTGGATCGACCGCTTCGGTCATGGCCACGGCCCCGGCTGGACGCCCGACCTCATCGGTCGCCGCCTCATCCGCTGGGTCAACCATGCCGTCCTCCTTCTGCAAGGGCAGGACAAGGCCCGCAGCGACGCCTATTTCCGCAGCCTCACCACCCAGACGCATTTCCTCGCCCGCCGCTGGATGCGCGCCGCCCCCGGCCTCCCCCGGTTCGAGGCGCTCACCGGCCTCATCGTCGCGGCCCTTGCGCTGGAGGGGAAGGCAGGTCTGGTCAAGGGTGCCATCACCGCCCTCGCCCGCGATTGCCGGCGCGAGGTGGATGCCGGGGGCGGCATCCCCGCCCGCAACCCCGAAGACCTTCTCGAAGTCTTCACCCTCCTGAACTGGGCGGCTCAGGCCCTGTCCGAACAGGACCGCCCGCCGCCCAAGGAACTCACCGACGCCATCGCCCGCATCGCCCCCACCCTGCGCGCCCTGCGCCATGCCGACGGGGGCCTTGCCCGCTTCCACGGCGGCGGGCGCGGCATCGAGGGGCGGCTCGATTC
>Ga0209278_1001735_pt1 | contig 12874 bp, 9 predicted proteins | sample JI81BgreenDNA_FD_187504 | JGI IMG/M metagenome (GOLD analysis project Ga0209278, IMG submission 187504) | Wastewater effluent complex algal communities from Wisconsin, to seasonally profile nutrient transformation and Carbon sequestration -... | ecosystem: Engineered > WWTP > Effluent > Algae... | reverse complement strand
CGAAGATTACTTAAAAATAAAGTAGAAAACGAGTTGCAAGAATGGATAGAAAGGGTTTGTCAAATAATAAAACATAAAATAAATCACTGTCAATCAATAAGTTAAAAAATTATCGGGTAGAGTACCCTTAAAGAATTTATAGTTACGACTTAACTATTAAATACAAAACTAACACTTCTTTTCAGGAAATGTTAGTGAAATAATTTACCCAAAATATAAACCCTTTCTTTTGAAGTTAAAAGAAAGGGTTTGTAATTCATTTTACAAAATTTGCTTGAAAGCCTCGTGCAATTTTGGCACTACTTCAAACACATCTCCTACGATACCATAGTCCGCAGCTTTGAAGAACGGAGCTTCTGGGTCTTTGTTTACTACCACAATCACCTTAGACGAGTTCACACCCGCCAAGTGCTGAATAGCCCCCGAAATACCCAAAGCAATGTATAAGTTAGGGCTAACTTTGATACCTGTTTGTCCTACGTGTTCGTGGTGTGGTCTCCAATCCATATCAGATACAGGCTTAGAACAAGCTGTAGCAGCACCCAACGTTTTCGCCAAGTCTTCTACAATGCTCCAATGTTCTGGACCTTTCAAACCACGACCTGCCGAAACTACAATGTCTGCCTCTGGCAAAGAAATATCGCCAGATTGTTTGTGAGTTTCTTTTACAGCCACAGCACTTGCTGCCACAGTTACGTCCAATGTGCTTACTGTTGCTGTAGCACTAGTTGGCGTAGCGGCTACGGCATTTTTCTTCACTGTCAATACTTTTACGGCATTAGACAACTGCACATCTGCAAAGCCTTTGCCTGTAAATACGCCTTTGCGTACCACAAAACCATTAGACAAAGTAGGCAATGCAATGACGTTAGAAGCTACAGAAGCCTCTAATTTTACGCCCACGATAGGAGCTACCGCATCTATCAATGTAGATTTTGGTAATACTACCACCTCTGCACCTACTTTTTTAGCAGCTTGTACCACAATTTCCGCCACTACATCACTTTGTAAAGCAGGAACATTTTGTACTTGCAATACTTCAGTAGCACCATAGTTGCCTAATGCAGCTAATTGAGCAGCAGAGTTTTCTGCCACTACAGCCACTACTTTTTTACCAAGGCTTTTGCCTACTTCTGCACCGTAAGCTACTGCCTCTAAGGAAGATTTTTTAGGAGAACCGCCTTCGGTTTCCACATATATTAAGATTGCCATTGCTTTTTTTAATTAGTAAATTAGTAATTAGTAAATTTTAAATTGAACAACTTTTAGTAGATATTTTAAAACCTATAAAGTTGTATCAATTTTAGTCATTCTTTTTACTTTTGAGGGTGTTCAGAATAGCTCCTATAATTTTGAGCAACTCCTCACAATCTTTTACAACAGAAAGAGCCTCTTTTTCTGTTATATAGCCTGTATCTTTAAGTAATCGTAACCAATAATGTGTTTCACGAGCCTCCTTGTAAGCTATGTAGAACTTAGCAGCAAAATCTTTATCACTTTGTCCTCCTAATGCTTCCTCTACATTTGCCCCTATTGAAGTGCCACTACGTAGTAACTGTAAAATCAAAGCCTTTTATACCTTCTTTTCTAACAAATATTGGTAAAGCCTTACAATTCTTACTGCAAAAGCATAGCTTTTATCTTGTACCACATTCATTGTATAATTATTAATTAGTAAATTTTAAATTAGTAAATAGTTGTATGTAATTGTTTATCAACGTTTTGAAATTAATTAGCTGACAAATATATTATTTTGATAATAACTATTTTTTTAAGTCTAAATACTATCAAAAACTAATAATTTACTAATTAATAATTTACTAATTACTTAAATAACTTTTGCCTCACTACGCAACAAGTTCACCAACTCTGCAATATTGTCTTTGTCAATCATTTTGCAGTTGCCTCTGCCCGCAGGAGCTTCATAACTTACTACCGAAGTACGAGTAGCTGTACCTACTGCCTCAACTACTTTCAACGGCTTAGTTTTTGCAGCCATGATACCTCTCATATTAGGGATTTTCCACTCTGCAATAGGCTCTTGGCAACCCAATACCAACGGCAATGCTGCCTCTACTACTTCTTTCCCCCCTTCAATTTCTTTGCTCATTACTGCCTTGCCCCCTTCTACTTTAAGGCTCATTACAGGCGTAACACAAGGAATACCCAACATCGTAGCTACCATGCCATGTACTTGTCCACCGTTGTAGTCGCTGGTTTCACGTCCCATCATAATTAAGTCGTAGTTTTCTGCTTTTGCAATTTCTACGATTTGTTGAGCCACAAAGTACGCATCAGTCGGGTTTGCATTCACACGAATAGCGTCATCAGCACCAATAGCTAATGCCTTACGGATAGTAGGTTCGGTATCTGCACCACCTACATTCAATACGGTCAATTTACCTTTAGTTTCATCTCTAATCTCTACGGCTCTTGCCAACGCAAAATCGTCATAAGGCCCTATCACAAAAGTTACGCCTGCCAAGTCGGGCTGTCCGTCTTTAAAAGGGATTTTGGCGTTGGTGTCAGGTACGTGACTAATACACACTAAAATTTTCATTGTTGTATGATTTTATGAGTTGAAGGATTAACGAACTGATTACTCTTTTGTTTGCACAAAGATACAAAAATTATTATGTAAGCATAGTATTTTTTACTTTTTTTTCGGTGTTTTCAAAGTAAACAAGTATCAAAAAAATTTGCCCACAAATGTACGGTTTGGGGCAAAGAATCATAATAAAATGTAGAAAAAGTATTAGACTGTTACTAAAACAGGTGTGTTGGGAGTAGTTGTAAATACTGGTAACTCTATGGTTTCCAACAATTCTTCTTCCAACATTTTCGCCCAAGTTTCTATGTATAACACTACGTCTTCTCTTGAATTGTGCGATAAATAACGAGGAATCCTACGCAAAACTGCCTTATCAGACAATTTTTCAAGGTTTTTCAGGTCGTCAATCGTCAAACCTTCTGCCAGCATTTTGCTAATCATCAGGTCTAAAGGAAGATTACTTGTAGGGCAGTATTCGGCTGTTTGTTCAGACCAATCGCCAGACCTTGATAACAAGGCGTGTTGATGAATTTCGGCAGCAGACACTTGGATAAGCTCTTGAGCAAGGTTGCCACAGTTGCACTGTCCCATGTGTCCCCATTGATATTTTGCCCCTTTTTTTAGATTAGTAGCCGTATTGCGGAGGGCAGAGATGAGGTTAATACTTGGAGTTGCCATATTCAAAATATTTTATTGATGAAAAATGAGTTGCATAATGTTTTTCAAACGGATTGATAAAAATAAATGTTTACTGAAAAACACCTTCCTGAAAAGTTTTTTCTGATAAAAACTTAAAATTAACAAAGTCTTGTAAATAGCTATTTTGAATTAGCTATTTTGGCACAATTATACATGACCCATGACGATTCTCGGTATTTCGGCGTTTTATCACGACTCTGCGGCGGCTATCATTCAAGATGGCGAAATCATTGCGGCTGCTCAAGAGGAAAGATTTACTCGCAAAAAACATGACCCTAATTTTCCTGCTAATGCCGTACAATTTTGTTTGCAGTATGCAGGTGTAAGCATAGACCAATTAGATGCAGTGGCTTTTTACGATAAGCCTTTGTTAAAATTGGAAAGATTATTAGAAACCTACTATGCCTTTGCCCCCAAAGGTTTGAGTTCGTTTATTACTGCCATTCCCGTTTGGCTAAAAGAAAAAATGTTTTTGAAAAGACTTTTGCATGAAGAATTGGCAAAGGTAGGGCAGTATGACAAGAAAAAATTAAAATTATTATTCCCAGAACATCATCTTTCTCATGCAGCAAGTGCCTTTTATCCTGCACCTTTCGAGAAGGCTGCTATCTTGACCATAGACGGTGTAGGTGAATGGGCTACAGCTTCTATCTGTTTGGGCGAAGGCAAAAATATTTCTATCTTGAAAGAACTGAAATTTCCGCACTCTTTGGGCTTGTTGTATTCTGCTTTTACTTATTTCTTAGGTTTCAAAGTAAATTCAGGAGAGTACAAACTCATGGGTTTAGCTCCGTATGGTAACCCCGAATCGGAAGAAGTGCAACGGTTTATTCAAATAATTAAAGAAAAGTTGGTAGAAATAAAACCTGATGGTTCGGTGTGGCTCAACCAAGAGTATTTCGACTATGCCACAGGTTTACGCATGGCAAAAGACAAGGCATGGGAAAAGCTATTCGGTTTCCCTCGTAGAAGTTCGGAAGATGAAATGACGCAAACCCACTGTAATTTGGGCTTGGCGATTCAGGCTATTACCGAAGAGGTCATGATTTTGATGGCAAAAGAAGCCAAAAAATTGACAGGGGCAGAATACCTTTGTATGGCTGGTGGTGTGGCGTTGAATTGTGTGGCAAATGGTAAATTGTTACAACAAAACATTTTCAAAGATATTTTCATACAACCTGCCGCAGGTGATGCTGGTGGTGCTTTAGGTGCTGCTCAGGCTGCTTACCATATTTATTTTGGCAAAGAAAGGAAAGTAGCTACTACCTTAGACAGCCTCAAAGGGTCATATTTGGGTACAGAATTTACGGACTTGGACGTAAAACTCATGGCGAAAAAGTACAATGCAAAGTACCATTACTTTGAAAATTTTAGTGAATTATGTGAAAAAACAGCCCAATTTTTAGACGAGGGGCATTGTGTAGGTTGGGTGCAAGGGCGTATGGAGTTCGGAGCAAGGGCATTGGGTAATCGTAGTATTTTAGGTGACAGCCGTAGCCCTGTCATGCAAAGAAAACTGAACGTAGAAGTAAAATATCGAGAGTCATTCCGTCCTTTTGCTCCTTCGGTGTTGGCAGAAGATGTGGCGGAGTATTTTGAACAAAAGACTCCTTCGCCTTATATGTTGTTAGTGCAACCTGTGGTGGCTGCAAGACGCAAAAAATTGCCTGCAAATTATCATGCGTTGCCATTAAAAGAAAAACTATATTATCTGCGGTCAGATATGCCTGCGGTTACGCACATAGATTTTTCGGCACGTATCCAGACAGTTCACAAAGAAACAAATCCACGTTACCATGAGTTGATTAGTACGTTTAAAAAACGGACAGGCTATGGAGTCATTGTGAATACAAGTTTTAATGTAAGAGGAGAGCCTATTGTCTGCACGCCTGATGATGCCTACCGTTGCTTTATGCGTACAGAAATTATGTATTTGGTCATAGGTAATTTCTTGTTTGTCAAAACAGAACAACCTTCTTGGCAGGAAAAAGATAATTGGAAAGAAGAGTTTACATTGGACTAAAACAAAAACACCCCTTTTTTTACAAAAGGGGTGTTTTTGTTATTTGCCTTCTTTGTCTATTTTCTTTTCTAAATTATTGACAATTACTGCTGCTACTCCGTTATTAAAAGAACCAGCTCCTTCAAACTTGCAAGGAATTACCTCATTGCCTTGTTTGTCTATGTAGCCAAACTTGTTGCCTTGTTTCACTACTGCCAAACCTTCTGCAAATGGTTCTGCTTGGTCATATTTGGTAGGCACAATTTCTTTTCCGTGTAAGTCTATGTAGCCAAATTTACCGCCTGACAAGTTATTGCCGTCTAATTTACCACCTGTAGCTACAACTGCCATGCCTTCGCTAAAATTGTGAGCCAACGTATATTTGAGAGGTATAATTTCTGCACCTTCTTTATTCACAAAACCAAACTTAGTACCTTGTTTCACTCTGGCTAATCCTTCGCTAAAACCTGAAACTTCGTCATATTTAATAGGAATAGCTTGGTTGCCTTTGGTGTCTATGAAACCATACTTGCCGTTGATACTCACAGGAGCTAAGCCATTGTGGAAACTTGCAGCATAGTCATATTTTAAGCCTATTACTTCTTTGCCTGATTTATCTATGAACCCATATTTACCATTAGCAGATACTAAGGCATAACCTTCTGAAAATCCTAAGGCATTTTCATATTTAAGAGGTGTAATTTCTTTGCCTAACTTGTTGATAAAGCCGTATTTACTTTCCATTGTTTCGGCATTCATGGTAGCTACAACGGCAATACCATCTTTGAAATCACCACCAAAATCATACTTAAAGTTTGCTATTACCTTTCCTGTTTTGTCTATATAGCCATACATTCCGTCTTTGCTCACCAATGCAATGCCTTCGCTGAAATTTTGTGCTTCATCATATTTAGCTGCTATGACTATGTTACCTTGTTTGTTTACATAGCCGTATTTGCCATTAGACTTTACAGGAGCTAAACCGTTGCGGAATGTTCCCACATAGTCATATTTCAAAGGAATTATTTTTTTGCCTTGTGCATCTACAAATCCCCATTTTTTATTGAGGCTTACCGCAGCCAAATTTTCGCTGAAAGTATGAGCTTCTTCATACGAAAGTTGTACGGTTTCATTACCAAACTTATCTACAAATCCCCACTTGTTTTTAAGAACTACCAACGACATATCTTCACGCAAACTATCGGCGTAGTCATACTTAGGATTTACTACTACACTACCATTTTTTCCTGTAAAACCATACTTACCTTTTGTAGTATAAGGGTAAGCAACCTCTGTGGTCTGACGCAGTGTCCTAGGTGTACGGAAAGCAATTACTTCTTCTACCGCAGACGCAAATGGTAGTAACATCACACCTAATAAAGCCAAATATTTATATTGCATAGTGCTTTGGAGTTAACTTGTCTATATAGAATGTACCAGAAAAACAAAGAAATTGGAAGTAATTACAACTGCTTCAAACACAAGCCATTAGTTTGTGATGAGGTGTATTCCGCCCCCGAAATTCGTACATACGTTTCAGTGGTGTTAATTTCGGTATTTTTTTACAGAAAAAGAATTTTTTTTCTATTTATTTCATACGTCTGTATCAAAATAACCGTTTTAGTCAAGTAGTTGGGGTGATTTTGTTGAAGATTTAAGTAAAGTTACTATCACTACGTAGGAGGTGTGCAAAGGTTACTTTTTTTGTTAAACAATTTATAACAAAAATACAGAGAACAACAGTAAAGTTTTTCTCTGTATTTTACATTAAACTTGTTGTGAAGTTGTATGGCTAAAATGTTGTTATTTGATTTAGTTATTAGCCATCATACTTAATAAATCTATGCTTGTTGCTTTGGGTAGCCAAACACAGTTCACATTAGTAGGATAGTTGTTTTGGCATTCTTTACTTGTGCTAAGGTTGTAAGTAATTTTGTATTTATTACCTACCACCAAACTTTCATAGGCAAGGGTTGGTTTACCAAATTGACAAGGCTGCAAATATTCTTGTGTTTGTTCATCATAAAACCATCTATCACCATAAAAACCTGTTCCGCAGCCTGTTGAACGTAAAACAACTTCTTTGGTAATTATATTTGTACTTCCAGCAACTTTTTCCATTTTTAGAATGTGAATTGGGAGGTTATCGCCGGGATAGGCTTTACAAGTAATTAGGTTATCATAACGACCATCATTTTTAGCTGCTTTATAGGTAATTTTATACCTATCTCCTAGCTGTACTTTCGCAAATTCTTTACGTAAGTCTTCATTGATGCTAAATGGTCTTAACCATTTTTTTAGGGTGTCTTTACTACCTAAAGAGTCCAATTCCAATGCCCACAAATCATTCCAAACACCTGTACCACACAAAGCCGTTTTTAACTCTACAATAGTTGTTCTTTCAATGGTACTATCTTGCGTTATTGGGCGTATGCACAAGATATGAATAGGGGTACTCGTACCAGGGTAAGCCAAGCATGTAACCACGTTTTTGTACCTATCATCAAGTTGGGCATTTGCATAAGTAATTTGCAAGGTTTCCCCTATTTTGGGCTGAAAACTCAAGCCTTTTTCCAAAGAGTATGGTTGTAGCCACTGCACATTTACCGCAGAGTTATTGATAGGTTGTAGCCATAAACCTCCCCAAACGCCGTAGCCACATACTGCCGAACCAACTTTAACTGTGATAGTTTTACCTTCTTTGCCACTACACAAAGAATCTATTACAATAGGTTCTTTGCAAGAGATGTCGTCTTTATGGCAAGAAGACAAGCCAATAATGGCACAGCAGAGGGCTAAAAATGACACTAACGAATAATGTCTTGAAAATACGTTCTTCATAAAAATATAGAAGTTGAAGTTATTAATGGGTTATTACAAACTTTTGCTTGTAATTGACTTCTATACTGTTAAACCTTACATAACGAAACAGTTAATTCGTTTTTAACATTGTTAAAAAATACAAATCAAAACAGCAAAGAATAGCTATTTATCTATTTAAAATCTAACTTTCTATATTTTTCAACTACCAAAACAGCTACTCTTAGCTATCAAATAAAGTTAATCTTTCTATATAGATATTGGCAAGTATGAAAAAACAGCCTATCTTTGTTACGTTTTTTATAAAGCAACTTAATCGTATTTAATTTTAAAAAGAAATCATGTTAAAAAAATTATTAGTAGCAACAAGTTTTGCAGCCCTTGTTGGTAGTGTAGTGGCTTGTGGTGGCGAAAAAACAACAGAAACAGGTATGCGTTACATCATGCGTAAAGATGTAGCTGGTACGACTCCTAGTGACAGTGACTTTGTTGAACTTAACTATGAAATGTATATCACTACCAAAGGAAAAGACAGTTTGTTACAAAGTAGCTCTCAAACGCCAGGTGTGGACAGAATGATGGTACGTAGCAGTGGTTTTGCCTTCAAAGGTTCTTTCGAGGAAGGTTTCAAGTTGTTAAGTGTAGGTGACAGTGCAGCTTTCTTTGTATCTGCAGACTCTATGTTTACCAAACAATTCCGTATGCCAACACCTCCGCCTTTTGTAGATAAAAACTCTACAGTACGTTTAGAAGTAGGTATCAGCAAAATTGTTACTAAAAAACAAGTAGATAGTATGATGAATGCCTACATAGTAGAAATGGCAGAAAAAGAACGTAAAGACAAAGAAGAAGCCGAAAAACAAAAACCATTGCAAGACGAACAAATCAAGTCTTTTATAGCTAAAAATAAAATAGCTGCGAAAAGCAGTGAGTCTGGCTTGCATTACTTCATTAAGAGTGCTGGTGCAGGTGCAGAAATTAAAGCTGGCGATACTGTTCACGTACATTATAAAGGAGTATTGTTTGACCCTAACAAACCTGCTACAGAGTGGGAAAAATTTGATTCATCAGAAGGTAGAGACCCATTATTCTTCCCTGCCAAAATGGGTGCAATGATTCAAGGTTTCGATGAAGGTGTATCTTACTTGAAACAAGGCGGAAAAGCTCAATTATTCATTCCTTCACACTTAGGTTATGGTGCTATGGGACAACCTCCAATTAAACCTTTCTCTATCTTAGTATTTGATGTGGAAGTAGTAAAAGTTGTTCCTGCTAAAAAATAATTCCTCAGACAATCAAGTATTTTCAATATCAAAAAACCTCCTTATCATAAAGGAGGTTTTTTGATATTTATCCTGTCAATCCCGAAATCCTGTCCTACCATTCATCATGTTTGTTATCATGAGCAACCAAATGAATCAACTCGGCAATTAAACCTGTCCAACCTGTTTGGTGCGAAGCCCCAATACCTTTGCCAGTATCTCCATTAAAATATTCATGAAACAAAATATAATCCTTGAAATTACTATCATGGTTAAACTTGTAGCTGTTGTAAATAGGTCTTTCGCCTTTGCTGTTTACTTGGAACAAACGAATGAGCCTTTTGGCTAATTGCAAGGCTATTTCCTTCAAATTCATGTAGTTACCTGAACCCGTTGGACATTCAAATTTTTCATCATCACCATAATATTCATAGAATTTCAACAAAGATTCTATTAACATATAATTCACAGGAAACCAAATAGGTCCTCGCCAATTTGAATTACCACCAAACATAGACGAATCAGACTCTCCCGGTACATATTTGACAGTATAAAGTTGCCCGCCTAATTGGAAATGATAAGGGTATTTCAAATGGTATTTAGACAAAGCCCGTACACCATAATCAGACAAAAACTCTGTTTCGTCCAACATTCTCCGCAACGTACATTTGAGGCGGTGGATACGCACTAAAGACAAGAGCCTTGTTTCGCCCTTACCATATTGATACCAACGAGAAACTAAGGAAGCTAATTCTGGACGGTTTTTGAGTACCCACTCCAAACGGCGTTTAAAATCGGGCAGTTTGTCCAACATATCAGGCTGTAATACTTCTACTGCAAACAGAGGGATTAGCCCAACCATAGAACGGACTTTAAGGCGTTGGTATTTCTTTTCAGAAGTGTGCAGTACGTCATAGAAAAACTCATCTTCATCGTCCCACAAAGAGTTGCCCTCCCCACCAATATCCGACATAGCCCCCGCAATAGACAAGAAATGTTCAAAAAACTTAGATGCCATTTCTTGGTAATACGGTTTCACCAAAGACAATTCTAAGGCAATTCGCAACATATTCAAAGAATACATTGCCATCCAACTTGTGCCATCTGCTTGTTCCATATAACTACCCTCAGGAAGTTTCATGTTACGGTCAAAGACACCAATATTATCTAAGCCCAAAAAGCCTCCTTCAAATAAATTATTGCCTTCTCTGTCTTTTTGGTTTACCCACCACGTAAAATTCATGAGTAATTTGTGAAAAACTTTTGCCAAAAAGTCAATATCTCCTTTGCCTTGATTTTGTTCTTTGTCTATACAATACACTTTCCAAGCACCATAAGCATGAACAGGTGGATTTACATCTCCAAAATTCCATTCATAAGCAGGAATTTGTCCGTTGGGGTGCATATAATACTCCCTTAACATAAGTTGCAGCTGCCTTTTAGCAAAACTTGCGTCTATACGGGCTATTGGAATACAGTGAAACGCCAAATCCCATGCAGCATACCAAGGGTATTCCCACTTGTCAGGCATCGAGATAAGGTTAGAGTTATAAAGATGTTTCCAATGCGAATTTCGTCCTTGCATACGGTTTTTATCCACTTGGGGCAAATCTGGATTAGGGTCGCCTTTTAACCATTGATTTACATTATAGTAGTAATATTGCTTACACCACATCATACCCGCCAACGCCTGCCGTTGAATTTTTTTGAGTTCTGGGTGCTGAATACCTATTTGCAAGGCATCATAAAACATATCTGCCTCTTTTTTCCGCAAATCAAATACCTCATTAAACCTCTCAAATGGCGGTTCTAATAAAAGTTTTCGCACTTCGGGGCTGCTAGGAGCATAGTGAATTTCCTCTACAGGAGCATACATTTCTTGCGGTGTCATCAAATACGGATTAGCAGAAGGTGGAATATGCGACTTCGACAACCGCAACCGAATTTCTACTTTGCCCAAAGGTTCAACAGTTTTATGATAATGCAAAGACACTTTTGTCCCTTTCATAGACGGATTAACAGCTTCCCGATTACCGTTTACTATATATTCATGTATGCCATCTTTTACGTATTGGTGGGCATTGGGCTTGCCGTACATACGCATACGATTAGTTTCGTTTTCGGTAAAAAGTAGTTCAGGTTGGTCTTCATAATGCAAACGGAAATTACCCAAAGACGCATGAGAAGCAAAAATTTGCTGCTCGTCTTTCACAAATAACAAAGGCTTGTCTTCCCAATAGCCCCAACTCCACGTATTTCTAAACCATAGTGTAGGCAATAAATGTAGCTCCGCCTCTTTATCACAACGGTTTTGTGCTGTAATTTTGATTAAAATATCTTCGGAATCTGCTTTTGCATATTCCACAAAGACATCAAAATATTCGTTATTGTCAAAAATCTTAGTATCAACTAATTCATATTCAGGCTCTTGGCGTGTACGTTGTTTGTTCACAAAATAAAGTTCTTCATAAGGAAACCTATTTTGTGGATATTTATATAAAAATTTCAGGTACGAGTGTGTAGGCGTTGAGTCTAAATAATAATAGACCTCTTTCACATCTTCTCCATGATTGCCTTCTGGGTTTGCCAAACCAAATAGTCTTTCTTTAAGAATAGGGTCTTTGCCATTCCACAAAGCTACAGCAAAGCACAAGGTATTTTTGGTGTCCGAAACCCCTGCAATGCCGTCTTCGCCCCAACGGTATGCCACACTGCGAGAGAGGTTAAAAGAAATATGCCCCCACGCATCTCCGTACACACTATAATCTTCGCGTACTGTTCCCCACTGTCTTTCGGAGAGGTAAGGACCCCATCTTTTCCACCCTGTATTATTAACGGTTTGTTGTAGTCTATCAAGTTCTGGATTTGGATACATCTTGCGTTTGGTGAATGGTTAGTTTGTAAAGATAAAAAAAAATGAATAAGTACGCATATTTTTATATAAATGTTATGAGTTGCAGAGTTATTGTAGAGGAAATTTGAAAGAAGTATATAGATGTGTTTTTTACCTAAAATAATAGGAAGTAAATTTACTAATCTATTTTTTGTAAATGCTTTGAATCAAAAGGCTTATTGCTTAAATATAAGAAGCTGTTTGAATTAACTCCGTAGGAGTGGAATATTCCACTCCTACGGAGTTTTATTGTTAGTATTTTATCTGTTTTGCTATAAATATTGCAGTCTTACGGGCTTAAAAATTAACTCAAACAGCTTCTAAAAATGAATTCGTATGCTATAATTTACCTTCAACACAAAATTCAGAAATATTAGCAAACACCTAGCTGATTTAAAGTTTAAGTTTTTGTTTATCAATTAGTTAAGATTTTATTAATATTTAATTTATTGGTAGTCAATGATTTAGGTTTTCATACTTTTCAATGTATGTTAATTTTTTGTTTAGTTAGGGTTTTTATTTTTAACTTATTGAAATAGAATGCTTTATGTTTGGTTTTTGTTTTGTTGGTTAATTTTTTTGAATTTTTTGGTAAAAAAAGTTTGTAAAAAGTTTGTAAGTTAGGGAATATTTTGGATTTTTGCGAC
>Ga0209278_1001734_pt1 | contig 12875 bp, 11 predicted proteins | sample JI81BgreenDNA_FD_187504 | JGI IMG/M metagenome (GOLD analysis project Ga0209278, IMG submission 187504) | Wastewater effluent complex algal communities from Wisconsin, to seasonally profile nutrient transformation and Carbon sequestration -... | ecosystem: Engineered > WWTP > Effluent > Algae... | reverse complement strand
GCGGCAATAATTTGAGGATATGTTGGTTGTCCAGAAACTCCTGTAAGGGTAAGTTTTCCTGTAGTTTGGTTCCAAGAAGTAGTAATATTTGGATGATTTCCCGTTAAAAGTAAAACATCTTGTGAACTTACATAGCCAGAAGAAATTTGAACATAAATAGCATCAATTCCTGGATCATCGTCAACAATATTGAAATCAGTAACGATTTTCATTTGGGTTTGTGGACAATAAATTTGATTTCCAGTTGCGGTTAAAACTGGCGCATTATTTAGGAGAAACTTTTTTTGTTTTTTTTGCCCAAAAATTGGATTTTCATTGCTGAATTTTATTGGATTAGCAAATGAATTGTTTACAAAAACGGAAGAAATGAAAATTAAGGCAATTATGATTTTTTTATACATGGCTTAAAAATAGAAAATTTTAAACAGATAATTTGCTAAAGATTTGTTAGAATTTCATTTTTTGGAACAAATCCCAAACGACAATTCCTGCACTAACCGAAATATTCAGCGAATGTTTTGTGCCAAGTTGCGGAATTTCAATCGTTCCGATGCAAAGTTCAATGGCTTTTTGATTGACACCATAGACTTCATTTCCAAAGACTAAAGCGTATTTTTTATCTTTATTGATTTCAAAATTTTGAAGAAAAACAGCATTTTCAACTTGTTCAATGGCAAAAACTTCTACGCTTTCGTTTTTCAATTTTTCTATAACCGAAAGCACATCTTTTTGATATTCCCAATCTACTGTCTCAGTTGCGCCAAGAGCTGTTTTGTGAATTTCTTTGTTTGGCGGAGTTGCGGTTATGCCACACAAATATATTTTTTCAATAAGAAAAGCATCAGATGTTCTAAAAACTGAACCAATATTGTGCAAACTTCTAATATCATCAAGAATAATAATAATTTGCGTTTTTTCGGCTTGTTTAAAATCGTCAACCGTTTTGCGTTCGAGTTCTTTGTTTTCGAGCTTTCTCATTTTTGAAATTTTTGGCAAAGATATTCAAAAAAAAATCTCGTCTCATTTTTACAACGAGACGAGATTTTTAAAATCAGTAATTAATAATTAACTTTTTACTGGTTCAGCAGCTGGAGCAGAGTCTACTACATTACCTTTAATAGTCAAAACTTTTGGGGTTTCAGAAGCATTTGAGGTAATAGTAACAGTTTTAGTAAATGGACCAACTCTGTTTGTGTCATATTTTACACCAATTGAAGCTTTCGCACCTGGAGCAACTGGACCATCAGGTTTTGTAGGAACAGTACAACCACATGAACCTTGAGCGTTAGTGATTGTTAATGGTTTAGTTCCGTTGTTAGTTAAAACAAATTCTCTTTTTCCGTCAGCACCTTTTTGGATGGTTCCATAATCGATAGTTTCACTTTCGAAAACCATTCCAGCACCATCAACTTTTGGAGCATCAGTTTTAGCAACTTCTTTTTTTACAGCTTTTTTTGCAGTTTGAGCATTTGTAGTAGCAACACCGAAGAAAGTGATTGCAGCAAGTAAAATTATTCTTTTCATTTTTTTTATGTTTTATGATTATGGTACAAATCTATTTAAAAAAAATATTTGTGTCATTTTTTAAATCTTAATATTAAATTAAAATTTAAAACGACTATCATTTTAAAAATAATTAAATTCGCTGTCACAAATTAATTTAATACCATTTTCCATTGGCATCAAAAGAAAAAGCTCCGAAAGAAACTCCGTTGATGAAGCAGTACAACGAGATAAAAAGTAAATATCCTGATGCGTGTTTACTTTTTAGAGTAGGCGATTTTTATGAAACATTTGGAGAAGATGCTATTCGTGCTTCAAAAATATTAGGGATTGTTTTAACAAAACGTGGCGCAGGAAGTGAAACCGAAACCGCTTTGGCTGGATTTCCACATCATTCGTTGAATACGTATTTGCCAAAATTAGTCAAAGCAGGACTTCGAGTAGCCATTTGTGACCAATTGGAAGATCCAAAAATGACCAAAACCATTGTAAAACGTGGCGTTACTGAATTGGTTACGCCAGGAGTTTCGATGAATGATGAGGTTTTGCATTCTAAATCGAATAATTTTTTAGCATCGGTTTATTTTAGTAAAAGACAATTTGGTGTAGCTTTTCTCGATGTTTCTACGGGAGAATTTTTAACATCGCAAGGAAATCAGGAATATATTGATAAGTTGTTACAAAATTTTCAGCCAAGTGAAATTTTAATTCAAAAAAATAACAAAGGAGATTTTAAATCAGCTTTTGGTGAAGATTTTAATGTGTTTTACCTCGAAGATTGGGTTTATAAAGAAGATTATGCCGTTGAAACTTTAACCAATCATTTTCAAACCAATTCATTAAAAGGTTTTGGTATAGAAGAATTACCCGATGGAATTATCGCTTCGGGTGCAATACTTTATTATTTGTCCGAAACCCAGCATAATAAAGTACAACATATCACAAACATTCAACGAATTGCCGAAGATGCTTATGTTTGGATGGATCGATTTACAATCAGAAATCTCGAATTGTATCACAGCACTTCACAAAATGCGGTTACGCTTTTGGATGTAATCGATAAAACCATTTCGCCAATGGGTTCGCGTTTGTTGAAACGTTGGTTGGCTTTGCCGTTAAAAGATATTCATAAAATAAGAAATCGTCACGAAGTGGTTTCTTATCTAAAAGATAATTTGGAAATTTTACAAAAAATTCAATACCAAATCAAGCAAATTTCCGATTTAGAACGATTGATTTCCAAAGTGGCAACGGGAAAAATTTCGCCAAGAGAAGTTATTTATCTTAAAGAATCATTGGATGCAATCCTTCCGATAAAAAATATTGCATTTGAAAGCAAACAAGAAGCTGTTCGTGTTATAGGCGATAGTTTACATGCTTGTGATTTGCTTCGCGAAAAGGTGAAAGCTACCTTAAATCAAGATGCGCCAGTTGCTATTGCTAAAGGAAATGCTATTGCAACAGGAGTTCATCCGGAGTTGGATGAATTAAGAAATATTGCTTTTTCTGGGAAAGAATATCTGGAAGGAATTGAACAACGAGAATCAGAAAGAACCGGAATTTCATCGCTAAAAATATCGTTCAATAATGTTTTTGGTTACTATATCGAAGTTAGAAATACACATAAAGATAAAGTTCCAACCGAATGGATTAGAAAGCAAACTTTGGTTAATGCGGAACGTTACATCACCGAAGAATTGAAAGAATATGAAACGAAAATTCTTGGTGCCGAAGAGAAAATTCACCAAATAGAAAGTCAAATTTTTGAACAATTAGTCGTTTGGATTGGAACGTATATCAAGCCAGTTCAATTGAATGCAAATTTGGTTGCGCAATTGGATTGTTTGACTTCGTTTGCTCAACTGGCTATCGAAAACAATTATGTTTGTCCAATTTTGGATGATACTTTTGAATTGGAAATTACCAATGGAAGACATCCAGTTATTGAGAAACAGTTGCCTGTTGGCGTTCCTTATGTTGCCAATGATGTTTTTCTGGATAGAGAATCGCAACAAATCATTATGATTACCGGACCAAATATGTCGGGTAAATCGGCAATTTTACGCCAAACAGCTTTGATTGTTCTTTTGGCACAAATGGGAAGTTTTGTTCCAGCCGAAAAAGTTCGAATGGGAATTGTAGATAAAATTTTCACTCGTGTTGGTGCAAGCGATAACATTTCGATGGGTGAATCTACTTTTATGGTTGAAATGAATGAAACAGCTTCAATCCTAAATAATATTTCCGATAGAAGTTTGGTTTTATTAGACGAAATCGGTCGCGGAACCAGTACGTATGACGGAATTTCGATTGCTTGGGCAATTGCCGAATTTTTACACGAAAATCCAGCTCGAGCCAAAACATTGTTTGCAACACATTATCATGAATTAAATGAAATGAGTGAACTTTTCCCTCGAATTCAGAATTATAACGTATCGGTAAAAGAATTAAAAGATACTGTTTTGTTTATTCGAAAATTAGTAAAAGGCGGAAGCGCACATAGTTTTGGAATTCACGTAGCAAAAATGGCTGGAATGCCGCAAACCGTTATCCAAAAAGCACAAAAATTGTTGAAGAAACTGGAGAAAAACCATTCCAGTGATGCATTGAATACTATTAAATCTTCTAAAGACGAAATGCAACTTAATATTTTCAGTATGGATGATCCGTTGTTGGAAGAAATCAGAGAAGATATTTTGAGTTTGGATATTAATACGCTAACACCAGTGGAAGCTTTGATGAAATTAAACGAACTGAAACGAATGCTTTTGAAAAAATAAAATGTTCTATTCTTTTTGCAATCAATGAATTATAAAATATTGAAATTTTTTTATCAAAAAACGTTTGCAATATTCATTTTAAGTGTTACATTTGCATCCGCAATACGGGATAAGTATTGTTGCTCTTACAAAAATTTGATAACGCGAAAATAGCTCAGTTGGTAGAGCGCGACCTTGCCAAGGTCGAGGTCGCGGGTTCGAACCCCGTTTTTCGCTCAATACCAAAATATTTACTTTTTTAATTAAAAGTAAAACGCTCGAGTGGTGGAATTGGTAGACACGCTGGACTTAAAATCCAGTGGGTAGTAATGCCCGTGCGGGTTCAAGTCCCGCCTTGAGTACAAAAGCTTCAAACTATGTTTGGAGCTTTTTTTGTTTACATTCATTTGAGTTTTGTTTTTTATAGCAAATGTGTAAAATATTTTGTTTTGCATTTTTAATTTGCGAATTTGCGGTACAATATTTTCTCCAGATATGAGAATGAAATTAATCAATTTTTATAACAATTAGCTAAAGTATTAATGGGAACATTTGTAATTACGAAAAGGCAGAATGGATATTATAAATATGAATTTACCTCTAGAAAAGGTAAGACCATTTTTATGAGCGATGATTTTGAATTGCGATTTGAATGCGAAGAAGCAATTGAAGTGTTTCGTAATAATATTGAGGATGTTTTTTTTATGAAGTTTAAGTCAAAAAACGGAAAGTTCTTTTTTAAAATTATTCTAAAAGAAAAAGAAATAGCAGTCAGTCGAAAATACACCACGCAGCTGTTGCTTCAAAAAGGAATTGACGAAATAGTTAGAAGTGTGGCAAAATCAGAAGTGTTGGATTTTAGTGTTCAGGATTTTGCTTTTCCTTCTGCGGAAGAGATTTTTGGGAATGAGTAATTTTTGTCCAAAAAAAAAGCCCTGCAATGCAGAGCTTAAAATTAGAAATTAATTTCTAATTATTTTTTTACTTCTTCAGTAACTGGAGCTTCAGCTGGAGCAGCTGTAGTGTCAGCTGGAGCAGCAGTTGTATCAACTGGTACAGCAGTAGTGTCAACAGTTTCAACAGCAGTTGTATCAACAGCATCAGCAGGAGCTGTTTCAGCTTGTTTACAAGAAACTACAGTTAATGTAGCAACAACAGCTAAACTTAAAAATACTTTTTTCATCTTACTTAATTATAAAAGGTTAATTATTAATTCGGAGCAAAGATATAAATTTTTTCAATCGGAAAAATTTTTATTTAACTTTTTTTTAAAATTCTATCCTCGAATTCCGATTATTTATGTAGCAATAATTGTGCCAAACTCTATTTTTTAAATTATTTTTTTGATTTTGGATAAATTATTTTTAATTCGTCTATAATGTTCTGAGCACCAGCGAACTTATCTATGATAAATAAAATGTATCGTGCATCAACCATTATATTTCTACAAATTTCTGGTGAATAATAGATATCACTCATCGTTCCTTCCCAAACTCTATCAAAATTTAAGCCAATTAAATTTCCGTTTGCATCCAAAGCTGGACTTCCAGAATTTCCTCCAGTTGTATGGTTTGTTGCAATGAAACAAACTGGCATTTTTCCTTTGTGGCTGTATTTTCCATAATCTTTTGCGTTATACAAATCGATTAATTTCTTTGGAACATCAAATTCATAATCGCCAGGAATATATTTTTCCATTACACCATCAAGATGAGTAATAGGTTCATAAATTACAGCATCATTTGGTTTATAACCTTTCACTTTTCCATATGTTACACGCAAAGTACTATTGGCATCAGGGAAAATTCGATCAGATTTTGGACTTAATTCCAAAATGGCTTTCATATAAGTTCTTTGTGTAGCAATATTTTTCAAATTGATTTCATCATATTTTGGTACCACATTTTTTGTGTAAGAATCCGCCATTGCTTTCAAAATTTGATAACCTTTATCATTATTGATTTTTTCTAAAACCGATTTAGAATCGCCTTCTAACAAACTTCTGAAATCTTGAAGATTTAATAATTTTGAATTGGTGTAAATATCATTGGCTAGTTTATTGGCATCTAAATTCTTCAATTCATTTGGTAAAAACTGACTTGGTAATCTTTTAGCATAAATAGCAATCAGTTGTTCGAATACGTTTTTATCAACCGCTGGATTAAAATCTTTGTAGAAAGCATCAATTCCTTTTGATAAATTATTTTTTCTGTCGGTAAAAGCTTGCTCGCCTTTGGTTGCCAATAATTGTTCTAATTGATATAAACGATATCCATTTTGCAATAATTCGGTGTTTCGCATGGCAACTTCGGTAAATAAATCTCTTGCCAAAGCATAATCCTTTATTTCAGTATAATTTTTCTCAAAATCACTTAAAAGGTTGCCGTATTCAGCTTGTTTTCCTGCTTTGATAACTTTTTCTTGGAATTCTTTTTCAAATTTTTGCTTTACACCAATAGCGTTTGATTTTTTTAAACCTTTGGTTTCACCAATCCATTTTTTCCAATAATTAGCAACACTTGCATACTTGGATGCATATTGAATTTTGATAGCGTTGTCTTTTCGCATAAAACCATCTTGTACTTTCAAAGCCGCATCACGAACTTCAATTTTTGCTGGATTTAACGTTTCAACAATTTGTTCCACGGCAACAGCTGGCAAATATTCCTGAGTTCTTCCTGGATAACCCATAACCATCGTGAAATCATTTTCCGAAATTCCTTTGGCAGAAATAGGGAAGAAGTGTTTTGGTTTGTATGGAACGTTGTCTTTTGAATATGCTGCTGGACGATTGTCTTTATCTGCATAAACTCTGAACAAGGCAAAATCTCCTGTATGTCTTGGCCAAACCCAGTTATCTGTATCGGAACCAAATTTTCCAATCGAACTTGGCGGCGCACCAACCAATCGAACGTCGGTGTATTTTTCGGTTACAAACAATAAGTATTGATTTCCGTCATAAAACGTTTTGATACTATTTTCTTGCCACGATTCTTTTGGCGAATTTTTAGTCAATGAACTAATGTTTGCTTGAATTTTTTTCTGTTTTTCGCCTTCAGATGTCATCGATTCTGTTCCTTCCAAAACTTTAGTTGTTACATCGTCAATTCGGATAATGAAGCTTACAAATAAATCTTTGTTTGGCAATTCTTCGTCCATTTTATAAGCCCAAAAACCATTGGTTAAATAATCATTTTCCACAGTTGAATGGCTTTGGATATTGTCGTAGCCGCAATGATGATTGGTTAGAAGTAAACCTTTATCCGAAATCATTTCGGCAGTACAACCACCGTCAAAATGAGGAACGGCATCTTTCAAACTCGATTTGTTAACCGAATAAATGTCTTCGGCAGAAATCTTCATGCCAAGATTTTTCATTTCGCTTTCGTTCATTCCTTTTAATAAGGAAGGAATCCACATTCCGCCTTGTTGGGCTTGAACTTGGACGAAAACAAAAAGTAGTAGTAATTTAATGTGTTTCATGATGTTTAGTATGGTTTGTATTTTAAAATTTTTCTGTTATGAATTTCAAAACCGTTGGCAAGATACAATTTTTGTGCGTTTTGATTGTGATGTTCCACTTCAAGATAGAGCAATTTTAACGATAATTTAGCAGTTTGCTCTTTTATAAATTGAATTGTTTTTGTTCCAATTCCTTTGCCACGAGCGATTTCTTTTATATATAATTCGTCAAGAAAAGCAATTCGACCTTTGTATTCAAAACTAAAAACGAAAGTTAGAATAACATAACCTACAATTTCTTCTTCATGATAAATGAGCCAACATTTGCCTAAATTTTCATCAGAAATAAATTCGTGAAATAGTTTTTTGGAAGTTTCAATATCGATAGGATAATTGTCTATCGCATAGAAATCTTGCATCATTTTAGTGATGATTTCAATATCTGTTTCTTGTAAAGTTTTAAATTGAATCATATAATGAATTTAAGTTCATCTAAGGTTGAATATGATTCATTATAGTTTGTGTCGCACCTTTATTCATTTGAACAAAAGTTTCACAAATATGTCCTTTTTCGTGGCGAATGTCTTCGTTTGAAATCAAATTATCAAAAGCTTCGTTCAGTTCGTTTTGATTTTTAACCGAAACACAACCTTCTTGATGAACCAAAGCAATGGCTTCGGCAAAATGCGAATAATTTGGTCCAACAATAATCGGAATGCCAAAAGTTGCCGGTTCTAAAAGATTATGAACACCAGGATTTCCAAATCCGCCGCCAACATAAGCAATATCGGCATAGGAATAAATTTTCGTCAAAATTCCAATCGTGTCGATGATGAAAACTTGATATTCACTCAGTTTGTCACACTGAGCGCAGTCGAAGTGTTGTTTCAGTATTTCATCTTTTTCCGAAAACAAAATAGTTTTCTTTGAGATTTGAGATTTGAGATTTGCAATTTGCTCTTGCTTTATATTATGTGGAGCAATTATAAATTTTATATCTTCCGAAGCTTGATTGATGTAATTTATCAATAATTCTTCGTCTTTTGGCCACGAACTTCCTATAACGATAGTCGTTTTGTTGCCTTTGAAATTTTCAATAAAATCCAGCGAATTATCTCTTTCCAAAATCGAAACCACGCGGTCAAATCGTGTATCGCCCGAAATTTTTACGTTTTGAAATCCTAAGCTTTGCAGTAATGTTTTCGAACTTTCGTTTTGAACAAAAAAGTAATCAAATGTTTTCAGCGCTTTTCGATAAAATCCGCCATACCATTTGAAAAACGCCTGGTTTTCTCTGAAAATTCCTGAAATCAGATAGGTTGTAACATTGGACTTTTTTAATTCGTTCAAATAATTAGGCCAAAACTCATATTTGATGAAAAACACCATTTCAGGATGAACGAGTTTTAAAAATTTCTCAGCATTCGATTTGGTATCTAAAGGCAGATAAACCGTAGCATCAGCAATGCTGTTATTTTTTCGAACTTCATATCCCGAAGGCGAAAAAAAGGTAACTACAATTTTATGATTGGGAAATTTTGCTTTGATTTTTTCCATCACAGGCAAACCTTGTTCGTATTCGCCAAGCGATGCAGCATGAAACCAAATTGTCTTATCGGAAGAATTAATTTTTTGTTCCAAAGTTGCAAAAACCGATTTTCTTCCGTTGACGAAAAGTTTCATTTTTGGGCTAAAAAAACCAAAAATTGAAAGTAAAAATTGTACAATTTGGGTTACTATCGAATAAAGAAAAAGCATATCGTTTTAATTGTGTCGCTAAAATACATCAGTTTGTAGAATTTTCATTGGAATAAGTCATTAAATTAGTAGTTTTGCTTCACAATTAATTTTCCCAAATGAAAAAGTTACAAATGGTTGACCTAAAAAGTCAATACGAAAAAATAAAAGCTACCGTTGATGCTTCTATCCAAGAAGTTTTAGACACAACAACTTATATTAACGGACCAAAAGTTCACGAATTCCAAAAAAATCTGGAGCAATATCTCGATGTAAAACACGTAATTCCTTGTGCAAACGGAACCGATGCATTGCAAATTGCCATGATGGGATTGGATTTACAACCTGGTGACGAAGTTATTACCGCCGATTTTACTTTTGCGGCAACCGTTGAAGTGATTGCGTTATTACAATTAACACCAGTTTTGGTCGATGTTGATTTGGTAAATATGAATATTTCTATCGATGCGATTAAAAAAGCCATTACACCTAAAACCAAAGCCATCGTTCCGGTGCATTTGTTTGGTCGTGCGGCAAATATGGAAGCAATTATGCGCATTGCCAACGAGCATAATTTATACGTAATCGAAGATAATGCACAAGCTATCGGAGCTAATTGTAAATTTTCCGACGGAACAAAGAAAAAAGCTGGAACTATTGGTCATGTAGCTTCAACATCGTTTTTTCCAAGTAAAAATTTAGGATGTTATGGCGATGGCGGAGCAATTTTTACCAATGACGATGAATTGGCACACAAAATTCGCGGAATAGTAAACCACGGAATGTATGTTCGTTATCATCATGATGTAGTTGGAGTAAATTCTCGTTTGGATAGTATTCAAGCCGCAGTTCTCGATGCTAAATTGCCATTTTTAGACCAATACAATCAAGCGCGTCAAGATGCCGCACGTAAATATTCTGCTGCTTTTGAAGGTCATGCTAACATTGTAGCACCAACAATTTGCGATATTTGCGACTGTCACGTTTTTCACCAATATACCTTGCGAATTACCAACGGAAAACGCGACCAATTGATGGAACATTTGCAAAACAAGGGAATTCCGTGTGCGATTTATTATCCAATTCCGTTGCACAGTCAAAAAGCGTATGCCGATACTCGTTACAAAGAAGAAGATTTTCCAGTAACCAATCAACTCGTGAAAGAAGTAATTTCATTACCAATGCATACCGAGTTAGACAACGAGCAAATAGAATTTATCACCAATAGTGTTTTAGAATTTTTTGAATAATCATAACTACTGTAATCTTTTAAAGTATGAAAAAAGTATTAGTGACTGGCGGATTGGGTTTCATAGGTTCGCATACCGTTGTAGAATTACACAATGCAGGATATGAAGCTATTATTATTGATAATTTGTCAAACTCATCTATTGATGTTTTAGACGGTATTGAACGAATTATTGGTAAAAAACCAGTTTTCGAAAATCTTGATTTAAGAGATAAATCAGCAGTACAAGGTTTCTTTTCAAAATACAACGATGTTGTAGGCGTTATTCACTTTGCTGCTAGCAAAGCCGTTGGCGAAAGCGTTGAAAATCCATTGTTGTATTATGAAAATAACATCAATGCATTAGTATATGTTTTACAAGAATTAACCAAAATGCCTTCGGCAAACTTTATTTTCAGTTCGTCGTGTACTGTTTATGGTCAAGCTGAAAAAATGCCAATTACCGAAGACGCATCGGTTCAACCTGCTGCTTCTCCTTATGGTAATACTAAGCAAATTGGCGAAGAAATCATCAATGATGTTGCCAAAGTTTCTTCGGTGAAAGCTATTTTGTTACGCTACTTTAATCCAGTTGGAGCACATCCATCGGCTGAAATAGGAGAATTACCAATTGGTGTTCCTCAAAATTTAATGCCGTTTATTACCCAAACTGGAATAGGACTTCGTGAGCAACTTTCGGTTTATGGCGATGATTATCCAACACCAGATGGAACCGCAATTCGTGATTATATTCACGTAGTTGATTTAGCAAAAGCACACGTTGTTGCTATGCACCGATTGGTGGAAAATAAAAACCTTGAAAAAGTAGAAACCTTCAACCTTGGAACTGGTAAAGGAAGTTCTGTACTTGAAGTGATCAATGCTTTTGAAAAAGTTTCAGGCAAAAAATTACCTTATAAAATTGTAGGTAGAAGAGAAGGCGATATTACTTCTGCTTATGCTAATACCGATAAAGCTAACCAAGTTTTAGGTTGGAAAGCAGAACTCTCATTAGAAGAAAGTCTTGCATCAGCTTGGAAGTGGGAACAGAAAATTAGAAGTTAATTTGCTGTAATTATTATAAATTAAAAAGTCCTCAATTTGAGGACTTTTTTGTTTTATTTCTTTACGCTTTCTTTTAGCTTTTTTGCTGTTTCTTCCATTTGTTCAGCGCTTTTTACTTTTAAGCTATCTACTTTAGACTTGGTTTTTTGTTTTAAAGTGTCTAGTTCAGAAGCGGCTTTTATTTTTGCCGAGTCGATGGTGTTTTTCATTTCTTCGGTTACAGCATCTTTGGCTGCGTCGAGCTTTTCTTTGGTTTCTTCTTTACACGAAACCAATAAAGTAACTAAGGCTAAGGATAAAAATAAATTTTTCATATTAAATAAACTTTATAGTGAAGCTGAAATCGTTTCTACTTCTTTATCAATCTTGTTTACTAATCCAACCAATACTTTTCCTGGTCCAACTTCGGTGAAACTTGTTGCGCCATCGGCAATCATTTGCTGTACTGATTGTGTCCATCTTACGGCACCCGTTAGTTGAGAAATTAAGTTCTTTTTAATCTCTTCTGCCTCCGAAACGGCACTTGCCGTAACATTTTGATATACCGGACAGCTCGGGGTTGAAAAGGTTGTTGCCTCGATTGCTGCAGCTAGTTCTTCTCTGGCTGGTTCCATCATTGGGGAATGAAATGCTCCACCAACTGGCAAAATTAAAGCACGCTTGGCGCCAGCTTCTTTCATCTTTTCGCAAGCTAATTCCACCGCTTTATATTCGCCTGAAATTACTAATTGTCCCGGGCAGTTATAGTTTGCCGCTACAACAACGCCATCAATGGAGGCACAAATATCTTCTACAATTTTATCGTCTAAATTCAATACCGCAGCCATAGTACTTGGTGTAATTTCACACGCTTTTTGCATGGCCAACGCTCTTTTGGAAACCAACTGCAATCCGTCTTCAAACGATAACGCACCGTTTACTACCAACGCCGAAAATTCGCCTAACGAATGTCCGGCAACCATATCAGGCTGTACATTTAAAGTTTTTGCTAATATTACCGAGTGTAAGAAAACCGCCGGTTGCGTTACCTTAGTTTCTTTTAATTCTTCTGCGGTGCCTTCAAACATGATGTCTGTTATGCGGAAACCTAAAATCTCGTTGGCTTGTTCAAATAAGGCTTT
>Ga0209278_1001732_pt1 | contig 12881 bp, 17 predicted proteins | sample JI81BgreenDNA_FD_187504 | JGI IMG/M metagenome (GOLD analysis project Ga0209278, IMG submission 187504) | Wastewater effluent complex algal communities from Wisconsin, to seasonally profile nutrient transformation and Carbon sequestration -... | ecosystem: Engineered > WWTP > Effluent > Algae... | reverse complement strand
CCGCGCGACCAGGCCGAGATCCTGGCCCAGGCCCTGCCCTACATCCGCAAGTTCCACGGCAAGACGCTGGTCATCAAGTACGGCGGCAACGCCATGACCGACCCCGCCCTGCAGCAGGACTTCGCCGAGGACGTGGTGCTGCTCAAGCTCGTGGGCATGAACCCCATCGTGGTGCACGGCGGCGGGCCGCAGATCGACGACGCGCTGGCCAAGATCGGCAAGAAGGGCACCTTCATCCAGGGCATGCGCGTCACGGATGAAGAGACCATGGAGGTCGTCGAGTGGGTGCTCGGCGGCCAGGTGCAGCAGGACATCGTCGGCCTCATCAACGCCGCCGGCGGCAAGGCTGTGGGCCTGACGGGCTGGGACGGCGGCCTCATCCGCGCGCGCAAGCTCAAGATGGCCGACAAGGACGACCCGAGCATCGAACACGACATCGGCCAGGTCGGCGAGATCACCGCCATCGACCCCAGCGTGGTGAAGGCGCTCCAGGACGACCAGTTCATCCCCGTCATCAGCCCCATCGGCTTCGGCGAGCGCAACGAGAGCTTCAACATCAACGCCGACCTCGTGGCCGCCAAGCTGGCCACGGTGCTCAAGGCCGAGAAGCTGGTGATGCTCACCAACATCAAGGGCGTGCTCAACAAGGCCGGCGAGCTGCTGACCGAGCTCACGCCACGGCAGATCGACGAGCTCGTGGCCGACGGCACCATCAGCGGCGGCATGCTGCCCAAGCTGGCCGGCGCCATCGACGCGGCCAAGAGCGGCGTCAACGCCGTGCACGTGGTGGACGGGCGCGTGCCACACGCCATGCTGCTGGAGATCCTCACCGACCAGGCCTACGGCACCATGATCCGTTCGCACTGAGCGGGGGTTGGCCATGTCCTGGGTCGAGAAGGAACGCAAGCGCCGCCAGAAAGAGGCCGAGAAGCAGGCCGCCGAGCAGGCCGTGCGCGACAGCGGCCTGCACGTGGACGGCGAGCACGCGCTGCGGGCGCTGTGGCAGCGTCTGGAGGCCGGCAACGCGGCGCTGCCGCCCGAGCTGCGGCTGCACCGCGAGGAGGTGGCCACGCCGCCGGAGCGCGGCCCGCGCTTCCTGGTGTGGCTGCGCGCACCCAACGGCGCCGGGCTGGGCTTCACGGGCGACGCCGTGCGCTACGTGTGGCCCGAACGCAAGGCGAGCCGCAGCAACAACTTCTGGATCCGCTGGAACGAGGCCCGCGCGTGGCTCGAGGTGAGCCAGCGCGTCTCGCAGGCCACGCCGCCGGTCATGAAGGACCGCCGCTTCGACGAGCGCCGCATCGAGTTCATCCTGCGCGGCCTGGTGCGCGGCGAGCGCGTGAAGGCCGCCAGCCTGCGCAAGAAGCGCTTCGGCCTGTTCTGATGGCCTGGCACCCGGAGGCGCGGCGCCGCGTCTGGCTGTTCGACCTCGACGACACGCTGCACGACGCCGCCACGGCCTCGATGCCGCAGCTGCACGACTCGATGAACGCCTACATCCGCGACGAGCTGGGCCTCGACGCCGAAGCCGCCACCGAGCTGCGCCGCCGCTACTGGCACTGGTACGGCGCCACGCTGCTGGGGCTGGTGCGCCACCATGGCGTGAAGCCCGCGCACTTCCTGCACGTCACGCACGCGCTGCCGGGGCTGGAGAGCCGCGTGCGGGGCCACGCGCACGACCTGGCCGCGCTGGCACGGCTGCCGGGCCGCAAGTTCATCCTCACCAACGCACCCGCGGCCTACGCGCGGCGTGTGCTCGCCGTGCTGGGCGCCGACAGGCTGTTCGACGGCCTGCTGGCCATCGAGGACATGGCCATGTTCGGCCACCTGCGCCCCAAGCCCGACCGCCGCATGCTGCGACACGTGGCGGCGCGGCTGAAGGTGGCGCCCACACGCTGCGTGCTGGTGGAGGACACGCTCGTGCACCAGAAGGCCGCGCGCGCCGTGGGCATGGGCACGGTGTGGATGCAGCGCTGGCTGCGGCGCTCCGTGTCGCACGTGAAGAGCCCCAACGCGCGCCGCCATCGCAAGCCGGCCTACGTGGACCGGCGCGTGCACCGGCTGTCGGATCTGCTGCGGCGCTGAGGCCGCCCGCTTCAGGGCTGGCGCGGCGGCACGATGCCGAGGTCGCGCGCCACCACCACCGCCTCGGTGCGGTTCTTCGCCTGCAGCGCACGCAGGATGGCGGCGATGTGGATCTTCACCGTGCCCTCGGTGAGCCCGAGCTCGCGGGCGATCAGCTTGTTGGGAAGGCCGCGCATCAGGCCGTGCAGCACGTCGGTCTGGCGCGGCGTGAGCGCACCGGGGTTGGCGCGCGCGGGCGGCGCGCCGTCGCGGAAGTCGGCCAGGGCCTGCGACGGCAGCCAGGTGCCGCCGGCCAGCACCAGGGCCAGGGCCTGCTCCAGGCGCTCCGGCGGCTCGCTCTTGGGCACGAAGCCGGCCGCGCCGGCGGCCAGCGCGGCGCGCATCACGGCCGGGTCGTCGTCGCCCGAGACGACGAGCAGGCGGGTCGTCGGCGAGGCCGCGCGCAGCCGGCGCAGCGCCAGCGTGCCGTCCATGCCGGGCATGTGCAGGTCCACCAGGGCCAGCGGCGGCTGCTCGTTGGCCAGGCGGGCCAGGGTCTCGTCGTGGCTGGCGGCGTGCAGCAGCTCGGCCTGCGGGCGCACCTGCAGCACGGTGCGCGCGAGCGCGTCGCGCACCAGCGGGTGGTCGTCGGCGATCAGCACCTTCATGGGCCGGGAGTGTCGCCGAGCGGGGCGCGGCGCCCGGCCACGCCTTCGAGCCAGGCGCGCAGGCGCGGGGGTGGCAGCGGCTTGGGCAGCAGCTCCGCCCCCGCGGGCAGGCGCTCGCGCAGCGCCGCGCCCGGCGGCTCGGCGCTGACCCACAGCACGGGCACGCCACCGCCCCAGCCCTGCTGCAGGCGCGCCACCGTGGTGGGGCCGTCGTCGCCGTCGGCCAGGTGCAGGTCGGCCAGCAGCGCGTCGGGCGGTGGGGTGGCGGCGGCGCGGGCGTCGACGGGCTCGGCGCCCCAGCGCGCCAGCAGGCGCAGGCTGGCGTCGAGCACGGCCGCGTCGTCGTCGAGCACGGCCACGCGCAGGCCCTGCAGGCGCTGCGTGCCGCGGCGCACGCGGTCGCGCTGCTCGGCGACACCGCGCACGCCGTCGCCGGCCGGCGCCAGGCCCTCGATGGCGAACACGCTGCCACGCCCGGGCCGCGAGTGCAGGCGCACGCGCAGCTGCAGCAGCGTGGCCAGGCGGCGCACGATCGCCAGGCCCAGGCCCTGGCCATCGCCGGCGCCCAGCTGCTCGTAGGCCTCGAACACACGCTCGTGCGCGGCCTCGGCGATGCCGACGCCGCTGTCCCAGACCTCCACGCGCCAAAGGCGCTGGCCACTCTCGGACCGGCGCAGCCGGCAGGCCAGCAGCACGCCACCCTGGGGCGTGTACTTCACGGCGTTGGCCAGCAGGTTGCGCAGCACACGCTCCAGAAGCTGCGGGTCGGTGATGGTCAGCGGCTCGCCACCGTCGGCGCCCGTGCCGATGTGCAGGGCCAGGCGCAGGCCACGCGCCTCGGCGGGCAGTGCCCACTCGTCGGCCAGGCGGCGCAGCAGCGGCGCCAGCGCCACCACCTGCCACTGCGGCACCACGGCGCCGGCATCGATGCGCGACACGTCCAGCGCGCCGGCGAGAAGCTGCTCCAGCGCACGCAGCGCGGCACGCATGCGATCGGTGATCTCGCCCGCGTCGGCATCCACACGCACGGCCGGCAGGGCCTGCAGTGCGCCCAGGTACAGGCCCAGCGCGTGCGCGGGCTGGCGCAGGTCGTGGCTGGCGCTGGCCAGCCAGCGCGCCTGCGCGGCGGCGTGGCGCTCGCTGGCGGCCAGGGCCTCGGCGGCCTGGGCGTGGGCGCGCAGGGCCTCGTCGCGCTCGGCGCGGAAGCGCTCGGCCAGTGCACGTTCACGCGCCAGGGTCCAGCGCTGGCGCAGCCAGGCCCAACGCGCCAGCAGCAGCACGAGGGCCAGCGCCAGCAACGCGGCGGCGGCCGGCCAAAGGCCCGGGCTGGAGCTCGCGGTGGCGGAATCGGCCATGGTCGGCGGCATTCTGGCGCCGCACCGGCGCGCTGCCGATGGCCGGCGTGCGGCGTGGTGTGTTGGTGTTTACCTGCAAGAAGTGACGCTCGGACCGCGTGCCAGAATCGCCGCGCCTCGATCGCCTCCTGCCCCGCGCCCGCCCATGTCCGCCCTGCCCCAAGCCCCGTCGCCGGAACCCGTCGCGGAAGCCGCCCCGGTGGACGACGTCGCCGAGGATCAGGCCAGCGAGGCCACCGAGTCCGCACCCGCACCCGGCCGCAAGCGGCCCAAGCCCGGCGAACGCCGCGTGCAGATCCTGCAGACACTCGCCGCGATGCTCGAGCAGCCCGGTGCCGAGCGCATCACCACGGCGGCGCTGGCTGCCCGGCTCGATGTGTCAGAGGCGGCGCTGTACCGCCACTTCGCCAGCAAGGCGCAGATGTTCGAGGGCCTCATCGAGTTCATCGAGGGCAGCGTGTTCACGCTGGTCAACCAGATCACCGAGCGCGAGCCCGTGCCGGCGCAGCAGGTGCGGCGCATCGCCGCGGTGCTGCTGCAGTTCGGCGAGAAGAACCCGGGCATGGTGCGTGTGATGGTGGGCGACGCGCTGGTGTTCGAGCACGAGCGCCTGAACGCGCGCATGAACCAGTTCTTCGAGCGCGTGGAAAGCCAGCTGCGCCTGAGCCTGCGTGCCGCGGCCGAGGCCGCCGGCTCGCCCACGCCCACGGTGGACGCTCAGGCCCTGGCCTCGGCGCTGACGGCGCTGGTGGTCGGCCGCTTGCAGCGTTATGCACGCAGCGGCTTCAAGCGCCTGCCCACCGAGCACCTCGACCCCGCCCTCGCCCGCCTGGTGCAGTGAGCCGGCCCGAGCACCAAGCCGGCGGTGCCCGGCTGGTGCCGCTGCCCGAGCGCGCGCTGTGGCTGCCCGAGGCCAACCTGATGCTGGTGGCCGATGCGCACATCGGCAAGGCACAGAGCTTCCGCCGCCTGGGCGTGCCCGTCCCTGAAGGCACGACGGCCGGCACGCTGGCGCGGTTGGACGCGGCCCTGGCGCGCTGCGCCTCGCAGGGCTCGCCAGCGCGCGGCATCGTCTTCCTCGGCGACCTGCTGCACGCCGCGCGCGGCCGCAGCGCGGGCACGCTGGCCACGGTGGCGGCCTGGCGCGAACGCCACGCGGCGCTGGCCCTCACCCTGGTGCGCGGCAACCACGACGGCCACGCCGGCGACCCGCCGGCCGACTGGGGCGTGGCCTGCGTCGACGAGCCCTGGTCGCCGCCCGGCCTGCCCGGCCTGGCCCTGGCCCACCACCCGGATGCCGTGCCCGGCCGCTACGTGCTGGCCGGCCACGTGCACCCGGCCGTGGTGCTCGGCGGGCGCGCGCACCAGCGGCTGCGCCTGCCGTGTTTCCACTTCGGGCCCGCGGTGGGCGTGCTGCCGGCCTTCGGCGAGTTCACCGGCATGCACGTGCTGCCGCGCGGGCCGGGCGACCGTGTCTTCGCCTGCACGGCCGAGGCCGTCGTGGCGCTGCCGGCCCCGAACCAGTCAGCCCCTTAGACTGCCGGCCCCATGACCGCTGCCCTGCCCCCCGCCGTCGAGGCCCTGATCGCGCGCGCCGAAGGCTTGATCGCGCGCCTGGAACAGGTGCTGCCGCACGCCGCGGCCGCGCCCGACTGGAGCGCCGCCATCGCCTGGCGCTACCGCCGCCGCGGCCGCGGGCCGGTGCTGGAGCCCGTGCGCCACGTGGGCGGCATCCGCCTGGCGGACCTGAAGGAGATCGACGCCCAGAAGGAACGCCTGGTGCGCAACACCGAGCAGTTCGTGGCCGGCCGGCGCGCCAACAACGTGCTGCTCACGGGCGCGCGCGGCACGGGCAAGAGCAGCCTCGTGAAGGCCTGCTTGAATGAGTTTGCGCCGCGCGGCCTGCGCCTCATCGAGGTGGACAAGGCCGACCTCGTCGACCTGCCCGACCTCATCGACCTCGTGGACGGCCGGCCCGAGCGCTTCATCGTCTTCTGCGACGACCTGAGCTTCGACGAAGGCGAGCCCGGCTACAAGGCGCTCAAGAGCGTGCTCGACGGCAGCGTGGCCGCGGCGGGCGACAACCTGCTCATCGTGGCCACCAGCAACCGCCGCCACCTGCTGCCCGAGTACCACAAGGACAACCTCAGCTACCAGCACACCGAGGACGGCGAGGTGCACCCGGGCGAGGTGGTGGAAGAGAAGATCTCCTTGTCCGAGCGCTTCGGCCTGTGGATCAGCTTCTATCCCTTCAGCCAGGCCGAGTACCTGGCCATCGTGGCGCAGTGGCTGCGTGCCTTCGGCCTGCCCGAGGCGGCCGTGGAGGCCGCGCGCGCCGAGAGCCTGGTGTGGGCGCTGGAGCGTGGCAGCCGCAGCGGCCGCGTGGCGCAGCAGTTTGCGCGCGACTATTCGGCGCGGCATGGCTGAGCGCACCCCCGTGGAAGTCGCGGTGGGCGTGCTCATCGATGCCGACGGCGCCTTCCTGCTGACCACGCGCCCGCCGGGCAAGGTCTACGCCGGCTACTGGGAGTTCCCGGGCGGCAAGGTCGAGCCCGGCGAGACGCTGCAGCAGGCCCTGGCGCGTGAGCTGCACGAGGAACTCGGCATCACCATCGGCCCCGCCGAGCCCTGGCAGGAGCAGCTGTTCGACTACCCGCACGCCCTGGTGCGCCTGCGCTTCTGCAAGGTCTTCAACTGGACGGGCGAGCTGCAGATGCGCGAAGGCCAGGCCATGGCCTGGCAGCAGCTGCCCGTGGCCGTGAAGCCCGTGCTGCCGGGCACCATCCCCGTGCTCGGGTGGCTGGCCGCCGAGCGCGGCTTTGCGGGCCCCACGCACGACACGCCCCCCGGCTAGACTGCCCGCCACCATGGACTGGCTCGACAAGATCAAGTGGGACGCCAACGGGCTGGTGCCCGTCATCGCCCAGGAGCGCGACAGCGGCGACGTGCTGATGTTCGCCTGGATGAACCGCGAGGCCCTGGCGGCCACGCACGCCAGCGGCCGCGCCGTCTACTGGAGCCGATCCCGCGCGCGGCTGTGGCACAAGGGCGAAGAATCCGGCCACGTGCAGCAGGTGCACGAGATCCGGCTCGACTGCGACAAGGACGTGGTGCTGCTCAAGGTGACGCAGCTGGGGCACGACCCCGGCGTGGCCTGCCACACCGGCCGCCACAGCTGCTTCTACCGCCGGCTGGGCGATGACGGTCAGTGGCACAGCGTCGAGCCGGTGCTGGTGGACCCCGACACGATGTACAAGAAATGAACTCCGGCAACGACACCCTGGCCCGGCTCGCCGAGGTCATCGCGCAGCGGCGCGCCAGCGGCACGCCCGACACCAGCTACGTGGCGCGCTTGTTTTCCAAGGGCACCGACACCATCTTGAAGAAGATCGGCGAAGAGGCCACCGAGCTGGTGATGGCCGCCAAGGACGGCGACCGCACGCGCATCGTGGCCGAGGCCGCCGACCTGTGGTTCCACGCGCTGGTGGCGCTCGAGGCCTTCGGCCTGAAGCCGGCCGAGGTGCTGGCCGAGCTCGAGCGGCGCGAGGGGCTCTCGGGCCTGGAAGAGTTCGCCGCGCGCAAGATGCAACAACGTGAACAGGGGGAACAGCCATGAACCAGTCCGTTCAAGACTTCCGGCAGGAGGGGCAGCTTCAAAGCCTGCGGACCCTGACCCTGGTGACCTACCTGCTCTACGCCTTCTCGGCGCTGGTGGGCATCACCGCCATCGTGGCCATCATCGTCAACTACGTGAAGCGCGACGACGCGCGCGGGACGATCTACGAAAGCCACTTCACCTGGCAGATCCGCACGTTCTGGTGGGGCCTGGCCTGGGCGATTCTGGGCTTCATCACGGTGTGGATACTCATCGGGTTCGCCATTCTTCTGGCCAATTCGATCTGGCTGATCTACCGGGTGGTGCGGGGGTTCCTGGCCTGGAACGACGGGAAGGCCATGCCGGTATGAGCGCCGACCCGAACTGCATCTTCTGCAAGATCGTCGCCGGGCAGATCCCGGCCAAGAAGGCCTTTGAAGACGAGGAACTGCTCGCCTTCCACGACATCAACCCCTGGGCGCCCGTGCACGTGCTGGTGATCCCCAAACAGCACATCGCCACGCTGGCCGACGTGGGCCCCGAGCACGACGCGCTGCTGGGCCGCATGCTGGGCCTGGCGCCGCGCCTGATGCGCGAGCTGGGCGTGACGGGGGGCTTTCGCACCGTCATCAACACCGGGCGCGACGGCGGGCAGGAGGTCTACCACCTCCACATGCATGTGATGGGCGGGCCGCGCCCGTGGGCGAAAGGCTGATCCCCGGCACGGCCGTCACACCCGGCTCGTAGAATGCCGGATTCCTCTTAGCGCAGGAGCAAGACCATGGGTTCCTTCAGCATCTGGCACTGGCTCATCGTGCTGCTGGTCGTCGTGCTGATCTTCGGCACCAAGAAGCTCAAGAACATCGGTGCCGACCTCGGCGGCGCCGTCAAGGGCTTCAAGGACGGCATGAAGTCCGGTGGCGAAGCCGCCGCCGAGGGCACGCCGCCGTCGCAGCAGGTCACGGGCACGGCCCAGCGCTCGAACGCCGACACCGTCGACGTCGAGGCCAAGACGAAGTCCTGATCCGCGGCGGCCTCGCCGCCCGGCGAGCCGCCCCATCGCATGATCGACTTCGGTTTCGACAAGCTGGCCCTCATCGGCGCCGTGGCGCTGATCGTCATCGGCCCCGAGAAGCTGCCCAAGGTGGCCCGCACGGTGGGCCATCTGCTGGGCAAGGCGCAGCGCTACGTGGCCGACGTGAAGGCCGAGGTCAACCGGTCCATCGAGCTCGACGAGCTCAAGAAGATGAAGACCGAGTTCGAGACCGCGGCCAGCGAGGTGGAAAGCACCGTGCGCAACGAGGTCAACGCGGCCACCAGCGCGTTCGAGAACGACTGGAAGTCGGTCACCTCGGGCCTGGACGGCAGCAGCGACGGCGGCGAGGCCGGCAGCCTCGGCTACCAGCCGCCGCCACCCGAGTACCGCCACCCCAAGAAGAATTGGCGCCTCAAGCGCGGCGCCACGCCCCAGTGGTACAAGAAGCGCCACGGCATCCGCCGGCAGGCGCAGTCCGGCGCGGCGCGCGTGGCGCGTTACCGCCCGCCGGGCATCAAGCTGCGCTGAAGGCGCCCCCACGCATGGCCGGCTCCCCGGAGAAAAAAGACGAGCTCGAGGGCACCGAGGCGCCCTTCGTGTCGCACCTCGTCGAACTGCGCGACCGCCTCGTGCGCGCGCTCATCGCGGTGGTCATCGCCTTCGGCGCGCTGGCGCTGTGGCCCGGCCCCGCGGGCCTGTACGACCTGCTGGCGGCGCCGCTGGTGGCGCACCTGCCCAAGGGCGCGACGCTGATCGCCACCAACGTGATCTCGCCCATCCTGGTGCCGCTGAAGATCACGCTGGCGGCGGCCTTCATGCTGGCCCTGCCCGTCGTGCTGTACCAGGTGTGGGCCTTCGTGGCGCCGGGCCTGTACTCGCACGAGAAGAAGCTGGTGTTGCCGCTGGTCGTCAGCAGCACCATCCTGTTCGTGGCCGGCGTGGCGTTCTGCTATTTCGCCGTGATCCCGGGCATGAGCAAGTTCATCCAGGCCTTTGCCCCGGCCAGCATCACGGCAGCGCCAGACATCGAGCAGTACTTCGGCTTCGTGCTGACGCTGTTCCTGGTGTTCGGCATCGCCTTCGAGGTGCCGATCGCGGTGATCGTGCTGGCGCGCGTCGGCATCGTCAGCATCGATCAGCTGCGCAAGTTCCGCGGTTACTTCATCGTCGGCGCCTTCGTCGTCGCCGCGGTGGTGACGCCGCCCGACGTGATCTCGCAGCTGGCGCTGGCCATCCCGATGTGCATCCTGTACGAGATCGGGATCATCGCCGCGCAGCTGCTGATCAAGCACACCAAGGCGCCCGACGCCGAGGGCGAGGCGGCCGGCGACAAGACGGCCGGCTGAGCGGCCCGGCCTGCGCCCGCGGCCCGCGCGGGCTCACGGCAACCAGCGCGCGGCGGCGTCGAGCAGGCCCTGGCGCACGCGCTGCTGGCGCGCGGGGTCGGTGTCACCGCAGGCCAGGCGGCACATCCAGTCGCTGGGCGATTCGAAGTCGCAGTGCGAAGCGCCGTCGATGAGTTCGTCGCGCCACAGCCTGGGCAGCGCGCGGGCCCAGGGTGCGGCCACGGCCTCGGCGTTGCAGCGTGAAGGCGGCGCGCGCAGCAGCAGCGCCTCGGTGCGCAGCGTGCGCGCCGCGGCCAGGCCCAGATGCTCGGCCTCGCCCGGCATGGCGCGGTCGAAGGGGTCCAGGCCCACGTAGCCCACGACACCCGGCGCCTCGGCCGCGAGCAGGCTGCTCAGGCCGCCGGCCGAGAAGCCCACGAGCATCACGCGCTCCAGCGGCGGGCCGAAGCTGCCGCCGGCACGCAGCTGCGCCACCAGCGCGGCCAGGGCGCGGCCGTTGCAGCGGAAGTCGAAGGTGCAGGGCAGGTCGGGTGTGATCACCAGCACGCCGGCACCGGCCAGCGCCTGCGCGTGGCCGGCCAGCGTGGTGCGGCTGCGCGTGAAGCCGTGCGAGAGGATGGCCGCCCCCCGCGACGGGCCGGCCGGGGCGTGCACGTCCAGCGTCACGCGGTGGCCGTCGAGCGCAACCTCCCGCGTCTGCACGGGCGGTGCGGCCGCAGCACCGGTCATGGCCAGCGCGAGCGCCAGTGCGGCCAGCCCCTTCACGCGTAACTCAGCTCCTTGACCTTGCCGCCGAACACGCGGTAGCTGTAGATCGTATAGCCCACGATGGTGGGCACGGTGATGGCACAGCCGATGGCGATGACGGCCAGCGAGCTGGTGGCGCTGGCGGCGTCCCACACCGTGAGCTTGTCCATCACCACGTACGGGAACAGGCTGTAGGCCAGGCCGATGGCGCCGAACACGAACACCGCCACCACGGCCACGAAGGGCAGCCAGCACAGGCGGCCCATCACCTGGCGCGAGTTGAGCATGGCGCGCGCGGCCACCAGCGCGGCCAGCGTGACCAGCGGGATGGGCAGCAGCGCGATGAACTCCGGCATGCTGAACCAGCGCTCGCGCACCGTGGCGCTGACCACCGGCGTGGCCAGCGAGACCAGCCCCATGCCCACCACCACCGGCGCCCAGGCGCGCTTGGCCCAGCGCACGGCGTGGGCCTGCAGCTCGCCCTCGGTCTTCATCACCAGCCAGCACCCGCCCAGCAGCACGTAGGCCGCGGGCAGCAGCAGCGCAATGGCCCCCGCGAACAGCGTGGCCGCCCAGCCCTCGGCAAAGCCCGTGATGTAGCGGCCCAGCATCCAGCCCTGTGAGGTGGCAGCAATGCCGCTGCCGGCCCAGAAGGCGAAGTTCCACAGCGGCTTCCACTCGTCCTGCGCCTTGACGCGAAAGTCGAAGGCCACGCCGCGCAGCACCAGGCCCACGAGCATCAGCGTCACCGGCAGGTACAGCGCGGTCAGCACGAGGCCGTGCGCCTTGGGGAAGGCGATGAGCAGGATGCCCACGCCCAGCACCAGCCAGGTCTCGTTGGCGTCCCAGAAGGGGCCGATGCTGGCGATCATGGTGTCGCGCTGCTCGGGCGTGGCGCGGTGCAGCAGCAGGCCGGTGCCGAGGTCGTAGCCGTCCAGCACCACGTAGGCCAGCATGGCCACGCCCATGAGCGCCATGAACACCACCGGCAGCACGGTGGCCCAGTCGATGTTGCTCATGCGGTGGCCCCTTGCGGCGCGGCGGGCTTGGGCGCCGCCGGCCCGGGCATCGGCACCGGCTTCTCGGCCATGTGCTTGACCACGCTCACGTAGGCCACCAGCAGCGCCAGGTACACGGTGAGGTACAGCGCCAGCGTGAACGCGATGTGCGAGCCCGGCACGCTGGAGGCCACCTCGTCCACGCGCAGCAGGCCCTGCACGATCCAGGGCTGGCGGCCGACTTCCGTGACATACCAGCCCGCCACCGTGGCCGTCCAGCCGCTGAAGGCCATCAGCGCCGTGAGGCCGAGAAAGGGCCGCGGCAGCGCATCACCGCGCCAGCCGCGCTTGCGCAGCATCCACACGCCGGCCCAGCTGACGAGCAGCATCAGCATGCCCGTGCCCACCATGATGCGGAAGGCGTAGAACACCGGCGCCACGGGCGGGTGCGCACCGGGGAAGTCGTTCAGGCCCTGCAGCTCGCCGTCGGGGTCGTGCTTGAGGATGAGCGCCGCGCCCTTGGGGATGCCGATCTCGAAGTGGTTGGTGCGCGCCTGCTCGTCGGGCACGGCAAACAGCAGCAGCGGCGCGCCGCGCTCGGTCTCCCAGATGCCTTCCATCGCGGCCACCTTGGCGGGCTGGTGCTGCAGCGTGTTGAGGCCGTGGAAGTCGCCGGCCAGGATCTGCAGCGGGATCAGCACCGCGCCCACCGTGAGGCCGAAGCGCAGCGACTTGCCCGTGCTCGCGTTGGCCTTGTTCTTGAGCAGCTGCCAGGCCGCCACGCCGGCCACCAGGAAGGCCATGGTCAGGCCGCTGGCCAGCAGCATGTGCACCAGGCGGTAGGGGAAGCTGGGGTTGAACACCACCTGCAGCCAGCTCGTGACGAAGAACTCGCCATCGCGGATCTCCACGCCCGCCGGCGTGTGCATCCAGGAGTTGAGCGCCAGGATCCAGAACGCGCTCATGGTGGTGCCAAACGCCACCAGCGCCGTGGCGATGAGGTGCACACGCTCGCTGACCTTGCCATGCCCGAACAGCATGATGCCCAGGAAGGTGGCCTCGAGGAAAAACG
>Ga0209278_1001731_pt1 | contig 12887 bp, 9 predicted proteins | sample JI81BgreenDNA_FD_187504 | JGI IMG/M metagenome (GOLD analysis project Ga0209278, IMG submission 187504) | Wastewater effluent complex algal communities from Wisconsin, to seasonally profile nutrient transformation and Carbon sequestration -... | ecosystem: Engineered > WWTP > Effluent > Algae... | reverse complement strand
GTTGGCTGCTACTATAAATAGAGCATTTATGAAACCTTCAATATTTACATCTTTATTTCTTCTGACAATTGCTGCTTGTGGACAAAACTCAAATGACAAAGCAGCTTTACAAACAACTGCTGCGCCAAAAGATACAGTAACAATTTATAAAAACTTATCAGCAGAAGTTTGTGGATGTACTAATTTGACAATGAGAAATAATAAACCTTCAACGACTATTGACTCTTGTTATAAAATTGTTCTCGCTAAATATACTGACAGTTTGAAAAGTTTAGGATTTGACCCAGCTACACAGAAGGGGAGTTTAAAACTTTCGAATGAATTTATTGGCAAACTCTATCGCAATTGTCCAGACTTATCTCGACTTATGAGAGAAGAAAATGAAAATTCAAAAACAGGTAAATTATTTTTTACAGGGACAATCACTTCTCAAAAACAATTGCCAAACGGAGAAATAGAAATTGTTTTGACAAACGCTGAAACTAAAAAACAACAGACTTTTAAAAGCCAAAGTTTCCTTACAGACCCTTTAAAAGCTAACAAAAAGACATTAAGTTATCAGCTTACCGTTGAGTATGAGATTAAGCATAATGCAAAGACAAATGAAGACGAGTATTACATTAATCAAAATTCAGGCTCAACAATGAGTGTTCAAGGAGTAGAAAAAGAATAGCAGCAGCCAACAAAAGGTTTGGCAATATTGGGGCGGACGTAATAAGCATCAGCTTTTATAGTGCTATTTTCCTTTCGTCACGGGCTCGACAGAACGCTATTGAGCATTTGTAACCACAATCAACAACAGTAACTATATTTAATTTCAGTTCAGGCGTGACGAAACACTGTTGCCCCAACATCGCCAAGCCTCAAACGTTGTGTGTAATGCTAACAAGACCCTATGATTATGACCAGCATAAATAAAATAGTAACTGAAATCCCATTGACAAATCTTTGGAGAGACAAAGAGCATATATATGCAAAACAAGAGAGACACTTGACTGCAAATGATTTTCAAAATATTTTAAAGAAATATCCTGTTGAATTTGTTATTGCAGATATTGGCAAAGAATTGAAGTGGGTTAATTATGACAAATCATTTAAATTTTGGAAAACAGAATTAAAGCTACATTTGACAGACAATTTTGACCATATCAATCTTGATAAATCTCTTGGCAATTATGCTTATGTTGCAAGTGAGTGGACAGGGGAAATTGAAACACCTATTATTCTCTTGGAAAAGCACCATTAGACTATGGCAGACAATTACAAAGGAAATAACAAATTAATAAAAGCTTGGCTAAAAGCATCAAAAGACCTTGGCATCCTAGTTGAGACACCTTTTTTGCTTAAAACTGATACTGAAGAAATAAAGTATAGTTTATTGGTTAAAAATTTTGGTAGTGAATTGGGGACACTTATAATTACGACAGACGATATGAGTGATTTTAATAAAGCAGAAAAATTCGGATTTTATTGTTCTGCATTGAATCCTTATCACTACAATAAATATGACAGAGAGAATTATATTGAAACACTAACAGACTGGGGATTTTTTGGACAACCAGAAAATAAACCCAATTGGTATCAAGGAGAAATTTATAACAACGAAAGATAAAAGCACTACACACAACAAGAGGTTTTGTGCAAGTGTGGCTTGACGGAAGAGCAATCGGCAGAAGAATACAATTTAGCTTTAGTTCCAGCTTGACGGAAAGCTATTGAACGATAGAAATAACAATCAACAAAAAACAAGAAATTAGGCTTTTGTTACGGGCTGACAGTTAGCTAAGTCCACACCTGCACAAAGCCGTGAACGTTACCGGTCAGTGTAAAAAGACAGCCAACGCACATTCAAGCACATTTGGTTTTGCCCGACACACAAAGCCGACCCTTCGCAAAACCAAAAGAGCTTGAATTTTTCCCAACGCACGGACGACAGTACTCAAAATTAATTGTATTTTTGACGAATTAGTCCAAACAATAACGACAAGATGAATTCTTTTGGAGAATATTTACGAAGCAGACGGGAACAACTGGGACTTCCACTCAGAAAAGTTGCAGCTGAACTCGACATTGACACTTCTATTCTGAGCAAGATAGAGAGAAGTGAAAGAGTAGCGACAATAGAAATGTTGCCGACACTGGCTAAGACTTTAGAAGTTCAGGAAAAGGAAATGGAAATTGAGTTCATCAAAGCATTTATTCTATCGGACTTAGGAGAATTAAAATTTTTGAAAAGCGGCTTGGAAGAAACGCTGAACACCATTAAAAGCCGCAAGTAAATATGAGTTTAGACAATAAAATAGACCAAACAGACTTGACATTCTTCACCAATGAAGAAGGTCACACTTTATTAAGCAGGTTTAAATCAACACTGAAAGACACGCAATTATTTGACGTGTTGGTTGGATATTTCAGAGCAAGTGGATTTCATCAATTGTATGACGCATTAGAACCCGTTGAGAAAATCAGAATTCTTGTTGGACTTAGTGTGGACAGGGATTCTTATGAAATGATGCAATACCACGAGCAAAGTTCAACCATTGACTTTGAATCGCATCAGCGGACAAAAAAACGTTACCAACAGAACCTGAAAGAAGAGATTGAAAACAGCAACGAAAACGACAACCGACTTGAAATAGGTATTCGCAAGTTTATTGAGTTTCTGAAAACTGACTGCCAAGACCCTGCAATGGACAAGGCTTACAACGGCAACGGTAAAAAACTTGAAATACGAGCCTACCCAACAAAAAACATTCACGCTAAAGTTTACATTGGCAAGTTCAAGCCCGAAGACCGTGACTATGGTTTTGTTATTACAGGTTCAAGTAACTTTTCCGAATCGGGTTTTGTAGCAAACAGAGAATTCAATGTCGAGCTACGCAACAAAAGAGATGTACTCTTTGCTGAAAACCAATTCAACCAACTATGGAAAGAATCGGTAGATATTTCAGAAGACTTTGTTGATACCATTCAAAACAAAACTTGGCTCAATGACCAAATCAAACCTTATGAACTTTATCTGAAACTGATTTACGAATATCTGGAAGAAGACATCAATTTGGCTGACGAGTTTGAACCGTTCCTTCCTGATGGGTTTATGAAATTGAAATATCAAAATCAGGCAGCTATTCAGGCAAAAAAGATTTTGGAAACGTACAACGGTGTTTTTTTGGCTGACGTTGTTGGTTTGGGTAAAACCTTTATTACGGCTTTATTACTTCAACAACTGCAAGGTAGAACCTTGGTTATTTGTCCGCCAGTATTGAAAGACTATTGGAAAGATTCTCTTTTTGATTTTGGCATCAGAAGCTTTGAAGTAGAATCGTTAGGCAAGTTGGAACACATCATCAAAAAAGGCTTGGAACGCTACGATTACATCGTAGTGGATGAAGCCCACCGTTTCCGAAATGAGAACACACAATCTTACGCCAACTTGCTTGACATCTGCCGTGGCAAGAAAGTGATTTTGGTAACGGCAACACCTTTGAACAATACAGTTGACGACATTTTTGCTCAATTAAAATTATTTCAAGCACCTAAAAACTCAACCATTCCGGGCATTCCGAATCTTGAAAAATATTTTTCAAATTTCAGGACACGTTTAGCCAAACTCGAAAAGACCGACCCTGAATATAAAAAACTCATTAAAGCCATATCAGACGATATCCGAAACAGCATCTTACGTTATGTAATGGTTCGCAGAACCCGAACAGATGTAATGACCTATTTCAAACAGGATATGAAAATGCAGGGATTAACCTTCCCTAACTTGGACAATCCGCAAAAAATCGTGTACAAATACGAAGGTGAGTTGGAAATCATTTTCAACAACACCATCAAAAAGCTGCAAGAGTTTACCTATGCCCGATACACACCATTGCTTTATTATATCGGCAACAAAGCGTTGAGCGAATTTGAAATGCAGCAGCAACGCAATGTGGGTGGCTTTATGAAAGGCATTTTGGTAAAGCGATTGGAAAGTAGTTTTCAAGCATTCCGCCAAAGCGTTGACCGTTTCATTACGTCTTATGAGAAGTTCATTGCTATGTATCAAAACGGAACGGTTTACATCAGCAAGAAAGTGGATGTGTACGACCTGATTGAAAGCGACAACATTGAACGTCTGGAAGAATTTGTAGAAGATGAAAAAGCACACAAATACGATTCACAAGACTTCAAAAAGGAGTTTATTGAAAAATTAAAATTTGACCTTTCCATTTTGCAAGAAGTGAAAAAGCTTTGGCAGAATGTAAACTCTGACCCCAAGTTGGAAACCTTCATCAAGGAGCTTAAAACTAAGGCAGCACTAAAAAGCAATAAGCTGGTCATCTTTACCGAATCGAAAGAAACTGGAGATTACATCTACGAAGCACTGCAAGACGAATTCAAAGGCAAAGTGATGTTTTATTCCAGCACAGGCGGAAGACATACGGATAAAAAACTGACTTCAAACCACACGGTTTCGAGAGACATCATTACTTCCAATTTCGACCCGAAACACAAAGAAAAACGAGACGACCTGAAAATCCTGATTGCGACAGATGTATTAGCAGAAGGTATCAACTTGCACCGTTCCAATGTGCTTATCAATTACGATTTGCCTTGGAACCCGACTCGAGTGTTGCAACGTGCAGGTCGTGTAAACCGTTTGGGCAGCAACTTTCCGAATGTACATATTTTCAACTTCTTCCCTACTTCACATTCTGACGAACATCTTGGTCTGGAAGTGAACATTACCAACAAAATCCAAATGTTTCACGATATTTTGGGTGAAGATGCCAAATACCTGAGTGATGGTGAAGAATTCGGCAGTCAGGAATTATTCAATACCTTGAACAGTAAAACCGCCTATACTGGCGAAGATGGCGAAGGTGATTCTGAGTTGAAGTATCTGGAATTAATGCGAAAAATCAGGGACGACCAACCCGACTTGTTTGAGAAAATTAAAAACCTGCCCAAAAAAGCACGTTCAGGTTTCAAAAAAGAGAATTTGGAAGATGATGCTTTGGTAACTTTTTTCCGAATCGGAAAGCTCAAGAAATTTTATATCAATCAGACCGGTAAATCAAACGAGATAACCTTTTTTGATGCCGTAAAAGAATTGGAATGTAAACCCGATACCAAACGTGAAAACATTCCGAACGACTATTTCCATTTGTTGCAGACCAACAAAAACCGCTTTGAATTAGACACAACCGTAGGTGATGAACCCACAAAGGGAAGTGGCGGACGTTCAAATGCCAAATACATTGAAACCCGATTGAAAGACAAGTCTTTCAAAAACTTCAAAGGATTTACCGATTCCAATGACGAGTTTTTAAATGGTGTGCGTGAAATGCTGGCACAAGGCACTATTGCCAAGAAAACAGCACAGTTAATCAAAATCGAATTGGAGAAAACCACCGACCCGCTTCAAATATTGCACATCCTGGAAAAGCACATCCGCCATGTGGCCATTGAAGGAGCACAGAACGCCAAGAAATTTCAAAAACGTGAAGTCATCCTTTCAGGTTACCTAATCAAGTAAGTAGTATGGATAAGAGAACAGCACAAGAACTTATAGAGAAAACCTTTAACAATGCTTTCAGCGAAGAGCAGTTCACTGTTTTTGCCAAAAACCTGCTGAATGACTTTGAAGATAAGGACAACCGATACAGCGGAAACCTGATTTGGGACGACTACAAAGAGCACATCAATACCTACAAACGCATTGGCAAATACATTGACCCTGATGGCGAGGCGTTGGACGTGTTGATTGTAGAAGTAAAGAGCGTAAATAAATTGGAGCGGGCAAGAACGGCACTCCGAAATTTCGTCATCAAACACCTGAGCAAGTTTGAAAAAGATTATGCGTTGGTAGCTTTTTACAGCAAAGAAGATGACGGGGCAGATTGGCGATTTTCCTTCATCAAATTGGAATACCGTTCTGAACTGGACAAAGAAAAAGGCAAGGTAAAAACCAAGAAAGAATTTACACCAGCCAAACGCTATTCGTTTCTGGTGGGCAAATACGAAAAAGCCCATACGGCCAAAAACCAGCTGTTGCCTTTGTTGCAAAACATTTCCAACAACCCAACTATTGAAGAATTAGAAGCTGCTTTTAGTATTGAAAAGGTAACAGACGAATTCTTCAACCAATACAAAGACCTATACATCAAACTGTACGAGCATTTTGAAAATGACCGAAACGTAAAATCTGCAATTGACCAGGCAGGAATAGACAATGCCCGATTTACCAAAAAGCTACTGGGGCAAATTGTGTTCTTGTATTTCTTACAGAAAAAGGGCTGGCTGGGTGTGGCTCAGAATGCCCGTTGGGGAACAGGCAAAAAACGCTTTGTGCAGGAACTGTTTGACCAAGGCCAAAAAGAAAAGGTCAATTTCTTTAAAGATAAACTGCAATACTTGTTTTATGAAGCCCTTGCCAAAGAGCGGGACAGTGTAAATTCTTACTACAAGCGTTTTGATTGCCGCATTCCGTTTTTGAATGGTGGTTTGTTTGAAGCTGATTACAATTGGCAGGAAGCCAATATTAGTATTCCCGAAAATTTGTTTCGCAACGAAGAAAAAAATAAAGCGGGCGATGTAGGCACGGGCATTCTGGACGTATTTGACCGCTACAACTTCACCATTAAAGAAGATGAACCTTTAGACAAGGAAGTAGCCGTTGACCCTGAAATGTTGGGGAAAGTATTTGAAAATATGCTCGACATCACCGAGCGTAAAAGCAAAGGTGCATTCTATACCCCAAGGGAAATTGTGCATTATATGTGTCAGGTAAGCTTGATACATTATTTGGACAATGCCCTGAACAGCAGCACAAGCAGTTATCAGGAACTGGGTTCAGACCAAACCAAATTGTTTGGTGGCAGTACCAACAAAAAAGGAAACCTGAAAATAGAACTGGAGCATACCGACAATATCCGTGTTCCGAAAAAAGACATTGAAACCTTTATCCGTGAAGGACATTTTGCATTAGAAAATGATGAACGGGTAGCTACAAAAGGCGAAACAAAAACCTACCAATACCAACTGCCCGAAAGCATTCGCAAAAATGCCGACCTGATAGACCAAAAACTTAATAGTATTAAAATTTGTGACCCTGCCATTGGTTCGGGTGCTTTTCCTGTGGGCTTGCTGCACGAATTGGTAAATGCAATGTTGGTATTGAAACCGCATTTGAGCTACAACTACCTTACCGAGAAATTAAAAGGCTTTGGTTTTGCCCAACGTGAAAGCATCAGCGATAGCCGTTACATCTACCGCCTGAAACGCCACATCATACAAGAAAGCATTTACGGGGTGGATATTGACAGCTCTGCCATTGACATTGCTCGTTTGCGTTTGTGGTTGAGTTTGGTGGTGGACGAAGACGACCTGGACCCGATTGAAACCCTGCCTAACTTGGATTATAAGATTGTAGCAGGTAGTTCTTTGGTTGGGTTACCTGATGATGGAATGAAAAATTTACTCGTTGAAGCAGAACTAGAAAAATTAAAGGACAAATTCTATGACATCACAGACGAAAATGAAAAGAAAGCCTTACGTCAGAAAATAAACAATAAAATAAGGGAACTTCTCGATTCTGCCGAGCAATTTTCGGGCTATAAAATTGACTTTGATTTCAAATTATTTTTTTCAGAAATATGGCGGGAAAAGGGGGGCTTTGATGTGGTTATTGGAAATCCTCCCTATAAGATTGAGTATGATTTGAAGTTAAAAGCAATCTATGAAAAACTTTACCATACCTTTAAAAGAAATAACGACATTTATGTAGCGTTCTTCCAAAATGGTTTAAACTTATTAAACAGGACTGGGAGTTTGAATTACATCACTCCAAATACATTTTTGAATGGAGACTACTTTATTGAATTTAGAAAGCATATTGCAAGGTCATTTTGCATAATTGAGACAATTGATTTTAAAAGTCACAACGTTTTTGCCGACCCAACAGTATTTGTCTCTATAACACATATTTCAAGAGCAAACATTGTAGAAAATCAGAGATATTCTTTATTTAACGGCAAGCTACCAGTATCAGAATTTAAACTCATCTACAAAAGTGATTTTGAAGAATCCATTATTCCAAAACATCCATCCTTCAATAAAATTATCAAAGCGACAAACCTTAGGTTTGATGACGCATTTCTAATTAAAGATGTTGGCTTTAATTATTGGTCTAAGGGCTCTGGCAAAACTCGAAGCGAAAACTCCATAGGTAAGCGTGTATTCATAAAAGAAAGAGCGAGTGAAAAGGATATTCCTTTCATAAAAGGTACACAGATACATCCATATTATATCCAAGAAGCAGAAAACTATCTGCGTTACAATTATGAAGAATTCCTAGACCCTGCAGTAGATACATTTAGATTTAGTAAAGAAATCTTGGAAGTAAATCCGAAAATTTGTTATAGACAAACAGCAAATAAGATTATTGCGTCAATAGACTATAAATCTCAGCTTTGCGACAAAACCGTTCATGTAATCATCAATAAAAAAGGTTCAAAGTATAATCTTGAAATAATAACTCTCTTATTAAATAGCGAGCTTTTTTTATTTCTGTACAAAGAAATTTCACAAGAGTCTGAAGGTCGTGCATTTAGTCAGGTGAAAACCACTTATATTAAAAAATTACCTCTAAGGTATCTTGAAAATAATATACTATCTCAAATGTATAATTATCTAAGGGCTATACATTTACTTCAAATAGATGGAATTTCTAAAGTTTACTATAATTCAATTGTTGATGCACTTATTTATGAACTCTATTTCCCCGAAGAAATCAAATCGGCAGGGAAAGAAATCCTAAAGCATTTGGGAGACCTAAAGCCCATCACAGAAGAAATGAGTGAAGAAAAGAAACTTGCTATCATCCAAAGCGAGTTTGAGCGTTTGTATGACCCTAACCATCCTGTTCGTTTTGCCATTGAGACGTTGGATAGTGTGGAAGAAGTTAGGATTATTAAAGAAGCTTTGAAATAATTGAGAGTTATGAAAATTCAAAGCATTACCATAAACAAATACAAAGCCTTCACCAAGGAAGAAACAATTCCAATTGGCGGCTCAAATGTTTTTATATACGGTGAAAATGGAAGCGGCAAGAGTTCATTCTACTATGCCTTAAAAGACTTTTTCCAATCAAGTGTTGAACCTGTACAAATGTCAAGTCTGCGAAATTTTAATTTGACAGATGGCGGAACTGACTGCTCTATTCGTGTAGCTTTTGATGGTGCAATTACAAAAACTCTAAACGAAACCGCAAAAGACACAAATACCACAGATATTATTGATGCCAATAGACTGAAAAGCTTTCTTACTTACAAGCATTTACTTGGAGTTCACAATGTAAAAATATCAGACAAAATTGATGTTTTTGAATTGGTGGTAAATGGTGTATTAAAGCATTTCAGATCAAATACCATAACAAACAACATTGAATTAGGCAAACTCTGGAATGATGTAATAATTGAACACAAAAAAGAATATGGAGCGGGTCAGGAATTCTATTTTGCACGTCAAAAGAAAGCATCCGTTGAAAATAAAGCTACTTGGGTCAATAATGCATTAGACAATCTTTTTCATTCTACGGGTGCTGAATATCTTGCTCCTTATGTCAATAGAGTTTTGCAGAAGCTTTATCCTGAAATGGAAGTTCAGTTCACTCGAAAAAACATCACTGTTAATGACGATGGAACATTAAAACAATATCCAGTTATAAACTTGCAGGTTACAGAAAATGGGAATTCAATTGATGCTCACAACCCACATTTTGCTTTGAATGAAGCAAAACTTTCAGCCATTGCAATCAGTATTTTTTTGGGAGCAATCATAAAACAAAGTCCATTTTCTCCAAACCTAAAACCGCTTTTCTTAGATGACATTTTAATCGGTTTGGATAACGAAAACAGGTTAAAACTCCTCAACCTGCTAAAAGAGAAAGATGTTCCTGAAGCTGACAAGGTTTTCAAACACTTTCAGATTTTCATAACTACATACGACAGACATTGGTATGAAGTAGCTAAAATAAATTTACCAGGCTGGAATTTTATTGAATTCTATAAAAGTGCAGATGGTCCAAAAATCATCCATAACAAGCAAACCAATCTACAAAAAGCAAGAACCTATTTTGATACATTTGATTTTCCTGCTGCTGCCAATTATTTGAGAAAAGAATGTGAACGTTTGTTGTTAGACAAACTAGTAGAAACTTATACAGTTGGCGAAGGTTTGAAGGGCTTAATAAAACCTCCCAAATTAGAAACACTCATTGACCGTTTAAAAATTTACTACACAGAACTGGGCATCGACCCACCAAATGATTTAGTTGACAGTTTGCAGATTTATAAAAGTATTCTGTTGAACCCAATGTCACATAGCGACATTGAAAGCCCTATTTACAGAAACGACTTAGAACTTGCCTTCCAAGCAATTAGAGACCTAGAAGCAATCGTTTTACCAAAAAGAACAGTAATAATTGAGAAGGGAACTCTTTTCAATCTTTCACTACCAGCCATTGATTATACGGCTCAATTGGAAATTGCAAAAGACATTTATATAGTCGACCACAACGGAGCAAAGACAGAAACTGCAATTAGCTTTTACTTTAAAACTTGGACAAGAGCAGGAGTTTTACACGCAGCACCGACAGGAGTTCCTGCAACAGCACTGACAAATGTCGAAAGACTTGAAAAAATCAAAGAAAGTCCATTCACATTAGACAAAGCAACTGACGGTTTAAATGCAACATTCAGAGACAGAGCTGTAGCAGAAATTACACCACAAGACTTGAAAAATGCAATGACATTGGTTGGTGGTGACATACTGAACGACTTAATTGAAAATGCAAATCTATGACGCCAACCCTTCACAGCCACACACATTGCCAAGCCGCACAAGCCCACGCTAAAACCCAAGCTTGGCAAAGAGTGTGTCTGTCCCACCGCACCCCAAAACCGACAGACAACCAAGCGGACGAAGAAGAACACCGAACCGGTAACATGTGTTTGGCGTCATGCGGGGTGATGTGCTTAAATTCAAGTGCAGTTTTTCAAATCAACTTTAGTGCTGGGTTGACAGTTTTGTGCCCTGAAATCCCGCACGAACGCCAAGCCCAAAAACGTTATGCGGCATTTTAATTGACACTTCCTAATGACAGAAAATCAAGATAAAAGAAAATACTTACTTAGTAAACTCGAAGCTTATTTGAAAGGTAAGGGCTTCAAGAAAAAGGCTTTTACATTCAAACGAGAAACAGAAAAAGGACTGCTTCAAATAGTCGAACTAAGATTAGGACCTTCGTGGTCATTTACATCAGGTGAAATAAATTTAGAGTTTGGAATATATACAGACGAGTGGCACTATTTTTTAAATCAATGGAAGGTACCTTCGACAATAAGAACAGCAAATTGCGAAATTAGAGACTGCTACTGTACAATTGTTGACAAATGGAATAATCAAAATTGGTTTAAACTTGTTGGCAATTTAGATGACCTTGTTTTAGATATGATTGAAATATTAGAGAAATCAATTTTGCCATATTTTGACAATCTCAAAACAAGAAAGAGTATTTTGGACAACTACCATCAATTGGGACAGACAATTGGGTTGCCACCAAGACATACTTTGTCTGTGGCTATTCTGACTTATGGATTGGGAGACAAGGAAAATGGATTTCGATTAATTCAAGATGAATATTTAGTAAATCAAAAGAACCCTTTCTATGTTAGAGTGTATGAGAAAATAAAAAACGACTTTCAAAAAACGACCGCATAACATTGGTATTGCCAATAGTGGGGCTTGACATTGGAACAATCAGCAGCGGTAATTCTGTTGTACTGCGAGTCGGGGCTCGACGAATAAAACCCAGCTTTAGTTCTTAATATTTAACTTTATCAAAAAGCCAAGCGGCAGTTCCGGGCGGACGAATATAAAATTCCCCACCATCGGCAATACCTGAACGTTGTGGGCAATTCTTTCGTTTCGTCACTCTGATTTACAAAAGACGGCAATTAAGACTTTACTTTGGGAAAACCCAGTTTTTCTTACAAAGTTTACTTTTCATAATTACAACATATCCAAGCTCAAAAAATCACCTAATATGACACAAAGTTCTGTGACAAGACAAAGCGGACGTATAATTTCGTTTGAAAAGTATAATCAAAGTTGTTATTTTCTTTTAAATGACTTTTGTACAGATATAGTTTTTGAATTAGATAATGGGACAAAAATTAGTAAAACAGTTTTCAATTTAAATCTACCAATTTATTCTGGTCAAATTATCCAGCTCATTTCAATTGATAATGTTGTTATAGCTTTTGAGGACAAGATGAACAATGAACATTTCTACTTATCTAATAATCCTGCAAGCGAATTTGACAAGCTAAAAATTAGTTGGACAAGTGTAATCATATTGACCATACTGCTTTTCTATTTCTTCAATATTATAACTCCAAATTACTCAAATTATGCTGGACTAGCTTTTTTACTTCCAATTTGTTTTCGAGTATTTAGAGGTATTCAAAATGAATACTTTGAAAAAAGATTAGACAAATTAATAGTAGGCTAGAACTGCCCACAACAAAAGGTTTTGTGCAATTGTGGCTTGACGTTGAAGCAATCGGCAACAGAATATAATTCAACTTTTGTTCCAGCTTGACGGAATTCTACTCTCCTACTTGCTTAAATTTGAACAACAAATCAACTTTGGGCTTTTGTAACGGGCTGACAGTTAACTAAGTCCACACCTGCACAAAGCCGTGAACGTTGTGCGTCATTATATTTCGACCATGTTTAAACTCATAACTGCATTTTGTTTGACATTTCTTACTTTGTTCGTAGTAGGACAATCACTTAATAGTTTCAAAGTTTCTGGAACAACAGTTTCGTTG
>Ga0209278_1001730_pt1 | contig 12890 bp, 1 predicted proteins | sample JI81BgreenDNA_FD_187504 | JGI IMG/M metagenome (GOLD analysis project Ga0209278, IMG submission 187504) | Wastewater effluent complex algal communities from Wisconsin, to seasonally profile nutrient transformation and Carbon sequestration -... | ecosystem: Engineered > WWTP > Effluent > Algae... | reverse complement strand
TGCTCGCTGGCCACGGCCTGCGCCACCTCGGCGCGCAGCGCGGCCGAGCTCAGCAGCGTCAGCGTCTTGGGCACGTCGCGGCTGGCGGCGCCTTCGGGGTCGGCCTGGGCGTAGGCCTGCAGCAGCGCGAGCGCGCGCGCCGTGTCGTCGCGGCGCAGTGCCATCAGGCCCAGGTAGTAGGAGGGCAGCGACTGGCCGGGTGCCAGCGCCAGCGAGCGCTCGAGCTGCGCGGTGGCGGTGGTGTCGTCGTTGGCGGCAAAGGCTTCGATGCCGGCCTTCAGCGCCTCGGCGGCCTCGCGGCGCACACGTTCGGCGGCCTGCTGGGAGCTGCTGTCGTCGAGCAGGGCCTGCGCCTCGGGCACGACCTCGGGGCGTTCGGTGGCCGATGGCCAGCGGAAGCTGCGGTTGCGCAGCACGACACGGCCCCCGGTGTACTCGAGCACCGCCTCGCCGGCCGCGGTGCGGCCGTACAGGCCCGGTGGCTGCGGGCAGCCGGCCGCGCAGTCCTGCAGCTGCAGGAAGCCCACGGCGCGCAGGCTGCGGCCGTCGAGGTCGACGCGCCAGGCCTCGGCCCCGGCCGGCACCAGGCGCAGCCCGCCACGCGCCAGCTGCAGCTGGCGCTGCGCCAGCGCGAGGCGGGCCTCGCTGGCGCCGGGCAGGCTCAGCAGCGTGCCGTCGGGCATCAGCAGCTGCACGCGGGCGCCGGCGGCCGTGCTCAGCGCCAGCCCCGCCGCGGCGGGCAGCTGCTGGCCTGCCACCAGGGGCTGGCCGTCGGCGCGGGCATCGCCCTGCACCTGCAGCACACGCGGGCCGGCCGCGGGCTGGGCCAGGGCCAGGCCGGCGGCCAGCAGCAGCGGCAGCGCCAGCCAGCGTGGCGGGGTCGGGAAGATCGGCTTGGGCATGGGGTTTCCTGGCTTCAGAACTGGGCGCGCAGCTTGAGCGCCGCCGACTTGCGCGAGTTGTCGTAGACGTCCTGCGTGGAGCGCGTGCGCGACCACTGCGCCTCGGTGCGCACCGACCAGGTGGCGTTGATCGCCACGCTCAGCACGGCGTCCACCGCGAGGTAGTCGTCGCGCCGGCGGGTGCCGAAGGCGATGACGTCGACGTCGCCCCAGGTCTGGCGCGACACTGCCGCACCCAGCGCCAGCCGCACGCGCGGCAGCGGCGACATCGATGCAAACACGCGCAGCAGCGGGCCGTCCTTGTCGAGGTCGTCGCGCGTGCGCGCGAGGTTGTTTTCCTGTGCCCAGGCCAGGCGCACGCCGAAGCTGGGCTGGCCGGGCCAGCCGCCGGGGCTGTGGCTGAGCATGGCGCCCACCGAGACGGCGCGCCCGTCGCGCACGGCCTCGCTGCCGGCAAAACGTTGTTCGCCCACCTGGCCGAAGGCCATGAACTGCGTTTCGGGCGACAGCGACCAGCTGGCCTCGGTGCCCAGCTGCAGCAGGTCGCGGTAGCGTGCGTCGCCCACGGCCAGGTGGCCCACGGTCAGCGTGCTGCGCCACAGCGCACCCACGGCCAGGTTGCTGAAGCCCAGGTAGGCGCTGGCGTTGCTGCGGTCGAAGCGCTGGGCCTCGCGGTTGCGCTGCTGTTCCACGTCGGCCCCGGCGAACACCGACAGGCGGTTGCTCACGCGCAGCTGCTGCTCGCCGCCGAGCGCGAGGTGCACGAAGTCGTCGGCCACGGCCTGAGAGTCGGTGCCGGCGATGCTCTGCACGCCGCCGAACAGGAACTCCACCTCGTCGCGGAAGGTGCCCGAGTTGACGTTGTTGTCGCGGCCCGCGCCCACCTCGGCGTACAGCCGCGCCGCTGGCCGGCGCGTGCCGGCCTGGCGCGTCTGCATGGCCTCGAGGAAGCGGTTGATGCGCTCGCGCGTGGCCGCGGGCTGCTCGTAGCGCAGCACGAACTCGAACTCCGAGCGCGCGCGCACGAAGTCGCCGAGCAGGAAATAGCCCTGGGCGAGCTCCAGGCGCGCGCGGTCGTTGCCCGGCACCTGCGCGAGGTGGCGCTCCAGCGCCAGCAGCCCCTGCGGCACGCGCCCGGCGTTGATGGCGGCCACGCCGTAGAGGAAGTCGAAGTGCACGTCGCCGGCCAGCTGCGGCTGGCGCTGGGCCAGCTCGAAGGCCTGCTGGTGCTGGCCGCTCTCGACCAGGCGGCGCAGCTCGTCCAGCGCCGCGGTCGAGGCGGCTGCCGGCAGGGCCAGCAGCGCCGCGGCCGCGCAGGTGGCCCGCAGGGCCTGGTGAAGTGGCCGTGGGCGGGGCAGGGGGTGGGTCACGGGGGTTCGGTCCAAGGGTGGGCGCTCGGGGCGGGGGCGTTCAGGGCGTGGGCCCGCCGCCCAGCAGGCGGCGCAGCGTGGGGTCGAGGCTGATCAGTGGCAGGCGCTGCAGCGCCGGCAGCGTGATCTGGCGCGCGTCGGTGCCGAACAGCGCGGCGATCTCGGCGGCCGTGAGCGTGCCTGCCGTGCCCGGCAGCTGCAGGCCCGGGCCGGCGACGCCGTTGCCCGCCACCGGCGCGGGGGCGTTGAGCATGCGCAGGGCCTCCTGCAGCGCAGCCGCGGCGGCGTCGATCTCGTCCTTGGTGAACGAGCCGATGCCGAAACCGCCGTCGCCGCCGCCTTCGGCAGGGTCGCTCAGCTGCACGGGCCGCGGCAGCACGATGAGCTGGCCGGCCTGGTAGCGCAGCTCGTAGTTGCCGGGCTCGGTGCCGCTGATGCGGCCGCCCGAGTGCAGCAGCGTGATGCGGCTGCCGGCCGGCACGCCGTCGACCACTGGCCGTGGCGGCTGCAGGTCGAGCAGCGCGTGGCCCTGGTCCACCAGAAGCCCGCTGACGCTGGCGCCGAAGCTCAGCTCGCGCAGCGCGTTCTCGAAGCCGACCACGAAGTCGCTGCTGATGGTCACCGGGCGCGGCCGCACGGTGAGCGTGCCACTCGTGTAGCGGATGTCGTAGTTGGCCGCGTTGAAGCTGCCGCCCGTGGCCGCACTGGGCACCAGCGCATACGGTGTGCTCGTCACCGGCTGCAGCGCGCCGAAGCCGGCCGAGGCCAGCGCCACCGAGCCCACGGTCTGTGCGCCCACCAGGCCCGTGGCGCTGAACTCCGTGCCCAGCGGCACGAGGGCCGTGCCGTAGACCTTCTCGAGCGTGCCGGCCGTGATGAGCAGCGGCGCGCGCAGGATGTTGCCCGTGGTGGCCGGCGGGCTGGTGGGCAGGCTGTAGTTGCCGCGGTCGGCGCCGGCCAGCACGAGGCTGCCGATGTCCACGCGCAGGCCGCTGCCGGCGTCGGCACGCTCGAAGGCTGCCGAAGCGGCTGTCACCGTGAGGTCGTCGCCGGCCAGTCGGTTGCTGGTGATGAGCAGGCTCGCGCCGGTGTCGCCGTCGTAGACCTTGTCGGCCACGGTCAGCGTCAGCGCCAGCGGGCGTGGCGTGATGCTGCCCGTGGTGACGAGGCTGCTGACGCCGCCCAGCGTGTAGTTGCCGGCGTCGGCACCGCCGAGCGTGAGCCCGGCCACCGTGACGGGCTTGTCGATGCCCACGTTGCGCGCGCCCGGCCCGGTGTAGGTGGCCGTGCCCGCGAGCGTGACGGCGTCGCCGTCGACGACCCCGCTGCTGACGAGGCTGACGCTGGCGGTGGTGGTGCCGTCGTACACCCGCGGCGCCACCGTGACGCCGGCGCTCAGGGTGCGCGGCAGGATGCTGGCGGTGGCGCTGCCGCCGGTGGAGGTGAGCAGGTAGTTGCCGGCGTCGGCCCCGCTCAGGCGCACATCGCTGATGCTGATGGGCTTGGCCGTGCCCGCGTTGCGCGCGCCCGGGCCCGTGAACACCGCGGTGCCCGCAAGCAGGGCATCGTCGCCGGCCACCAGGCCCACAGCGCTGATCGTCACGCTGGCCGCGGTGCTGCCGTCGTAGACCTTGTCCAGGCCCGCGAAAACCGCGCTGATCTCGCGCGGCGCGATGTTCACGGTGATGGCCGCGCTGTCGGTGACCACGTAGTTGCCGGCGTCGGCGCCGGCCAGCGCCAGGCCGGCCACGCTGACGGGGCGGTTGCTGCCCGCGGCCTTGTCGGCCAGCGTGCCGGTGGCGCTGGCGGCCACCTCGAGTGCGTCGCCCGCGATGGCGCCGCTGATGGTGGCGCCGCTGCGGTCGATGGCCACCAGCGTGCTGCCGTCGTAGACACGGTCGATGGCGACCACGCCGGCCAGCGACACCGGCCGCGGCGCGATGTTCACCGTGAGGCCCTCGACGCCGCCCACGAGGTAATTGCCCGCGTCGGCGCCGGTCAGAGAAAGGCCGGTCAGCGTGACCGGCTTGTTGCTGCCCGCGTTCTTGTCGAGCATGCGTGCGCCGCCGGCGCCGCTGAAGGCCACGCTCACGTCATCGCCCGGCACCACGTTGCTGGCACCGGTGCTGCCGCCGCCCGAGCCCAGGCTCACGCCCACGTCGAGCGTGCCGTCGTAGACGCGGTCGGTGACCGTCAGGCCTGACAGGCCGGTCACCGTGAGCAGGCGCGGCGTCACGCTGGCCGTGGTGGTGGCGGTGGCGCTGCCGAGCAGGTAGTTGCCGGCGTCGGCGCCCGCCAGCGTGATGCCGCTCACCAGCACGGGCTTGGCCGTGCCGGCGTTGCGGCCGTCGGTGAAGGCCGCCGTCTCGCCGACGCTGAGGCTGTCGCCGTCCACCAGGCCCACGAGACTGCGGCTCACGAGCACGGCCGTGCCGCCGTCGTACTCGCGGTCGATGCCGGTGTAGCTGGCCGTCAGCGTGCGCGGCGTGATGTCGGCCGTGGTGCTGCCCGTGACCGTGGTGAGCCGGTAGTTGCCGGCGTCGGCGCCCGTCAGCAAGGCCGAGGTGATGCTCACCGGCTTGTTCAGGCCGGCGTTGCGCGCGCCTTCACCGGTGAACACGCCGCTGCCCAGGATGCCGACGCTGTCGCCGGCCAGGATGTCGGCCGAGCTGCCGCCGGCCGAGGCTGCCACGCCGCCGTCGTAGACACGGCTGGTGCCGATGAACACCGGCGTCAGCGCCCGCGGCGTGATGCTGACCGTGACGCCCGAGGTGGCGGCCACGCTGTAGTTGCCCGCGTCGGCGCCCCCGATCGACAGGCCGCTCACGGCCACGGGCTTGTCGGTGCCGACGTGTTTGTCGGCCATCAGCCCGGTGGTGGTGCCGGCCGGCGGCGCGCTGAGCGTGACCTCGTCGCCCTCGATCAGGTCGCCCGGCTCGGGCGTGATCGGGCCGCTGGTGCCGACGTTCACCACCACCTCGCGCGTGCCGTCGTAGGCGCGGTCCACGGCCGTCACGCCGGTGAGGCCGACGATGCGCAGCGGCCGCGGCGTGATGCTGGCGGTGGTGATCGCGCTGTCGCCCGTCAGCAGGTAGTTGGCGGCGTCGGCACCCGCCAGCACGATGCCGCTCACGGCCACGGGCTTGTCGGTGCCGGCGTTGCGTGCCCCTGCGCCGGTGAACACGGCGCTCTGGCTGAGCGTGACGCTGTCGCCTTCCACCAGGCCTTCCAGCGAGCCGTTCACGGGTGCCAGCACCGTGCCGTCGTACAGCCGCGTGCCGCCCGTATAGGCCGCCGTCACCTCGCGCGGCAGGATGTTGGCCGTGGTGCTGCCCGTGGGGTTGCCGAGGCTGTAGTTGCGGGCATCGGCACCGCTGAGCGCACCGGCCGTCACGTTGACGACAAGGCCCGTGCCCGCGTTCTTGCCCGCGGCGAAGAAGGCGCTGCCGCCGATGGCCACGCTGTCGCCGGCCAGGATGTCGGCCGAACTGCCCAGCACGGTGGCGCTGGCCATGCCGTCGTAGACCTTGTCGACGCCGGCGTAGGCCGCCAACAGCGTGCGCGGCGTGATGTTGACCGTCACGCCCTCGGTGGCCGCGATGCGGTAGTTGGCGGCGTCGGCGCCCGTGAGGTCGAGGCCGTTCACGACCACCGGCTTGGCGCTGCCCACGTGTTTGTCGGCCATGGTGCCGGTGGTGGCGCCGCCGCTGAGCGCGGTGACACCCACGTCGTCGCCGGCCACGATGCTGGCCGGGTCCACGCTCACCGGGCCGCTGCCGCCCAGGGTGACGTCGACCTGTGTGCTGCCGTCGTAGACCCGGTCGACGGCCGTCACGCCCGTCAGGCCCACGAGCGTGACGGGCCTTGGGGTGATGCGGCCCGCGGTGCTGGCGGTGGTGGCGGCCAGCAGGTAGTTGCCTGCGTCGGTGCCGGTGAGCGTGATGTCGCTGATCGACACCGGCTTGTCGGCGCCCACGTTGCGCGCGCCGGCGCCCGTGAACACGGCGGTCTGCGCGGTGCCCACGCTGTCGCCGGCAACCAGGCCGCCCAGCGTGGCGCTCACGGGCGCGGCCGTGCCGCCGTCGTAGACCTTCTCGACACCTCCGAAGCTGGCGCTCAGCGTGCGCGGCGTCACGTCGGCGCTGGCCGTGCCCGTCGGGTTGAGCAGCACGTAGTTGCGCGCATCGCTGCCCGACAGCGTGCCGCCGGCCAGCACGATGGGCTTGGCCGTGCCGACGTTCTTGCCGTCGCTGAAGCTGCCGCTGGCGCGGATGAGCACGCTGTCGCCGGCCAGCACGCCGTCGCTGCTGCCGCTGGCCTGCGCGGTGGTGCTGCCGTCGTACAGGCGGTTGACGCCGCTCCACAGCGCCGTGATGCCCAGGCGCGCGATGTCCACCGTGACGCCCGCGGTGCCTGCGACCACGTAGTTGGCCGCGTCGGCGCCCGACAGGGTGAGCCCCGTGATCGACACCGCCTTGCCCGTGCCGGCGTGTTTGTCGGCCATGGTGCCGGAGGTCAGGCCCGAGCCGGGCACGGCGATGGTGACGCTGTCGCCGGCCACGATGTCGCTGCTGCCCGGCGTGAGCGTCACGCCCTCGGGGACGAGCACGCCGACGGTGGTGCTGCCGTCGTAGACGCGGTCGACGGCGACCACGCTGTCCAGGCCGCTGATGGTGATGGGGCGCGGCGTGATGCTGCCGCTGGCGGCGAGCGTGTCGGACTCGAGCCGGTAGTTGCCCGCGTCGGCACCCGTCAGCACGATGCCACTCACGGCCACGGGCTTGCCCGTGCCCACGTTCTTGGCGCCGTCACCCGTGAAGGCGGCGGTCTGCTCGGTGCCGACCGCGTCGCCCACGATGCGGCCCGACAGCGAGGCTGTGACGTCCACCGCCACGCCGCCGTCGTAGACCTTGCTGATGCCGCCGAAGGTGATGCCCAGCGTGCGCGGCGTGATGCTGGCCGTGGCGCTGCCGCTGGGGTTGGCCAGCGTGTAGTTGGCGGCGAAGGCCCCGGTGAGGAAACCGCCGCTCACGGACACGGCCTTGTCCGTGCCCGCGTTGCGGCCGTCCACGAACACGCCGCTGGCCTGCACGCCCACGGCGCCGGCGTCGATGGTCAGCAGGTCGGCCGGCGTGGCCTCGACGCTGGCGTTGGCCGAGCCGTCGTAGACCTTGTCGAGCGCGGCATAGGTGGCCGTCAAGGGCCGCGGCGTGATGTTCACCGTGAGCCCGGTGGCGCCGGTGAGCACGTAGTTGGCCGCCGAGGCCCCGCTGAGCGCGGCGCCGCTGATCGTCACCGCCTTGGCCGCCCCCACGAAGCGATCGGCCATGGTGCCCGTGGTGATGCCATCGGGCGGCAGCGCGATGCCGACGCTGTCGCCGGGCACGACGTCGCTCGTGTCGACCGTGGCGCCGCTGACGTTGACCGCCACCACGGTGGTGCCGTCGTACACGCGGCTCGTGGCCGTGACGCCCGTGACCCCCAGCGGCCGCGGCGTCACCGTGGCCGTGGTGCTGGCCGTGGTGCTGGCGAGCACGTAGTTGCCGGCGTCGGCCCCCACGAGCAGGATGTCGCTGATGGACACGGCCTTGCCCGTGCCCGCGCTGCCGTCGACGGCGAAAAGCGCCGTCTGGGCCAGGCGCACGGCGTCGCTGCCCACGAAGCCCGGCGACGTGCCGTTCACGGGGGCGCTGCGCTCGTCCACGCCGCTGTAGACGCGGCTGCCGCCCGTGTACACCGGCGTCACCGTCTTGGGCACCACGGTGCCGGTGGTGGTGGCCGTGGTGCTGGCCAGGCCGTAGTTGGCGGCGCTCGGGCCACCCAGCGTGATGGCCGAGACGGCGATGGGCTTGTCGGTGCCCACGTTCTTGGCGCCGGTGCCGGTGAACAGCGCCACCGCGCCGAAGCTGAGCGTGTCGCCCGCGAGGATGCCCTCGGTGGTGGACGTGACGAGCGCGTTGACGCCGCCGTCGTAGACCTTGACCTGGCCTGCGAAGCTGGGTGTCAGCAGCTTGGGCGTGATGTCGACCGTGATGCCGCTGCTGGTGAGGTCGATGCGGTAGTTGGGGGCGTCGGCTCCGCCCAGGCCCAGGCCCGTGACGGTGACCGGCTTGGCCGTGCCCACGCCGGGCGTGGCCACGGTGCCGCTGCTCAGGCCCTCGGGCGGCAGCGTGATGCTCACGGCGTCGCCGGCCACGAAACCCGTGGAGCCGACCGCGTCGGTGACGCTGACCGCCACCGTGGTGCTGCCGTCGTAGGGGCGGTTGGTGGCGTTGATGCCGCTCACCACCACGGCCTTGGGCGTGATGCTGCCGCTGGCCGTGGCGGTGGTGTTGAGGATGGTGTAGTTGGCCAGGCCCTCGCCGCTGGCGACGATGTCGCTCACCGCGATGGGCTTGGCACTGCCCACGTTCTTGGCGCCGTCACCCGTGAACACCGCCGTCTGCGTGGCGCTGATGCCGTCGACGCTGAAGAGCCCCGAGCCGCCGATGCTGAGCGTGACCGGCGCGACCACGCCGCCGTCGTAGGCGCGCGTGCCGCCCGAGAAGGCCAGGGTCACGGGCTTGGGCGTCACGTCGGCCGGCGCGGCCGTGCCGCTGGGGTTGGTGAGGCGGTAGTTGGCGGCGTCGCTGCCGCGCAGGTCGTTGTAGAGCACGAGCACGGGTTTGTCGGTGCCGGCGTTGCGGTCACCCACGTAGCTGCCCGGCGTGCCGCCGGGGTTGCTGAACACGGCACAGCCCGAGCCCACCCAGGTGCAGAAGATGTTGACGTAGCTGTCGACCGTGTCGCCGGCCACCACGCCCGAGAGCGAGGCCGTGACCACCGCGCCGGCCGAGCCGTCGTAGACCTTGTCCAGGCCGGTGTAGCTGGCCGTCACGTCCTTGGCCGTGATGTCGACCGTGACGCCGCTGCCGCTGCCCGTGATGCTGTAGTTGCCGGCGTCGGCCCCCGTGAGCGCCAGCCCCGGCACCGTGACCGGCTTGTTGTTGCCGACGTTCTTGGTTTCGACCTGGCCGGTCACGGTGCCGCCGCCCGAGGGCGTGGACACGTTGACCTCGTCGCCGGCGATCACGCCCGCGGTGTCGACCACGGCGCTGCCGACATCGACCTGCACGTTGCGCGTGCCGTCGTAGACGCGGTCGATGGCGGTCACGCCGCTCACCGCCAGCGGCTTGGGCGTGATGGTGCCGTTGAGCGTGGCGGTGCTGTTCTGCAGCGAGTAGTTGGCCGCGTCCGCGCCGCCGAGCGTGATGCCGCTGGCGGTGATGGGCTTGCTGGTGACCGCGCCGCTGCTGTTGTAGGCCACGTTCTTGTCGGCGAAGCCGATGCTCGTGGCGCTGATGGTGAGATCGTCGCTGCCGAAGCCGTAGCGGTAGAAGGCCACGGCGGCGTTGGCGGTGCCGTCGTAGACGCGGCTCGACGAGCCGGTGTGGAACAGGTCCACGGTCAGCAGCGCCGGGCTGATGTTGACCGTGACCGCGCCCGGCACGACGCTGTAGTTGCCGGCGTCGGGGCCGCGCAGCGCCGCGCCGCTGACGGTGACGGGCTTGCCGTCGCCCACGTTCTTGTCGGCGATGCGGCCCGACAGGCCGGTGGTCTGCGGCAGCACGAGGTCGCCGCCCAGCACGCCCGCCAGCGTGGCGCCGCTGCCGTTGACGCCCACGCTGGTGCCGGCGTTGTAGCGGCGGTCGGTGGCCACCAGGCCGTTCATCGTGAGCTGCCGCGGCGAGATCACGACCGTGATGCCGTCCAGCCCCTCGATGAGGTAGTTGCCGGCGTCGGCACCCGTGAGCGTGGCGCCGCTGACCGTGACCGGCCGCGTACCGACGTCGCGCGTGGGGATGGTGCCCGTTGTGACCGACGCCGGGTCGAAGGCCACCGTGTCGCCCGCCAGCACGCCGGTGAGCGTGCCCGCGCTGGCGTTGACGGCCACCACCGTGGTGCCGTCGTAGGTGCGGTCCACCGCGCTGATCGAGCCCACGGTCACCGGCCGCGGCGTGATGGTGGCGGTGGTGGTCAGGCCCGTGGGCAGGGCGTAGTTCGAGGCGAGGCCCACCTCGCCATCGGTGATGCTGTAGCTGCCGGCCAGCACCACCGTCTTGCCGACACCCGCGCTGCGCGTCTCGAAGGCCGCGGCAAAGCCGGTGCCGGGCACGAAGCGCAGGTCCTCGCCCTGCACCAGGTTGCCCAGCGCCGGGCTGGCGGCCAGCGTGGCGGCGGTGGTGCCGTCGTAGACCTTGTCGAGCACCACGCCGCTGAGCGTCAGCGGCCGCTGCGTGATCGACAGCGTCGCGCTGCCGTCGAGCACCAGGTCGTAGCCGCCCTGCGTGGAGGTGAGGTTGTCGCCCGTGATGGTGTAGGCGCCGACGTTGCGGGCGTCGCCGAACACCGTGATGGCCGCCGGGTTGCTGACGAGCACGTCGCCGATGACGATGGGCGCCACGCCCAGGCCGGTGGTGCCGTCGTAGACGCGGCTCACGTCGCCCAGCACGAGGGTCAGCGGCGACAGGAAGTTGCGCAGCAGCGGCAGCGAGCGCCCCGCGTACTGGCGCCACACGGCGCTGGAGCCGCCGGTGGTGGCGATGTCCCAGCCCTCGAAGCTGGCGGGGTCGCGCATGGCCTCGAGCGTGAGCGCGGTGCCGAGCGCGCTGATGGGCACGCCGGTGTCGTCACTGGCCCAGTAGCTGGCGCTGGCGGTGGTGCCGGCGCGCTCGCTGTGGCCCACCAGGCCGCCCACGCGCAGCGTGGGCGTGCCGGCGCCCCCGGTGGCCACGGTGACCACGCCCGTGGCGTAGGTGCGCGCGAGGCTGGTGCTGGTGCTGCCCACCAGGCCACCCACGTGCAGCGTGCCGCCCCGCGAACTGAGCGCGACGCCGCCGGTGGCGTAGCTGTCGAGCAGCACGGTGTCGGTGGCGGTCGGGCCTTGCAGGCGGCCCACCAGGCCGCCCGCGTACTGGTTGCCCGAGAAGGCCACCTCGCCCGAGGCCGTCTGCACCACGGCGCCGCTGGCGGTGCTGCGTTCGATGCGGCCGATGTCGGTGCCGCGCGTGGTGGCCGTGAACTCGCCGACAAGGCCGCCCACCGAGGTGGTGCCGCTGCTGCTGCTGCGGTCCACGCGCACCTCGCCCGTGGCGCGGCTCTGCTGGATGCCACCCACGCCGTTGTACTGGCCCACGAGGCCGCCGGCCACCTGCGTGGCGCTCACGTTGCCCGAGGCCAGGCTGTCGCGCAGGCCGAGGTTGACGGAGGTGCTTGTGCCGCCGTCGTCGTAGCGCCCCACCAGGCCGCCGGACACCGCTGCCCCGCTCACCGAGCCCGTGGCCTGGCTGGCCAGGATGCCGCTGGTCGAGCCGCTGGAGTAGGTGGCGAAGTACTGGCCCAGCAGGCCGCCGGCGTAGGTGCCGCCGCTGACGTTGCCGCTGGTGCGGCTGTCGATGATCTGGCTGTTGCCGTAGTAGCCGTAGGCGATGCCCGCCAGGCCACCCGTGGCGCCGGTCGCAAGTTCGTTGACCACGTTGCCGGTGGCCACCCCGTTGACGATGCCCACGGCATACAGCTCGCCGAACAGCCCGCCCACGCGGTTGCGCCCGCTCACGGCGCCGGTGGCCTGCACGTCGGTGGGCACGCTGCTGGCGAGCGCGGAGCCGAAGTACTCGGCCACCAGGCCGCCGGCCGTGCCGGCCGCCTGCACGTCGCCGCTGGCGCTGTTGTCGACGAAGGTCGAGGCGCCGCTGGTGCTGAACTGGCCCACCAGGCCGCCGGCGCGGTGGCTGCCGGAGCTGGCATTGGTGCCATCACGCGCCGTCACGCTGCCGCTCGCGCTGCTGCCTTCGATGCTGCCGGCGTAGTGGTAGCCCACCAGGCCGCCCGTGTAGCTGCCGTTGGCGTCGACGATCACCTGGCCGCTGGCGCTGCTGTCGAAGATGCCGCCGCCGGTGTCGTAGTCGTAGAACTGGCCCACCAGGCCACCGACATAGCCGAAGCTGCCGCCGCTGGTGCCGACCATGGTCACGCTGCCGCTGGCAGTGCCGAAGTTGATGCGCGTGTAACCGGCGCTGCCGACCAGACCACCGACGTAACTGCCGCCGCGCACGTGGCCGCTGGCGCGGCTGTTCACGATGGGGCCGTTGTCGAAGGCCGACCCGATCAGGCCACCTGCCACGCCGCCTGCCAGCACCTGACCGGTGGCAATGCTGTCCTCGAGCCGGCCGCCGTAGTTGTGCACGCCGAACAGGCCGCCGCCCGCGCTGCCGGCCGTGACATCGCCCTCGGCGCGCAGGTTCAGCGCATTGCCGGCCCCGGAGAGCTCGCCCACCAGCCCGCCGGCGATGCCGCTGCCGCTCACGGCGCCCGTGGCGGTGGCGTTGCGCAGCTCACCGCCGTTGTCGAGGTAGCCGATCAGGCCACCCGTGTCGCTGCCGCCGCTGACCGCGCCCGTGGCCGAGGCGCCGTCGAGCCCGCCGCTCTTGGAGAACCGGCCCACCAGGCCGCCGGCCTGGCCCGTGCCGTTGGCCAGCGTCACCGCGCCGGTGGCGCTGGCGGTGGTCATGGCGCCAGCACCTGCGAGGTAGCCGGCCAGGCCACCGATGTTGGCGCCGGAGCGGGCGGTCGTCACGGT
>Ga0209278_1001729_pt1 | contig 12892 bp, 10 predicted proteins | sample JI81BgreenDNA_FD_187504 | JGI IMG/M metagenome (GOLD analysis project Ga0209278, IMG submission 187504) | Wastewater effluent complex algal communities from Wisconsin, to seasonally profile nutrient transformation and Carbon sequestration -... | ecosystem: Engineered > WWTP > Effluent > Algae... | reverse complement strand
GAATAGGAGCCTTCGATTAATCCCGCTAACGCAAGATGCTGCCATGCGCGATAGTTTTCAATATAATTTGAATCCACCGCACCATTACCATTGCCATTGCAAGTCCCTGGCGTGGCAGCGGTCCCGTTCTGGCTTGCGCAACGTGTGTTATCTTTCCCCCAAAATGCGGTCGCGTTCGTGAGATCACCGGGGATCCCCATATACTTATCACGAAATGCCTGAATGGCCGCAAAATAACGCTGTTGATCTGCAGAAATACTACGCAACTCCGCCGCGCGGATGAGCGATTGCCCACCGAGAATGCCGCCGGTCAGCAAGCCGAGAATGACCAGCACAATCGACAGCTCGACGAGGGAGAAGGCAGCGTGTGTGTTGCGTTCGGGCATAAACTTAAAGCTGTTGTATTATGAATAAGCTACACACAGGGGTGCGAATATCCAATTTATAAGTCGCTGCGCTGTCTGACGGTCCTGTTGAATTAGTACAATCCGTTCGCCAGTGTGCAATGATTTTTCCGGTCGCAGGTCGACCATCATCCATTTTTGTGTCGATATTCCAGAGCTCTTCAGGAGATAATACCGCTCCAAATGGCATGTCGTTTGAGTAAACGGCCCCAAAAATAAAATAGGTGCCGGGAGTAGAATCAAAATTATTGGCATCACCTGCAAAAAATGCATTCCGAGTAAGAATGCCCCAGCCCGCATTACTGAGCTTTGATCTGGGTACGTTTGTACCGAAGATAGAATGAACACCGGTGCCGTTCGGGCCTCCGATGCCAGTGTATGAACCCTCAATGAGACCCGCTAGCGACAGTTGTCTCCAATATTGAAAAACTTCACCAGCTTCATTCGCCGCGAGTGGGGTTAATTGACCGTTACCATTGCCGTCGCATGCACCGGGTGTCGATACGGTAGTGATACCGCTTGTGCTGGCACATCCTGAACCACTTACTTGTAATCCCCAGACGCGCGTCGCATCACGGAAGTCCCCAGGTAAAGCAAAATACTTATCACGAAACGTCTGGCTGGCAGTGATGTAACGCCCGTATTCCGTGCTAACGCTACGCAACTCCGCCGCGCGGATGAGCGATTGCCCGCCGAGAATGCCGCCGGTCAGCAGGCCGAGAATGACCAGCACAATCGACAGCTCGACGAGGGAGAAGGCGGATTGTGCATGTATGCGTTTCATATGCTCTGAACGTAACAATTTAAGGACAATATGAAAACATAAATTACAAATATCTGCTGCTTAGTGGCATGCGATGCCAATCAGAGTGAGAGGATTGGCTCGCGAGGCTGGCCTCACTCGCGGCAGGCGCCGCTCGGGTCGAATGAGATCCGCATCAAGCGCTCCCCCCTCCATACAGCAAAGGCAGGCCCAAAGCCTGCCTTTGCTGTATGGTCGGAGTGAGAGGATTCGAACCTCCGACCCCTTGGTCCCAAACCAAGTGCGCTACCAGACTGCGCTACACTCCGACTGCGCACGACTTAACGTGCAGCGGATGCAAACGCAAGCGCGATGGAGAAGGGCCTCGCTTTTTCGGCTGGCAAAAATCGCCGCAGTGACTATGAATACGCCCCTATGACGTATCATGCAGAGTTTTTTGGGGCCTATACCGCCCTCATCACGCCCTTCACCCAAGCGGGTGCGGTCGATTATGCGCAATTCGAACCATTCGTGGAGTGGCAGATTTCCGAAGGTATCCACGGCATTGTGCCGTGCGGCACCACGGGTGAATCGCCGACGCTCAGCCACACCGAACATAAAGAGATCGTCGCGCGTGCCGTAAAGGTCGCCGCTGGTCGTGTGAAGGTGATGGCAGGCACAGGAAGTAACTCCACTGCCGAGGCGATTGAATTCACGCAGGCCGCTGAAAAAGCGGGGGCCGATGCGGCGCTGGTGGTCGCACCGTATTACAATAAGCCAACGCAGGAAGGGCTGTATCAGCATTACAAAGCCATTGCGCAGGCAACGGCCTTGCCGATTTTTATCTACAACATTCCCGGCCGTTCGGTGATTAACCTGACGGACGCAACGCTCGCGCGCCTTGCCGAGATCCCCAACATCGCCGGGGTGAAAGACGCGACGGGTGATCTCGCCCGGGTAGCCACGCTGCACCACTTGGTGGGCGATCGGCTGGTGCAATTCTCCGGCGAGGACATGACCATGGTCGGTTTCAACGCCATGGGTGGGCGCGGGGTGATTTCCGTGCTGTCGAACCTTGCGCCGAAGCTGTGTGCACAGGTACAGGCATTGTCGCTGGCGGGAAAATACGATGAAGCGCGGGCCCTGCATGCGCCGCTGGTGCCGTTGATCAGTGCCCTGTTCACCGAGACCAACCCCATGCCGGTGAAATTCGCCAGCGCACTGATGAAGCACAGCGATGGCTCGATGCGCTTGCCGTTGGTTGCACCCACCGAGGCGACGCAAGCCTTGCTGCGCAGCACGCTGAAGGTACTACAATAAGAACGTCATTCCCTGAATCGGCGAAGCCGATGATAAGGGAATCGCGCAACGCGGGCGATGACGAAAGAAAACATGGCACCGAAACCAACAGTAAAGTCCGACACGGAACGCTATAAAAAAGTCGCCATCAACCGGCGGGCGCATTTTGAGTATGTGCTGCAGGAACAAATGGAAGCGGGCATTCAGCTGCTGGGTACCGAGGTGAAGTCGCTACGTGCAGGCCGCGCCAATATCCAGGATGCCTATGCCAGCCACAAAGAGGGCGAAATCTGGCTTTGGAACGCCCATATCCCCGAATATAGCCACGGCAACCGCCAGAACCACGAACCCACGCGCGGGCGCAAATTGCTGCTCTCCAAGCGGCAGGTCCAGAAGCTCATCGGGGCACTGAAAGTGCGTGGTGTTACGCTGATTCCGCTCTCCATTTATTTCAATGATCGCGGCTGGGCCAAGGTGCAAATTGCCGTGGCGGCGGGGAAAAAACAGCACGAAAAACGCGATACCATCAAGCAGCGCGAATGGAAGCGCGAGCAGGGACGTTTGCTTAAAAAATAAAGGGTTAGCCCTTTATCATGAAAGCTTCATATTTTGCTGCTTGCTAAGGGGTAAGTTAATCAATAGTTAACGCGCCATGTGGTTAAATGCAAAACAAGAGAGCGCCCAAACGTCTGCCATCCCGGCAGGCCATAGCGACGCACGTAAGCCGAGCATGAAGCTGAACAATTTAGGCCCGGGTTCTGTCATTACCTTCAGCGGCGATTGCACGTTGCCGCAACTGGCAGGCGCACGCGCCATTATCCGTAAGGTGCGCACCTATCGTTTTGGTGCGGACATCAATATTAGCTATGCCTTGGAAGTGCAGGGCGACACCCATTACAGCCTGACCATCGCCGAGGATGCAGAAGGCTTCTACCTCGCGCTCTCGCGTGAGCTGGATGCGGACGAACAGGATCGCTGGTTCGGCCGCGATGCGCTCAGTTTCTTTACCGAAGCCTCGACCGCCAAAACCATCCGCTGCAAAGCCGATCTTGCCATGGAAGGCGATTGGGCGGCACCGCGCTACGTCAAATCGGTGGATTGGGTGGAAGGCAGCGTGCTCACCGGGCGCCTTAGCACCGCACAAACCGGGCGGCAGGTAAAGCGGTTCCATTACAACCTGCTGGTCAACGAAACGGGCGACAAGGCCCTTGAGATCGAACATGAAGATGCCACCGGCGAGAACCGCGTGCTGGTCACGGTCTATCGCCCCGTTGAGGATATCGCCGGCATTGCCGAGCCATTGCCGAACGTCCCCGTGCCGCCGCCCATCAACGGGTTGTCGAAAGACATGCCAAAGCCCAGCGTGATCGAGCCAACGGCGCCGATTGTGGAAGCGCCCATGCTGCGCACGCCATTTATGCCTATGCCGATTGCGGCCACCCCGGAAGCCGAGCCCCCGTTATTTGCCGAACCAGCGCGCCCGCAACAGCCGCATAGCCGCCCGGATTTCCGCCGCCGCAGCGCGCCGGAAGAGGCGGAGCCGATTTTCGTGCTGCGCGACGAGATCAAGCCGCAACCCGCGATGGATGCGATCATCGATTCTGGCATGCCACCGCTGCCATCGTTTCTGATCAAGCGTGAGAACAGCTATCTCTCGTTGGATGAGGTGATCCCCCCCGAGACCGAGCGCGTGCGCTGCAGCCTTGCCCATGCCCGCGTGCTGATCGAGCAGGCATTGCGCCGTGGTGTGCGCGTGCGCGACGTGATGCGTGAGCTGGTGGGGCTGGATTCGGCATTGGCCGACGAGGTGGTTTTTGAAATGCCCCTGACTGAGCGTGATTACCAGCAGCTCGCCATGCGCTACCGTGTGCGCCCCGATAGCCGCGACGAGATCCGTCGCCGCCTGCAGCAAGAGCTGGCTGAACGCTTACAGAACAGCATTGCACCCCGCTAGCAGCGCTCTATAGTCGCTGCCATGGCAGCACCCCAATTCTTCAGCAATTACCCCGGCAGTGATCTGGCCGATAATGCCGCACAATTCATGTTGGCGCGCGTGCCGTCTGCATCGCTGGCTCGTGCGGTGGTGCTGGTTCCCACGCGGCGGGCCACGCTGAGCATGCGTGAGGCGCTACGTCGCCATGCGGATGGGCGCACGCTGCTGCTGCCACGCATCCTCGCGCTGGCGGATGTGGGTGCCGAATTGCTGGCGCTGCTTGGCCCCTCGGCATTGGCGATCCTGAAGCAGATTCCGCCCGCCATGAGCGCTGGCCAGCGCCATTACCTGCTCACCGCGCAGGTGCAGGCCTTCGAGCAACGCCGGGGCGGGCGCGTCACGCTGGAGCATGCCATGCAGCTGGCCGATGATCTGGCCGATCTGCAGGACCGCTGCACGCGCGCACAGGTGGCGCTTACCCCTGCATCGCTGGCGGCGCTTGGCATGGGCGACTATGCCGAGCATTGGCAGCAATCGCTCGATTTCCTGAATATCGTCGGGCATGTCTGGCCCGGTATCGAAGACGTCTATGGGCAAACCACGCAGGCCGCGCAGGAAGTTGCCGTGCTGCAAGCACTCAGCGACGCCTGGGCACAGGCTGCGCCCAGCTATCCGGTCATCGCGGTGGGCTCCACCGGGTCGCAACCGGCCACGGCTGCGCTGCTTTCTACCATCGCGAAGCTGCCGCAAGGTGCCGTGATCCTTCCCGGCTTTGATCCGCGCCTGCACGATGCGGCGTGGGATGCGATCACGCCCGCGCACCCGTATTATCATTTGCAGCAATTGCTGCAGGCCAACGGCCTGCATGCTGCCGATGTGCAGCCACTGGGCGAAGCACCCGCGGCTTGCTCACTCTGGCTTGAAGCGCTGTGCCGTACCGAGGAGATGGCAGAGTGGAAGCATCGAAGCATCACACCGCAGGATTATGCGCATCTGGCGGTGCTGCCATGCCAGCATGCCGAAGAGGAAGCGCGGACCATTGCGCTGATTCTGCGCGAAGGGCTGGAGACGCCGGGAGAGGGCGCGATTGCGCTCATCACACCCGATGAAGCATTGATGGCGCGGGTCGATGCGCATCTGGCGCGCTACGGCCTGCAGGCCAACCGCACCCGCCATGGCACATTGGCGCAATCGCAGGCGGGCTCGGTACTGGCGGCGCTGTTGGCCTGCATCGCGGCCCCCGAGGCAACGCAGCCGCTGGTGGCGCTGTTGCGCCATGCGGGCGTGCAGTTGGAGGCAGACGACGCGAGCTGGGCGCAATGGCTGGAGCAGATCGACCGTGCATGGCGTGGCCTGGCCACCCACCGTGCCGGACAATTGCCGCGCATGCCCGCCATGCTGGCGCAAACGCCTGCCACCGAAGCGGCAAGCCAATTGGTCGCGCGCATCGCAGCACTTGGGCGCAACCAGCATCTCGCCTCTGCCTGGGTGCAGCATCTGCAGGAACTGCTTGCCATGCTGCAGCCACATGCGGCCCCCGGCCATGTGGCGCTGGGCGATGCATTGCTGGCGCTTGAGAGTGCCGACATCCTCGGTCCGCTGGATATGCTGGCGATGCAAAGTCTGGTCGCCCGTGCGTTGGAGCAGCCTTGGCGTAGCCCACAATTTGCCGCTCACCCGCGCTTGGTGATGCTCACACCGGTGGAGGCGCGGTTGCAATGCTTCGCCCGGGTGGTGTTGGGTAACATGCAGGAAAAAATCTGGCCCGGCCTGCGCGGGCAAAGCCCGTGGGTGAATCTGGCGCAGCAGGCGCAGCTTGGTCTTCCGGGGCCGGAGGAACACGCCGCGCTGATGGCGCATGACGTGCTGATGCAAGCCAGCGCCGGCGAGGTGTTCCTGACCTATCCCGAACGCGAAGGCGGCAGCCCCGTTGCCCGCTCGCGCTATATCGAGCGGCTTTTGACTTTGCTTGCCGCCAGCGGTGCCCCGCGCGAAGCCTGCCTGCGCCATGATTATCAGGCGCTCGCCAAGCAGCTCGATGCCGCCGAACATTATGCCCCCAGTGCGCCGCCGCAGCCTACGCCTGAGATTCGGCCCGAGCGCATGCGCGTAAGCGGGCTTGAGAAGCTGTTTACCGATCCGTTCAGCCTGTATGCGGAGCGCATTCTGCAATTACGATCGCTGGATGAATTTGATGCCGAACCGGAATCACGTGATCTCGGCACGCTCATCCATGCTACGCTGGAGCGGCTGGTGCGCCATTGGAACGCACACGATGCCGCACCCGACTCAGCGACGCTGAAGCAATGGGTAGCTGAGGCGCTGGCGCCCTTTGCGCAGCGGCCAGCGGTGCTGCTGTTCTGGCAACGGCGGGTGGCAGCGGCCTTACACTTCGCGATTGCGCAGGAACAGCAACGCCGCACGGATGTACTGCGCGTGCAGCCGGAGGAGCCCGTGGCACAGACGCTGCTGCTGGACGGACAACGCAGCATCACCCTGCATGGCAAGATCGACCGGTTGGAAGAGGGGGCGGAGGGCAGCGTGATCGTGGATTACAAAACCGGCACGGCGCCATCGCTCGCCGAGATGAAGGATGGGCGCGCCGTGCAGTTGCTGGCCTATGCGTTGCTGGTGCAAGAAGCCGGCAACACCCCGCGTGCGATGGAATATTGGGCTATGCCCGCAGGCAAGCGCGATGGCAAAATCACCCGATTGGAGTGGGATGAGGATACCGAATCCGCGTTGGTCGAACCATTCAAGGCCGCGCTGACACAATGGCTGGATACGGCCACGCCACTGCTTGCGCGCCCGTTGGCGGGGCAGGAGCGCTTCGCCAATGATTACGATGGCATCAGCCGCTACGACGAGTGGGCGGGATGAGAAACTATTTTTGTGCCGGTGGCCCAAAAATAGTGAGCATCATGGAAGGCTTGGCGAAGGCAAGCAGGCTGCGCCCTGCGCTGCATGAGCGGTAGCCGAACATGCTCCAGCTATTATTACTCGCCCTGCTGGGCTTTGAGTTCCTCGATCTTTTTGCCGATTTCTGCCATCGGGTCGATGGGTTGGAAGAAGGTGCTGGCATCCGCCCCATACATTTCGGCGACTTTCAGCGTTACTTCCTCTGGCGGGGTTTTGCCCTCGGCCGAGACGATCACTTCACCGAACGTCTCGAAATTATACAGGTCGATGTTGCCGGCGGCCTCGGCGGCTTTGAACGCCTCGAACTGCGAGGGCTTAATGGCCACGTAGCACCAGAACGGCCCGCCATGATCCATCTTGCCATACAGCAGCATGATAATGCGGCTGACATTGTCGGCATCAATTGGAGTCTGGCTCATCGGGATTGCCCTTTCGGTGTGTCGTCTTCGGGGAAGATATTTAATCGGCCAAAGCTGCGCAATGCTTTGCTGAATAAATCGGTGCAAGCATCCACATGCTCTTTCAGCTCGTGATTACCTGCGGGTTTATTGCGTAAGGCGGTGATGCCATAGAGCCGTGATTCTACTGCCTCCACCTCGGCCATGTTATTGGTGTGAAGGATCACCGGCATGATTGGGTTATAGGTGCGCGCCGTTTCAAAGGCATCTGCGCCAGTCAGCATGCCCATATTAAAATCGGTCAGCAAACAATCGGGCTTGGTCTCGTCCATTATTGCCGCTAACTCGGTCGGGTTGTCAAAGTCAGGCCCGGCCTGGCGGACGATCACGTTAAATCCACGGCGTTTGAATGCCATTTCCATGATGTCTAGCGTGGGTTTTTCATCGTCCAGAATCAGCAGGCGGGGGGCTGCCCCCGCCGCCTGCTGTTCATTCTTGGGCTTAGTTTCTGGCACCCAATGCTTCATCTACGCCGCTTTCGCCTGGGCCGTGCCCATGATCTGGCGCATCACGTATTGCAGGATGCCGCCATGGCGGTAGTATTCCAGCTCATCCGGCGTGTCGATGCGGCAGAGCAGTTTGATCTGCTGCGTCGAGCCATCAGCGCGGGTGATGGTGGCGGTCAACTCCTTGCGCGGGTGCAGGTTGCTGGCGATGCCATCAATGCTCACGCGCTCATCGCCAGTTAAGCCCAAGCTCTGGCGCGTTTGGCCACCGGTGAACACCAGCGGCAGCACGCCCATGCCCACCAGGTTGCTGCGGTGAATGCGCTCGAAGCTCTCGGCCACCACGGCTTTTACGCCCAGCAGGAACGTGCCTTTCGCCGCCCAGTCGCGGCTGGAGCCGGTGCCATATTCCTTGCCCGCGAAGATCACCAGCGGCGTGCCACTGGCCTTATACTTCATGGCCGCGTCATAGATGCTCATCTGCTCGCCGGTGGGGATATGCTTGGTGAAGCCGCCTTCCACGCCCGCCAGCATCTCGTTCTTGATGCGCACGTTGGCGAACGTGCCGCGCATCATTACCTCGTGGTGGCCACGGCGCGCGCCATAGCTGTTGAATTCCGCCGGGGGCACTTGGTGGCTGGTGAGGTAGCCCGCCGCAGGCGAGGTCTTGCTGATGTTGCCCGCGGGCGAGATATGGTCGGTGGTGATCGAGTCGCCCAGAATGGCGAGGATGCTCGCCCCTTCAATGTTGGTGAACGCATCGTCGTTCGCCACCGGCTTCATGCCCTCGAAATAAGGCGGGTTCGCCACATAGGTCGAGGTCACGTCCCACTGGTAGGTCATGCCCGCCGCAGTGGCGATGGATTGCCATTCCTTCTCGCCGCTGAATACATCGGCGTATTTCTTCATGAACATGTCGCGCGTCACGGCCTTGTGCACCGCGTCGCTGACCTCTTGGCGGCTCGGCCAGATGTCCTTCAGGTAGACTGGCTTGCCGTCTTTGCTGGTGCCGATCGCATCCTTCGTGATGTCGATATTCATCGAACCGGCAATGGCGTAGGCCACCACCAGCGGCGGGCTGGCGAGGTAGTTCGCACGCACGAACGGGTGCACGCGGCCTTCGAAATTGCGGTTGCCCGACAGCACCGAGGCCACCACCAGGTTATGATCCTTGATGGATTTTTCGATGTTGTCGTTCAGCGGGCCGGAGTTGCCGATGCAGGTCGTGCAGCCATAGCCCACCAGGTTGAAGCCCAGCGCATCCAGCGCGGGTTGCACACCAGCGCTGGCGAGGTATTCGGTCACCACTTTGGAACCGGGGGCGAGGGAGGTCTTTACCCATGGTTTGCGGGTCAGGCCCAGCGCATGGGCTTTTTGCGCCACGAGGCCTGCGCCCATCATCACATAGGGGTTGCTGGTGTTGGTGCAGCTGGTGATCGCCGCGATCACGACCGAGCCATGCTCCAGCGCAAAATCCGCACCTTCTACGGGCACATGCGCGCCCGGCTTGGTGCTGCCTGCGTTCAGTTTTGGCAGCTCGGCGGCAAAGCCAGCGGCCGCGTTGCTAAGCGCCACGCGGTCCTGCGGGCGCTTCGGCCCGGCGAGCGACGGCTCGACGGTGGCCATATCCAGCTCCAGCGTGTCGGTGAATACCGGGTCGGCGTAGCTGGCATCGCGCCACATACCCTGCATTTTGGCATAAGCTTCGACCAGCGCGAGGGTCTGCTCGTCGCGGCCGGAGATGTTCAGGTAATTGATGGTCTCGGCATCGATCGGGAAGATCCCGCAGGTTGCGCCATATTCCGGGGCCATGTTGGCGATGGTCGCGCGGTCAGCGAGCGGCAGGTTGTCCAGCCCCGGGCCGTAGAATTCCACGAACTTGCCCACCACGCCCTTGGCGCGCAGCATTTGCGTCACGGTCAGTACCAGATCGGTCGCGGTGGTGCCTTCGCGCAGTGCGCCGGTCAGTTTGAAGCCGATCACTTCCGGAATCAGCATGGAAACCGGTTGGCCCAACATCGAGGATTCGGCCTCAATGCCGCCCACGCCCCAGCCCAGCACGCCCAGGCCGTTCACCATCGTCGTGTGGCTGTCAGTGCCCACGCAGGTGTCAGGGTAAGCCATCGTTTCGCCGTTTTCGGTCTTGGTCCAGACCACCTTGGCCAGATACTCAAGGTTCACCTGGTGGCAGATACCCGTACCCGGCGGCACCACGCGGAAATTATCGAACGCCTGCTGGCCCCAGCGCAGGAACGCATAGCGCTCCATGTTGCGCTCCATCTCGATCGCCACGTTCTCGGCGAAGGCTTCTTTGGTGGCGTATTTATCCACCATCACCGAATGGTCGATGACCAGATCGACGGGCGATAGCGGGTTGATCTTCTTGGCGTCGCCGCCCATTTTGGCCACCGCATCGCGCATCGCCGCCAGATCCACCACGGCGGGCACGCCGGTGAAATCCTGCATTAGCACGCGGGCAGGGCGGTAAGCAATATCATGCGGCTCGTTCTTGGTCTTCAGCCATTTCGCGAAGGCTTCAATGTCGGTTTTCTTCACTGTATTGCCATCTTCATGGCGCAGCAGGTTCTCCAGCAGAATTTTCAGCGAGAAGGGCAGGCGCGAGAAATCGACACCCATGGCGGCACCCGCGGCGGGTATGGAGTAGGCGCTGTAGGTCTTGCCAGCGGCGGTGAGGGTGGTTTTTGCCTTGAAGCTGTTTTCTGTGCTCATGATTTCCAATCCTTTGGTCGTTTTTGGATGTTGTAGTTTCTACGCGAATAGTCTTAAGAAACGGTTAGACCGACGCAACCCTAATGCGTCGGTATATTCAATCTTCACCTCTTTTCCCTGTGGCCGTGGATGAAAAGCGACAATCTTGAATTGAACGAGCTGGTCGTCGCGCGGGAGGGGGCATTTGTGCTGCCGCCGATCAATATGCGGGTCGCCTCGGGGGAAATTTTGTTGATCCAAGGGCGCAATGGCTGCGGTAAATCCAGCCTGCTGAAAACCATTGCCGGGCTGTTGCGCCCGGCATCGGGGCACGTGCTTTGGCAGGAGCGCCCCTTGCATCGGCACCCGCATTACCCGGTCAATCTGGTCTATATTGGCCATAAACGGGGGGTGGAGCCGTCGCTCAGTGTGGCGGCGCATGTCACATTCTGGGCGCGCGCCTTCGGCCAACGTGAATTGATCGAGGCGGCGATGCACTATTTTGATCTGGAAGATATTGCCGATACGCCGGTGCATCAGCTATCCGCCGGGTGGCAGCAGCGCGTGGCATTAACGCGGCTGATCACCCAGCCCGGCGCGCTCTGGCTGCTGGACGAGCCGTCGCAAAACCTGGATGCGGATGGGCTAAGCCTGCTGCACGCGTTGATGCAAACGCGCAGCGAGCAGGGCGGTATTCTATGTATTGCTAGCCATGTGCCGCTGCAGGGCGAAAAGGTGCGCGTGCTGGATTTAAATGCCACGGCCCATGCCGGGGCGCATCCGCCAGAACCCCATTCAACGGGAGGGGCGCATGCGCAGCTTGTGCATTAGAGAGTTAATTTATTACTTTAGAAATCTAAAAGAAATCATTGTAATATCATCATTAATGCTCAGTATATTACTGGTTGCTCCGTTCGTATTTTCAGCCGAGAAGGGGGTGCCGGAAGGGGTGCCCGCCGCGATGCTGTGGGTAGCGCTGCTGTGCGCTGTCCAGCTGGGGTGCAGTCAAAGTTGGCAGCGCCATGCCGATGCGGGCGAATTGGAATTGCTGCCACTCTTGCCGTGGACGCTCGAGGCCAGCGTCTTCGCCAAAACGCTGGCATTCTATGTTGTATTGCTATTGCAGTTGCTGGTGTTGCTGCCCATCGCAAGCCTCTGGCTGGGGGTGAGCAGCGGGCAGTGGGGGCAGTGGCTGCTGGGCTTGTCGGCAGGTGGGCTGGGTCTCACATGCTTATGCCAGATGGCGGCGGGTTTTATGGCGGGAAACCGCAAGTCCGGGGCGCTGATGGGGCTGGTCGTGCTGCCATTTTCGCTGCCGATTCTTATCTTTGGCGCGGCATATACCGCGCAGGATCAGCTCTGGGCCGACTCGGTTATTTTCCTGATCGCGTACGCGGTATTTCTTGCGCCGTTGCATTGCCTGGCGGTGGCTGCGGGCCTGCGCTACGGGCACTAAGGAAGCTTCATCAACGTCCATACGTGCATCCAATGATGTGAGGGCCTAGAGGGCCGATCATCGGCCATTTTGCGTGCCTTACGTGCGATGCTCACCCATGTCCACTAAGTCGCATAATATGTATTATGGAAAGTAATGATGGGTATCGATCATCACATCAACCGGATGGGTTTCTTATGTGGAATCTGGCCATAGTGCGGCATTTGGGAGATAATGGATGCCGAATTCTATGGTGCGATCATTTGGACATTCCTGCAATGGCTTGCGTATTGCCTGGCGCGAGGATCACTCCTTCCGCAATGCCACCATACAATGCGTAACCGCCATGGTAATCGCCACGGCGCTGTATGGCGTTGGGTATATTGGTATTTTCTATTGGCTGATTCTAGTTGGCACCGTGGTGTCCATTCTGGTGGTTGAAACCATCAACACCGCCATTGAAGCCGTGACCGATAAAGCCAGCCCCGAACGCCACCCGCTGGCCAAAAAAGCCAAGGATATCGGCAGCGCTGCCGTGCTGCTTACG
>Ga0209278_1001727_pt1 | contig 12894 bp, 9 predicted proteins | sample JI81BgreenDNA_FD_187504 | JGI IMG/M metagenome (GOLD analysis project Ga0209278, IMG submission 187504) | Wastewater effluent complex algal communities from Wisconsin, to seasonally profile nutrient transformation and Carbon sequestration -... | ecosystem: Engineered > WWTP > Effluent > Algae... | reverse complement strand
TGGCGAAGATTACTTAAAAATAAAGTAGAAAACGAGTTGCAAGAATGGATAGAAAGGGTTTGTCAAATAATAAAACATAAAATAAATCACTGTCAATCAATAAGTTAAAAAATTATCGGGTAGAGTACTACAAAACAAAAAGAGGCTTTGGATATGGCAATATTCTACTGGGAACAAGAACGGCTTGAACAAGAAAGTAAAAATAAGTAAGGCTTTTTTGTTCAATTTCTCTATCTTTTTTTATCAAACCACATTCAAACAATTCAATAAAATTCTTGGGTTTATTACCATTTTGCAAGATGGTAATAAACCCAAGAATTTTATTGTAAAGGCAATTCAGTTTTTCACTAAAAACCATTTTGGATAAAAAAACAGCCCACCAACCAACCTTTTTAGTCTTTTACACCACTATTAACTAAACAATTACGTAGAGGAAGTATGACTAAAAACAATGAAAATAGGTGGCAGCTATTGATTTTACTATCAAGCTGTTTTTTATTACCATACAGTTTGTTTGCCCAACGTATCCAAGTACAAAAAGCTGATAGTGCTGCCCTCCAACAGTTTGTGCAGCAGTTAGTAGGAGAAGGTGTGATTATCAAAAAATTCCGTTTCAACCTCCCACCCTCCAAAGGGGCTTATGGTTATTATGAAGACCCGAAAGAATTGTTGGGCATACATAAAGGCATTTTATTGACCAGTGGCAGTATTTTCAACTTTGCAAGTAGTTATCCTTACGAAAAACAGAAAAAGTGGGGACAAAGCAAAGGAGATAAAATTTTGTCCAACTTGTTAGACAAAAAGCCCAAAACCTTTGATGCTTGTGTGTTGGAAATGGAAATAGTGCCTTTGGCAGATACCCTCTGTTTTAACTTCGTATTTGGTTCAGAGGAATATGATACTTTTGTAGGTACTCCATTTAACGACACTTTTGGCTTTTTTTTATTGGCAACCCAAGAACGAAATGTAGAAAATATAGGCGTTGTGCCTTACACCGATATTCCTATTGCTATCAACAATGTGAATGGTGGCAACGTAGCACTGCCCGAATATATGCCACAAAACCCTACGTTTTATGTGCGTAACTCACACAAATTCCTGAATTATGGAGGGTTTACCAAACTCATTCAAGTCCGAAAATACGTAAAACGCAAAGCTACTTACCTGCTGCGGGTGGCTATAGCCGATGTCAGTGATGGGCTTTTAGACTCTGGCGTAATCATAGAAGGCAAAAGTTTGATGTCTTACTTCCAAAATATTCACATCAATTTTGCGACGAATAGTAGTGTGGTGGACAAGAAATTTTACAAAGAATTAGACGAAACGATTGACTATATCAAAGCAATGAACTACAAAGAGTACAAAATTTTGGTGGCGGGTCATACGGATAGTGATGGAAGTGAAGCACACAATCATCTGCTATCTAAGCAAAGAGTAGATGAAACAGTGGCGTATTTTGTAAAAAATGGTTTTCGCAAAGAACAGTTTGTCGTAGAGTACAGAGGCGAAATGATGCCCATAGCCTCTAACGAAACCGCAGCAGGCAAACAACGGAACAGACGGGTGGAAATTCGTATTTTAGGTGCAAATTATGTTACACAACCTACGCAATAGTGATTAGCTTTTATGAATAGAACAAACCAAGCAACGGATTATTCGAAATATTAACAGAAATTTGATTGATTTATATGGCAAATAGGTGAATGTATTAGCCAAAAAGTTAATAAGTAAAAAACAAAACAAGAGTATATTAGCCTAAAGGCAAATGTAATCTTATAATTTTCACTTACTTATCATAACTTTTTTTATTTTTACAAAAACTATTTAATGAGTTTATGACAACTTACATTGCTATCTATAAAGATTGGACTTTTAAGGAGGACTTGGTTTCTATTACTGAAAATAATAAAAATCCAGAGATAATGTATTTTATAGAGTGTAGTATTTATGGTAAATCTACAAGTGGTTTAGTTGATTATTATGAATATCGCATTTTAGACACAAATGGCGTAGAAACTACTATAAAAGTAGGTAATTTTGAAATAGATTTTGATAAGCCTGAACATTGGATAAAATACAATGAAACTACTCATCAATATATTGGTGGAGTAAATGCAAAGTTTTTCTTTTTCTATGGTAACAGTCATTACTTAACTTATAAGTATAATGGAATAGGCAATGTTTCAGAAAAAAATATCCCAAAACCTACTACTTATACAAGTGATGTATTTTTAACAGCCTCAGATTTAATAGAATTAAATTTGTCCACACTTATAAATAGAGGTAGCAAAGGTTGTAGTATTCGTTTGAAAACTAATAAGGATAGTATTACGATTGGTTTGCTTTCTGCCTATCAAAAAGTTACGAAACATCTTGTTAAGTTTTGTAGAAGTTTAGCATCTTATGATAATTGCAATGAATTAATAGCAAGTGAGTTATCTTTTTTTATGAAAGGTAAATTACAAAAGATTGATAGCAACTTTGTAAATTATGATATTGTTGCTGCTCAGTTTAACTATAATTTACTTGTCAAATTCAATACAGAGTTTAGAGATTATATAGTTCTAATGAAAAATTATGATGTTGATATTGATAAATACTTGAAACTTTTGGAAACTAAGCTATAGACAACCATTGAAAATATTAGCAAAAAATTCTTTATTGATTACTTTCCTCGTCTTCATTCCCCAAAAAATGAAGACGATTTTCGTTTATTTTCCCTATCTTTGTTTGTAGTAAACCGTAGGAAATTATGCAGACTGTAACCATTCCCGAAGAAGAATATTTGCAAATGAAGCAAACCATTCAAGCCTTGCAACAACAACTTACATTGTTGCAAGACAAAGAATTTATGCAAAAATTACTACAATTTGTGCAGGTTTTTATGCTTGTAAATCAAGGGATTGAGGAAGTAGATAAAGAAAAACCTAATCAAACCAACACCACAGCCCAAAAACTACAATCCTTAGCACAATTTCAAGGAAAGTTAGCCAATGAAAATGCCTACACAACAACTAAAACAGAGTGGTACGAACAATGAAAATATTTATAGATTCGAGTATTTTAATAGAGTTTGAAAAAGGCACAAAAACGGACTTGCTCATTACTCTAATAGCCCAGAATTATCAGTTATATATTAACTCTATTGTAGTAAGTGAATATTTATATAAACTGCTTGGCATTTTATCGGGTAAATCCCCAATGACCTTAAACGAAAATAAAGGCATACAAACAGCTTTGGATAAGCACCAAACTAAGGATTTTTTGGTCAATTTTGATTATTTACCTATTCCTCAAACTGCTATACCATTGAGTATAGATTTTATGAAAAAGTATAATTTATTGCCTAATGATGCCCAAATTTTAGCTACCTGCAAAATCTATAATATTACGATTTTGGCAAGTTTTGATAGTGATTTTACAGTTGCTTGTAATGCCGAAAATGTTACCTTATTAAGTACAACCGAACAATTATTTTCCTAAAATGCAACACTTCTGCCACCTCCACTGCCACACCCAATTTTCGCTGCTCGACGGGGCTGCGTCCATTTCGGGTATGATGAAAAAAGCTGCTGCTGACGGCATGAAAGCCGTTGCCCTCACAGACCACGGAAATATGTTTGGGGCTTTCAAGTTTGTAGCCGAAGCCGACAAACAGGGCATCAAGCCGATTGTTGGTTGTGAGTTTTACCTCGTAGAGAACCGCCACCAAAAGCAATTTGGCAAGGGCAAAAAAGATGTCCGTTACCACCAACTACTACTTGCCAAAAATGCCGAAGGTTACCGCAACCTCTCCAAACTCTGTTCTTTGGGCTTTATAGAGGGCTATTACTCGAAATACCCACGCATAGACAAAGAAATTTTGCAGCAATACGCCAAAGGCATCATTGCGACTTCATGCTGTATCGGGGCGGAAATTCCGCAAACCATTATCCACAAAGGCGAGGCAGAGGCAGAAAAAGTGCTGAAATGGTACTTAGACGTTTTTGGCAAAGAAGACTATTACATTGAATTACAACGACATGGCTTAGAAAATATAGACGGTACGGGCATTAGCCAAGAGGACGTAAACCAAACTTTGTTGCGGTTGGCAGCCAAATATGACCTCAAAGTCATAGCCACCAACGACAGCCACTACATCAACGAAAAAGATTTTGACCCCCACGATATTCTCTTGTGTATCAACACAGGCGAAAAATATAGCACCCCCAAAGGCGAAGGCAAAGGCTACCGTTTTGGTTTCCCGAACAGTCAGTTTTTTTTCAAGACACAAGCTGAAATGAACAAACTGTTTGGTGACTTGCCCCAAGCCCTTGATTTTACTTGTGAATTGGCGGACAAAGTAGAAAAATTGAAACTGAAACGTGATATTTTGTTGCCCGCCTTCCCTCTACCACAGGGTTTTGCCACGCAGGACGACTACCTCAAACACCTTGCTTTTCAGGGGGCAGCCCGCAAATACGGCAGCATTACCGCCGACATAGAGCAACGCCTCAATTACGAGTTGGAAGTCATACAAAAAATGGGCTTCCCCGGGTACTTTTTGATTGTGCAGGACTTCATCAATGCAGCCAAAGACATGGGTGTATGGGTGGGACCTGGGCGAGGTTGCCTCACAGGAGATGCCCAAATCGTGATGCCCAATGGCACAACCAAAGCCCTAAAAGATGTGCAGGTTGGCGATAAGGTCATTACACAAGACGGTTCGGTGCAAAAAGTGTTGAATACCATGCGGTATGAAGTGCAGGAGGAATTGTTAAATATTAAAACTTATTATGGTGATAGTCAAGGAATTACATTGACAAAAGACCATAAGGTTTTGACTGTACCACAGACTAAAGTCTATGCTACAAAAGAAACAGATTTGGTTTGGAAACAAGCCCAAGAGGTTACTCACGAAAACTGGCTATTTACACCATTTCCAATTGAAAATACTATAGAAGATTATAACGATTTAATTGTAAAAAACTTATCACTTAGTAACTACCAACCTATTCAACAACTCTGGGAAGATAAAACAACTTTGTTTACACTATTAGGGTTGTGGTTTGCAAATGGTTCTTGGAATGAAAACTTCTTTGATATTGATTTTCAAATACCTGAAAATGAATTAGATAAGTTAGTTATTATACAAAAATGCTTTAATCAAATAGGCTTAAAACCTTTGATATTGAATAGAGCAGGCTATGTTTTGCTACGTATAAGAGATGAAAAATTTTATCAATTCTTTAATAGTTTGTTAGATTTTTCTTCATTTCTTATCAAAGATGAGGATTTGCCCAAAAAACGTATTGTAAAACAAGTACCTCAAATTGTTTTAGCAGCAGATAAGAACTTAATAAAAATATTCTTAGAATTTTATCCTTTTATCAACCATAAACAAAAGATTGATATAATTGAAAATGAAGTTTTTTGGCTTCAATATTTTCAAAAAATTCAATATTTATATTTAAAAGCAGGTGTTTATTCAGTTATCTCCGAGGAAACAGAAACCTTAAATGCTGAGTATATCAACCAAAAATTTAAGCACAATGAAGTCGGCATGTTGGTTGCAGATGATTTTCAGGTACTTACAAAATCTATCTGTTTAACCATTTGCGAAGAAAGTAAAGAACTAAAATACATTGAGAATGGCGTGTTATTAAAAATTAGTGAAATAAATACCATTCAAGCTACTGAACATCAATTTGTTTACGACATAGAAGTAGAAAACAACCACAACTACCTTACTTCTTCTTTCTTGGTGCATAATTCCGCCGCAGGTTCTGCCGTTGCCTACTGTGTGAACATCACCAATGTCGACCCAATTCAGTACAAGCTACTTTTTGAGAGATTTTTGAACCCTGAAAGGGTGTCTATGCCCGATATTGATATTGACTTTGATGACGAAGGACGTAGCAAAGTCATTGATTATGTGGTAGATAAGTACGGAAAAAACCAAGTTGCCCAAATCGTAACGTATGGCACAATGGCAGCCAAAATGTCTATCAAAGACGTGGCGAGGGTTTTGGAATTGCCCTTAGAGGAGTCGAATGCCCTTGCGAAACTTGTACCCGAAAAACCAGGGACAACCCTTGCCAAAGCCTACGAAGAAGTACCCGAATTAGCAGCTATTCGCAAAGGCAACGACCTGAAAGCCAAAGTTTTGCAAAGTGCTGAAATTTTGGAGGGTTCGGTGCGAGGTACGGGCATACACGCAGCAGGTGTAATCATTGCCCCTGACGATATTACTAACTACATTCCTGTTTGTTTGGCAAAAGACAAAGGCGACAAAAAAGGCGGAGATGACGAAGAAGGTGGCGGACAAGCCCTCGATTTGTTGGTTACGCAGTTTGACGGCAAACACATAGAGGAGGCAGGAATGTTGAAAATGGACTTTTTGGGCTTAAAAACCCTAACCATTATGCGTGATGCGATTGATTTAATCCAAAAAAATCATGGAATTTTAATTGATTTAGACAAAATTCCGATTGACGATAAAAAAACTTACGAACTCTACCAAAAAGGCAATACCATTGGCACTTTTCAGTTTGAAAGTGAGGGTATGCAGATGTATTTGCGTGATTTGAAACCGACTAACATCGAGGATTTGATTGCGATGAATGCCTTGTACCGCCCAGGCCCGATGGACTTTATCCCGACCTACATCAACCGAAAACATGGCAAAGAGCCTACCGAGTATCCGCATGAATTGTTAGAGCCTATCCTCAATTATACGTTTGGGATTATGGTGTATCAGGAGCAAATTATGCAGACTGCCCAAATCATGGCAAATTATAGCTTGGGCGGTGCGGACTTGCTGCGTAGGGCAATGGGTAAGAAGGACAAGGAGAAAATGGCGAAAGAAAAGGACAAGTTTATTGAGGGGGCGAAAAAGTACCACAACGTACCCGAAGAAAAAGCTGCCGAAGTGTTTGCCGTTATGGAAAAGTTTGCGGAGTATGGCTTTAACCGAAGCCACTCGGCTGCCTATTCTGTCGTTGCCTACCAAACTGCCTACCTCAAAGCCAATTACCCTGCCGAATACATGGCTGCGGTGATGACGCACTCTATGGGAACAATAGAAAAAATATCATTTTTCTTAGAGGAGTGCAAACGCATGGGCTTAACCGTTTTGGGACCTGATGTAAACGAAAGTGAAAAGAATTTTAGTGTAAACAAAAAAGGTGAAATCCGTTTTGGTTTGGGAGCTGTGAAAGGCACAGGCGAAGTGGCAGTAGAAGAAATGATAGCCGAAAGGCACGCCAACGGTGCGTACAAAGATATTTTTGAGTTTGCTAAACGCCTGAATTTGAGGACAGTAAATAAAAAGACTTTTGAAAGTTTGGCACAAGCAGGGGCTTTTGATGCCTTCAAGGAAATGCACCGAGCTATGTTTTTTGCGACAGGAGCAGACAACATCACGAACTTAGAAAAAATCTTAAAATACGGTGCAGCAGCCCAAGCCGAGCAGAGTTCGGGCAATGTGTCTTTGTGGGGTGGCGGAAGCAACGCTGGCGGTGTAACCATTCCGAAGTTGGCGGAGTGCGAAACGTGGGGGACAATGGAAACCCTCGACAAAGAGAAAGAAGTGGTAGGTTTTTACTTATCAGGACACCCATTAGACAGGTTTAAGCTGGATATAGAGGCAAATTGTACATGCAGCGTGGTGGATTATGCCCAACACAAAAATAGAGATATTGCAGTAGCAGGTATTTTAAGTGATGTGAGTATTCGGCAAAGCAAAAACGGAAAAACCTTTGCCCTTGCCAACTTGACAGACTATAATGGTTCTTTACAAATTGCATTTTTTGGAGATGACTATGCTAAAAACATTGCCTACCTCAAAGATGGCGAATTCTTATTCATCAAAGGCAAAGTAGAAGAAAGGTACAACCAACAAGGCGTATGGGAGTTTCGCCCCAAAACCATTAGTTACCTCGCCGACTTGCGGGACAAAGCAAAGTGGTTGGAAGTTACCCTTATACCTTCTGCCCTTAGCCAAGATACTATCCAAACCCTGAACAGCCTCTTTGTAAAACACAGTGGCAACTGCGAATTGCGTGTTCGGGTGGTGGACAAAGACGAGAACATAGACCTGCCTACACGCAGCACCAAATTTAGGGTAAACCCAAGTAATGATTTGTTGAATGAATTGAAGGGTTTGGGGGTTGTGGGGAAGGTGGGGTAGGTTATTTTAGCAACGTAGTTACGAGCTGTAGGTAGCAACGTACCAACGGCTCGCAACTACGTTGCTATATAGCAAAGCCTTGTTAGAGGCATATCGTTAATAAATAAAACTAAGTAGCAAGAAGAAATAAATCTTCATTATTTTCTTAGTGAACTTGTGTCCTTGTGGTTCATTTACAAATAGTTATCTAAAATTGTAAACTACATTTTATTATTTCCTATTACTTAAGTTCATCAACTTTTAATCAATAAAACGAACTAAATACACAATAATTTGTTCCCTAAACAATGCGACAACCCATTTCCATATTTCTCTTAGTCATTTACTTGCTAACTAATGCAGGGCTTTATAGCTCTTTGCATTGGTGCGGAGAGGCTTTGCAAAGTATGGAAGTGATGACCACCGAAATAGCTACTTGCTGCGGTGAAGTCCTACAAGCCAACGAAACGGCAGACGAGGACGGCGGTTGTTGCCACGCCGAAGTCAAAGTTTGGCAAGCCGAAGACGACCAACAAAACGAAAAGTTCCCTGCGTTTGATTTCCTGAAAATAGTGGCTTTGCCTGCGGAAATCTTGGTTTGGGAAAATCCACCTTTTCAACCAGCTATTTTTCAAAACGTAGCTGTTACACCACAGTTGGCTCGTCCCCCTACGCTGCTCAAAGTTCCTATTTATATCAAAATCAATGTATTAAGAGTATAACTACTGTAGAACGGACTTTAGTCCGTTGATTGTAAAATAACGGACTAAAGTCCGTTCTACAGTATATTTCATTACTTTTAAACATTGAATTTTCATGCAAAAAAATCATATATTCTTTTGGGTGATAGCCTTGATGAGCTTTTTACCCTTCTCAAATTTTGCCCAAGTTGTTACAGGAAAAGTGATACAAAACAACGCACAAGGCACAAAAGAGGCTTTGGTTGGGGCTACAGTCGTATGGTTAGGCACACAACACGCCACTACGACCAATCCAGACGGTACATTCCAAATAGCCAAACACACCAACCAAGCAGCTAAATTAGTCATTAGTTTTGTAGGCTTTAAGGCGGATACCGTTACTGTAGCCGAAAACACTACGGACTTAGGCGAAATTACACTGCAAAATCAATCCGAATTAGACGAGGTAGAAGTGCGTTTCAAGGTAAAAAGCACCTTAACAGACGACCTTAGTCCTTTAAAAGCCAACATTATTACTAAAAAAGAGTTGGCAAAGGCAGCTTGTTGTAACTTATCCGAAAGTTTTGAAACCAGTCCTGCCGTAGATGTGTCGTTTACAGATGCTATTACAGGGGCAAAACAGATAGAAATGTTGGGTTTGTCGGGAGTTTATACCCAACTCACTACCGAAAATATGCCTTCGGTACGTGGTTTAGCCTCAAATTTTGGCTTGAATTACATACCCGGTAGTTGGATACAAGGTATTCAAGTGTCTAAAGGTGTAGGTTCAGTAGTAAATGGCTACGAAAGTATTGCAGGGCAAATTAATGTGGAACTCAAAAATCCTTTGAGTACAGAAAAAGAAAAAGAAAAGTTTTTCCTAAATCTCTACTTCAATCAGGCTGCCAGAAGTGAGGCAAACATCAATTTTACTAACCGTATTTCACCAACTTGGGCTACTACCACCTTGTTACATGGCAGTTTTTTACCCCTCAAAACAGACATGAACCATGACGGTTTTATGGATATGCCTACTTATGAACAAGTCAATTTGGTGAACCGTTGGCAATTTCAAACAGAAAAAGGTTGGGAAGGACAATTTGGTGTTAAAATATTGTATGACAATAAGTTAGGCGGACAAGTTGATGATAAAAGTCATATAGAACATACAGATTCTGCTCACAAAGAATACCCTACCTACCGTTTCGGTATGACCACCAAACGCATAGAGGCATGGACAAAAACAGGTTATGTTTGGCAAGACAAACCTTACAAAAGTACAGGTTTACAAATTTCTGCGAACCACCATGACGTAGATGCTACATTTGGGTTAAATACTTATACAGGAAAACAACAAACGTTGTATTTGAATTGGATTTTTCAAACAATCATTGCCAATACTAACCATAAAATAAAATTCGGTGTAAGCAATTTATTAGACAATTACAACGAACATTACAAAGGAAACTTGGTTTTGGGGACTCCTACTAACAAAATAGAGAGTAATCATGCCCAATTTAATCGTACAGAAAATGCGTTGGGGGCTTTTGTAGAATACCAATATTCTATTTTTGAAAAATTTGATGCAGTGGCAGGTTTACGGGCAGACTACCACAATTTATTTGGTGCTTTTGTTACGCCTCGTTTGCATTTGCGATATGCCCCTACGGAAAATACTATTTTGCGAGCAGGTTTTGGTCGTGGACAACGCACTGCCAATATTTTCATGGAAAACGCAGCTATTTTGGCAAGTTCTCGCCAAATTGTATTGCCTGCCGAACAAACGGGTAGCCGTAATGCAGCTTATGGACTACAGCCCGAAATTGCGTGGAATTACGGCATTAATCTCACCCAAAATTTCCGTTGGAGGTATCGTGATGGTAGCATTGCGGTAGATTTTTACCATACAGCCTTTCAAAATCAAGACGTTACGGACTTAGACAAAAATCCGCAGCAATTATTAATGTATAATTTAGATGGACAATCTTACTCTAATAGTTTGCAAGTTGAGCTAAATTATGAATTGTTTGACAATTTTGATGTGAAAGCAGCCTACCGTTTTTTAGATGTGCAAACTACTTTTCATGGCAATTTATTGCAAAAACCATTGATAGCACCGCATCGTTTCTTTATCAATTTGGCGTATAAAACCGAAAATAACTGGACTTTTGATTACACTTTGCAGTGGTTTAGTTCCAAACGTCTGCCTAATACACAAAGTAATCCAGAGGCGTACAGACGTGAGGCATATTCACCTAACTACTTCATTTCCAATGCACAAGTAGCCAAAACTTTCAAAAATGTAGATGTATATTTAGGTGCAGAAAACTTGTTGGATTTCCGCCAAGACAATCCTATTATTGCTGCTTCTACACCGTATAGCCATTATTTTGATAGTTCGTTGGTGTGGGCTCCCGTCTTTGGGCGTATGGTGTATGTAGGTATGCGTTGGAAATTGTAAGGTTATAGTATAATTTTAGGCACTTGAACATTAATAAAGCAAAAAGCACTACTATTTCTCAAAAAATAGTAGTGCTTTTCGTTTATGTGTACCATTGTAATATTAGTAGCTAATATTACACTAAATTAATAAGAAAGAACGTATGTATTTACTATTAGGTGAATACATTGATTATCTAGTTATTAACCCAGATATAAATATCTTTTAATAAAATCTACTTACTTAAAAGTATAAAGTTGTGTATAATCTTTTATAGGTGTCTAATAAAAAAGCACTAAACTTAATAAGTTTAGTGCTTTTAGTAGAGAGAGAGGGATTCGAACCCCCGGACCGGTTAAGGTCAACGGTTTTCAAGACCGCCGCAATCGACCACTCTGCCATCTCTCTGTTTTGATGTTGCAAAGGTACAGCTTTTTTTGAATACTGCAAACTTTACAACATTTTTTTTGAATTCTTTTTAAGAAAAATTGTCTTAGTTAGCCTCTGTAACAGCTTTTTCCATTACAATTTTACCTTTGTAGTAAAGTTTGTTTTCATGCCAATAAGCTCTGTGCCACAAGTGAGCTTCGCCAGTAACAGGACATACTGCTACAGTTTGCGGAGTTAAGGCATCATGTGTACGTCTTTTATCACGTCTTGTTTTCGATATTTTCCGTTTAGGGTGTGCCATTGTACTACGTTATGTTAAAACTTTAAATTAATTACCAACAATATAAACAAAAAGATTTTACTTTTTCAACTGATTTAATTTTGCCCAACGAGGGTCTATTTCTTCGGGTTCGGTAGTTGTATCTTCTACTTCTTCTGCCTCACCTGAAGTATAAATGAGGGTTTCATTTTCCTCATCTATGTCGTCTTCATCTTCAAATTTTGGGTGAATTTTCCGCATAGGCACTGCCAATGCGACTAATTCATAAATGTAACTTGCCAAGTTAATAGTAGCAGTATTTCGAGGAATGATTACAATTTCTTCTGTCCATTCTTCTGCTTTTTCACCGTATTTGAAGAAGATACGTTCTTGTATAGTTACTTCGTAGTCAAATAACTCTAAACTTCTATCACACTCTAACTCTATCGTACCATTGATAGCAAAGTTTGCTACCAACATTGTAGAGCTTTTAGTTAATGTAATTTCTGCTTTACAGTTACCTTTATTGAAAAGAGTTGGTTCAAAGCATTGAAAAAACTTTTCATCTGCGTTATAAGAAAATAGATATGACTTTTCTTCTAAAGCAACAATATCTATATCATACTTCCTTAAAATCAATTCTTTTTCCTTCGTTTTCACGGTTTTTAAATTAGGACTGCAAAGCTACTAAGATTAGATTTGTTTACCAAAATTTTGACAAAAAAACTTATAGGTTTTCTCTCTTATAAAAAACTCTTGGCAGTGATATTTCTACCACTGCCAAAGTTTTTAGTTGAATTACTTTATTGCTTTGAAGTTGCTTACTTCTTCACAATCCGTTTCACCGCAGATTTACCATTGGTTTCCACTTGCAAGAAATAAACGCCAGAAGCATAGTCCGACAAACTCAACTCATGGCGGAACTGCAAACCATTGCTCTCTACCACTTCATTTGACAACACTCTGCCTAAAGCAT
>Ga0209278_1001726_pt1 | contig 12906 bp, 10 predicted proteins | sample JI81BgreenDNA_FD_187504 | JGI IMG/M metagenome (GOLD analysis project Ga0209278, IMG submission 187504) | Wastewater effluent complex algal communities from Wisconsin, to seasonally profile nutrient transformation and Carbon sequestration -... | ecosystem: Engineered > WWTP > Effluent > Algae... | reverse complement strand
TGGGCGTCAGTTCGCGGAATTCATAGAACAGCCCAAGCGATTTCATGGCGGGCATGCTGTCCGCTTTACCGTCCAGGAACAGCTCCTGGAAAAGATCGCTCATCTTGCCGGTGATGCCTAGCGTTTCCGGGTCGCCGGGGAAATTCTGCAGCAGGTTGCGCCAGCTACGTAGCGTCTGGTCGTATTGGCCCAGCTCGTAATACAGATCGGCCAGCTTAAGCAGTACAATGCGCTCCAGCGCATCGCCGCGCCAGCTTAAGCGAATCTTTTCCAATTCGGCGATGGTTTGTTTGGTATCGGCTTTCTTGTCGACATAGCGCAGCATGGCGGCTTCAAAGCGAGCTTGCACCTGCACGTCCCGATGCGCGAAGTCACGGGCCAGCCTGTCCCATACCCGTAGCGCATCGTCGCTGCGTCCCTTATCGGCGGCAATGCGCCCGATCATCAGCTCCACATAAGGCTGCACGGGGAGTAAGATCCCGTCGCTGTTGAGGGTATCGAAGGTGGCGATGGCGCGCTGCGGATCGCCATCTTCCATGTAGTTCGCCGCCGCGACCAGCGCCAGTTTCTGCCGAATGCGCGGCGGATAGGCACGAATGTAATAGCGGTGGTAGCCAAGGTAATCAAACACCTCGGGCATTGGTGGCGCCGCCGGGGTGCCGGTGATCAACCCGGTAGTGTCTTCGGTGGCGGTGTTGGCCGGCTGCGCAGGCATCACGGCGGGGGCATCGTTTTCTGCCTCAGGCGTAGTCACACGGCTGATACTTGCTGGCGCCATGCGGCCGATCGCTTGTTTCCACAGCGTTGCTTCCTTCACATCCGCCAGTTCCGGCACCTGAATGGCCGCTGCCGCGTTCGCATAGCGCCCCTCAAGAAAATGCGCGGCGGCGGTAGCCAGTGCCAGTTTCTTCGCGACGAAATAATCCGGCTCCTCCTGTCGGATCAATTGCAGATAGCCCAAGGCTTCGCTGCCCAGGCCCGCGGCCAAATGCATCTGCATGAGCTTCTCTAGTGCTTCGGCGCGCTCCGTCGATTCCGCCTCTACCGCGTCGCGTACGCGGGCATCGTACGTCGCGATGAAATCCTCGGTGGGCACCGCCCATTGCTCATACGGGAGCAGCACCGAGCTGGTGGCACGCACGGGGGCAATCGCTGCATCGCTCGTGGGTAAATCGCTCGATATCGCAAGGCCCGCAGGGCCAAAGATCTTGACCCCGGTTCGATCGGTGCGGGTATGCAGACGGTCGCGCAGCGAAGCAACGGCAACACCCTGTTGCGTTGGGAGAATATGCATATCCGGCGTGGTGCGTTCCTTGATGATGCCCCGGCCGCGCTCATAGGTCGGTACAATCACGAGGTAGTCGCCAATCATTGGGTCATAGAACTGCACGGGCGTACTCACATCAAATACCGAGAGCAGCAGATAGGGATTGCCCTCGACATCGCGGTCGCCTTGCACGGTAATGTCCTGCGTGGCAGGCGCGCCGCTGGGCCCTAACGTGAGCTGCCAGCGATAGCTATTTTCGGGCTGGTCTATGCTGGCATGCAGGCTACCGTCGGTGGTCAGGCGCAGCACGCTGGCGTCGGGATAATCAAATTGGTCGGCGGCGATCACGCTGCGCGGAAGCACGGTGCGCAGCAGGCTTGCATTCATTTCCTGTGGACGTGAGAAGACCAGCCAGATGTTGTTGCCACGTTCAAACACGGCAGCGGCGGTGCGCTCACGGAACGGAAAATCCATCACCGCGCCGTCGCGCGTGGAGGTCACGCCCACCACAAACGGGGCATCTGGTTCTTGGGGTTGGGGCGCTGCAGCGGGCGCGGCTTCGGGTTGCTCTGCTACTTCTGTGGCAGGCTGTGGGGCGTCGGGTTTCTTGGCTGCGGCCTTCATGGTGGGCTCAGCGGAAGCGGGCGCAGGTTCTGGCATTGGTTGCTTCGCATCCGCTTTTGCTTCCAGCGGCACCGCAGGCTCTTTCGTCGTCAGCATGGGCGAGGGCACCTCGCCCAGCGCTTCGGCGGGGGCAACGGCCTCATCCGGTTCGGGCAGGGGCGCAGGTTTGGATGCGGGTTTGCCTTCCGGTGCTGCTGCAGCGGCTGCTACAGCCTCCGGCTGTGGTGGTGGTTCTTTTGCCGCTGGCTTGGTGCTGAGAATGCTCGGCGGCGCGACGCGAATCACCTTCGCTTCCGGCGGTGTCTCTTTGGCGGGTTCTACTGTGGTTGGCTTCTCAGCCGGTTTTTCCGTTGGCTGCGGCAGCGGTTTCTCGGCCGGTTTTTCAGGAGGACGCAGTACAGGCAACGTCGTGCTGGGCGTAGCTTTCAGCGGTGTGGCAGGCGCAGCGGGCTTAGTAGCGGCTGCTGCCACCGTCGATGCCGCGACTGGTGGCTTCGGGGGGGCTTCCTCGGCCGTGGGCAGCGCCGATTGCAGAATATCGATGCCCACGCCATTGCTGCTGACGAACTGGCGCACGCGGTAGTTCTTATCGAGGTTGAGCACGATCTGCGTCCCATCGGCCGATTGTTGCACGCCGGTCGCCATGCTGCCCAATCGTGCTTTCAACTGCGCCTGTGCATTGCTCACCGGCTGGTCGAAGGTGAGAATCACATTCTGGCCGCCGCCACCCACCTGCAATTTCGCTGGTGATTCAAAGGCGAAATTCAGCCGCGTGTAGCCGCTGCCTTGCTGCACATTCACGGTCTGCGCACGCACGGCTGCGCTCCCGCCCAGCGCCAGCGCGAGGCAAGTGACATAAGCGGGCAAGGTGCGAGGCAGTCGAATCATGCGATGCGTTTTCTTCCTATTCTCCGGCGATTGGTGAAAAAGGCAAGTGTCACCAGAGGGTTGACATTCCATGCGCGTAGGCGCAAGCAATCTTTCCAAACCATTACCAATGAAATGACCTTGACGCCCACTGGGCAAGGAGCGTGCCATGCGCTGGACGGACATCTACGACATCGCCATCGGGCTGGAGGAGACCCACCCCGACGCCGATAACATTAACCTGCGCTTCACTGATTTGCGCGATTGGGTGCTGGCCTTGCCGGGCTTTACGGGCGATGCAAACGGCTGCAACGAAAAAATCCTCGAAGCCATTCAGCAGGCATGGATCGATGAGCGCGGCTAACCTGCAGCGGCTTGAAAACCTCGCTGCGACGCAGGCATTGGCGCAACGTATGGCTTTGTCTGTACGCGCTGGAGATACGCTGCTGCTGATGGGCGATCTCGGTGCGGGCAAAACGACCTTCACGCAATCGCTGGTCGCGGCACTTAGCACCGCGCCAGTGGAAGTCACGAGCCCTACCTTCACCCTGGTGCAGCATTACCCCATCACCACCGCCGATGGGGCGCACACCGATCTGTTCCATTACGATCTCTACCGTATCGAAGACCCTTCGGCGCTGATTGAGCTTGGACTCGATGACGCAGCCTCTGGCCTACGCGTGATCGAGTGGCCCGAACGTTTAGGGGCAACGTTTGCGCCAAGTTCCTGGCTTGCCATCACCCTGCGTATCGGCGAGGATGGCGCGCGCAACGCCACATGGCGCGCCGGTGGCGCGCTGGCACAGCGGCTTGCACCCATTGCTTAAGGAGCCTGCATGAACAATACTCAAACCCGCCCCGATCGCGGCCCGCAGATGGATGCATTCCTGTCGCGTATCGGTATGGCGCAGGCCATGCGCCGCATGCTCGCGGGCGATGCCTCGTTCCGCCGCTATGAGCGCGTTGAACATGAGGGCCGCGCATTGGTGCTGATGGATGCACCGCCCCCCTGGGAGGATGTGCGGCCCTTCGCTGCTGTCACCCAGTTGTTGGTGCAGGCACAGCTTTCGGTACCCACAATTCTCGCCGCCGACGAGGCAGAAGGGTTTTTGCTACTGGAAGATCTAGGCGATGCGGTGTTCACCCGCGTGCTTCAGGCGCAGCCCGAGCAGGAAGGTACGTTTTACGCCGCAGCGATTGATGCGCTGGTCGCACTGCAACGCGAAGCCAAGGCCGATGCACTGGCCGCGTATGACCTGCCGGTTTACTTGCGCGAAGTGGCGCTGCTGGTGGAGTGGTTTTTACCGCAAGTGTTAGGCATGGATGCGGCACGTGCATTGCGCGACGATTATCTGCGCCGCTGGCAATCCGTGCTCGAAGCGACACCGCTGAAACAATCCGTGCTCGTGCACCGCGATTACCATGCCGATAATTTGCTGTGGCTGAGCAGCCGCGAAGCCCATCGCCGGGTTGGCATGCTGGATTATCAGGACGCGCTACGCGGCGATCCGGCCTATGATCTCGTGTCGTTGTTGGAAGATGCACGACGCGACGTAGATGCTGCCACCGTGCGGACCTGCTACGCGCAGTTCCTGGCTGCGACCGGCGAAGATGCTGCCGCTTTCGGCCAGCGTTATGCGGTGCTGGGGGCGCAGCGCAACGCCAAAATTATTGGTATTTTCACGCGCCTGTGCGTGCGCGACGGGAAGGCGCATTATCTATCCTACCTGCCGCGGGTATGGGCGCATTTTATGGCGGATCTGGCGCATCCGGCACTCGCGCCGATTCGCAGTTTTGTGGAGGCACATGTGCCGCCTGCATGGCGCGGCAGTTTCACGCCGGATATGACGCGCGGTGGCATGGCATGCATCGCGTGAACCCAACCCATGCGATGATCCTTGCTGCTGGGCTTGGCACGCGCATGCGTCCCTTAACGCTGGACCGCCCAAAACCGCTGATTGACGTCGCCGGTAAAACGCTCATCGATTGGAATTTGGATTGGTTGCAGGCAGCGGGTTTTCAGCAGGTGGTGGTCAATAGCAGCTACATGGCCGATATGCTGGAGCAACATCTTGCAACGCGTGCGGTCCCACGGGTGCATGTATCGCGCGAAGGCGCGCCGCCTCTGGAGACCGGCGGCGGGGTAAAAAAAGCATTGCCGCTATTGGGCGAGAACGTATTTCTTACCATGAACAGCGATGCCATTTTCCCCCCTGTGGATGGACCGCACCCCGTGCAAACACTGGTGCATGCATGGGACGATACGGCCGTTGATTTTTTGTTACTGGTGGTGCCGCGCACGCACGCCGTGGGCTGGGAAGGCGCGGGGGATTTCATCGTGGAAGCGGATGGGCGGGTGCGCCGACCCAAGGCGGGCGAAGATGCGCCGTATCTGTTCAGTGGGGTGGAGTTGATGCATCCGCGCGCTTTTGCCGAGGCGCCCGAGGGCGCCTTTTCGCTCAGCAAACTCTGGGCGCGGGGGCAGCAACCAGACGGATATTTCACCCGGCTACGCGCCGTGGTGCATCATGGTCCATGGCTGAATGTGGGCGATTTGGACGGCCTTGCTGCCGCCCAGCGTTATTATGGGGTAGCCACCGGCAATTGAATAAAGGGCGTTGGCCGTGTGGGTACGGCGTAGCCATTCGGCAGTTCCACGCTGCGCCCCAGTTTCAGGGTGAACGGCACCACCGCGTTGGGCGATACGGTCTGGCCGGGATTGATCGCGGTGGTGAGTGTTCCGCCCGGTGTGATCACGCTGCCGCCATTCGGGAGCGTCACTTGCCCAGTACTCGCATTCACCGTTGCCGGGCCATGCATTTCAAGCCGATCACCATTGGCCAGCAGCAAGGTTCCTCCTTCGGGCAGCACCAGTGGGCCGCTGCTGCTGCCGAGATAAATGATGGTTTCCGCTTGCGCATAAAGCCGTGCGTTGTCGCTGCTTTCGGCGATCATGGCGGTACGGTTTTGGATGGACGCAAAATTCGCCGTGCTTGCCGAGGGGTAAACAAGGCTCGGGCGATCCAACGAGGCGAATTGGGTGCTGCCCTGGCAAGATGGGCCCGCGGGGCGCAAGGTCACTATATCGCAACTTGGCGGTGCGGTTGGCGTTGCGGGAAGGTTACCACAATCGGCTGGATCGCCGTCGCAGCCTGGGTTGGTCGCCGACTCCACCACGATCGGGGTCGTGATGGGGGGCTTCTCGAAATAATGCGCACTGCGCGGTAGGCAGCTATTCGGAATAGTGGGCACACCGCCACTGATCTGCAGCAGTAAGAACATATCTTTCTCAACATTTGGATCCGGTGCGAAGGGATCGCTGAGCTGATTCAGATTCTCCTCGGATTTCTGAAGGCGCAAGGCGATCGTGCCATTGGCCGGGAAGGTGATCATCTGGCCGATGGGTGGATTGATCGAAAACGACGTGCTGCCCTGGCAGACTTTATCGGGCAGGGCGCGCGAATTTACCTGCACATATTGATCACCGGATTTACGGTAGACATAGGTGGTTCGGCTGCCAGCTTCGGTAGCGATCATGCCCACGGCGTTCGGGCTTAAGCCCATCAGGTAAGTAGACAGGGGGACCGATGCGCCACATGGGACATCAACCGAGCCTGCCTGAATAGGCTGCTTATTACCAAACATGCCGCTTGTATCTGCGTTCACGGCGCATGCAGCCGTACTTCCCGTGGTGGGGGGGGCTTCGGGTGGGGTGGTAAATTCGTCGCCGCACACATCGATGCCGCCGGGCAGCTGGCAAGGAAAGCCGCGCCACGGTGGGAATTTCAGGGTGAAATTGAATAGATCAGCCGAGATGCTGGATTTGGAGGATGTCACACCGGGCGGCTGCTTAGGATCCTGCCGCGCGTTGACAGAAAACCCGCCCGCGCCACCGACGCGGATACCCGCGGATTTGCCTTCTTTTGGGCGCCATTTAACCGGCGGGTCCCAGCCGCGCAATATGCATTCATAAATGGCGCGATCATCGGCCTCGTAACTTTCATTGCGGGCGACATTTTCCATCGCGCTGCAATCGGCCGGTTCGGCACGTGCCCCCGAAAAAGGAAGGCTGGTCAGTAGGCAGGTAAGTACCCATAATCCACGCAGTGGTAGCGAAGGATTCCTCATGGCGTATCTCCGCTGAGGCTAGCATTTCCATCGCGCTTATCTTCGCGCACGCGGTAGATTCTCAGCTCGTCCCATGCTTCAAGCTCGCAATAGGAAAGATGCGGATCCTCGCAATTGGTAGTGGCGCCAATGCGGGCATATTCGTTTTGCGCGGCCTCGAATAGCATGCCCGGTTTGTAGAGGTATCGGGTTTTCTGTTCGCCCCATGTATCGGTGGTGCCGCACACATCCGGCCATTTGCCATTATCGGCCTCGATCACTTTTACAAAGCAGTTGCCGCGCGTTTCGCAGTCGCTGCTTGCTGGTACGTTGACCTCGGCCACCAGTGCCAGTTTTGGCAGGCCGGGAAAACCGTTTGGCGTGCTGCCTTGGGGCATCAGAATAATGTCGCCAAGCTCTGCGGCATCCAGCCCGGTGATCAGCTTCGGGGTCGCGCCTCCCGGGAAATTGGGGAATTGCTGGGCAGGGTTCTTGGCGCTCATGTAACCACGCCACGCAAGGGGCCATCCTTCATTCTTGAACTGGCTGAACTTGGCAATGGTTGCGTCGGTCGCTTCTCCGGTTTCACGGGCTTCGGCAAGGGTCTTGTAGGAATAGCCACCCTGACCATCCGGGAAGGTGAAAATGCCGCGCGTATATTCCGCCCCAAGCGCTGAAAGTACCATATTCTCCGCACTACCGATTTTAAAACTTTTCTCATAGCGGCCAAGGCAGCTGATATTCAGGTCGCGCAGGGTGCGGGATTGGTAGAGTTTCATTTCGGTCCAGCTGGCGATGGGGTCCGGCAGGGTGATGCTGACCCCCCCCATGCTGACATCGCTTCCCCATCCACCAAACAGGCAGCGTTGATCCTGCTTGAACATCTCCAGCATCTTCTTTTCGCGCTCGGTGAGATTGCCCGTGTTGTTCGCGCTATTGCTATTATCACCAGGGCTTGCTTCATGGCCCACGCCGACGATCGCGGTATACTGACCAAGTGTGTCGTAGGGATCCTGCTGGTCGGTCTGTGAGCGTTGGATGGAAAGTCCCGTATCCCACAGGCGCGGATAGGGCATGTGGTTGCCGAAATATTCTTGGTGTGTGAACCCTTCCTGCACGCCATCCTTCAGCACGATGGTATCAGGGTCTGCCGGGTTGTGATAACGCATCTTCAGTTTGTTGAGCGGTGTGTAGGGCGCGCGTAGATCGCGGCAGAGTGTGTCGATGTTATTCTCGGCACTACGTTTCTGGCCAATATCGCAGGAGGCTTTGCGCGTTCCGCCTTTCAGCAGGCTTTTAAGGGATACCAGCCGTGAGCCACTATTAAGATAACCCGCTAAATACGGGGCTTTGACCGATTGGTCCTTGCCGCCGTGATGGGTGGTGCAGGGGGGGAAGCTTGTCTCTGCATCCACGCGGCCGCTAAGGCGGTAGCAATCCTCCCAGCAGCGTCCGCGCCGCGCCAGCCCAGGAGAGCCGAAGGGGCCGGGAATCGGCGGTGTTACGATCTGATAGCAATAGGACGAGGCGACCATGGCAAGAAATGCCGGGTGTGGCAGGACATAGGGCGGTCCAGCCAGAATTGGGGTCACGAGGGTTGCCTTATCCGCATGGCAGGCGGTGTTGAAGGCAATGCGCTTCATCATCCACTTATCGAACACGGGCCGGCGGAATTCGAGCACATCGACCTTCACGGTCTGATCCGCCTTCGACTTGTTTTCTTCCTGCGCATTGGCTTTGCGCACGCCCGCACAGAACACGCTGCTGAACTCGCTATTATGCATAATGGGGTTCTGGTACGTAATCGTCATCGGCGAATAATGGTCGCGCTCGTTATAGCGGTAATCCCAGCGGGGCGAATAGGGGTGGCTGGGATCGTTGATCTCTTCATACGGCACCGCTGCGATCTGTGACAGGCGAACGTCCGGGAAGGGCGAGGGTGGTGCAATCGGGTTCTGAATCGTGATGCCATCCGGCAGGTGTGGCTCGTTCTCTGCTTCTGGATTTTTACGATAGGTGGGGTCCTGAAGCAGCTTGATCCATGCAGCCCGCAGGTAATCGGCGGCAAAATATTCGTTCTTGGTTTCATTGACCGTCAGCAACGGCTGGCAATGGCTGGCCAGGCTAATGCGTTGGCCGCGGTCGGCACCGTCCTCCATCGAAAGCAGGGTCGGGTTTTCTTTTTTGTCCGGGTAGATCGCCGCGTTCAGAATATATTGGTTGGTACAGTTATCCAGATCCAACCGCACCATTTTTGCTTCTTCGTCGATGGTTTGCGGGTCGCTGGGGAACGTGAGCTGCGCCGTGCAGGAGGCGGTTTGTTTTGCTCCTTTGCCGGCGTTACCGAACATGCGGAAGGTCTGGCTCGCATCGCCAGCAGTACCGCGGTAATACGGGCCGTCATAAGGTTTGCTGGGATCCTCCGGATCGCGCGCATAGGCATACAGATAGGGGGTAAAATCCGTAATAAAGGATTTTAGTTCCGTATCACGCATCGGCATGGGTTCGGCCGGGCAGCTGGGATACACCGTGATGTTATCGCACATCAGCTCCGTTTCTTTGTAGGTGGTGTCGCAGCTGATGTAGAAGCGGTTATTTTGCGAGCCGCCGCCAAGCCCAATGCCCAGGCCGCCGATGCTGACGTTAACCCCAAGGCCACTGCCACTGCCGCTGGACGAGGAGGTGTCCGTAGTACTATCAAGGCAGACCTGTGCTTGTGCCGCGTGATGCGTGAGTAGCAGCAAGGCTGCTGCCATAAACCCGTGGCGCAGCAACGCCATGGCATACCCGGAATTCATGCGTTCTACGAACGCAAGGCTTGCTGCTTGCATTACACCACCATCATTTTGCGCGCTGCAAATTCCCGTGCAGTGCGATTCGTGTTTACAATAACATATTGGCAGCTAAGCTGCACGGAAATAATTAACTTTTAGATAAATGCAGTGCGCATGACCCCCGACGATAAGGAAGCCAGCGAATTGATTCGTGCGGGCCGTTATTATGACGAGGCCCGCCGCTGGTATACCGCGCTGTACATTAGCCCCATCACCGAGCGTAGCGTATTTTTGGGCTTGAGCCTGCTGGCAGGGATCGTGGCATTGCTGGGATTCTTGGCGCTGGGGGGGCTGACCCCGCTGACCGATCGTTCCCCGGTGATGATTGCGAACCCGCGGATGGACGACACGATCCCTAATCTTATCCGTCTGCGCGCCAAGGGTGACAATGTGCGCGAGGCGTTGCGCGATTATTACGTGCAGCAATACATATACAGTCGGGAACAATACCTCGCCGATACGTACCGTATGAATAACCTGTTCGTCACGGGCCACTCGCAAGATGAAGCCGCCAGCAGTTATGCTGCGGCCGTGGCAAGCACGAACCCGCAAAGCCCAGTGAACAGCCTTGGGGCGTATGGCAAGCGCACCGTGCGAATCCAGTCGATGGACATACGTGAAACGGATGACGAGGCGACGGCGCAGGTGCGGTTTTCCACAGAAACGTCGGGGCTGGGAAACATTGTCAAATCGCAGTGGACGGCAACCCTTCGCTTTTACTATAGTGGCGGCGAAATTACGGAAACGGTTGATCCGCAAACCAATCGAACCCGTGTGACCGTGCAGGAACCCATCTTCCATGTCAGCAGTTATGCCGCTACCAAGCTTTAATCGATGCCTAAGTGCGGTCGTAGCATTGCTGGTCGCCATGGTCGCGGTTCCGGTGCATGCACTGCAAACCCCGCGTGCGATCGCAACCGATAGCCGTATCCGCACCGTGCGTTACAGCCCCAATGAAGTCTACCAGTTCATTGGGCATTATGGCTACCAATCCGCCATCGAACTGGAATCCGATGAGGTCGTGCAGACCGTCTCGATCGGGGATTCGACGGCCTGGCAGGTCAATCCTTCAGGCAACCGCTTGTTTCTGAAGCCAATCGATCAAAATGCGTTGACCAATATGACGGTCATTACCAGCAAGCGCTCGTACCTGTTCGAGCTGCATGCCGCTGAAACAAAAGATATCCGTGATCGCGAGATGATCTTCGTTATGCGTTTTACCTATCCGCAAAGCGATGTGGATTCCGTTGATTTCGCGCAGTACGAGCCATTTCCGGACATTGAAAAAGAGCCAGAGAAGTATAACTTCAATTACACGATCCGCGGATCGCAGGTGATCGAGCCCCTGCGCATCTTCGATGATGGGGCGTTTACCTATTTTGAATTCCGCGACCAGAATGCCGAAGTGCCTGCCTTCTTCCACGTGGATTCCGCGAATAACGAAGAGCTTATCAATTTCCGCAAGCGCGGGAATTACATAGTGGTCGAGCGCGTAAGCCCACGGTTCACCTTGCGTCGTGGGGCAGATATTCTCTGTGTTTACAACGAGAAAATGCCGATCTCTCCCATCCCTCAGCCGAAAAAGCCGCTGACCGAGCGCATCCGCGAGAAATCGCTGTTTTAGAAAAAACGCTGGAATCCTGCGTTGGACGGTCTATATCACCCCTCCGACAAAAGGAGTTACACCATGTTTCATAAGCGCGTCACCATTGAGCAGGTGGAAGAGGGGCGTGAGCTTGCCCCGAAATTCGATGAGCACGGGCTGATTGCCTGCGTCACGACCAGCGCCAAAACCGGCGAAGTGCTGATGCTGGGCTACATGAACGAAGAAGCGCTGCGCAAGACCATCGAGACGGGTGAAGCGCATTACTGGAGCCGCTCGCGCAAGGTGCTGTGGCATAAAGGCGCAACATCGGGTCTGGTGCAGAAAATCGTAGAGATGCGCATCGATGACGATCAGGATGCGGTCTGGATCAGCGTGGATATTCCCGGCGATGCAAGCTGCCATGTTGGTTACCGCAGCTGTTTCTATCGCGCCGTACCACTCAAGCAGGAAGGGCCGCTTGAATTCCGTGAGTCGGAAAAAATGTTCGATCCGCTAAAGGTCTATGGCGACGCGCCCAACCCAACCATTCTCTAACCGCACGTGCGCAGAGGTTCCTTGTTAGCCATGCGTATGCGCCCTAGGAAGGCAGTATGCGATATTTAGCCATTTTCCTGCCATTGTTGCTTGCTGCCTGCGCCGATACGGCACCGGAGCAGGTAGTGAAAGAAACGTTCGGAGCGTTTGCCGGCACCGAATATCGCTGCCTTGAATGGCAGAAGACCAAGCGGTGCTATTACCTTGTGCCACCCAAAGGGAAACCCACGCAGATGGTGGTAGCGCTGCACCCTGCATTCACCAGCGTAAAGCTGACCGAAGATGTATCGCAGCTGGCAAAAACCGTTGTGCCGAATGGGATCGCGGTGATCTATCCCGAAGGCATCGACAAGCAATGGAACGATGGCCGGGTGATGACCGAGGTAAAGACCTATACTCGCAAGACCGATGATGTTGGTTTCATTAATGCCGTAACGCAGGCAGTGCAGAAGGAATTGGGGCTTGGGCCTGCGCAAACGCTGGTCGCGGGCATGAGCAATGGCGGCATGATGAGCCTGCGCCTCGCCTGCCAGTCGGAGCGCTACGGCAAGGTCGCAACCGTGGTGGCCAACCTGCCGAAAGACCTGCGCGATAGCTGTGCCGCGAAGCCAAAGCCCATGCTGATGATCTTCGGCACCGAAGACCATGTGGTGGATTACGCGGGCGGGGCGCTGGCCAGTAGCGGCAAGCCCAACACCTGGGGCGAGGTCGAAAGTGCCAAGGACACCGAGGCATTTTTTGCCGCGCGGCATGGCTGCGACGCCCGCAATATCGTGTCGCGCCAGCTTGCCGATGTGGAGATTGACGATACCACCGCACACATCACCGACTATCAGCGCTGCAAAGCCGCGACCCTTACCACGGTGCATGTCGAGGGCATGGGGCATACTTGGCCCGGCGAATCCTCACGGTTTATGGCGTGGATTTCCACCCGCGGCGCGGTAAGCAAGCAATTTAACGCCACCGACATGCTGCTGGATTTTGTGCGCGGCAAATAAAAGAAAGGCTGCCCGAAGGCAGCCCAGTTGAGGATGGTGTGTCCCGTGTGTGCGAGGGGGTGCTTGCCG
>Ga0209278_1001724_pt1 | contig 12907 bp, 15 predicted proteins | sample JI81BgreenDNA_FD_187504 | JGI IMG/M metagenome (GOLD analysis project Ga0209278, IMG submission 187504) | Wastewater effluent complex algal communities from Wisconsin, to seasonally profile nutrient transformation and Carbon sequestration -... | ecosystem: Engineered > WWTP > Effluent > Algae... | reverse complement strand
GAAAGTGGTGGGCCGTGATGGATTCGAACCATCGACCAACTAGTTAAAAGCCAGCTGCTCTACCGACTGAGCTAACGGCCCACCGAAACCTGTCCCGTCATCACGACGGGGCGCGAAGTCTACCGCAAGCACGGGCACTTGGCAGCGCGGGGCCGCCTGCCCTTCCAGTCAACGCGGCTGGTAGCGCGTGGTGTCAGGGGCGCCCGCCTTCACGAAACCCTCGGCCCGCAGCCGGCAGGCGTCGCAGCGGCCGCAGGCCCGCCCATCCGCGTCGGCCTGGTAGCAGCTCACCGTCTGGGCGAAGTCCACGCCGAGGCGCAGGCCTTCGGCCACGATGTCGCCTTTCGACATCGCGATCAGCGGCGCGTGCACTTTCAGCCCGCCCCCTTCCACCCCGGCCTTGGTGGCGAGGTTGGCGAGGCGCTCGAAGGCGGCGATGAATTCGGGGCGGCAATCCGGGTAGCCGGAGTAGTCCACAGCATTCACGCCGCAGAACAGGTCGGTGGCACCGACCACCTCGGCCCAGCCCAAGGCCACCGACAGCATGATCGTGTTGCGGGCCGGCACGTAAGTGACGGGAATGCCCTCGCTCGGGGCCTCCGGCACGTCGATGTCGGCGGTCAGGGCGGAGCCGCCGATGCTGCGCAGGTCGACATCGACCACCTTGTGCGCGACGGCCCCGAGGCTCGCGGCGTTGCGGGCGGCCGCGTCGAGCTCGGCCGAGTGGCGCTGCCCGTAACGCACCGAGAGGGCGTAGGTCTCGAACCCGCGCGCGCGGGCGATCGCCAGCACCACGGCCGAGTCCATGCCGCCGGAGACCAACACCACGGCACGCTTGCCGCGACCGTCTTGGTGCGTCGCGCCGGTCCCTTCCGTACCTTGATTCATCGCCATGGTTCCTCGTCCTCAGCGCCCGGGCTCATCGCCCCAGAGCTGCTTGTGCAACTGCAGCTGGAAGCGCACCGGAAGCCGGTCCGCCACGATCCAGTCGGCCAGTTCGCGCGGTGCCAGTTGCTCGAAGCTCGGCGAGAACAGCACCTCGCAGCGTTCGGCCAAGCCGTGCTCGGAAACCATCGCCTTCGCCCAGTCGTAGTCGACGCGGCTGCACAGCACGAACTTCACCTGGTCCTTGGCCTGCAGCAGCGGCAGGTTCGGCAGCCGGTTGCGCTTTGCCTCGCCGGAATCCGGGGTCTTCAGGTCGAGCACGATGGACACGCGCGGGTCGACCTCCGAGATATCGAGGGCGCCCGAAGTCTCCAGCGACACCTCGAAACCGGCGTCGCACAGGGCCTTCAACAGCAGCAGGCAGCGCTTCTGCGCCAGCGGCTCGCCACCGGTCACGCAGACGTGGCGCACGCCATGGGCGCGGGCTTCCTCGACGAGATCCGGGATCGAACGCCACTCGCCGCCGTGGAAGGCGTAGGCACTGTCGCAATAGGTGCAGCGCAGCGGGCAGCCCGTCAGGCGGATGAACACCGTCGGCCAACCGACCGAACGGGATTCGCCCTGCAGGGAAAGAAAGGCCTCGGTGATCTTGAGGCGTTCGGCCTGGACGATCTCGGAGGGCCGCTCGCGATCGCCTGGCTGCTCGCGCAGGCGCGGAGCGGTCATGAGGCCTTCAGCCCGCGTCCAGCGCCAGCGAGCGCAGGCGGCTTTGGGCGAGACGGGCGGCGTCGCTGCCCGGGAATCGCGCGATCACATCGCGCAGCGTGGCTTCGCCCTGAGGGGCGCGGCCGAGTTCGAACTGGCAGTAGCCGAGCTTGAGCAGGGCATCGGGGGCCTTGGCCGACTCCGGGAAGGCCTGCAGCAGGCTTTCGAAGGCCGTCAGCGCGACGTCGTAGTTCTGGGTGACGTAGTAGCTCTCACCCAGCCAATACCAGGCGTTCGGAGCCAGCGTGCCGGCCGGATACGTCTCGAGGTAGGCCTGGAAGCGGCGCGAGGCCTCGGCGTATTCGCCGTCGCGCAGAGCCTGGAAGGCGCTGTCGTACATCGGGCGCTCGCCGGCCGGGTCGGCCGGGGTGGCGGCACCGGTCGCCACATCGGCGACCACGCCGCGCGGCGCGCTGGGCGGGACCGGGGCGGAATCGACCGGGGCGGCGGGGGTCTCCGCCGGGGTGGGCGCAGCGCCGTCGGCGCCGGCCGGAGAGGGGGCCGTTCCGGCCGCCGGGGCCGAGCCGCCTTCGAGGCGGCCCAGCCGGGAATCGAGGTCGATGTACTGCTCGCGGGCCGCCTGCTTGAGCTGGGCGTTCTCGTTCTGCAGTTGTTCGACGAGCCCACGCAGCGAAGCGATTTCCTGCTGCAGGGCGTTGAGACGGTTCAACGTCTCGATGTTGGCTTGCGCGTTGTTCTGCGACGCCGCCTGCGCCTCGAGGCGCTCGATGCGCTCCGAGAGGCTGGCGCGCTGCGCCGAAACCGAAGTGGCGGCCACGAGGGCCGCCACCACGACTGCGAGCTTCAAGGCACGCAAGACCGGCTCCGCTTAGCGGGCGGTGTAGACGATCTCGACGCGGCGGTTCTTCGCCCACGCCTCTTCCGTCGACGCGGCGTCGACCGGACGCTCTTCGCCGTACGACACGACCGTCAGCTGGCCCGCCGAACCGCCGGCCGCCTGCAGGGCGCCCGAGACGGCGTTGCCACGGCGCTCGCCGAGGCCGAGGTTGTACTCGCGGGTGCCGCGCTCGTCAGCATTGCCTTCCAGCGTGATGCGCGACTCCGGACGGTCCTGCAGGTACTTGGCGTGGCACGCCATGATCGCCTGGAACTCCGGCTTGACGGCGTCCTGGTCGAAGTCGAAGTACACGGTGCGCTGCTTCAGGCAGGCGTCGGTGTCCAGGTCTTCCGGGCCGTACTTGCCGTCGTCGACGACGGCCGGGGTGGTCGGCTGGGCCGGCTGGGCGACCGGGGCTTCCGGCACGGTCTTCTTGGTGCAGGCGGCGAGGCCGACGGCGATGGCGGCGACCAGCAGGACGCGGGTGGTGTTGTTCATGGAGTGGAACCTCGTAGTGGAAGATCGGAAAACAGCGGCAAAAAACAGCAAATGGCCCGTCCTGCTTATCGTTGCCGGTACGGCGACCAGGCGGGCTCCCGGACGTCACCGTCGGTCAAAACCAAGCGTTGCCGGACGCGCGCGTCGGCCGAAACCGCGTATAGCACACCCCGGCCGCCCTCTTTCGTGGCGTACAGAAGCATGCTGGCGTTGGGCGCGAAGCTGGGCGACTCGTCCAGATTGCCCGGCGACAGGGTCTGCCAACGGGGCTGGGCGAGGCTGCGGTCCAGAACCGCGATACGATAAACGTTCCGGGTACCTTGCGCCATAGCGAATTTTTTACCATCGAAGGACACCGACGCCTTGGCGTTGTAGTCGCCCTCGAAGGTCAGGCGGACCGGCTCCCCCCCGGTGGCGGGCACCTGGTAGAGCTGCGGACGCCCGGCGCGGTCCGACGTGAAGACGAGGCTCTGGCCGTCCGGGGTCCAGACGGCCTCGGTGTCGATCGAGAAATGACGGGTGATCTGGGTCAGCGCCTTGCTGGCGAGGTCCATCACGTAGATCTCGGGGTTGCCGGTGCGCGACAGGGTCAGCGCCAGCCGCGTGCCATCCGGGCTGAAGGCCGGGGCGCCATTGATGCCGCGGAAGCTCGCCACCACCTCGCGGGCCCCGGTGGTCAGCTCCTGGATATAGATGGTGGAGTTGCCGCGCTCGAAGCTGACGTACGCCAGCCGGCGGCCGTCCGGCGACCAGGCCGGCGACAGCAGGGGCTCGCGGGAGCGGACGACCGTCTGCGGATTGAAGCCGTCGGCGTCGGCCACCATCAGCGCGTACTGCTGGTTCGGGTAGGTGCCGGTGGCGGTCACGTAGGCGATGCGGGTCCAGAAGGCGCCGCGAACGCCAAGGATCTTCTCGTAGATCTGGTCGGCGATCTGGTGGGCGATGTCGCGCATGCCGCGCACCCGGCCGCTCATGGCGAGGCCGAGCAGGCGCTCCTGCTTGGCGACGTCGTACAGCTCGTACTCCACGCGGTAGCCGCCGTCCGGGGCGTCCAGCACGCGGCCGACGACGATGAAGTCCTGCTTCAGCACGCGCCAGGTGGGGAACTGGATCTCGCTGCCGCGGATCGGCTTCTCGATGATGTTGGCGTCCGGCAGGGTCCGGAACTGGCCCGAGCGGTTGAGGTCGGCGGCGATGACCGCGGCGACGTCGGTGTCCGGCGCGACGTTCGTGCCCAGGTAGGGCATCGGCACGATGGTGATCGGCAGGGCAGCGGCATTACCGCCGACGATGTCGATTTCCAGCGTCTGGGCCCGCGACGCGAAAGGCAGCGTCAGCAGGGCGAAGGCGAGCAGGACGAGGGCGGCAAGGGTTCGCGTCATGGCTGGGGTTCCAAAGGCCGTCGGGCGGCGCGCGCGGAGTGTACGGGGTCGGAATGCATCGCGGAGAAGGGATAACCGCTGGTGGCTGAACGCGAGTGCAGCCTCAGTCCGCCGGCTGGAAGTTGAGGCCGAGGCGACGCTCGAACACGTCCTCGAAACCGGCGTAGGGCAGCGGCGAGGCGGCGAACACGGCACGTTCCAGCGAATCGCGGCCCAGCGCGTCGTAGGGACAGGTCGGATCGACGTCCGCGCTGATCACCTCGCCGCCCGGGATCTGGACGATGACGATGCGGCAGCGCTGGCCGGCGGGAATGGTCTCGGGGCGCCGCCAGTTGCGCTCGACGGCGTTCTGGATCGCCAGCACGTAGGCGGCTCGAAGGCTGGTATCGACGCCGTTGTTGCCGGCCATCGGCGTCGGCGTGGCGTCCGTGGGCGAGGCGGCGGGCTGCGGCGACGGCGGCTGGCGCGCGGCGAGGTCCTGGCGCTGCTGCTCGGCCTGCTCCTGCATCCGCGTCTGGCGCTCGGCCTGCTCGCGCTGGGTGCGCAACGCCGCGAGCTGCCGCAGCCGCTCGAGCTGCTGGGCCGAGCGGCGCTGGCGCTCTTCGGCCTCCGTTTGGCGTTCGCGCTCGGTCAGGTCGACCTGCTCCTCGCGGCGACGCTCTTCCTGCTCGCGCGGGGCCGGCGGCTCGGGCGACACGGCATCGCGGGAGGCGCGGTCCTGGTCGCGGGTGTCGGGCACGGCCTGCGGCGTCTGCGGCGTGGGCTTCGGCTCGACCACGGCGTCCTGCGGGGATGGCTCGGGCTCCGGTTGCGGCGGCGGGGCGGCCTCTTCCTCGACCGGCTCCGGGGCGGCCGGCGGCGGCGTGGCGGCGCTCGGGCGCTCGCGGTCACGCACCGGCGCGGCCTGCACCAGTTCGACTTCGATCGGTGGACCGGCGACGGACAGAACCTCGGGGGCCGGGGTCCACAGCCATGCGACGAACATCAGGACGACGACGAGCAGATGCAGGCCGACCGCCAGGCCGACCGCAATGCCCGTGTCTTCGGGACGCTCGCGCATCAGCGCTCCGTGGCCCGCGGCTCGCTCATCAGCGCGGCCTTGGAGACGCCGGCGCCCTGCAGCAGCTCCATCGCCTCCATCACCGTCTGGTACTGGAGCTCGCGATGCGCGGCGACGAACACCGGCGTCTGCGGGTTCTGCGTGACGAAGGCGCGGATGCGGTTGCCGAGCTCCTCGCGCGACATCGGCGTGTCGGCACCGTCGCCGAGCTTCAGCGAATAGCTGCCGTCGCGGGCAATCGAGACGACCACCGGATCCTGCGCCTGTTCGACCGGCCGGGCATTCGACTGCGGCAGGTTGACCTCGACGCCGAGGTTCATCACCGAGGCGGTGATCATGAAGATGACGAGCAGCACGAGCATCACGTCGATGTACGGGACGACGTTGATCTCGGCCTTGAGCTTGCGCTTCTTGTGGCGGTTGCTGAACGCGGCCATGGGCCCTCCAACGGATGAGGCGGGGGCTTGGGGTCAGTGTTCGTCGCTGCCGCCCTGGCGGGCGAGGATCGAACTGAAATCTTCGGCAAAGGCCTCGTAGCGGACGGTCAGGCGTTCGACGCGCGAAGCGTAGCGGTTGTAGGCCCACACGGCCGGGATGGCGGCGAACAGGCCGATGGCCGTGGCGATAAGGGCTTCGGAGATGTGCGGCGCCACCTGCGCCATCGTCGCCTGCTTGACGTTACCGAGCTCGTGGAAGGCGATCATGATCCCCCACACGGTGCCGACGAGGCCCACGTAGGGCGAGGTCGAACCGATGTTGGCCAGCATCTCGAGGTTGCGCTCGAGCTCACCGGTCTCGCGGGCCAAGGTGGCGCGCATGGCGCGCTGGGCGCCTTCGAGCTGGGCGCGGGCGTCGATGCCTTTCTTCTGGCGCAGGCGGGTGAACTCGCGGAAGCCGGCCTCGAAGATCGCCTCCAGACCCTCGACGACGCGATTGCGATCGGTGGCCGAGCGGTACAGCTGGTTCAGGTCGGCGCCCGACCAGAAGCGGTTCTCGAAGTCGTTGGCTTCGGCGTCGGCGCGCTTGTAGACGCGCTGCTTGCGGAAAATGATCACCCAGCTGAACACCGAGGCGGCCACCAGCAAGAGGAGCACCAACTGCACCGGCACGCTGGCCTTGAGGATCAGCGTGAAGTAGTTGATGCCCCCCGACACGGCAGCTTCCGTCGCGACCTCCGCGGCGGCCGCGGCGGCCTCCGGGGCGAGCGGCGTGGCAGCGGTGGCAGCGGCGAGGAAGGCGGTCGTCAGCATGGGGCACCAGGGGTTGGCATCAGGTCGGCCAGCAGGCCGGCGGGAATTCGGGTGGGGCGGAAATCGGCGGCGCGCAGGCAGGCGACATCGACCTCGGCCGTCAGCAGCAGGCGCTCGCCATGACGGACCGACTGGACGCAGCGCAGGCCGGCGCCCTTCGCCTCGACCGGGGTGACGGTCACGGTGAGCAGGTCGTCGAGCCGCGCTGGCGCCCGATAGTCGAGCCGCATCGCGCGCACCACCAGCAACAGGCCGCTCTCACCACGCAGCGTGGTCTGGTCGTACCCGGCGGCGCGCAGCCATTCGGTGCGCGCCCGCTCGAGGAACCGGACGTAGCTGGCGTGGTAGACGACCCCACCGGCATCGGTATCTTCCCAATAGACCCTTAAGGTCAGGCTGAACGCGGACCGATCAGCCGGCATCGGCGTCGAACAGGTCGGGCGTGGCGGCGCCGCGCGGCGGCTTCAGGCCCAGCCAGGTCCAGGCCTTCGGGGCAAGCATGCGGCCGCGGGCGGTGCGGACGAGGAAGCCCTGCTGGATCAGGTAGGGCTCGACGACGTCCTCGAGGGTGCCGCGCTCTTCCGACAGCGCGGCGGCCAGCGATTCGACGCCCACCGGGCCACCGGCAAAGCTCTCGGCGATGGTGACCAGCAGGCGGCGGTCGAGGTCATCGAAGCCTTCCGGGTCGACCTTGAGCATCTTCATCGCCGCGTCGGCGATCGGCTTGGTGATCACGCCCTCGCCCTTCACCTGGGCGAAGTCGCGCACGCGGCGCAGCAGGCGGTTGGCGATGCGCGGCGTGCCGCGCGAACGGCGGGCGATCTCGGCGGCGCCTTCGGGGTCGCAGGCGATGCCGAGGATCTGCGCCGAGCGCCGCGCGATGCGGGTGAGCTCCTCGGCGGTGTAGAACTCGAGGCGCTGGACGATGCCGAAACGGTCGCGCAGCGGCGCGGTCAGCAGGCCGGCGCGCGTGGTGGCGCCGATCAGGGTGAAGGGCGGCAGGTCCAGCTTGATCGAGCGGGCCGCGGGGCCTTCGCCGATCATGATGTCGATCTGGTAGTCCTCCATCGCCGGATAGAGCACTTCCTCCACCATCGGCGAGAGGCGGTGGATCTCGTCGACGAACAGCACATCGTGCGGCTGCAGGTTGGTGAGCAGGGCCGCGAGGTCGCCGGCTTTCTCGATCACCGGGCCCGAGGTCTGGCGGAGGTTCACGCCCAGCTCGTTGGCGATGACGTGCGAGAGCGTGGTCTTGCCCAAGCCCGGCGGCCCGAAGATCAGCACGTGGTCCAGCGCCTCGCCGCGCTGCTTGGCGGCTTGGATGTAGATCTGCATCTGCTCACGCACGGCCTCCTGGCCGAGGTACTCGGCGAGCGACTTCGGGCGGATGCTGGCTTCGAGGGCTTCGTCCTCGGCGGTGGCGCCGGGCGAGATGGTGCGGGTCGTCATGGGCGGCTATGGTCGCATGCACCGACGACGGACGGAGACTCCGCGCCGCAGCTTGGCCCGCTCGAGGGCACTACCCCGAGGCCGGCTTGCGCGGCCGGACACGGCTCACGCGTTGGCGATAGGCACCGGCGTTGTCGCCATCGATGCGTGTTTTGCGGGTGCCTTTCACCTCGGCCACTTTGCGCTCCGACCCCGTCACCGGCTTTGCCTCCACCGCCGTCTCGCGCTCGTACGCATGCGACTTGTCGGTGTTGCGGTAGTACCGGTACAGCGCCCAGTACAGGGCCGCCGCCCCGGCAGGGCCGAGCACGAGCAGCCATGCGCCGCCGTCATCGCTCATCACAGCCCCCCGACGAGGAAGGCAAGCACGGCGGCCTCCAGGACCGTGCCGGCGGTGAGCGCAGCCAGCAGCAGCTTCCAATGCTGCACCGGCACGCTGCCCATGGTTTCACCGGTGCGTCCGTTCACGGCGATGTAGTGGAGCATGGCGTTCTTGCCGCCCGGCTCCTGATAGGAATACAGCCACACCGGCAGGTACATCGCCACCCAGCGGCTGCCGTGCAGTTCCAGGCCTTCCTCGTCCCAGCGAACGCCCCGATCGAACCGCCCGAGGGACGCATGCACCTGGGCACGGGCGATCGACAGCAGTTGCTCGTCCAGCTTCGGTCGCAGCTGCTCGACGTCGCTGTCTCGCTTCTCCGAAGTGAAGCCCGACAGGTACGAGGCGTTCCACTTCACGGCGTTCTTGGTGTCGAAAGGCAGGATGGCATTGATGATGTTGTTGGTGTTGACGCTGGTGTCGAACGTGCCGCGCTCGCGGGATGACTCCAGCGTCAGGTCGTCCACGGTGAAGTCCACGTGTCGCTGCACCTCGTAGACGTCCGCGTCGTAGTACGTCTTCTTCTTGTCGCCGGTGCCCCTCGTATAGCGACGGGTTTCGATTTCGCCCTGGCCGCTCACGTCCACGCTGGCCTTGGCGTCGACGACCATGTACGGCAGGTACACGCCCACCACGTTCTCGGGCGTGAACTGGTCCTTGAACGCCTTCAGCGCGAACAGCTGCCGCTTGCCCACGAACTGGCGGATCCGCTCGACGGCCTCGTCCTTCTTGATGCGGAAAGGCAGCACGGCATCGGGCACCGCACCGTTCGCCACCTGTTCGTTCACGCCGAACACGTGGCGGCACCAGTGGCAGCGCGCGGTCATGCCGGCCTGCGTGTTCACCATGACCTCGGCGCCGCAGCCGGTGCACTTGAACGTCACCAGGCTGGCTGCGTCGGCGGCGATGTCCTGCGCACCCGAGGCGATCACGGTGCCTTCCAGATCGTCCAGGCCCTCGCCCAGCCCGAAGGCCTCCTCCACGCCCTCGCCATGCCACTGATGGCGGCAGAACAGGCAGATCAGCAGGTCGGTGCCGGGCCGCTGCCTGATGTCGGTCGCGCCGCATTTCGGGCAGTGGTTCTGGCCGTCCTTGAGCTCTTCGGATGCGGTATCAATGGCCACCGGATCGGGGGCCAGGATTTCATCGCGTATGGGCTTGGGCAGCGTGGCCGGATCCACCGGGAACGTGCCCGGCAGCGGCGGCACGTCCTGCGGGGAACCCGGCCCGGGATCCGGCGGCAGGGGCGGCGGCGTGGGGCCCGTAGGCGTGGACATGGGAGCGCTTTAGCGCGTGCTTACAGGCCCAGGGCCTTGGCCTTGAGCGCGTCGTAGTCGCCCTGCGTGATCAGGCCCAGGTCCAGCATCTCCTTGGCCTTCTTGAGCTTGGCGATGGGGTCATCGGCGGCGGGCGCCACCGGCTGCTGCATGCCGGCCACGCCCCCCAGCATGCCCGTGGCCATGCCCACGCCCACGAGACCGGCCGCACCACCGTTCTCGCCCGCCGCCTGCACACCGGCGGCGATGCTGGCCTGCAGGTTGGAATTGCCGCGGGCACCAGCCAGCGCGTCCGCGCGCTGCACGGTCTTGAGCAGCTCCTTGGTGGTGGCGTCGTACTCGATGGCGATGATGGCCGTCTTGACGATGGCGAGGCCGCGGTCCGAGCGCCACTGGTAGGCCTGCTCGACCGCGTCCGACAGGCTCTTGGCAAAGCCGATCGAGTCCTGCTGCAGCTTGGTGATGCGGTTGCCCTTGCCCGGGTCGTTCGAATACAGGCTGAAAGCCGGCGCCAGCGACCCCACCACTTCGTTGAACAACTGGCTGGCCGCGGCATTGTCGATGTCGGTGAAGTCGAACACTTCGCCGGTCTGCAGGTACTTGGCCGGTACGACGTTCTTCACGAACAGGATCGGGTCGACGATCCTCAAGGTGTACGAGCCTCGCGTCACCGCGCCGACCTGGGTGTTGAGGAAACCGTCGTCCCAGTAGATCTCCGACTGGGTGCCGAAGCGGTTGTCGGGCAGTTCCTTGAGCGAGACGAAGAAGGCCAGCTGCTGGCCGCCCGGCTGGCCGCCGAACTTGAAGCGCTCCCAGCTCTGCTGGATCAGCGGGCTGACGATGCCGTCGCCGCCGAAGAGGGACTGCGAGTTGATGTCGTCCGAGCGCCACTCGTAGCCGCCGGCTTCGGCGGCGAAGCCGGTGATCTTGCCGTCCTGCATCAGCAGCAGGCCGTAGCCTTCGGGCACGACGATCTTCGAGCCGTTGCTGATGATGTTCTGCGAGCCCTTGGTGTTCGAACCGCGCCCGGCGTTGGTGCCCTGGGGCACGGCGGCGAACAGCGCGGCCGTGGCCGGCAGCCCGGTCGGCACCGTGTAGAAGTCCTTCCATTGGTCGGCCAGCATGCCGCCCACCGAACCCACCACCGCCTGCACAAGACCCATGGCATCACTCCGCGAATCGCAGCCGGAAAGGCACCGGCCATGCCCGGGAAACTATACGCCTCAGCTCCGCAGCGCCGCCTTCAGCGCCTTGCGGATGACGGCTTCGGCGGTGTCGCCGGCTTCGAACGCGTCCTTGGCCATCTTCGCGGCCTCGGCCGGCTTGTAGCCCAGCTGCTGCAGGGCGATGACGGCCTCGGACTGCGGGTCGGCCGGAATGGGCTGGCCCTTCGCGATGGGACCACCTACGCCGCCGAGCTCCGCCGCGCGATCACGCAACTCCACCACGATTCGCTCCGCGGTCTTCTTGCCGATGCCGGGAATGCGGGTCAGCGCGGTGACGTCGCTGGTCGAGACCAAGCGCGCGAAATCGTCGACGCTGACGCCGGAGAGGATGGCCAGCGCGATCTTTGCGCCGATGCCCGTCACCTTCTGCACGTCGCGGAACAGCCGGCGCTCGCGCTCGGTGAGGAAGCCGTACAGCGCGACGCTGTCCTCCTTCACCGCGTAATGCGTGAACAGCACGACCTCGCGGCCGAGTTCGGGCAGGTCGTAGAAGGTCGACATCGGCGCGTCGAGCTCGTAGCCGACGCCGCCCACTTCGACGATCAGCGCGGGCGGGGCTTTCTGGATGAGGGTGCCGCGGAGGCGTCCGATCATTCGTGGATCGCTCTGGAAGGGTGCGGGCAGTCTGCCCGAGTCAGCGTCGTCGCAGCGCGGCCACGCCCACCCCGGCGCGCATCGCGGTGGCGGACATGTGGGCGTGGGTGAGCGCGACGGCCAGCGCGTCGGCGGCGTCGGCGAACAGGCGCTCGCCTTGGAGATTCAGCAGTATCTTGACCATGTGCTGCACCTGGTCCTTGTCGGCCGCGCCCTTCCCCACCAGCGACTGCTTGATGACGCGCGGCGCGTACTCGGCCAGCGGCAGGCCGCGGCGCACGACGGTGGCGATGGCGGCGCCGCGGGCATGACCGAGCTTCAGCGCCGAGGTGGCGCTCTTGTCCATGAACACGGTTTCGATGGCGACCTGTTGCGGCTGCCACTGGTCGATGATCGCGTCAATGCCTTCCGCGAGGCGCCCGAGGCGCTCGGGGAAGTTGTCGGTATCGATGAGCAGGTTCAGCACTTCGCAGTGCACGAAGGTGTAGTGGCCGTAGGCGTCGACGTCGATGACCCCGAGGCCCGTGCGCCGGGACCCGGGATCGATGCCGAGCAGACGGGTCGTCACTGGTACGCGCTGTCCGGCAGCTCGGCGTTGTGGTGCACGTTCTGCACGTCGTCGAGGTCCTCGAGCTTGTCGAGCAGCTTGACCACCTGCTGCGCGGTCTCGCCGTCGACGGCCACGTCGTTGTCGGCGCGCATCGTCACGTTGGCTTCGGCCGGCGCGAGGCCCGCGGCCTCCATCGCCTTCTTCACGGCCTCGAAGGCCTCGGGCGAGGTGATCACTTCCACCGCGCCGTCGTCGTAGCTCTTGATGTCGTCGGCACCGGCCTCGATGGCGGCCTCGGTGATCTTCTCCTCGTCGGCACCGGTCGCATAGGCCAACACGCCGACCTTCTTGAACATGAAGGCGACTGAGCCTTCCGTGCCGAGATTGCCGCCGTGCTTCGAGAAGGCGTGGCGCACATCGGCCACGGTGCGCACGCGGTTGTCGGTGAGGCACTCGACGATCACCGCGATGCCGCCGGGCGCGTAACCCTCGTAGCGCACTTCCTCGTAGCTCACGCCTTCCAGCTCGCCGGTGGCTTTCTTGATCGCGCGCTCGATGTTGTCCTTGGGCATCGAAGCGCTGAGCGCTCGGTCGACCGCAAGACGCAGACGCGGGTTGCCGGCGGGGTCGCCGCCGCCCATCCGCGCCGCGACGGAGATCTCGCGGACCAGCTTGGTGAAGACCGCGCCGCGCTTGGCGGCCTGCGCGTTCTTGCGGCCTTCGATGGCCATCAATCGACCCATGGGGTGCCTCG
>Ga0209278_1001723_pt1 | contig 12908 bp, 14 predicted proteins | sample JI81BgreenDNA_FD_187504 | JGI IMG/M metagenome (GOLD analysis project Ga0209278, IMG submission 187504) | Wastewater effluent complex algal communities from Wisconsin, to seasonally profile nutrient transformation and Carbon sequestration -... | ecosystem: Engineered > WWTP > Effluent > Algae... | reverse complement strand
TCGGCGGGTCGCTGAACCTCTTCGCCCATCCGGTGCGCGAGGTGCGGGCGATTGCGGATGAGGTGGGGGCCTGGGTCCTGTTCGACGCGGCGCATCAATGCGGGATCATCGCGGGCGGGGTCTGGGCGAACCCGTTGGACGAGGGGGCGCATCTGATGACGATGAGCACCTACAAGAGCCTTGGCGGGCCTGCGGGCGGGTTGATCGTGACGCGGGATGCGGGGATTGCGGAGCGGCTGGACCGGATCGCCTTTCCGGGGATGACGGCGAATTTCGATGCGGCGAAGTCGGCGGCCTTGGCCATTACGCTCTTGGATTGGCGGGTGCATGGCCGGGCCTATGCGCAGGCGATGGTGGATGTGGCGCGGGCGCTGGCGGGGGAGTTGGCGGCGCTGGGGCTGCCGGTCTTCGCGGCGGATCGTGGGATGACGACGAGCCATCAGTTCGCGGTGGAAGCGGCGGCGTTCGGCGGGGGTCAGGCGGCGTCGAAGACGTTGCGGAAGTCGGGGTTTCTGGCCTGCGGGATCGGGTTGCCGATTGCTGCGGTGGAGGGGGATCTGAACGGGTTGCGGATCGGGACGCCGGAACTGGTGCGGCGGGGGGTGACGGTGGGGGATGCTCCGGCACTGGCTGCGCTGATCGCGGAGGGGTTGCGGGGGAACGATCCGGGGGCGGTTGCGGCGCGGGTGCGCGAGATGCGCGGGCGGTTCACGGGGGTGCACTACGTGCGGTGAGGGCCTGTAGCAGCGCGTCGAGGGCTGGCGCGGGATCGTCGGGGGATTGGGCGAGGGTCATGCCATGCGCCCAGTCGATCAGGATGTCGCGCCAGAGTCGGGCTTTCGCTGCGCTGAGCCCTTGGGCGAGGAGGAGGCTTTCGAGGGCGTCGGTGATGCGTTGGGCTTCCTGCGGGAGGGGGCCTGCGATGCGGAAGAGGGCGAGGGTCAGGTTGGGGTGGGCAGTGATGGTCTGCACATAGGCCTGCATCAGGGCGCGGAGGCGTTTGGTGGGGGGGCCTTCGGTCGGGGTGGGGACCTGTGCGAGGACGTGATCGGCGAGGGCGTGGATGAGGGCGTCGCGGGTGCCGATGTGGTGCTGCACGGCCATCGGGGTGACGTTCAGGCGCTGGGCGAGGGCGCGGATCGTCAGGGCGGTTTCGCCTGTGTCCAGCAGGGCGAGGGCTTCGGTCAGGATCGCGTCGCGGGTCAGGCGCGGGGTGCTGGGGCGGCCCGCGGTCATGCGGTGCGCCATGTGGATTGGACGAGGCCGGAGGGGAAGGCCTTGGAGGTTTCGTGTTTGAGGGCGATGTCCTGCGGGAGCGTGCCGAAGAGCGGGCGGCCTGCGCCGAGGAGGACGGGGGCGGTGGTGATCGTCAGCGTCTCGATCAGGCGGGCGCGGAGAAAGGATTGGATGATCTGGCCGCCGTCTATGTAGGCGCGTTCGTGCCCTTGGGTGGCGAGGTGCTGCATTGCGTCGGTCGGGGGGAGGTTGGCGATGGTGACCTTGCCTTGGAGGTGGTCGGGGATGGTTTGGAGTGTGGAGGAGAGGACGAGGACTGGGAGAGTGTAGTGCCAATCGGGGAATTGGAGGACCGACTCGAACGTGCCCCGCCCCATGACGATGCAATCCATCGTGGCGACGAAGGCGTCGTAGCCGTGATCTTCGGTCGGGTCGTCGCGGGAGAGGAGCCAGTCCAGCGTGCCATCGGGGCGGGCGATGAAGCCGTCGAGGCTGGTGGCGATGAAGACGTGGCCGGTGGTGGGCATGGCGATGGTTTCCGTTGTTATTTATACAACGTATAATTATGGCGATGTTGACGCGCAAGGAGCGGCGGATGGGGCGGAGATTGGCGGGGTGAACCCCGCCCTACGGCGTTGGCACAGGGTGTTTTAAGGGTTGGCGCGGAGTCCCCGGATCGTGTCCGGGGCGGGGTTTCGCGGGGGCTGTCGCCGCGCAAAAAGAAACCCGCCAGATCGCTCTGGCGGGGAAGGGACGCCCTCAGGGGAAGGCGGATCAGATATCGAGCGTGTTCTCATGCTCCCAGCGGGAGAAGTGGGAAACGAAGCTGTCCCATTCCTTCTGCTTGAGCTTGAGGTAGGCGGAGGAGAATTCCTCGCCCATCATGGCCTTGAGCGTCTTGTCCTTGTCGTATTCGCGCAGCGCATCGAGCAGGTTCAGCGGCAGCTTGGGCGCACCTTTGACCGTATGGCCCTGCTGATACATGTCGATGTCGTAGCGGCGGCCGGGATCGGCCTTGGTGCGGACGCCGTCAAGGCCCGCGGCAAGGATGACGGCCTGCAGCAAGTAGGGATTCGCCGCGCCGTCGGGCAGGCGCAACTCGAACCGGCCGGGGCCGGGGACGCGGACCATGTGGGTGCGGTTGTTGCCCGTCCATGTCACCGTATTCGGTGCCCATGTCGCGCCGGAGGAGGTGCGGGGCGCGTTGATGCGCTTGTAGCTGTTCACCGTCGGGTTGCAGATCGCAGCCAGCGCTGAGGCGTGTTTCATAATCCCGCCGAGGAAGTTGCGCCCCTGATCGGAGAGCGACAGTTCCTTCGTCGGATCGGAGAAGGCGTTGGTCTTGCCATCCAGCGACCAGACGGAGATGTGGGCGTGGCAGCCCGACCCCGTGAGGCCCTTGAAGGGTTTGGGCATGAAGGTGGCACGGAAGCCGTGCTTTTCGGCGACCGACTTCACCATGAACTTGAAGAAGCTGTGCTTGTCGGCGGTCTGGAGGACGTCGTCGTATTTCCAGTTCATCTCGAACTGGCCGATCGCGTCTTCGTGGTCGTTCTGATACGCCTCCCAGCCGAGTTCCAGCATGTAGTCGCAGATCTCGCTGATCACGTCATAGCGGCGCATGATCGCCTGCTGATCGTAGCAGGGCTTTTCGGCCGTGTCGTAGATGTCGGAGGCAGCGGTGCCTTCGGCATTGAGGATGAAGAATTCCGGTTCCACCCCCGTCTTGACGCGCAGCCCATCCTTTGCCGCCTCGGCGACCAGACGCTCCAGCACATTGCGGGGGGCCTGTTCGACAAGCTTGCCTTCCATCGTGGCGCGGGCCGCGACCCAAGCGACATCCTTCTTCCACGGAAGCTGGATGGCCGAGTCCGGATCGGGCACGGCCATGAGGTCCGGGTGGGCGGGGGTGAGGTCGAGCCAGGTGGCGAACCCGGCGAAACCTGCCCCTTCCTCGGCCATGTCGTTGATGGCCTGAGTCGGAACCAGCTTGGCGCGCTGGCTTCCGAAGAGGTCCGTGTAGGAGATCATGAAATACTTCACGCCCCGTTCGGCGGCCCACTTGGCAAGATCTTTTGCCATTTAAAACTCCCTGTCCTGTCGTTTTCCGGCTTGTCGCCGTGTGTGTCTTCAGAAGCCGCCGTTGCGGCCCGGTATCCAGTTGGTGCCGGCCAGCGGGACGCCTGCCATGGCGGCGGCTTCGATGGACAGCGCGCAGAGATCCTCGGGTTCGAGGTTGTGCAGGTGATTCTTGCCGCAGGCGCGGGCGATGGTCTGCGCCTCTAGCGTCATCACCTTGAGGTAATTCTTCAAGCGGCGACCGCCGAGGATGGGGTCGAAGCGTTTGAAGAGTTCCGGGTCCTGCGTGGTGATGCCTGCCGGGTCCTTGCCTTCGTGCCAATCGTCATAGGCACCGGCGGTGGTGCCGAGCTTCTGGTATTCGGCCTCCAGCGCGGGGTCGTTGTCGCCCAGCGCGATCAGGGCGGCGGTGCCGATGGCGACGGCGTCGGCGCCCAGCGCCATGGCCTTGGCCACGTCGGCCCCGGAGCGGATGCCGCCCGACACGATGAGCTGCACCTTGCGGTGCATGCCGAGGTCTTGCAGCGCCTTCACGGCCTGCGGGATGCAGGCGAGGATGGGCATGCCGACGTTTTCGATGAAGACGTCCTGCGTGGCGGCGGTGCCGCCCTGCATGCCGTCGAGGACGACGACATCGGCGCCTGCCTTCACGGCGAGTGCGGTGTCATAATAGGGGCGCGCGCCGCCGACCTTGACGTAGATCGGCTTTTCCCAGTCGGTGATTTCGCGCAGTTCGAGGATCTTGATTTCAAGGTCGTCCGGCCCCGTCCAGTCCGGGTGGCGGCAGGCGGAGCGCTGGTCGATGCCCTTGGGCAGGTTGCGCATCTGGGCGACGCGGTCGGAGATCTTTTGCCCCAGCAGCATCCCGCCACCGCCCGGCTTTGCCCCCTGCCCCACCACGACCTCGATCGCGTCGGCGCGGCGGAGGTCGTCGGGGTTCATGCCATAGCGCGAGGGCAGGTATTGGTAGACGAGGGTTTTGGAATGGCCGCGTTCTTCCTCGGTCATGCCGCCGTCGCCGGTGGTGGTGGAGGTGCCGGCCGCCGATGCGCCACGACCGAGGGCTTCCTTGGCCGGACCCGAGAGCGCGCCGAAGGACATGCCGGCGATGGTCACGGGGATGTCGAGGTGGATGGGCTTCTTCGCGTAGCGGGTGCCGAGCCAGACGTCGGTGGCGCATTTCTCGCGGTAGCCTTCCAGCGGGTAGCGCGAGATGGAGGCACCGAGGAAGAGGAGGTCGTCGAAATGGGGAAGCTTGCGCTTCGACCCGCCGCCGCGGATGTCATAGATGCCGGTTGCGGCGGCGCGGCGGATTTCGGCGTTGATGTCGTTGGAGAAGGTCCACGACTGCTTGGGCGGCGTACGGGGGAAATCGCTCATTCTTCTTGCAGCCTCAGTAGGACGACGCGTTGTCGATATTGAAGGTGTAAAGCTTGCGGGCGGAGCCGTAGCGTTTGAATTCTTCGGGCTTGGCCAGATGGTCGGCCTCGCCCCGCTTCAGCAGGTCGGCGAGGAGGGCGAGGTGTTCGGGGCGCATCTCTTTCTCGATGCAGTCGGCACCGAGGGATTTGACCGAACCGCGGACGAAGAGGCGGGCTTCGTAGAGCGAGTCGCCAAGGGCTTCGCCTGCGTCGCCCAGCACCACCATGTTGCCGGATTGGGCCATGAAGGCGGACATGTGGCCGATGTTGCCGTGGACGACGATGTCGATGCCCTTCATCGAGATGCCGCAGCGCGAGGAGGCGTTGCCCTTGATGACGAGAAGGCCGCCGCGTCCGGTGGCGCCTGCATACTGGCTGGCATCACCGTCGATGATGACGGTGCCGGACATCATGTTTTCGGCAACGCCCGGCCCGGCAGAGCCTTTGACGCGGACGGTCGCCTGTTTGTTCATGCCGGCGCAGTAATAGCCGGTGGAGCCGCGCACGGTGACGTCGACGGGGGCGTCGAGGCCCACGGCGATGGCATGCGCGCCCTTGGGGTTGATGATTTCCCACGACGTCATGTTGGTCTGGCCCTTCAGGCCGTGGAGCGTCGAGTTCAGCGCCCGCAAGCCTTGGGCGGAGAGGTCGAATGTCTGCATGGTCTCAGCGTTCCCAGAAGTAGACGGTTGCGGGCTCCGGTTCCCAGACGCGGGCGGAGTCGATGCCCGGCAGGTTGACCATCGCACGGTATTCGGAGCCGAAGGCGACATATTGGTCGGTTTCGGCCATGACGGCAGGCTTGCAGGCGATCGGGTCGCGGACGACGCCGAAGCCGTTCTTGGTGCCGACGACGAAGGTGAAGAAGCCGTCGAGGTCGGTCAGCGTGGCCTCCATCGCCTCGCCCAGTTTGGCGCCTTCCTGCAGCTTGTGGCTGATGAAGGCGGCGGCGACTTCGGTGTCGTTCTCCGTCTCGAACGTCATGCCGGCCTGACGCAGGACGCGGCGGACGGAGTTGTGGTTCGAGAGCGAGCCGTTGTGGACAAGGCACTGGTCGGAGCCGGTAGAGAAGGGGTGTGCGCCCATCGTGGTGACGGCAGATTCGGTGGCCATGCGGGTGTGGCCGATGCCGTGGGTGCCGGACATGCGCGAGACTTCGAAGCGGGCCGCCACATCCTTGGGAAGGCCGACTTCCTTATAAATCTCAATGCCTTCGCCTGCCGACATGACCTTGGCCTTGGGGCGCAGGTCGCGCATGGAGTGGCGGGCAGCTTCGAGCCGGTCTTCGGGGAGTTCAAGGACCATGTGGGTGTCCTTGATCTGCCCCGTCACCTTGGCGGCGATGGCCTTTCCAAGGTCTTCGGCGAGGGTGGCGAAGTCGGCATCCGGGTTGGCGGATTGCACGGTGAGCTTGGCCTTGCCCTTTTCGGGGCGGCCATAGATCGCGATGCCCGCCGAGTCGGGGCCGCGGTCGGTCATGGTGATGAGCATGTCGGTGAGCATCGCACCGAGCTGCGGTTCAAGCTTGGGGTCCTTCAGGAAAAGACCGACGATTCCACACATGGAGCCGACTCCTCTGTTCGCATCTGTGACCCACGCTAGCACCGAAGATTTCACCGCTCAACTGAGAAGAAACTTTTTTAACTGGTGGGCAATGATTTTTTCAAACCGCACATTTTCTATGCAAATGTTTTGACAGAATGCCGCAGGGCGTGCTTCCCTAGGGGAAAGAATGTTCACACACAGCGAACACCCCCGCATCCCCGGCCCGCATGCGGAGTGGCACAAGAGAGGGCCAAGGGAGGAAACTGTGTCGGACCTGAATTCCCGGATTCAGGCCATGCACAAGCGGGACGTGTCCGTTGCCTGGGCATTCGTCATCGGCTTGTGGCTGGCCGTGATCTTCGTGGCGATTGCCACCTGGTCGTTTGCGCCCTCGTCAGGGGCGCGGACGTTGCTTCTGATCGGCGGATTCGCCGTGCTGGTGCTGAATACCGCCGCGATCATGGCGATGCTGCGCCATTATCGCGAGGATCGCGACTTCATGTACGGGCTGGACATCAAGTTCCTTGATGAAGCACGCGCGGCGAAGAGGTGACATGATGGCGCGATATGTCCCCCCGACGCAGAGCAAGATTGGGCAGGTGATTGACGTCATCGTCCTGCTGATCATGTCCATCGGCGCGCTTTACATCCCGCTCTGGCTGGGCCTTGCGGGTTCGTCGAAGCTGCCAATCCCCGTGGACAACCCGACATGGGAGAGCCTTGGCCAGAATGCGGTGATGGTCGAACGCTGGAACGCGCTGGGGTTTGCCGACCCTGCCGCCGCGCATGACATGATCACGGCGCGTTATGACTATTCCTTCACTTGGGGTGCGCTGGCGCTGATGGTGGTGGTGATCGTGGGCTATTTCGTGATGATGCTGCGGCTTTCCGAAAAGGAATACCGCGAGGTCATCGCCGAAAAGTTCGATGGCAAGTGAGGGAGCAACCGATATGTGGCCGATGATTGAAACAGGCGCATGGGTGCTTTCCGCCCTGTTCGCGCTGCACATGGTCTGGGACTGGTACCGGACCGATACGACCTATTCCGAAGACGTCCTCACCTCGTCCCGTGAGGGCGAGATCGAGGCGATGACCGAGCAGCACCGGCTGGAGGGAGGCGGAAATGTCTGACATCGACATCACCTCGAAGACGATGGACGGCATGGGGCCGCATGGCACCAAGGTCGGCCTGCTGCGGGTTCTGGGTCCTGCCCATGTCTGGGCGCTGGGCGTGGGGATCGTGCTGGTGGGCGAATACATGGGCTGGAACTTTGCCGTGGGCAAAGGCGGGGCCTATGCGGCGCTGATCGCCTGCTGGTTTGCGGGGATCCTGTATAGCTGCGTGGCCATGATCGATTCGGAGGTGACTTCGACGGTCGCGGCGGCGGGCGGGCAGTATACGCAGGCCAAGCATATCGTCGGGCCGCTGATGGCGTTCAACGTGGGGCTTTACCTCGTCTTCGCCTATACGATGCTGGAGGCGGGGAACGCGATTACGCTGGGTTACCTGATCTCGGTCGCGGCGGACATGACGGGGGCGACGGAACCTCTGGACCAGCGGCCGTTCATCATACTGGCGATCATGTTCCTTGCCTGGCTGAACTATCGGGGGGTTCTGGCGACGCTGACCTTCAACCTGATCATCACGGCGTTTGCCTTCTGCGCCATTCTGATCCTGTTCTTCGCCTCGGCCCCGTGGAGCGATACGTCGCTGCTGGCCCATGCCGACCTGATGTCGGGTCAGGCCGCCCTGCCCTATGGCTGGCTGGGCGTGCTGGCGGCGATGCATTTCGGGCTGTGGTTCTACCTCGGCATCGAAGGCACGACTCAGGCAGCGGAAGAGGTGCGGTCGCCCGCGCGGTCGCTGCCCTTCGGGACGCTGGCGGGGATCATGACGCTGCTGATCGCGGCGACGCTGACATGGTATATCTGCGTGGGTTACCTGCCGTGGGAATATCTGGGTGACGGGGTGAACGGGGCCGTGGCGCCGCTGTTCAGCGCGGCGCAGATGACCGGGTCGGATGCGTTGATCGTGATCCTTGGGTTCGGGACGCTGTTCGCGACGCTGGCTTCGGCCAATGGCTGCATCAACGATGCGTCGCGGGCGTGGTTTTCCATGGGGCGCGACCATTACCTGCCGCAGTGGTTCGGCGCGGTGCATCCGCAGTATCGGACGCCCTATCGGGCGATCATCTTCCTTGTTCCCATCGCGCTGATCTTCGCGCTGGGGGCGCCCTTGGATCAGGTGATCACCTTCTCGATCCTGTCGGGGCTGCTGGGCTATACGTTCATGCCGATCAACGTGATCCTGTTCCGGCGGAAATGGCCGCTGGACACGATCAAGCGGGGGTATGAGCATCCGTTCCACCCGATCCCGGCGATCCTGCTTATCGCGCTGTGTTCGGTGACCTATTTCGCGGTGTTCCTTGGATACGGAACCCAGTTGATCGCGATGGTGAGTTTCTACATCGTGGTGTCGCTGTGGTTCCACTTCTGGCGGTATCGCTTCGTCAAGCGGGCGGATCAGTTCACCATGCCTTGGCCGAAGCCGCGGGGGTATTGAACGCATAGGTCTGGCCCGCCCGAGACGGTGGGCCGGACCCAATCGGGAAGCCGCAAGATATGGAATTGAAGGGTCTTTTCTTACTGGCGCTTACCCTTGGGGTGGGCGCTTTCGTTTATTTGGTGCTGCGCCGCGAGCAGGCCGTGCGTGCAGCACGGCGGGCGGGATTTCTATCGTCGGCGGAGGGTCTGTTCGAGGGGCGGCGTCTGCAGATGCAGCCTTCGGGTTTTCCGCGTCTGGCGGGCTGGCACGAGGGTGAGGAATTCGATCTGCAGGTGGTGGCGGACAGCCTGAACCTGCGGAAGCTGCCTGCGCTTTGGGTGCTGGTCAGCATACCGGCGCCGTTGCCTACGGGGGCGACCGTGAATGTGATGCTGCGCCCGACCGGGTTGGAAAGCTTCAGCAATTTCGGGCAGTTACCCGTGCAGATCCCGTTGCCGCCCGGGTTTCCGGAGGACTGCGCCATCCGGTCGGACGCGCCGGGGGCGGTGCCCTTCGAAGCAGCGATCCGCGAGGTGCTTGGCGCGGTGGACGAACGGCGGTTGAAGGAGATTCTGGTCACGCCGAAGGGGGTGCGGCTGGTGTTTCTGGCAGAAGAGGCGCATCGCGGGCGCTATCTGATCTTTCGCGATGCCGAGATGGGGCGGCTGCCGCTGCCGCCGGCGCGGCTTGCGCCCTTCCTGGCGGCCGCGAAGGGGTTGCGGAGGGCGGTGTTGCAGGAGACAGGGGGGAAGGTGGAATGAAGAAACCGTTGAATCCATGGGTGATTCTTGCCCTTGCCGTGGTTTTGCCGGGGGTTGGGCATGTGGCTTGCCGGCAACCGGTGCGGGGGCTGGTGTTCCTGTTCTTCATCATCCTGCTGGGCGCGTTCACGGTGAAGACCGCGAGTCCCGAGGTTTCGCTTGTCGGGAAATATGCCGGTGGGCTGTTCGTCTGGGCGATGTCGGTTCTGGATGCCTACCGGATCGGGCGGATCCGGTATGAGGTTTGGCGGCATCAGGCCTGAGGGTAGCTGATGATCGACAGATAGCGGGCGGGGAGTTTCACCAGCACTTCGGGGCCATGCGGGGCATCGGCATCGAAAAAGAGGCTGTCGCCGGGTTCGAGGTGATAGAGGTTGTCGCCATGGCGATAGGTGACCTCGCCCTCCAGCATGTAGAGCAGTTCGATCCCATCATGCTGGAAGGCGGGGAAAGTGTCGGATTCCGCCGTCAGCGTGATGACATAGGGTTCCACCACAACGCCCGAACTGTTCGATCCGATATGGCCGAGCAGATGATATTGATGCCCCGCGCGCGTGCCGCGGCGTTCGATTTCTAGGTGTTCGCCTGCCTTAACATGCTGACATTCCCGCTTTTCTTCGTAGCCGCGGAAGAAGGAGGTGATGGGCGTGGAGAAGGCATGCGAGAGGATTTGCAGGGTGGTGAGAGAGGGCGAGGTGATGCCGTTCTCGATCTTGGACAGCATGCCGATGGAAAGGCCGGTGACGGCGGCGAGGTCGGCCACCGTCATGCCCTGCTGGCGGCGGAAGGCGCGGACGGAGCGGCCTATGGCCATTTCCAGATTGCGTTCGGCGAGTTCGCGGACGCGGTGAGGGTCTTGGCTGAAGACGGGTTTGGATTTGGGGATCACCGGGTCGGAGGCGGTGTCGGGCGTGATGTCGAGGTCTTCCATCCTTCTCCCCAAAGTGAACATAGACGAATGGATTTTTACTATAGGGAAAATTCCGGGGCGGACAAGGCTTTGAAACCGACGATATCGGGTGTACCGCGGCCTGTGCCGCAAACTGTACCGCAAACTGTCAGCACGCAGCGGGCGGTGAGGTTAAGGTCTGGTAAGGGGTTTGAGTGGAAGGTCCAAGGGGCACCCGTCCCGGGCCTGAGCCGGGGCGGGGTCGATCTTGTCAGTAGGCGGAGCGTGCCGCCGTTTCCAGCGCGTGGAACAGGGAGGCCGCCGAGGAGCGGGGGCCGATGACGGAGAGGTGGCCTTCGGCGCGTATCACGACATAGCAGCCGAGGTGTTCGATCACCGTCCGGGTGGCCGCGCCGGGGCCATTGGCGCGGAGGTCGAAGGTGCAGAGGCGTTCGAACATGGCGGGCAGGTCCGCGCCCGTCACGTCAAACCGCGCCCATGCGTCGGTCTGTTCGGTGATGGAGGCGGTTTCGCCGAAATGGGGTTTGAGGATCGCGACGATATCCTCATGCGTGGCGAAGGGCGCCTCGACCATCCACATGTCGGGCGAGAGCCAGAAGGCGGCGTAGGTCGCGCCCTGTGCCGCCTTGCCGGGGGGCGGCAGGGGGATGCCTGCTGCATCTGCTATGTCGGCGACGGCCTTCCCCTCACCCAGACGGGCGGCGAGGGAGGCGAGGGCGGTGTCCACGACTTCGGTGATCGTGACGGGGCCGAGGGTGACGCTGTGGGGGGCGTCATGGCCAAGGGGGGTGATGGGTTTCAGGCGATGGTCAGCCACGGAGGCGTTCTCCTTCCGGGTCGAAGAAGTGGGGCGAGACGATCTCCACCTCCACCTCTGTCTTGGCGAGCAGGTTCACGGCGCGCATGCGGCCGCCGATGCGGGCGGTGCCGTTTTTCAGGTAGCCCAGCGCGATGGAGGATTTGAGGTGGGGCGAGTAGACCACCGAGGTGAGCCAGCCGCCATCATTCGCCGCCGTCGCCGCCGCGCCCTTGTCGAGGAAGTGGGAGCCTGCGGTGAGGGATTGCGTCGGATCGACGGGTTTGACGCCGACGATGCGGAGGCCGTTCTCCGCCGTCAGCCCTTCGCGTTGCGAGAGGACCATGCCGATGCTGTCCTTCTTCTTCGACACCATCTTGCCGAGGCCCATGTTGAGCGCGGTGGTCTGGCCGTTGAGTTCGTTCCCCGCGACGTGGCCCTTTTCGACGCGCATGACGCCCAGGGATTCCGTGCCGTAGGCGACGGCACCGAATTCTTCGCCCTGCTTCATCATCTCGCGGATCATGGCGTCGCCGTAGCGGGTGGGAACGGCGATTTCATAGGCCAGTTCGCCCGAGAAGGAGATGCGGAAGAGTCGCGCGCGGAGGCCGCCGCAGACGGTGATGTTGGCGCAGGCCATGTAGGGGAAGGCGGCGTCGGAGATGTCCTGATCGACCACCTTTTGCAGCAGTTTGCGCGCGTTCGGGCCAGCGACGGAGAATTGCGCCCAAGCTTCCGTCGTGGAGATCAGTTGCACGTCCATGTCGGGGTAAAGGCACTGGCGGACATATTCCATGTGCCGGAAGACGGGGACGGCGTTGGCGGTGGTGGTGGTCGTGACCCATTCGTTTTCGCCGAGGCGGGCGGTGGTGCCGTCATCCATGACGATCCCGTCTTCGCGCAGCATGAGGCCATAGCGGACCTTGCCCACGGGAAGGGTGGAGAAAGTGTTGGCATAGACCTTGTCGAGGAAGGCACCTGCATCGCGGCCTTGGATATCGATCTTGCCCAAGGTGGTGACGTCGCAGATGCCGACCGAGGCGCGGGTTTGCAGGACCTCGCGGTCGACCGACTGGCGCCATGTGGTCTCAGTTGCCTTGGGGAACCATTGCGCGCGGAGCCACATGCCGACTTCGACGAAGACCGCGCCCTGTTCGGTGGCCCATTTATGCGAGGGCGTCAGACGGGTGGGTTTGAAGCCATGCCCGCGTGAGCGGCCTGCGAGCGCGCCCATCGCGACGGGGGTGTAGGGGGGGCGGTAGATGGTGGTTCCCGTCTGCGGGATGGACTTGCCCGTCAGTTCGGCCATCACCGCAAGACCGAGGATGTTGCCCGTCTTGCCCTGATCCGTCGCCATGCCGAGCGTGGTGTAGCGTTTCAGGTGCTCGACGGAGGTGAAGTTTTCCTGCTTGGCGAGTTTGACGTCTTTTACGGTGACGTCGTTCTGCTGGTCGATCCATGCCCGCCCCTTGCCTTCGTGGACATACCAGAAGGGGGTGATGTTGAGGGGGGCGTTTTCGGCCTTTGGCAGGTCGGGGGTGTGGGTTGGCAGGCCGAGCGCAGCGAGGGCGGCGTTGGCCTGTTGTGCGCCTGTGGAAAGGGCGGCGTGGGTGGA
>Ga0209278_1001722_pt1 | contig 12908 bp, 8 predicted proteins | sample JI81BgreenDNA_FD_187504 | JGI IMG/M metagenome (GOLD analysis project Ga0209278, IMG submission 187504) | Wastewater effluent complex algal communities from Wisconsin, to seasonally profile nutrient transformation and Carbon sequestration -... | ecosystem: Engineered > WWTP > Effluent > Algae... | reverse complement strand
GGAAGCGTAGAATGGCAGACCGGTATGTAACGAAGCACCCGGATGGCTGGGCCGTAAAGGCCGCAGGCGCACAGCGCGCCAGTAGCGTGCATTCGACCCAGCGCTCCGCCGAGCAAGCCGCCAAACAGATTGTGCGCAATCTCGGCGGCGGAGAGGTCCGCATCCAGGGCCAGAACGGACGATGGCGCGATTCGGACACTGTCGCGCCGGGTAACGATCCAATGCCTCCGCGCGACGAGAAGCACTGAGGCAGGAGCCGTCTGCAGTGAAAAGCACATCCGTGACGCGCGACAATCACTATGTGCCGCAATGGTATCAGCGACATTTCATTGAGCCCGGTGACACCACGCTCGCTTATCTCGATATGTCACCACAACGTTGGCGCCTTGAGAATGGGCGAGAAGCCTTAGGAAAAGCGCTTTTCCGCTCCCCACCGAAGCGTTGCTTTTTCCAGACCGACCTCTACTCCACCTTTTTCGGAACGCTGGTCAACGACGAAATCGAGCGCAAATTATTTGGTGCGATCGACCATCGCGGCTCGAAGGCAATTAAGGCCTTTCTCGGCACCGATGAAGCGGCATGGCACAAGCATTTTCAAGACCTCTTCGAATTCATCGACGTCCAGCGGCTGCGCACACCCAAAGGTCTCGACTGGCTGCGCGCCCAATACCCTACCCTGAGCCAGAACGAACTGATGATGGAGATGCAGGGACTACGCAACCTCCACTGCACCATTTGGACCGAAGGCGTGCGCGAGATCGTCTCCGCAGAAGAAGCCGGTACCAAGTTCATCGTCAGCGATGCTCCGGTCACAATCTACAACCATGCGCTGCCGCCCACATCCGTTATCTGCGCTTACCCAGGCGATCCGAGCATTGCGCTTAAGGCATCACAGACCCTGTTTCCGCTGAGCCGCAACTTTTGCCTCATCCTGACCAACCTAGAATATGCCCAAGCGCCCGATGGCCCGGCACTCGATAAACGGACGTTCGCGCGCAATTATCGCAACTCGATGGTCAGCACGGTCGCGTTTGTGCGGACCCGCAAGCTTGACGATCATGAGGTCGCGCAGATCAATTTAGTGCTCAAATCCCGTGCGCGCCGCTACATCGCTGCGGGCCAGGAAGCATGGCTCTACCCCGAGCGGTTGATAACCGAACCCTGGGACGGGATACGCAAGACGCTTCTCCCGAGAGACGAGCTCTATCAGTTTGGCGGGGAGATCTACACTCGGTCCAAGGATGGGCATGTCCACTATCAGGATGCGTTTGGCCGCACAGAGAAGCCGCGCGACTTTTTGCTCAAGCCCGCGCGATCCTTGCCCCCCAAGCCCGGCGAAGCATGCGGCTGCGGGTCAGGCAATGCCTATCGCATTTGCTGCAAATGCCGGCCCGTCGCCTTGCGTCCGAGCTGGGAGGAGATCTCGATCCGAGAGCGCAACCTCAGTCTCTACCGTGGCATCGTCAGCATTCTGGGGCTTGATTCCGGCAGGGACTGGACGACGGTCCGCCGCGAACTGACGGACGAGCAGATCAGCAAGGTCTATCATCTTTACGAAGCGCTTTGGCCGCTCGAGACTGATCTTCTCCGATTGCTCCCCAAACCCGATGGGCGGGCTCGCGCCGTCTTCACCGGCTCTATCCATCCCGAAACGCTCGTGGAGTTCGCATACGCCGCGCCGATCTATTTCGGCGAGCTTATCGTGGAGCATCCGTTCACACACAATGGCGCGGTCGCGGGCAAGTATAAGCCAGTTGAAAACCCGCGTAGTTATCATCTCGAATTCCTGAAAGCGGTCGTACTTTTCCTAAACCTGATGCCGCTGGTGGATCTCGGCCTGATCAATTTGATCCCCGACCCGTGCAATTTCAATGTCCATCTCCGCGATCAGATGATGCATATGGCACGGCACCGCGCTGCCGGCATGACCTTCGACCGCAAGGATGAGCCGCGGGTAGATGCCTTGTTCCGCCGCGACTTCAAACGACACTTTTTGATGTGGCCGGACGACGGCCTAATCGCGCGGTTGAAGGAGGATTTTCCCGACATCACCAATGCAGGTATCGCCGACATGCTGGAAGGTATCGGCCACCTTAAGGAAGCCGACCCGCTCATTGCTCTCGCCGACAATGTTTTTGACGGCGGCAAGAATGACGGCCAGCTTCAGCTGTTCAAGCTATCGCCGAATTTTGAGATGGCGATGTATCTTGCGCAGGCGACTGGCGCCGCGATTGTTACCGACAGCCGCTTTCGATGGCGTGAGCTGCAGCACGCCCTGCGGCCACGCTTTGGGCCAGCGGTTGCGCATCTTGGCGCGCTAGCGCGCGAGATTGAGAGCACCTGTTTCTTCTTCCCCAACGACGCGCTGACGGCAGCCAAGCTTTCCTTCGATGGTAAGATTTCCGGCTACCCAAGATTAATGGCAGAGGCCTTCACTTACCTGAGCCGTATCGCTTCCCGTGGGCCAAAGCCCAACTGGGAGGCAGCCGTCGCAGCCCGCTTCGTGCGCCATCACGCAAAGGCTCAAGCCGAACTCACCAAACAGGGAATTGAAGGGACCAGCGGCCGTGTCCGTTGCGCTTTCCCGGCAGGCGGAATCCAGGATAACACCATCAACCGCTTACTGCTGATGTCGAGCTCCGAACATCATCTGCCGAGCCTGCCGATGGCGTTCTTCATCGAGCCAGCTGAGGCGTCGGTCGGCGTGGCGAACGCGATCTTGGCCAATCGTGCGCAAAGTTGAGCATCCGGCCTGCTCCCGCGCAACGTTTAAGCTTGTCGTAATGGCAACATCGTATTACATAAATCGCTAATAACGGAAAGCGATGTTTCCAATGCCGAGTCCTCATCTTCCATCGATTGCGGTTCGCCGCGCGCTCGCCAAGCTCGGATCCGACTTACGCGACGCCCGGCTGCGACGCAGCTTGCCCGCGGATGTTGTCGCAAGTCGCGCCTTTACCTCGCGCCCGACGCTTCGCCGCATTGAAGCCGGTGATCCGGGCGTCGGGATCGGAATTTATGCCGCAGTCCTCCAGGCGATGGGGCTGCTCGACGGCCTTGGCGCGCTCGCCGATCCGGCTAACGACCCGACAGGGCAACGGCTCTCAGCCGAAGCTCTGCCCGAGCGCGCGCGGATCAAGCGGCGCAAACCGCGCTCCGAAAGCACTCGACCTGACAGCAATGGCTGACGTCGAGGTCCATATTGCAATCGGCGAGGCTACGCTGCGGGTCGGGACGCTCTATGCCCCCCAACGTGGCGGCGACCGCGCGCCTGTTGTTTTCGAATATCATCCTGACTGGCTCAACCACGCCGCAGCTTTTTCGCTTGAGCCCGCCCTGCAGCTTGGCCGCGGTGCCTTCGCACCCAACGCAGGGCTGTTCGGCTCGATCGGGGATTCGGCTCCTGACACATGGGGCCGCCGCCTCATGCAGCGCGCAGAACGCCGCGCAGCCGAGCGCGAGGCACGAACGCCGCGTACGCTGACCGAAATCGATTATCTGCTCGGCGTCTCCGATCGCGCTCGCCTTGGAGCCCTCCGCTTCCGCCTGACGGATGAGGAATCCTATCTTGCAGTAGAAGGCGCGGGTGTTCCCGGGCTGGTCGATCTCGGCAAACTCCTCGCAGTGACGGAACGGATCGAGCGCGATGAGGAAAGCGAGGAGGATTTGCGCATGATCTTCGCGCCAGGGTCATCGTTGGGAGGCGCTCGCCCCAAGGCCTCGGTGCTCGATCAGCATGGGGCATTGTCGATCGCCAAATTCGCCAAGGAAACCGACGACTATCGTGTCGAATTGTGGGAGGCCATTGCGCTCGATCTCGCGCGGCAAGCTGGCATTACTACCGCCGATCACGCGGTGCACGAGGTCGCGGGCAAGACGGTCCTGATTTCACGCCGGTTTGATCGCGACGGTGAACGGCGCATTCCTTTTCTCTCCGCTCTATCGATGATGGGGCTTAAGGATGGAGAGCGCGCGAGTTATCCCGAGCTAGTCGATGCGCTAACCCGTACAGGTGCCAACGCTGCAGCCGACGCTGCCGAACTCTATCGCCGCATGATTTTCAACATCCTCATCTCGAATGTCGATGATCATGGCCGCAATCACGGCTTCCTCTGGCAGGATCAGGCGGGCTGGGTGCTCTCGCCAGCCTATGATCTCAATCCCGTCCCGGTCGACCTCAAGGCACGTATCCTGTCCACCAACATCTCGCTAGACGACGCTACCTGTGACCTTGGGCTGGCACTGTCGGTGGCAGAGTATTTCGGCCTGAAGCCGACCAAAGCGACTGAAATCGTCAAGCAGGTTGCCAGTGTAACGCGGGGCTGGAGTGCGACAGCAGAGCGCGTCGGCGCGCGTGCGGCTGAAATCAAGCGCATGGCGAGCGCGTTCGAGCATGAAGATCTGACCAAGGCGCTGGCGCTATGAGTGACGGTCGGGACGCGCACCCTCCCCCCCCGATGCAGGACTTGCTGCGTCCACTCATCTCGGGGTCACCGGGCACATGAAGGTTGCTATCGACGAAGTGGTTCGCGGACCGGAGGCTCGTACCAAGTCCCATGCAGTCGGTTAAGCCCCGCACTGAGCAGGAGATCTTTGATGATCTCGCCAAGCTATGCGCTGCACCTGGCTATGCGCACGCGCTTGCCTGGATGTCGCTGCGAGATAACTATGTCGCGTTCGAAGGTACGATGGACAGTGAGGATCTGGCGGCTTCCTATGCGCCTGGTCGAACTGTCAGGACCGAATTCACGACCTTGCTTGGCCTGCTTATCCGTCAGCCGATTGACCTGAGTGAACCAACGCCGGCAGAGATTCATGCGTTTTTCGAACGTACCGGCGCACTGCTGAATGAGCTGCATCAACGACTAAGCCAACCGATGTGGGATTCGATCATCGAGATGGCGAAAGCAATGCAGGAAGGAGGCGAGGAATGTCGTCCGTCGCCGTTCACTCGCGCCGATGTGCTAAGGGAACCCATCTTCTACGGCGGTGAATCCGCATATAGCTTTCAGTACCGAGATATGGCGATCGAACGGTACGCCGCAGACGAAGCTTGGCTAACCGACAATCAGGGCTTCTGCATCGCGGACGCACTGGCGGTTGCCGATGCGATCTCAGAGATACAGGCCAGCAAGATCGCTGGCGTATTGTCACAGCTCAAGGCCAAAACGCCGTCGATTCCGCCCTTGTTGCCAGCTTTCACAACTACCACCGATGAGGTCGCAGCGCGTTGCGGCCTGCCAAACGAAACAGTTCGAGCCACGCTGGCGGCCCTCAGCGTCGCGGCACCCGCAAATCAGGATTTCACGACTCTCGGCGCTTTCAACGTCGCCAATGCGTGCCCGATCATTGCACTCCCGAACCGGTGCTACCTATCGCTTCAGACATACGGGATCGTAGAATCGCTCTATGACTCGCCATTTTATTGGATGCTTGGCGACAAATCCTATCGCCCCAAAGCCTCCGCGCACCGTGGTGCATTCACCGAGCAGTTCGTGGCCAAGCGGTTGCGGTCAGTGTTCGGCGAGCAGCATGTTCATACCAACGTCAACGTCGAAGCCGCGAATGGTCGGGTTTCGGAGATGGACGTGCTGGTCCTGTTTGGCGATCGAGCCGTGATCGTTCAGTGCAAGTCGAAGAAGATGACGCTGGAGTCGCGGAAGGGAAACGATCAGACCCTGCGCGACGATTTTCAGAAGGCCGTCCAGGACGCCTATGATCAAGGCCTGCTCTGCGCCCGCTCGCTCAGGCAGCCAGAGCTAGACTTCATAAGAGAAGACGGAAGCAAGCTCAAAATTCCCGAGCTGAGGAATGTGTACATCGTTTGCGCGGTGTCCGATCACTATCCAGTGCTGACGGTCCAAGCGCGGCATTTTCTCGACTATGAGGAAGATGCGGTAATCCGCGCACCCTTGGTCGCCGACGTCTTTCTTATCGATGTGCTCGCAGAGATGCTCGCAAGTCCTCTTCGATTGCTCAGCTATATTGACCGGCGGGTAGGCTACGCCGAACGCATACAAGGGACGAACGAACTCGCCATTCTAGGTTACCATTTAAGCCAGAATCTATGGTCCGACGACGAGACCAGTGTAGCGATGGTGGCGGATGAGTGCTCGCTTGACCTCGATACTGCGATGATGGTCCGCCGAGAGGGCATTCCTGGCACAGCAACACCGAAGGGGATCCTCACCTGGTTCACCGGTACGCTTGTCGCCCGTATCATCGAAAAGATTGAACATGAGGCTAACCCTGACCTCGTCGATCTTGGCCTCCTCCTGCTCAAAATCAACGGCGATACGGTTAAGCAACTAGACCAAGGGATGAGGGATGTCGCTCGGCGCACTCGTCTTGATGGACGACCCCACGACTTCACGCTGGGGTTCGATGCAGGCGACGCTGGACTTACAATTCATTGCAGCCGAGCCGCACCAGGCGCTGCTGCCGAGGCACTCGCCGACCATTGTCGACGCAGAAAGTACGTTCACCGCGCAGATAATTGGTTCGGACTTCTCGTGCGTGAGACCGACGGATTACCCAAGCTCAGCCTCGCAGTGCGTTTCCCCTGGAGGAGGGACACCCGCCTAGATGCACTGACGCAGGAGATGGAACTCAACGGCAACCGGGGTGTCGCGCAGCCAAATCCGAACCGACGCGGAGCTGATGGTTCCAAGATTGGCCGCAACGATCCGTGCCCTTGTGGCAGCGGCAAAAAGTTCAAGAAATGCTGTTTGGCCTCAACATAACCGAATTGTCCGAAATGCTCACCGATGTAGAATAGTTGACCGGGCCCGAGTATGCTCCAACCATGGCTTTTTCCAATCCTCAAGTGTACATGGACGAACTCGCTGCACCGCTCTGCCGTCGCTTCGAGGCCGAGCCGAGCGCCTACGACCTCGCCATTGCATCTTGCATCGTCCTCTACCATTTTGCCGACGTTGTCGCGCATGTCAGGTCTAGCACTCCGCACGCAATAGCTGAGGAAATCGCTGCCAAGTTCCCTGTTTTCCATACCGTCAGAGCAATAGCAAATGCCGGGAAGCACGTGGAACTCACCCGACACCCCAAGTCCGAGCTGGTCGGCCTTCGGGCAGAACACCTCATTCGCGCTAAGGGTGCAGCGTTCAGCGACGGCTCCTACTACTCAGACGGTACAACGGACTCCGACGCCCGCGAAACGGTCGTGGTCGAGACCCCAGACGGTAAAAGGCACGACGTGCTGCATGTCTGTACGTCGGTGCTAGCCGCACTGATGGGCGAGCCTGAGTTGTTCCAAGTCTAGGGCAGCAAATACGCGAACGGACAGTCATTCGCCGCTTGGGATTGATATCGCTCGACTCTATCCACCTATCTGCCCACAAACCAGCAAGGCGAAAGGCTTGTCGTTCTTTTTCTGTTCCTTCATAGAGATATCTGCGATTACCGCGCAGGGAAGCAACAGGGTTGGCTTGAGATGAAGCTGAAGCAGTATCGGGTCCGTGAGTTCCGCAGCATCTGGGACAGCGGACCGATTGACGTTGATGACCAAACCACCTGCTTCGTCGGCAAGAACGAGGCGGGCAAGACTACGATACTGACCGCGCTTTACCGCACCAACCCGATCCGCAAAGACGATGCCGTCTTTGATGAAACCTACGACTATCCGAAGCGGGAGGTCGAAGACTACCGCTTCGCCGTCGAAAACGGGGAGCGCGCCGAGGCTGAGGTAGTCGAGTGCACCTACGAATTGGATAAAGACGACATTCTTGCTGTGGAGGACGTCTTCGGCCCCAACGTGCTCAAGGGGACAACCTTCAAGCGGAAGACCTACTATGGTGAAGGCAATAACAAATACACGCTCACGTGTGACGACGCCGCCGCCCGCAAGCACCTCGCCAGCAACCCGGCTCTTTCCGATGATCTTCGCTCTTCATTGGCGGCCGCGACGACCTGGCAAGACTTCGCAGCCGCACTGGAAGCGGTGGAAGCAACGGATGCGGTCAACACCTTGAAGACGCTGGTAGCGAAGGTCCGCGAGAATGAACTCAGCCATTACGTTTTCAATAAGCTGATTTGGCCTCGCGCGCCGAAGTTCCTGTACTTCGACGAGTACTACCAGATGGAAGGGCAGGCCAACCTCAACGCCCTGATCGCGCGCGAGGACAACGGCAAGTTACTGGACTCGGATTACCCCCTAATCGGCCTCATCAACCTGGCGCGCCTCGACCACCGCAAGCTCGTGGCCACCAACAACACGGTCGAGCTTAAGAACAAGCTGCAAGGTGCCGGGAACCACCTCACCCAGCGCATCGTAAAGTATTGGTCTCAGAACAGGCACATTCAGATGCGCTTCGACGTGCGCGACGCGAAGGCCGGTGACCCTGAGGGGATGCAGCAGGGCGTTAACGTCTGGGGCGAAGTGTACGACTCCGTGCACTGGGCTACCACGCCGCTGAGCAACCGTTCGCGAGGGTTCGTATGGTTCTTCTCCTTCCTCGCTTGGTACGAGGACGTGAAGCGCCAGGGACAGAACGTCATCCTGCTGCTGGACGAACCTGGTCTGTCGCTGCACGGTAGGGCACAAGCCGACCTGCTGCGCTACTTCGATGCTGAACTGTCGGGCCACCAGCTCCTCTATACCACGCACTCCCCGTTCATGATTGACCCTACCAAGTTCGAGCGTGTGCGAATCGTGCAGGACTTAGGCATCGATGCCCCGGAAGCGCTGCCGAAAGACAAGGACGGGACCAAGGTACTAGCCAATGTATTCGACGCCACCGACGACAGCTTGTTCCCCTTGCAGGGTGCGCTCGGCTACGAAATTCAGCAAACGCTCTTCATCGGACCGAACTCGCTAATCGTGGAGGGGGTCGCCGATATGCTCTACCTCCGTGCAGTGTCCGGGGAACTTGAACGCGAAGGCCGAACAGGCCTTGCGGAGGAATGGGTCATAACGCCGGTGGGTGGCAGCGGGAAGGTCCCCACATTTGTCGCCATGCTCGGGTCGCAGAAGGGCATAAACGTAGCCACTTTGCTGGACATTCAGAGCAGCGACAAACAGCTCATCGAAGACCTATACAGGAAGAAGCTTCTCACCAAGAAGCAGGTTTCCACCTATGCGGATTTCACTGGAACCGCCGAAGCAGACGTGGAGGACATGTTCGACAGAGCGTTCTACATCGACCTGGTGAATGGTGAGTTCGCGGGGCAGCTGCCGGAGAAAATCACCAAGACCAAGCTCAATGCAAAGGAGCCGCGCACTCTGCGGGCAATCGAGTCTTGGCTGGCCAACAACCCGATGAAGTCGGGATCGTTCGGGCACTACCGCCCAGCGCGCTACTTCACCGAGCAGATCGCGAATCTGTGGCCCAAAGTGTCAGACGAGACGAAGGATCGCTTTGAGGCGGCGTTTAAGCATCTAAACGGTCTACTGAGTTAGATATCAATGAATGCCGGCAACCCCCAGGTTCTTGCGCTGAAATCGGACGTCGCCCTTGCTGCACAATCGCAGCCAGAGTTAGTGGAGAAAAGCAATTTTAGTGATGGCGGTCGATATCACAGCATCTCATATTGAGCCGCAACTCGCGGAGCCCGGGATTCGACCGCCGCGCGTAGAGGCTAGTCGTGGAGAATAGTAAGGCCGATCGGCTCACTGAAATTCTCGTCGAACCCCGCGAAGATCTCGATATCGAGATAAAGAATTGGCTCGACTTAAGGTCGGACGAGGATGACAAGGCGAATTTCGCGAAGGCGGCACTAGCGCTCGCCAATCATGGTGGTGGCCTTATTATACTCGGCCTAACAGAGACAGCGGATGGAATGGTCGAGGCCGCAGACCGTCCCGCAACACTCGACGGCTATAGAGCCGATCTTCTGAATGGCATCATTCACAATTATGCAGACCCCGCCTTCCACTGCGAGGTTCATTTACGACCCGGCCCCCGAGGCGAGATGTATCCGATCGTGGTGGTGCCCGGCGGTCACCGCGTACCGGTCCGCTCGAAGCGCGGCGGACCGCATGGCCGAATTGTCAAGGACAATAGCATTTATATTCGGCGCCCTGGTCCGCAGAGTGAAGTGCCGCAGAACGCCAATGACTGGGACGCTCTTCTCGGACGATGCCTTTCGCATCGTCGCGACGAAATGTTCGACCAGATTCGCGCGCTCATTACTGGCGCTGTCCCGCCAGCTGCCTTGCCCTCGCCCCCTGACCATCTTGAGAAATTTGTCAAATTATCGCTGGCGCGCTGGGAGACGTTGGCGGCAACGCTTCCCGACGGTGCGGCAGAGCGCTGCCCTCACGGCTTCATTTGGTACGCCTTTGAACTCGGCGGCGATATCCGCAGCCTCTCGGGTCCGCAATTTGCTGAAACCTTGCGCGCCGCGGAGGTCAACTACAGCGGGTGGCCGCCTTTCTGGTATCCATCACGCAGCGGCATCGCTCCGTACCCGTTCGAGGGGATGGTTGAGTGCTGGATCGGTGGCGACACCGAGGACGGCTATGGTAACCATGGGGCGGGAATGGCTGACTTCTGGCGGGTGTCTCCGAACGGTCTTGCCTTCTTTCTCCGCGGTTACCGCGAAGATGACTTGGCGGGCCGTCCGAATATGCCGACCAATCCTGGGTCGTGGATCGAGGTTGAATGGCCCGTAGCAATTACAGCGGAAATACTCTCATACGTACAAAGCCTTGCGTCACGGCTCATCGACGGACCGACATCCGTGCGCCTTAGGGCTGGTTACAACGGTCTCCAAGGACGTTCACTGCGAAGCATTACCGGCCGATATTTGATTCCTCGTATGTCGCGCCAAAACAGCATAATCCTCGATTCCACCTTTGCCACTGACGCGCTCGAACACAATCTTGCCGAGATAGCGCACCCCTTCCTCGCGCCGCTTTATGGAGTATTTGATTTCTTCGAGCTGCCGATGTCGGTCGTGACAGAAGTGATCGGTAAATTAAGGCAGCGCCGCTACTAACGTTGTCCCGAGCGTGCCGCACGACGAGAACGCCTGCTGCTGCTGCCTCTATCCCTGATCTTCTCGCAGTTGATCAAGCCAATGTGAGACTTGGCGGCGAGCAGAACTCCTGCATCGGCCGCTTCTGCGCTGAAGGCGTAAACGCCGATTTTACGACTGAACATTGGATCTCGGTGCAGAAAGCGCCGCAGGCATTTTCGTTGTGATCCGCGCGGGCGGAGCGGAACCTCCCTTCTAACCCTCGACCCTGCCATGGATCTGATAAAGGCTTGTATCGTATTCATCGACTCGCACAAAGCTGGGCCCGGACGCTGCAGCTACTGCGGCCTGAACGCACGGTCCCGGGTGTCCATGTCCGTTGGTCCCGACCGCCGCGATCGCAAAGCTCAGATCGGGAAACTTCAGGAGGACCGACGCATCAAAGCTGTGATCGGACCCGTGATGCGGCAGCATCAACTGACCGACCATGCCAGCGTAGCAGTCGTAGAATTCGAGGAACTTTTCTCGTCGCTTCTTGACCGACAGGTCGAAGTCGCCGGTTGACAGCCATCCCGGCTGGATGACCCGACGAAGGAAATTACCCTGCCGGGCTGTGCAGCGCAACTTGTCACCCGGCGGGTGGGCTGGCCCTGCGTAAAGCGCCATAGAGTGGAGATTGTGAGTCTTCCACACTAGGTCGTAGCAGGCCCGAAGGTCTTCTCGCCCCGTCTTGGTGCGTGCGGCGTCGGCATAGTCCTTGGCCGAGAGTCCCAGAGAAAATCGTTTGGACAACTCGGCGTTGAACGCCGCTAGCTTGGCCGCCGATGGCCGAAAGGCGTAGGGCGAAAGCACCCAATTCAGATTTCCACCGCTGGTCGCGATCGACGCTACCGCACCCTTGGGCACCCGAATGATTTCCGCAGTCGAGGGAGAGATGGTGGCGGGAGACGAAGGGGCTGGGCTCGTCCTGGACCATTTTCCTTTCAGCCGTTCGCGTTCAGGGCCTGCGCCGCCTTCGTCGCTCGGTTCGACCGGATCCGGGGTAACGCCGCTCTCATCCTCGTCCCCGTCGCTCTCGACATAAGTGACCCGACGCACACCGCGGGCACCAAACCAGCCTGCCGGGTCGGCGGCGAGATCAGCAAAGGTCCCCGACAACGCGCCACTGGAGGCGCCGGAGGCCAGATGCAGCGCCCACTCTGCATCACCAAGGTAAGGAAGGACGACCTCTTCGACATCACTTGCGGCCAGCAGCAACTTGTCGACGCCCGAGACATGGTCGTTGTCGAGATGTGAGAGGAATAGCATGTCTATACGAGCACCAGCGATCGACTGGATTTGCGTGTTGAGTGCCGAGGTCTGGTCCGACCCGCAATCATACGCCCAAGCGAATTGCACCGTGCCGAGAAACGGATCGATATCTAGCGGAAAGCCATGATATTGCAGCCAACCCATGTGAAAGCCGCCCTGACCAACTGGGAACTGCACCTCGTTAAAATCAATCCTGGCCATATTGCTCCTCTAGGCTTGAAAACGCGGCGCATGCTTGGCGATCATCTCAGTGTCCGATCTTGCATCAGCAGCCGTCTGCGGAATAGCTGAGAGGGGCAGTTTTATCCCAAAGTCCGTAATCAAGACCAGTCGACTCTCCAAGCTTCGCTACGACCGTTTCCCCCGCCCCTCCCCCTGCATCTTCAGCACGCGCTTGGCGAATTCGCGAAGCTCGCCTTTCGGGCCAATATAGCGATACGCCGTCGCCCTCGAGATGCCGAACTCTGCGATGACATCGATGACGCGTTTCCGGCGATCGCCCATGGCCTTATGGAGCAAACGAATCTCCTTTGGGGTCAGCTTGGGTCGACGGCCGCAGTGCTGGCCTCTTGCCCTCGCCGCAGCGATGCCAGCCCTCGTGCGCTCGACAATCAGCTCACGCTCGAATTCGGCCAGCGCCGCGAATATCCCGAACATCAGGC
>Ga0209278_1001721_pt1 | contig 12910 bp, 13 predicted proteins | sample JI81BgreenDNA_FD_187504 | JGI IMG/M metagenome (GOLD analysis project Ga0209278, IMG submission 187504) | Wastewater effluent complex algal communities from Wisconsin, to seasonally profile nutrient transformation and Carbon sequestration -... | ecosystem: Engineered > WWTP > Effluent > Algae... | reverse complement strand
GTTCTGGAAGTCGTTCTCAGCTGCACCAGCTTCGAAGGTCGAATCCAGGTAGGTAGCCGACAGGCCGAACGCGCCGAGGTCGTAGCCGACACCCGCGGTCCAGTAGTCTGCTTCATCGTTGGCAACGCCGTTGGCAATATCGGTCCACTCACCGTACGAACCGGCGAAGTTGAAGCCCCAGATGCCCAGCAGCGCACCAAGGTTCCAACCTTCGAGGTCGTCTTGGCCAGTTGCGCCTTCACCGGTCAGGTAGGTACCGGCAACAGCCAGTTTGGTCGCGTTGTCGAAGGTGGTCTCGTAGCCGAGGCCCAGTTCGATCACGTCTTGACCACCAGTGTTGTCACGACGCGCACGCTGACCAGTACCGTTCAGGTCCGGGGTGTAGCTTACGCCCGCTTGGAAGCCAGCGTAACGCGGGGTGTAGTAGGTTACTTTGGTGGCGTTGTAGGTCGACTCATCGTCCAGCGAGGTGGTCGCACCATGCTCAGCTTGCAGTTCCGAGTTGGTTACGAAGTTCGCAGCACCGGGGGTGCCAGCTGCAGTCAGACCGGTCGGCTGTACGAAATGTACCCAGTCACCGTTGATACCACCGGTAGCGACAGCGAGGGTCGAAGCATCAACGCGCATGGTCGAAGCGGCCGACTTGTTGCCACCGAGTTCTACGCGGCCCCAGCCACCTTCGAGGTAGGTGAAGGTGCGCGAAGCGTTGGTGCCTTCGCCGTTGTTGTCATCGGTGATGTCTGCTTCCAGCTCGATCACAGCACCGTAGCCAAGACCAGCATCGGTCTTGCCATCTACGCGCAGGGTGATCTCGTTATCGTTACGGAAACCGATATCGCTCGAGTCCGTGTTGATGTCGTTATCGGTGAAACCAGCTTGGAAATCGGAGAAGCCGCCGAGGGTTACTTTCGGGGTTTCAGCCGAAGCCGCCGATGCGATCAATGCCGCGCCAACGAGTCCAGTGGTGCCTAGAAGAATTTTTTTCATAGCTCTGTCCTTCTTTAATGAAACAAAAAGTCGTAACAACACGTACAATACACATCGTTACCAGAATGAACCCATGCCACATGGCTTGAGTTCCACGGCGTCATCTATTACTTCAGCAGGGGTGCGAGGCAAGGCGCGCCAAACAAAATCGCAAGGGTTTCACCCCTTTCTCAGGGCCCTGTGGCAGATCTGCCACAAGGCCATTCGGGCAGGGGGCGGGGCTGCTAAGAACTCTTAACCCATTGGAAATTATGCAAAGCTTCCCTAATCCATCGGCCCGTGGCACCATTGCCACGCAACTGGCATCGCTGCAACAGGCGCTGGCTGCGGCCACGGCGCAACGGCTGGTGCCGGGTCTGGCCGCGCCCACCCTCATTGGGGTAAGCAAAGGCCAGCCGGCCGAGGCGGTGGCCGAAGCGCTGGAGGCGGGCTTGACCGATGTGGGCGAAAACAAAGTGCAGGAAGCGCAAGCGAAATGGCCAGCGCTGCGGGCGCGCTTCCCGGCCGCACGGCTGCATCTGATCGGCCCGTTGCAATCCAACAAAGCCGCCGATGCGGTGGCGCTGTTCGACGTGATCCAGACGCTCGATCGCCCCAAGATCCTCGACGCGGTGGCGAACGAAGCCGCCAAGCAGGGCCGCCACCCACAGCTACTGGTGCAGGTCAATACCGGCGAGGAACCCCAAAAAGGCGGCGTTGCCCCGGCGGGGCTGGAGGCGCTGCTGCGCCATGCCGAGCAGGCGGGCCTGCCCATCGCGGGGTTGATGTGCGTACCCCCGGTGGAGGCGAACCCCGCCCCACATTTCGCACTGCTACAGAAACTAGCGGCCGACCACGAGCTGCCCATCCTGTCGATGGGCATGAGCGGCGATTTTGAAACCGCGATTCGCTTCGGCGCCACGCATGTGCGCATCGGCACGGCGCTGTTCGGCGCACGCAGATAAAGCAAGCCCCGCGAACCTTGCGGTTGCGGGGCTCACCCTTCCCCACGCGCCTTACCCACGGGGGGCGAAGTAAGGCAGCGGGTATCCCGTCCTATCGGTGTTCAGGAAACTTTTGCGCGATCATCGAGTGCGGGGCGGGCAGGCGTGTCGCGCATGTCGGGCCTTGCTAGGGTGCTCGTCGGCGCTAGGCCGATCATGCCAGCCTCGGCATCATGCACCATGCCGCCCTGTGTGGGTGCATCCACCCGCGGGTTGGGGACAGAGGCGGATGGAGCATCCGCTTTCGGGAGAATATGGAAATTCTTGGCTTCGTCGATCGAAGGCTTGCGGTGCGGCTTGGGGCTCATGATGCTCTCCTATTGCTTACGGTGAGCCTGCCACGGGGCGCATCAAGGCGCGATATGGCGATACCCGCAAAAAAATAAAGGCGGGTATGCTTACCATATGGACAGTCATTTTACCCGTTTCGGCCAGTAGGCCGAGCCAGCCATGAGCCAGCGGAGCTGCGCGGAGGCATCGCACAGCACGTGCGATCTGCCGGAGCAGGTATTATTAAAGCATTTGGCTGTGCGTCACGTCGCGCAGATAGGGCAATAGCTGCGCTTTCTGGTACGAACGATGGGCCGAGGCCGTCTGGCCGCCAAACAGGCTCAGTACCGGGTCATCCGTAGGAACAGTGGCGGAGGCGAGCTTCATGTTCTCTGCCACATCACGGGCGGTGGTGGCTGCTGCTGTTTGTTTTGGCTCTGGTGGCAAGATCTCGATGGCGCTGGCCGCGATTTCCTTCGGCTCTGCCGCAGCGGCCGCTTGCTGATAGGTTTGGGCGGCTTTGCTGGTGCTAGCGACCTGCACGGGCGCGTGTTCGGCGGTACTGCCACCTACGGCATCCACCATGGCGGTAACGATGGATTGGCCAGCTTCCTGTTCAAAAATCACGTTCGCCAGGCTGGCCACAAACCCAATCGGTCCACCGAGGATGGCACCGCCAATCAACTTCGCTACCGCAGGGCCGGAATCGCCGGTGGCGGCTTCATAGACCTGAGACACAAAGGGGATATGGTGCAGCGGGTTCAGGCCGCGAGCCAGTTCATCGCGCGAGGCAATGTCGGTATCACCGGGGGTGCGCACGCCGAAGATCGGGTCCTCGGTGCGGGTCGGGCGAACGGTAAACTCGGTGTACTGGCTCATGCCCAAGCCCTATGCAAGGGCCGTGCCAGTGGTGCTACGCTACGCAGCCTTCACGGCCAGTGCGAGCGCTTCGGCCACCATTAACTGGCGGGCAGCAGCGGCTTTTTCGGCTTCACTGGCGGCCGTATCCCGCGCGGTGAGGGCGGCTTGCAGGGTCGTCGCGGCCTCGTCGGCGGTGACACTGGCCAAGTCACGGATATGGTCCGACAGCAGGATCGTGCCGTTCGGCCCCACATCCGCATACCCAGCGCTGGCGAACAGGCGGGTCTTGCTGCCGGCCTGATGCACCGTGATGACGCCCGGGCGAATCATGCTGAAAAAGGGTGCATGGCCGGCCAGCACGCCAAAGTCACCTTCGGCGCCCGGCACTTCCACCATCTCCACCGCGCCCTCAAACACGAGCTTGGCGGGCGAGACGATCTGCAAGGGAAATTGCTCAGCCATGATGGATCCTTACGCTGCTGCCGCGAGTTCTTTGGCTTTGGCGACCGCATCTTCGATGGTGCCCACCATGTAGAAGGCGGCTTCCGGAAGGTCATCATACTCACCGGCGACGATCGCTTTGAAGCTGCGGATCGTGTCTTCCAGTTTCACGTACACGCCCGGTTTGCCGGTGAACACTTCCGCTACGTGGAAGGGCTGGCTCAGGAAGCGCTGGATCTTGCGCGCACGCGCCACGATCAGTTTGTCTTCCTCGCTCAGCTCGTCCATGCCGAGAATCGCGATGATGTCCTGTAGCGATTTGTAGGTCTGCAGCACTTTCTGCACCGAACGGGCGACCTGGTAATGCTCTTCGCCCACCACTTGCGGATCCAGCGCACGGCTGGTCGAATCCAGCGGGTCCACGGCCGGGAAGATCGCCATCTCGGCAATCGAACGGCTGAGTACGGTGGTCGCGTCCAGGTGTGCGAACGAGGTTGCAGGGGCAGGGTCGGTCAAGTCATCCGCCGGTACATACACGGCCTGTACCGAGGTAATGGAACCTTTTTTGGTCGAGGTAATGCGCTCTTGCATCTGGCCCATTTCGGTGGCCAGCGTCGGCTGGTAGCCCACGGCCGAGGGAATGCGGCCCAGCAGCGCCGATACTTCGGAGCCGGCCTGGGTAAAGCGGAAGATGTTGTCGACGAAGAACAGCACGTCCTGGCCTTGCTCGTCGCGGAAATATTCCGCCTGCGTCAGACCCGACAGCGCCACGCGCGCACGTGCCCCGGGAGGCTCGTTCATCTGGCCGTATACAAGGGCCACTTTGGATTTGGTCATGTCGTCGAGGTTGATCACGCCGGAGTCGATCATCTCGTGGTAGAGGTCGTTGCCCTCGCGGGTGCGCTCACCCACGCCCGCAAATACCGATACCCCGCCATGGGCTTTCGCTACGTTATTGATCAGCTCCTGAATGGTCACGGTTTTGCCCACGCCCGCACCACCGAACAGGCCGATCTTGCCGCCCTTCAGGTACGGTGCCAGCAGGTCGATCACCTTAATACCGGTCACGAGGATTTCTGCTTCGGTCGACTGATCGGTGAACGCCGGCGCCGGTGCGTGAATGGGGGCAGCTTTCTTCGCCTTGATCTCCCCTTTCTCATCGATCGGCTCACCGATGACGTTCATGATGCGGCCAAGCACTTCATTGCCCACCGGCACCTGAATCGCGTTGCCGGTGTCGCGCAGTACCGCACCGCGTGCCAGACCATCGGTCGAGTCCATGGCAATGGCGCGCACGGTGTTCTCACCCAGATGCTGGGCCACTTCAAACACCAGACGACGGCCGTCAATCTCCGCCTCGAGTGCGTTGAGAATGGCAGGCAGGCTGCCCTCAGCGAAGGCCACATCGACCACGGGGCCGATCACCTGCGTCACGGTGCCGCCTTGTGCTGCGGCGTCAGATTTTTTCTTTTTTGCGGTTGCCATGTTGGTCTCCTGATTATTGTACGGCCAGTTTGCGTTTGATATCGGCGATGATTTCGTCTTCCCAATTATTGGCGAAAACATTGGTTTGCATTTTGGTGCGGCTTTCGACTTCTACCCGATACATGGGCGCATTTTGCGGCGGGTCAATGTAGATGCCGACCACTTCACCCCAGCTGAGGAAGCTCATGCCTGTGCTGGCGATGATCTCGCCACGTGCTTTGTCTTCGCGCTGGATATGGAGGTTTTTCTCGACTTCCAGTGCTTGATCGCCCGTCTGTTCAAGCACGGCACTGCGCGCCGCATCCCACACCTGATCGTAGCTGCGGCCCTGCACCATGAAGGATTTGCCAGTTTTGCCGCGGCCCAGATCATCCGTGCCTGCGCAGGCAGTGAGGCCCATTAACAACGCTACGAAAAGCACATGACGCATTACAATGCCTCCGCCCCCGAGATGATCTCGATCAGCTCTTTGGTGATGTTGGCCTGACGTGTACGGTTATATTTCAGCGTCAGTTTCTTGATCATTTCACCGGCATTTTTGGTGGCCGATTCCATCGCATTCATGCGTGCGCCCTGCTCGGATGCTGCCGACTCAAGCAGTGCCTTGAAGATCTGCATGGCGAGGTTGCGCGGCAGCAGATCGGCCAGAATGGTTTCTTCGTCGGGTTCATATTCGGTCGGGGCCACCTCGCCGGTTTGTGCAGGCACCACCAGCGGCACGAGCTGCTGGTAGGTCGGCACCTGCGCAATGGCCGATTTGAAATGGCTATAATAGATGCCTACCACGTCGATCCCCTCGCGGGCGATCAAATCGGTGATTTCCGCAGCAACGGATTCAGCCGTCGCGTATTCGACCACTTTTTTGGCCACTTCGGTGCGCTCACCGAGGATGATATCGCGGAATTCGCCGCTGAGCCCTTCGCGACCCTTGCGGCCCACGCAATAGAGCCGCACCTGCTTGCCCTGCGCCTGCAATTCGCGCACGCGTTTGCGCACCGCACGGATGATGCTGCCATTGAGCGCCCCCGCCAAACCACGATCGGAGGTGACGGCGATGATCAGTTGCAGATCGTCGCGCCCGGTACCGGAAAGCAGCACGGGGGCGTTGCTTTGCCCCACATACCCACTGGCGAGGCGGGCGAGCATGGTTTCCATCGCCACCGCGTAGGGGCGCGAAGCTTCCGCCGCTTCACGCGCACGGCGCAGCTTACTGGCTGCCACCATTTTCATGGCCTTGGTTATCTTCTGCGTCGATTTGACGCTGTTGATCCTGACCTTGAGATCCTTCAATGAGGGCATGGGTGTGTGACCTTATGCGAATGCTTTTTTCACGTCGGCGAGCACGTTCTTCAGTGCCGCTTCCGATGCATCGGAGAGTTTCTCTTCTTTCTTGATCGCATCCAGCAGCGCCTTATGCGTGCCGCGCAAGCTGCGCAGCAACTCGGCTTCGAACTTGCCCACCTGAGTAACCGGCAGATCATCCAGATAGCCACGCATGCCTGCGTAAAGCACGCAGACCTGCTCTTCCATCTGCAGCGGCGAGTATTGCGGCTGCTTCAGCAGTTCGGTGAGGCGCGCACCGCGGGCCAGCAGCTTTTGCGTGGCGGCGTCAAGGTCCGAGCCGAACTGAGCGAAGGCTTCCATCTCGCGGTATTGGGCAAGCTCCAGCTTAATCGAGCCAGCCACCTGTTTCATGGCTTTCACCTGTGCGGCTGAACCCACGCGGGATACCGACAGACCCACGTTCACCGCCGGGCGCACGCCCTTATAGAACAGTTCGGTCTCAAGGAAGATCTGCCCATCGGTAATGGAGATCACGTTGGTGGGAATGTAGGCCGATACGTCGCCAGCCTGGGTCTCGATCACCGGCAGGGCGGTCAGCGAACCGGCGCCCGCTTCGTCGGACATTTTGGCGGCGCGCTCCAGCAGGCGGGAATGCACGTAGAACACGTCGCCGGGATAGGCTTCGCGGCCCGGCGGGCGGCGCAGCAGCAGCGACATCTGGCGGTACGCCACGGCCTGCTTCGACAGATCATCGTAAATGATCAGCGCGTGCTTGCCGTTATCGCGGAACCATTCGCCCATCGCGCAACCGGCATACGGCGCCAGGTATTGCAGCGGCGCGGGTTCCGATGCGGTCGAGGCGACCACGATGGTGTATTTCATCGCCCCGGTTTCCTCGAGTTTCTTCACCACCTGCGCTACGGTCGAGCGCTTCTGGCCGATCGCCACGTACACGCAATAGAGCTTCTTGCTCTCATCGCCCGATTCGTTGATGGCTTTCTGGTTCAGGATGGTATCGATCGCGATCGCGGTTTTGCCGGTCTGGCGGTCGCCGATGATCAGCTCGCGCTGGCCACGGCCCACGGGAATCAGCGCATCGATGGATTTGATGCCGGTCTGCACGGGCTCATGCACCGATTTACGGGCAATAATGCCGGGCGCCTTTAGCTCCACGCGGCGGCGCTCTTTCGATTTGATCGGGCCTTTGCCGTCGATCGGGTTACCCAGCGGGTCCACCACGCGACCCAGCAATTCGGGTCCAACGGGCACATCCACAATCGCGCCGGTGCGCTTCACGGTCGAGCCTTCTTTGATGCCCTTATCTTCACCGAACAGCACCACGCCCACCGAATCGGTGGCCAGGTTCAGCGCCATGCCGGTGGTGCCATCGGCGAATTCCACCATCTCGCCCGCCTGCACGTTCTCCAGACCGTAGACGGTCGCGATCCCGTCACCGACGGAGACAACGCGGCCAACTTCGGCCAGCTCGGCGGCGTCGTTCATGCCCGCGATGTGGCTTTTCAGAATGTCCGAGATTTCGGAGGGGCGAATATCCATGTGGGTCTCCAATGTTTAAGCGTTCGTGGGCGCAAGCAACGACTTGCGCATGGTGTTGAGGGCTGCAGCAAGCGACGCATCCAGTCGCGCACTGCCGATCTGCACGGCGACACCGCCCAGCAGCTCGGGGTTTTCTTTCAAGGCAAGCTGCACCGTTTTGCCGGTCGCCTTGCTGAGGCTTTCTGCCAATTGCTTGCGCACCGATTCGGTAAGCGGACGGGCGGACTCCACCTGCGCCACCAGCTCGCCACGAGCGATCGAAAGCTTGGCTTGCAATGCCGTAGCAATCGCCGGAATGACGGCAGCACGGCCTTGGTGCGCCATCGCGGCCATTGCCTGCTGCGTCAGCGTGTTGCCCTTGGCAGCAAGCTTCGCCAATAACTCGGCTTTGGCGGCACGGCCCAGCAATGGGCTGGAAAGCGCCGCGCGCAATTCGGGGGTAGCGGCAATCGCCTCGGCTACGGCGCTGATTTCCTGCACCACGTCCGCCTCGTTGCCGGCCGCTTCGGCCAGCGTGAAAATCGCGGTGGCGTAGCGGTTAGCGAGAACAGAAACCGAAGAACGGGAAGCGCCCATAGGGGTGTATGCCTTGCGAGGGTGGGTTATTTTTGCGCGCGCAATCTAGGCATGCGTTGGCAGCAACGCAAGGATTTTTCGTGGTCTATTTTTTCTTTGGTTTTTCAAGGGCTGCGTGGGTGCCTACAGGAAGTAGTAGGGGTTTACATCCACCTTCACGCGCACGCCTTTGAATTTCTGGTCTTGCAGCCAGGCACGCAGCGTGCGCTGCGGATGCAGCCCGGGCTGGATTTTTACGAGCAGGCGGTAGCGGAATTGCCCGCGCAGTTTGGAAAGCGGGGCAGGCGCGGGGCCAAGCACGCGAATGCGTGGGTCCTGTGGGGCGGTGCGCGCGAGCTGCTGGCCTGCGGCACGCACGGTAGCGTCGTTCGTGCCATCCAGCAAAATGGCGACCAGCTGACCATAGGGCGGCCAGCCGCCTTGTTCTCGCAATTGCGCCTCCAGCTGCATCACCGCGTCGCGGTCATGGCGGGTGAGCGCCTGCATGATGGGGTGGTTCTTCTCGTAGGTCTGGATCAGCACCGTGCCGGGCTGGTCGCCCCGCCCCGCACGGCCACCCAGCTGGTGCAGCAACTGATAGGTGCGCTCACCCGCGCGCAGGTCGGCGCCTTGCAAGCCCACATCCGCATCCACTACGCCCACGAGCGTCAGGTTCGGGAAATGGTGACCCTTCGCCACCATCTGCGTGCCGACGAGAATGTCGATCTCGCCACGCTCGATCTGCGCCCAGGTCTCGGCCGCGATGGCCTCGTCGCTGGAGAGAATGGCGAGTTTTAGGCCGCGCCCTTCGGGCGTGAAGGGGGCGTCCCGCCGCCCTTCGCTCGCAATGCTCGCTACCCCCTCGCTTCGCGGCTCGGCTTCGCCTACGCACCGTTCCCTCTCCACACCCAACCCGAACATCTCCCGCACTTCTTCCGCGATGCGCTCAACCCCGGGGCCGCAGGCTACCAGTTTATCGCCCTCGGCTTTGCAGTTTGGGCATGCGGTGGGCATGGGTTCACGGTGGCCACAATGATGGCATTCCAGCCGCGTGTTCTTACCGTGTACGACCAGCCACGCGGAGCAATCCGAACATTCGAACCGGTGGCCACAGCCGCGGCAGAGCAGCAACGGTGCATAGCCACGGCGGTTCAGGAACAATAGCACCTGTTCACCGCGGCTGAGCGTGGTCACCATGGCTTCGCGCAAGGCGGGCGACAGGAAATTTCCGCGCTCCGGCGGTGCGGTGAGCATATCGATCAGCGCGACATTCGGCATGCCTGCCGCACCGAACCGTTCGGCCAGATGCACGCTGCGATACTTGCCCTCGCGTACATTCAGCATGGTCTCCAAGCTGGGCGTAGCCGACACCAGCACCACCGGGGCGCGCTCGAAATGGCCGCGCACCACCGCCATGTCGCGCGCGTGGTAGAGCACCCCGTCGTCCTGCTTGTAGGACGGGTCATGCTCCTCATCCACCACGATGAGTTTGAGGTTGGCGAACGGCAAAAACAGCGCCGAGCGTGCGCCCACCACCACCTGCGCCGAACCATTCGCCACCGCCTGCCACACCCGCGCGCGCGCCGCGGGCGTTTGCTGACTGTGCCACACGGCGGGGCGTGCGCCGAAGGCGCGCTCGAAGCGCTCCAGCCATTGGTGGGTCAGCGCGATCTCGGGAATGAGGACGAGGATTTGAGATTTCGTTTGCTCCGGCAGATCGCACGTGCTGTGCGATGCCTCCGCGCAGCTCCGCTGGCTCATGGCTGGCTCGGGCTGCTGCCCTCGCTGCGTATCCTCTCGACATTGATGCAGTCCGTGCGTAGCGCCGAAGTGGCGCGAGCCGCGTAAGCGGGAGGGGTCAGTGAGCGTAGCGAACGAAGGGGACGCAGCCCCTTCAAGGCCCGAAGGGCCCACTAAACCTAAAATCTCCGCCATCGCGTGGAAATACACTTCGGTTTTGCCGGAGCCGGTCACTCCGTCGAGCAGCACGGGCTTCGGCTCGGCCAGCAGGGCCTGCGCCGCGCCGCGCTGCGCGGGCGTTAATGTTGGCAGGTCCAGCGCGTAGGAAGGCGCGCGGTAGGCGCTGCGTGTGGTCTTGCCTGCGTGCGCCAACCCGCACAGCGACAGCACCGCTCCTTTGGGCGCCAGGGAATAGTCAGCCACCCAATCCAGGAATCGGCGGAAATTCTCGCGCAAGGGCGGCACCGCGTCGATCACCGCATGCACGGGCTTCACTTTGCTGTCGGGCAGGGCAGCATCCGTTTGCCCATCCCACACCACGCCGATGCGCTTTTTACCCGCCAGCGTCGCCTCCACCAGCGTGCCGACCGCTGTGCCCGCAGGCACTTTGTAGTCAAAGGCCTGGTCCACCAGCGCGGGCAATAATACCGGTGCACGTCGTGAGGCTTCTGCTTGCTTGACTGGTTCGAGCGCTGTTATGGCATTCTCCGTCGTCTTTGCGAGGAGCCGCAGGCGACGCGGCAATCGATTATCTTTAGCATAGATGGATTGGCTCGAAGATTTTTTCTAGTTTTTCTTGCCTCGCCTCTTTCGCTGCGCTCAAGTGCTTCGCTACCGCTCGCAATGACGAAATACAAGAGGAGTCCTCGCATGAAATTCTTTGTGGATACCGCCGATGTGAACGAAATCCGCGAGCTGGCCTCAACCGGCCTGCTGGATGGGGTGACCACCAACCCCAGCCTCATCAAAAAAGCAGGGCGCGATTTCAAGGAAGTGATCACTGAGATCTGCGGCATCGTGGATGGGCCGGTCTCGGCCGAAGTGGTCGCCACCGATTTCGACGGCATGAAACGCCAGGGCGAGGAGCTTGCCACCATCGCCAAGAATGTGGCCATCAAAGTGCCGCTGACCATCGATGGCCTTAAGGCCTGCAAATACTTCACCGATAACGGCACCATGGTGAATGTGACGCTGTGCTTCTCGCCCGCACAGGCGATTCTGGCTGCCAAAGCAGGGGCGACCTTCGTCTCACCGTTTGTGGGCCGACTCGATGATATCGGCCATGACGGCATGCAGCTGATCGGCGATATCGTGGAGATCTACAACAACTACAGCGCCTTCGAGACCGAAGTGTTGGTGGCCTCGGTGCGCCACCCGATGCATGTGGTAGAAGCCGCGCGCATTGGTGCGCATGTGGCCACCATTCCGGCCAGCGTGATCAAGCAACTGGTGAGCCACCCGCTCACCGATAAGGGCCTTGACGTGTTCCTGAAAGACTGGGCCGCAACAGGCCAGAAGCTCTAGGTCTCGATCACCTTCCAGGCTGGGTCGGCGTTCTTTAAGTCGCGCTCAAAGGTCCACTGATCTTCCACGGCTTCCTGCACGCTCGCGTCGCCTTCGATAATGGCGCCGTCCTTATCGCGCACCAGCGGCACCTGCTCGCTTAGGAAATCCACGGTGATGGTAGCCTTGTTACCGCGCAGCTCGGCGCTGGTAATGTCGGCCTTTACAATCGCCACCAACGTGCTGTGTGCTTTTTTGCCGTCACGCGCGTTCGCCTCTAACGAGGATTTGAACTCGCGGTAGATGCGATCGGACAATAGCATTTTCAGCGTGTCGTGGTCTTCCTCGTTGTAAGCGTTCAGCACCATTTCAAACGCCATCTTCGCGCCGGCGATAAATTCGTCGGCTTGGAACTCGGGGTCGATGGCGCGCATCGCGGCAAAGCTATCGGCAAATGCGGCGGGCTCGTTTGCCAGCGCTTTGGCTTTCTCTTCCTTGCGGCGGGCAAGTTCACGCTCGGGCAATTGCACCACCGGCTCTAGCGTTTCCGGTTGCCGCGGGCGCTGAATGTCCGCGCGGTCGCGCCCGCGTGGCTCGCCCAGCATGGCGCGGTAGCGCAGCAAAATGAACGCGGCAATGGCCGCAATGACAATGATGTCGCCGTAGGGGAATCCGCCTTCCACAATCACTCCTGTCGCGGTGAATAACGCTTGTCGCGCATTGCGGCCTGATATAGAGAAAGCGCCAGAAAATACAAGGATTCCCTTATGACCGAACCGACCAGCACCCCTCCTGCCGCCGATGCGCCAAGCAAGCCAGCTATGGCGTTACGGGCCCAATACGTGAAAGATTTGTCGTTTGAAAATCCACGCGCGCCGGCCAGCCTGTTCGGCCTGAAGGAAGCGCCACAAATGGAAGTGAGCATCAATCTCGGGGCGCAAAAGCTGGATGAGAACGTGGTCGAGCTGGCGATGCAAATTTCGGTGCGTGCCATCGCCGAGAAAACCACGATTTTTCTGGCCGATCTCGTCTATGCGGGTGTGTTGGAGCTGCGCAATATTCCTGCCGAGCAGCAGGAGCAGATCATTTTCGTGGCGGGGGCACAGCTGGTGTTTCCGTTCGCCCGCCGTGTGCTGGCCGACATGACGCGTGACGGTGGCTTCCCCTCGCTGCAGCTGGAGCCGATCGACTTCGCGCAAATGTATGCCGAACGCCGCAAGCGCGAAAGCGCTTAAGAGTAGTCA
>Ga0209278_1001720_pt1 | contig 12921 bp, 11 predicted proteins | sample JI81BgreenDNA_FD_187504 | JGI IMG/M metagenome (GOLD analysis project Ga0209278, IMG submission 187504) | Wastewater effluent complex algal communities from Wisconsin, to seasonally profile nutrient transformation and Carbon sequestration -... | ecosystem: Engineered > WWTP > Effluent > Algae... | reverse complement strand
GTAGAAAATTGGAAGTAAAACGACTAAAATTGATATCAGAAAACGTTTAAAAAAGTAAAATCTATTTAATTCGTTTGTTTTAAATGTCAACATAGAAGGTTGGTCAAAAGGTTACCTACAACGTTCGTGGCTTTGTGCATGTTGTGGACTTTGATAACTGTCAGCCCGTTACAAAAGCCTAAAGTTGATTTGTTGTTCAAATTTAGGAAAGTAGGTGAGTAGAATTCCGTCTTGCTGGAACAAAAGTTGAATTGTAAACTATTGTTCATTGCTTCAATGTCAAGCCACAATTGCACAAAACCTTTTGTTGCCTGCAGGCTTTTTATTCTGCTCAATTAATCAATTTTAATATCTAAGTAGTCTAAAAGACCTACTACAGAAGGTAATGAGAATTTAGCTTTCTTGATTTTGTTTGCGTTTGGATTTATAGAATAGTTAATACAAGTACTAAAGTCAGCTTTCTCTAAGATGGTGTTTTCGAATGTCGACTTTTTGAAGTCACAGTTGTTAAAAACAGCGTTTGTCAAGTCGCACTCAGTAAAGTCCACTTCCCAAAATTTCGAATTTGAAAACACAGATTTCTTTAAAATTGTCCTGTAAAATGAGCAGTGTTGTAAAAAGCAGTCGTTTAACTTAAATGATAAACCAAACTGATTGCATTTGTCAAATTGAAGTCCTAATAGCTTACTGTCAGTAAATACAACGTCAATAAGTGAGGCTTTAAATAAGTCTGTTAAACTTAAGTTGCAGGTCACAAATTCGCATTCAATGAATCTTAATTCTGACAAAACAACATTTGAGAAGTCACATTTTTTGAAAGTGCAGTTTACATACTCTTTATGAGCTAGTACAGTTGTCTTAAAATCAATTTTGTCGAATGCCTCATCACAAATCTCAGTCATTTTTTTCTTTAAAGTTATGCACTTTCAACGTTCGCTTGCAGGCAACGTTTGAGGCTTGGCGTTGTGACTGCAATAGCGTTCTGTCAAGCTTGGAACTGGTGTTGGGTAAAGATAATTAGTTGATGTTAAAAATAGTCAGTTGAGTAGCGTACGGTCAAGCTGAGAACAAAAGTTGATTAGCGATTAGTTGTTGATGTGTAATTCGTCAAGCAGCCATAACGCCAAACCTTTTGTTGCCTGTAGTTCTTCGTCTTGTCATTCTTTTTTATTCTATTAACTCCAGTGATACTTTCTTATTTGTATTAACGAATTTTAGTTTCACATTTACGGTGTCGCCCTTTTTAAACCTATAAAAATGGTCTGTCTCTGTTTTATTAAGTCCTTTTGATATTGGAATAAATGCGTCAACTTGATTTATAGAAAGTACAGCAAAATAACCACTTTGGTTTTTACCTGTAATAATAGCTGTTGTTGACTGTCCTTTTGTATAAAGGTCAATTATTGTTTTGTATTCAGGTACAAATTTTCTGTTCGTAAGGACTGCAGCAAGTTTGTCAACTTTTTCTGTTTGAGTTAGATTAAATTCAACGAGTTTATCAATTCTGTCAAAGTAAAAAGTCTGCAAATCGCTTTCCCATTCTGAAATTTGAACTGGAATGAAAACATAGGTGTTGATATGTTTTACAAATAATTTCTCGTTGTCAATGAGTTTTAAGTAACCTAAAAGTTTTGGATTAATTAATGCTTCTTTGATTAAATTATCTCGCCTCTCGTTGCGAATAAAAACAATGTCGTAAGCTTCAAATTTTTCGTTGTCTTTTAAAGAGCGTTTTAGTTTAAACTCTACTTCGTCACCTGAACAATGCTTGTGAACAGTTTTGATTTTTCCTTCTTTTTTCTGTTTAATAACTTCTGCTTTGTCGTGAAAGAAAAAGTAGATTTCATTTTCAGCAGTTTCAATGAAACCAAAATGTCTTTCATTGTCGTATCGTGTAATATGTCCTTTATGTGTTTGTAGTGTGTCCATAGAATTACAGGCAACGTTCAAGGCTTGGCGATGTGGCGGCATTTGAAAATCGTCAGCCCGTAACCGCTGCTAAATTTATAATTAAAAGTTCATTATTTATTCTATTGCTCGGCGTTATTCGTCGGCTGAAACTGAAGCCGATTAGCGAACAAAAAGTTGAGAATATATTCGTCGCCCCGCCATGTTGCCAAACCGCCTGTTACCTGCCGATTTTTGTCACGCAAGCTGACTTAAACTTTCAGTCAACCACTCATCGTACCATTCAAGAAATGTCAAGCGTCCACCAGTTGATTTTGAAGCAGCAGGGTAAATTCCATAGTCACTTGCTCTGTCATCCACCCAAATGTGTCCAGCTTCATTACCTGTCACTACAAGTAAATAATAAATTGCACAACCGTAGTGGCAAATTCTCATACTTCCTGTGATGTGTTTATTTGAAAAATACTCTTCTTGCCATTTCTGAAATTCTGGTGTTTCAGTATAATCTTCATTGTTTGTATCAAAGTCTTGCGTAACATTCCATTTGTCGGTGTGAGGAAAGTCGGTGGATAGAAAATTTTTATCTTCTATTTCAAGTTCAAAGTCCCAGTCTAACAAAGGGAAAAGTCCGTAAGCTGGTCCGCTACCGCCGTTGCCAATTTGAATTAAAAAGTTTTTATAGTCAGTAGGAAGTGTCAAAGAAAAAGATTTCTCAAAGCCTTGCAAAGTGTCGCTTGTCAAACAAGGATTGAATTTATATTTATGAGTGTCAGAGCCAAAAATTTTATAAGTCGCACTTTTAAAAAAACCACCGCCGTTAAGTTTTTTTAATTTGTCGTGCTTTACTTTAAGGTCTTGAAGTGTCATAATAAAATGGCAGGTAACGTTGTCGGCTTTGCGATTCGGCATGGCTGCGAAGCACGTCAGCCCGAACAAAAGCTGAATAAAAATAGGAGAGAAACACAAGTGAAACTACTGTTCGGTTGCGTTCCCGTCTAGCCAAGTACAAAAGTTGCATAGCGAACACAAAGCTCCATGGCAAGACGTCAAGCCATGCTGACGCAAAACCGTTGTTAACTGTACACCAACCAACGTATTGTCAACCTGTAACGACTTGCTTGGCTTGGCAAATGTTGTACTGTTCATTGATGCAAAGTAATTACGAGTTAATTGTGATTGCGTTGTTGTCTACCGTCAACCAGTAACGGTTAGCAATGATTGAAAAACAAAAGCTCGGCTTTGTGCCTACAGCTTGGTTACAGTTAACGTTCAAGGCTTTGTGCAGGTTGGGAATTTCGAGTTCCGTCTGCTGGTAAACGTCAGCCAAATTTATAGGTTTAAGTTGATGATTTTTTGTTTTGCCGAATAGCGTTCTGTCGAGCTGGAACTGAAGCTATATTGAAATATAAATATTGAGGCTTATTCCGTCTGCCCAACTTGCACAAAACCACTTGTTAGCGGTAGTTTTTCCTACTTGTCAATTCTGCGATTAGCTTCTTGTCACCTGTAAAATATTTCCAAAGCAAGATCAATAATGTAAATCCTATCGCTATACCAATTAATTGCAGAGAAGTAATTAAACTGTCATTAACCCAACTTTCCATTTCCATGTCGTAACAATAAATGTTTGATTCTGGATTCTCAATTAAATATGTAACACAGATACTGTCATTGAGCTGTCCCTTGTATTCAGTAAGTGTATTACCGATGTATTTTTTATTTTCAATTTTAAACTCATACGATGCTACATGTGCTCCTTTTCCTGTCGAAATGGAAACAACTGTCCCATTGATTTGTCTTGGATTTTGATTTATTGCTTCTCTTATAGAGTTGTGTCTATAAACAGAATAAAATGTTAGTGAAAAAACAGTTGCAAATAATACAATTAATACAAGAAGTATTGATTTGGCTGTCTTTAAAAGCTTTGTTTTGTCAAATAGCCTTTCATTTTTCAGAGAATCTCTTTGTATTTTTCGCCTAAGTTGTCTATTTGATGACATAATCTGAGTAAGGTGAAGTCAATTTGTAAATCTTCGAAAAAAGTCAACTTTGAGTTTAGGAAAGACTGATAAGCAAAATTACCGCTAACGTTCGTGGCTTTGTGCAGGTTGTGGACTTTTATAATTGTCAGCCCGTAACAATAGCCCAAAGTTGATTGATTGCTCAAATTTAGCTAAATAGGTGAGTACTATTCCGTCCAGCTGGAACAAAAGTTGAATTGAAAACCACTGCCGATTGCTTCAATGTTAAGCCACAATTGCACAAAACCTTTTGTTGGTAGCAGTGTTATTTCGTCCTCTTATTAAATTTCAATGTCCTTAATGCTTCAAGAAATTGTTTCTCGTTTTCTGGTTTTAAATTGTCTCCATATAGATTAAATCTGTCAACATCTGAACCTCTTAGCCATAAACTGTCAATATAAATTCCTGTCGTTCCAATACCCGATTGTCTTGGAAAAACAATTTTTGCTTTACGTCCATCAATTGTGTCCCACAAAACATTATTCTTTTTGTATTTGTCTGAGTCAATTCCTTTAAGACTTTCAACAATAATAAATTCAGTCGTGTCAAGTACATCCATATATTTTAACATTGAACGTTCTATCATTTGAGGTTCTGTTTCTGTCAAAGTGTTAGAATACCAACCCAAGTCAAAGTCAACTGTGTCTGTGTTGTCTATTGCAATTCGTCCAACATAACTGTCTGCCCCCTGTGTTTTTATTTTTGTCCAACTATTTGGTGTTTCAATCGTGAAAGAGCCAAAGTCCAAAGTCTTTTTGTCGCTTTGGGGTTTGCTGTCTGTACAACTAGTTATAAAAAGAAGGAAAAGTCCTATAAGTATTTTCATAATCTTGAGGTCTGTCAAAACATTGCTACCAACGTTGTCGGCTTTGCGATTCGGCATGGTTGCGAAGCACGTCAGCCCGAACAAAAGCCGAATAAAGATAGGAGAGAAACACAAGTGAAACTACTGTTCGGTTGCGTTCCCGTCTAGCCAAGTACAAAAGTTGCATAGCGAACTAAAAGCTGCATGGCAAGACGTCAAGCCATGCTGACGCAAAACCGTTGTTAACTGTATACCAAACAACGTATTGTCAACCCGTAACGACTTGCTTGGCTCGGCAAATGTTGTACTGTTCACTGATGCAAAGTAATTACGAGTTAATTGTGATTGCGTTGTTGTCTACCGTCAACCAGTAACGGCTAGCCATGATTGAAAAACAAAAGCTTGGCTTTGTGCCTACAGCTTGGTTACAGTTAACGTTCGTGCATTTGTGTAGTTGCAGCTTCGCTACCGTCAGTCACAACAAATGCTTGGCGTTAGATTAGAGATGAAAATTAGTTCATTTGATGATTAGAAAATGTCCAGCTGGAACAAAAGTTGATAAAAGTTCAAAAGTTGAGGATTAGTACAACACCTGCAATGACACAAATGCTTTTGTTGCACGTAGTAAAAGTTCTTGGTAGACGAGTTTCGTCTACCAGCAACGGATGAAAGGTAATTACGCTGCAAATGCTGTCTACTAAAACCATTGTCAAAGTAGCAACATTCAATTTTGTCTTTTTGTCCTTACGGTAAATGCTAAATTGTGTTGCGTCAACCCATTTTGAAGCTATGAATTGCGCTTCATTGTCAACCGAAATGTTGCTACAGATAGAAAAACTAGATTAAAAAATACCATTCGCTACGTTTAAAGTCCGAATGAAGCTTTTGTAAAGCAACTGAACAGTAAACATCAAATTGCTTTTTTGTCAAGCTAAAAATGTCTACGATAAATGAAAGTAGGAGAGCACTCAAACCAAGATTTCAAGCAAATCGAAATACTGTCAACTTGAAATGCTAGCACCAATTGTAGCTGTCCAAATGAAAGTTAGTCAACCGAAAAAGAACCAAGTAAAAACCTGAAAACCAAATTTGGAATTTATTACGTGCAACGTTCTTGGCTTTGTGCATGTTGTGGACTTAGCTAAATGTCAGCCCGTTACAAAAGCTAAAAGTTGTTTTGTCGCTCAAATTTAGCTAAATAGGAGAGTAGAATTCCGTCAAGCTGGAACAAAAGTTGATTTATTAATCATTGCCGATTGCTTCAACGTCAAGCCACAATTGCACAAAACCTTTTGTTGTGTGCTGTTTTTAAAGTCAAGTTTAATTTAAAATGGAAGAGTTAAACTTCATTTTCTATTGTTTTAAGAAGACGTTTTAGTTCTTCTATTTTTTGTGTCCCTTTGTCAAGTCCCTTTTTAATTGTCTGTATTGCTTTTTGTTTGTTGTCCATTATAGCAAACTCAAAATGTCCTGCGTCCAAATAGGAGTCAATATTGAATTCTTGCAATTTTAATAAGCTGTCATACAAACGAGAAATATCTCTTAGTTGAAAGTCTGAAAAATTTTCTTCGTCATTCAAACATTGAAGAAAGTTTGCTAAGTCATTTCCTAAAGCTGCATTGTACTTTGTCTGGATAAGAAAGTCTTTGAATAAAACTAAATTTTTGTCAGAGTTTTCATAGCGTCGTCCAGTTTTATCTAAAAATGATGTAATTATTTCATTTTGGTCAATAAAGTCGTTAATGAAATTTTTCATATAGAATTTGTCAATTAAAATAGCACACAACGTTCAGGGCTTGGCGAAGTGCGGGACATCTGCGTTCCGTCTGCCTGGCTTGCTGAAGTTGATGAATGTATTATTGTTCAAGTTATAGATTTCTGTTCAATAGCGTTCGGTCAGCCGGTGCAAAAGCTAAATTGAAAACTACAGTTGAAGAAAAAGTTCCGTCAGCCCGCATTTTGCCAAACCCATTGTTGCCTGTAGTTTTTGTCCCCACACACCTACTTGCTGCAAAATCGTTGCAAAGCTAATTTTGCGTCTGGATAGCCTTCGTTGTCAAGTTTACGTAAGTCGTCACATCCGCTCATGTCTCCTGCTTGAATTTTTACACAAGCCTTGTTTAACTGGATGTCTTTGCGATTAGGCTGAATAGCTAGTGCGTTGTCAAAATATTCGAAAGATTTCTGATAGTCTGGTGTTGCAAAATGTTTAACCGAATACCAAATCCCTAAATTATTCAACGCACTTTCATTTTCGGGATTATATTGTAAAGCATAGGCAAAGTCAGACTGCGATAAAACGGCAACACCAACCGATAAGTAAACTTCACCTCGGATGCAATGCATATTTGAAAGAAGTCTTTTGTCTGGGCTGGATTTGTCCGTCTCTTTTTTTATCGCCTCTGATAGCTTATTAACCGCTTTTTCAGCGTTGCCGCTTCGGTAAAGTTTCTCGCCTTCTTCAAAGAGTTTTTGTGATGTCTGTCCGCTAAAGAGATTTGAAAACATAAGTACAGTGATTAGAATTATGAGTCCAGTCGTAACAAGTAAGATATTTCTTCTGGAAGGTTGTGTCATTTAAAATTACAGGCAACGATCATGGCTTTGTGCAGGTGTGGACTCAGAATTCCGTCAGCCCATAACGTCAAGCCTAATTTTTATTATTTGTTGATTGTTAATTCTGTTGCTTAATAGTATTCCGTCAAGCTGGAACAAAAGCTAAATTATATTCTTCTGCCCATTGCTCTTCCGTCAAGCCACACTTGCACAAAACCTCTTGTTGGTGGCAGTATTTTATTTTTTATCTAGCTTTTTTAATTGCGTTCTTGCTTGTCTGTGTCCAAACTCTTGTGCTTTCAAAAAATAATGTTTTGCCCAACGCTTTGATTTTATTACACCGTCTCCATATTTATAACAAAGTCCTAAGTTGTACAATGCTTTGTTGTCATTTTTCTCTGCTGCTTTTTTATACCAATAAACACCTTGCTTTTCGTCTTTCTTTATTCCTTCTCCATAAAAATAGGAGTAGCCCAAATCTCTTTGTCCATCAATTAGTCCTGCCTTTGCTGATTTAGAATACCAAAATACTTTTTTCTTGTCGTCTTTAATACCAAGTTCTCCAGTTGAAAAGAAAAAGCCAATGTTATATTGAGAATCCCTGTGTCCTGCTTTTGCAGCTTTTAAATACCAATCAAAAGCTAGTTGCAAATTTTTGTCTGTCCCCAAACCATTGTCATAGCAAGTACCTAAATAAAATTGAGCTTTTATGTGTCCATTAGTTGCAGCACAATGCCAAAGTAAAAATATTTCTTCCCAATTTTTCTTTTTTCTACCATTCTCAAAAGCAAGACTATAACCAAGTTTAAACATCTTGTCTATTTTAGACTTACTAAATTTTGTTCTGTATTGCATCATTGCTGTCAAAAACTTAGTGTATTTTGATTGTCCGTTTAATATTGCCACCAACGTTCGAGGCTTTGTGCATGTTGTGGACTTAGATAACTGTCAGCCCGTTACAAAAGCCCAAAGTTGATTTGTTATTCAAATTTAAGAAAGTAGGTAAGTAGAATTCCGTCAAGCTGGAACAAAAGTTGAATTGTAAACCATTGCTGATTACTTCGACGTCAAGCCACAATTGCACAAAACCTTTTGTTAGCTGCCGTAATTTCATTAGATAACTACAGAATATAAATACCTTATACATTTTGAGGAAAGTCATCAGGATTAAAAGGTCGAGTATAAGGGAGGCCTTCTTTGATTGCCTGCTCCTCCATCCATTCCATAACTAACACACCTTGCCAATGATTAAGAAAGTCCCAAGTTGTATTAAAATAATCGATAAAAACCTCTTCGTTAATACCTGCACGGTCGTAAGTTTTTTTCCGCTTAAAGGCTTCGTGTTTTGAGTGTGCAAATCGGAATAAATCGCCTGTCGGATCAACTGCATGAAAGTTTTCAATTACCCATTCCACAGTTTCATGTCTCAAGTCTTGTTGAAATTTATATCCTTTAGCTTCAAGCCAAATTCGGCACTCTTTCCATATTCCCAATAGGTTATGTGAGAACATTATTTTACTATTTTCAGAGTTTCCTCTATCTACTGTAGCCTCAAGAAGTGCCTTTAATGCTAGTTCAAGTGTTTGTCGAACAATTAACATAGTTGGAGCAAACCAATTTCCAAGTCCACTTTTTTTGCTTGTCATAATGAGAAAATCTGCTGCCATCTTATAATCTAAAGCGAGTTGGTCGTAGCCTGCAATTGTATTGCCATTCTCGACGTAATACACCATTGGTGGACGTTTGTCATTATAATTTGATAACTCACTTAAAAGCGTTCGGTGAAACCTAGTGTCGCTAGCTTCTAGGTTGGACTTGGCGTACTTTACTTTTTCATTTTTCATGTTTATTGTAAAAATTCATCAAACGTAATTTGCTATACGTTAACTATATGGCAGCTAACGTTCTAGGCTTTGTGCAGGTTGTGGACTTAGTTAACTGTCAGCCCGTTACAAAAGCCCAAAGTAGATTTGTTGTTCAAATTTAGCTAAATAGGAGAGTAGTATTCCGTCAAGCTGGAACAAAAATTGAATTGTAAACTATTGCCGATTGCTTCAAGGTCAAGCCACAATTGCACAAAACCTTTTGTTAGCGGTTGGCTTTCTGATGTTCAGGATATATCCTATCAATAAGTCCCGGGAAACAACCATAACAAACAACCAATTCTGAGTTTCTTTTTTTTATATAATTAATCAGTTTTTGAGTGTCATTTTCAATTGAATAATTTAGTTTAGCAAGCATCTCAAAACCCGCAATGCCAAAAGCTTGTATCTCACAGCTTATACTTTTGAGCATGTCATTTAGCACTTCAACATTTTCATCTTCTACTAATTCTTCAATTTTAACTCCCATTTCTGTTTTAGACATCTTTGCTCCACAATAAAATGCATATTGTTCTTTTAAAGAAATTTCGCTGATTAGCTGCTTAATTGAGATTGACGAAGAATATAAATTATTACGTTGTTTAATAAATTCAGATATTTTATTTTGATCAAGATCAAAATAATTCATACTCTTAAATTTTAAGGAATTGATTGAGTAAAGAAATATTGTGTCATTGAAGCAGATGAGATTTAATTGGATATCATTAAAATTATCACCAAACTTTATTCTAACGTGCCTAAATCCGAAGTCAATATCTCGATCAAATTCTTCCCTTACACGATTCATTATTTTTTCGGTATCGTTCTTAAAAGGAAAAAGACTAGAACTTAAAGTGTCTAACCTGAAAACAATTTTTTTCCCATTGGTTTCAGATGTGACAATTGATTTTATAGATTTAAAGAACGCAGAAGTGTCGTTTTTGATTTGAGCAGGTGAAGGATATAAGAACAGCAGATAAAATATTATAGTTAAAAAGTACTTTCTCATAAGCTAAGAGTTATTGCCTAAGTGTAAGAGCGAATTGTCGAGGACGCTTACCGCTAACGTTCGTGCATTTGTGTAGTTGCAGCTTCGCTACCGTCAGTCACAACAAATGCTTGGCGTTAGATTAGAGATAAAAATTTGTTCATTTGATGATTAGAAAAAGTCCAGCCGGAACAAAAGTTCATAAAAGTTCAACAGTTGAGGATTAGTACAACACCTGCAATGACACAAATGCTTTTGTTGCACGTAGTAAAACTTCTTAGTAGACGAAATTTCGTCTACCAGCAACTAATGAAAAGCAAATACGCTGCAAATGCTGTCCACCCAAAACAATGTCAAGGCAACAAATTTCGATTTAGTCTTTTGTCCTTACGGTAAATGCTGAGCTGCATTTTGTCAACCCATTTTGAAGCCATGAATTGCGCTTCATTGTCAACCGAAATGTTGCTACAAATAGGAAAGCCTGATTAAAAATGCTATTCGTTACGTTCAAAGTCCGAACGAAGCGTTTTTGATATGAATTTTAAGTTTCAAAGTGCTTTTTCGTCAAGCTGAAATTACAATGACAAAACGAAAGAAGGAGAGTACTCAAACCAAGATTTCAAGCAAAGTGAAATGCTGTCAACCTGATATGCTCCAACTAATTGTAACAGTCTAAATGAAAGTTTGTCAACCGAAACAAAACCACGTAAAAACCTAAAAATCGAATTTGGAATTTATTACGTGCAACGTTTTGGGGCTTGGCGTTCGTGCGGGATTTCAGGGCAAAAAACTGTCAACCCAGCACTAAAGTTGATTTGAAAAACTGAACTTGAATTTAAGCACGTCACCCCGCATGACGCCAAACCCATGTTAGCGGGTCGGCCTTCTTGTCTGTCAAATAGGAAAGCCTGCATCTCTAAGCTCTTTAAGTTCGTTCTCATCAAATCTGTGTTTAATTTTTGCAAGTGTCTTCGGGCTTTTAAATTTTCGTTTAACCCACGAAAACAAATTTACATATCTACCACCTATTATTTTAATTGGATACCATTGTCCGGTCTCTTTTCTATGCTCTTTCCATTCGTCAGTGTTGTCTGAAAAGGCTTCGTGTTGCTTCTCCCACGAAAAGTCGTCTTGAAAATGAAACTTCCAAGCAAATTCAATGTCTTGAATTGTTTGTGGGTCAAGCTTGTCCTTTTTGTCTATGTGCTTAAACAGTCGAGTTCTCCATTCTTGTCTGTTAGGATTTTCAGCTGAATATAAGTCATCGATAAGCCGTGTTACAACTGATTTTAAATCTCTGCTTGTCTTTGAGTAATCAAATCCGAGTTTCTCAATTTTATCTCTTACGTCAAGGCGTCTGCCTTTCTTGTTAGCAGAAGCAATACCAACTAACCAAGTTCCAAGTCTATGTTCACCGAAAATGTATCTGTGGTTAGCTTTTATATTTTCTCCAGTTTTTATAGCTTCTTCAAGAATTTCAAGCCATCGTTCAATTGTGTTTTCTTGGAGCTTAATATGTCCGTCTTTGAAAAAATCAATATCAAGTTCCAACAATTTCTCGTAATGCTCTTGAGGCATTTCAATGTCAGGACTATTGTGAATTAGTTTTTGTTTTTGATACCAACCTTGCAGTGTTCTGTCTTCGTAATTTTTACTAACTACTGTCGAATTGAATTTCTCTTTGTAAGCTTTTAATTTTTCAAACATCATTGGCCACTTTGCCAAATAGTCTTCAGTTATTTTTAGCTTTTGCTTGTTTTTAATTCCGTGGTTTTCATTCTCTGAAATCTCAATTGTCCCAAGCTCGCCTGTATTTCTGTCCTTATTTTTCTTTTTAGGATTGTCGAAATTTTCTTTTGTGTTGTATGTTCCCGTTTCACTATCAAAATCTTCATTTGATAGTAAACCTTTGTCGGATAGTTCTTGAATATACTCTTGTGTTACTTCTGTAATATTTGGGTCGTCAAATTCTAAAAGTGGTGAAAAATAGTCTTTGACTTGATTTAAAAATTTCATTCCACTTTTGTCAAGACTTGTGAAGTCTAGTAAAACAGAAGCTTCTACATTATTAAAAAGTCCGTTGTTCGTGAAATTTGAAGAACCAATAATTACTCTGTTTTTGTCTTTGCCTTCAAAGAGATAAACTTTAGGATGGTAAATGTAGCTCGAAGAATTATAAACATAAGTCGGTATGTTAAGTTCTAAAAGCTTTTCAAGTGCTTGTCGAGATGTTACTTTTTGGTCAATACCAACATAGAAAGTTATGTTTTTTCCTTTGTCTTTAGCTTTCTTAAGAAACTTGATTATTTCAAAAAGTCCTGTCCTTCTGAGGAAAGCAACAAAGAAATTCATATCACTAAAGAAGTCGCTATTTAACGCAGAGCAAATGTGATTACCACAAGTGTAGCTCTCTTCGTCATATAGTCCTTGTCCGATATACTCAACTATCATTTATTGTTGTCTGTTATATGTTGGTGTCGTCTTTTAGGCTGCCCGCTAACGTTCGTGCATTTGTGTAGTTGCAGCTTCGCTACCGTCAGTCACAACAAATGCTTGGCGTTAGATAGAGATGAAAATTAGTTCATTTGATGATTAGAAAATGTCCAGCCGGAACAAAAGTTCATAAAAGTTCAAAAGTTGAAGTTTAGTACAACACCTGCAATGACACAAATGCTTTTGTTGCACGTAGTAAAAATTCTTGGTAGACGAGTTTCGTCTACCAGCAACGGATGAAAGGTAATTACGCTGCAAATGCTGTCTGCCAAAACCATTGTCAAAGCA
>Ga0209278_1001719_pt1 | contig 12925 bp, 7 predicted proteins | sample JI81BgreenDNA_FD_187504 | JGI IMG/M metagenome (GOLD analysis project Ga0209278, IMG submission 187504) | Wastewater effluent complex algal communities from Wisconsin, to seasonally profile nutrient transformation and Carbon sequestration -... | ecosystem: Engineered > WWTP > Effluent > Algae... | reverse complement strand
CACGTATACAAAGACCCAGCACAAGCTCGCGATTTTCTCGAATCAATGGCACATCATATAAGGGGCGGCGGAGTTGGCAGTCTGAGCGAAATTTTTGAGGGCGACGCCCCCCACTCGCCGCGGGGCTGCACGGCTCAAGCTTGGACTGTGGCTGAGGTGCTGCGGGCTTGGTTGGCAATTAATACTGTGGGTGTTTAAATGGGGAATGTTATCTTTGGTGAAAAAAGAGATTTATGGCATTATTATTAGCGGGCGATATTGGCGGAACTAAGACAATTTTGCGCTTAGTGGAAAGGACTGTTAACGGTGAAATGAACGCTCTTTACGAGTTTCGCTATCCGAGCGGGGAGTTTCCCGATTTAGTACCAATGGTGCTGCAGTTTTTGACGGAAGCTGCTACGAAATTGGATTTTGCGCCATTGCCTGAAAAAGCTTGTTTTGCGATCGCAGGCCCGGTGGTTAACAATACTGCAAAACTGACTAATTTGCCTTGGAGGCTGGATGCGAAGCGTCTGGAACAAGAATTAGGAATATCCCGCGTCAGTTTAATTAATGATTTTGTTGCGGTTGGCTACGGCGTGTGGGGTTTGGATGCTAAAGATTTGCACATTTTGCAAGTCGGAAAACCCCGCCAATACGATCCAATTGCTGTGATTGGTGCGGGTACTGGTTTGGGAAATTGTTTTGGAATTCCAGAGGCAAATGGCATCCGGGTATTTTCTTCGGAAGGGGGGCACGGTGACTTTGCTCCTCGTTCGGAGTTGGAGTTTGAATTGCTGAAATATTTGTTAGCAAAACACGACATTCAAAGAATATCGATCGAGCGTGTGGTTTCGGGACAAGGGATTGTTTCAATTTACCAGTTTTTGCGGGACAGAAAGTTTGCTCCTGAATCGCCGGAGGTAGGGGAAGTTATCAAAAAATGGGAGTCAGAAATCGGGAAAACTGAAAAGACTGTCGATCCGGGGGCGACAATTGCACAGGCGGCCCTCAAAAAGTGCGATCGGCTTTCGGAACAAACAATGCAAATGTTTGTAGAAGCCTACGGTGCGGTGGCGGGAAATATGGCTGTATCACTTTTACCTTACGGCGGTTTGTACATAGCAGGTGGCATTGCTGCTAAAATTTTGCCACTGATTCTAGAAGGGGGTTTTATGCGGGCTTTTACCCACAAAGGGCGGATGGATTCGCTATTAGAAATGATACCGGTTCGATTGGTTTTGAATCCCAATGTAGGGTTAATTGGAGCCGCAGTTTGTGCTGCCGGTCTTTAGGGGATTTCAAATATTTGGGGCGGGCTCTTCGGCCCACCCCACAAGCAATTTGTGGCACAGGCATCTTGCCTGTAGTATTAATTCCGGTTGCACTCAGACATGATAGGCAAGACGGACACGGCAATGCCGTTTCCCTACCCCAAAATAATCACGAGCACGACCTGAGAGATGTAACCATCGCCAGATTAATTGTAGGGATACGGCACTGCCGTGTCCTGACTGTGGGTAATATCAAATCTGTTGGCATCAGAATTATTCATCTCTCTTTTTTCTGACTCTGTGTTCTCTGCGTTCTCTGCGGTTTAATCATTAGATTCTCTCATCTTCAAAATCTTCTGTGCCGCACTTTCAGACACCGGCATCACCGATAACCGATTGCCTTTCCTCACCAGCAAAATCTCATCAGCGCTAAACTTTTGTTTCAGTTCATCCAAAGATATTAACTTAGCAAACTCCTCAACAAACTCCACTTTCACAGTTTGCCAGCGAGGAGCACTTAACTGCGATTTAGCATCATAATATTCGCTCTTCATATCGAACTGAGTAGGGTCAGCAATCCCAGTTTCAACGACGCGCACTAACCCGACAATACCGGGAAATTTAGTATTAGAATGGTAAAAAAATACTAAGTCTCCCCGACTCATTTCTCGCATAAAATTGCGCGCTTGATAGTTGCGAACGCCATCCCAAATGGAAGTGCGATCGCCCTTCAAGTCCGCAATACTGTAAACATCCGGTTCCGACTTCATCAGCCAATAATTCATAAAATATCCTTCCGCTTCTGCAACCACAGAGTCAACATCAAATAAACGCAAATATGCACGCACAAAATAGCCCAGTTCAAACCCAAATTTTCCCAAGTTGGATCGTAAACAGGAGTAGGCTCAAACGGCTGAGGAAGCGTACTCCCATCCGGTAATGTAGTAGGTGCGGGAACCATCCCATTCACATTAACTAAAGAGCCGTAAGCACCCACAGACCAGCGGCTTAACATCAGCCAAGAAAACTTGCTCGCCGCACCTTCCATCTTAAACAAAACTCCCGAAAAAATAATCTGAGGCAGCAATAATAGAGGCAAAGCGCTATTAGCTTGAGAGCTATTTTTAACAATCGCGGAAACGACTAATCCAAGGCTTATGCAGCTCATTAAAGTTAGGAATGTGGTAATACTTGCCCCCACCGGCCAGGAAATAAAACTCGGTTCGGGGGATTTAAAAGCAATCAGAATAACTCCTACCATTAACAGTGTTTGCAATACGGCTAAACCAGAAAGTATAAAAATTTTTGAACCTAAATAAGCAAACAATCCTAAATTGACCAAACGTTCGCGCAGATAAATAGCAGATTCTTTAACAATTTCTTGCAGAGAAGTTGCCAGCCCTACCCAAATCGCCGCGCAGGTAAATACAAATAGAACTCTGAGCGCTAAAGGTGCTAAAGTTGCCTCCGGTGCGCCAATTAATGGGTCTTTATCTCTGACGGCTAGCCGCAGCAAACTAATGCCGATCGGAGCCGTTAAAAGAGCTAAACTCAAGTTAACTAAGTCGCGGGAAACGAGTTGAAAATAGCGCTGGGAAAGCAAAACGAGTTGTTTTACAAAAGATTGATATTTTGGTACAGAAGGTGCAGAAGGTATTTGTGCATTAGCCTTGCCTGTGCTGAAGTGGTTGACAATATAGCGCTGATAGTAGGGAGATTTATTAAACTTTTCTGCCCAGCTTTGAACGTTGGTTTCTCCTGTTTCTAATTCGTTGTAAATGTCTGCAAAATCGCTTGTTTTGACATCAAAAAAATCGAGCGCTTCCCTAGGCGGGCCGAAGTAACAAAGGCGACCGCCGCGACCCAAAAACACAATCCGATCGCACATCGTGATATTTGCCGTCGCGTGAGTCACCAGAATCACCGTCCGGCCTTGATTTGCCAACTTTCGCAGCAGTTGCATCATCTTCTTATCCAAACCCGGATCGAGTCCTGAAGTCGGTTCGTCTAAAAAGAAAAGTTTCGGGTCTGCTAACAGTTCAACTCCGATACTGACTCGCTTTCGCTGTCCGCCGCTAAGCTGTTTTACCAAAGCCTTGCGGCGGTGAGTCATTTCAATATCTTCTAAAGTTTTTGCGACTACCTGATTGACATCTGTATCCGGAGGTAAGCGCAATTTAGCTGCATAACTCAAGACTTCTTCTACTGTCAAATCTGCGTGTACAATATCATCTTGAGGCACATAACCGATTTGATTGCGGTAAATATTGAAGTTTTGGCGCAGGTTGTCACCGTTGAGAAACACAGCGCCGTTAGTAGTTTTTTCGATGCCTAAAAGCGTCCGCATTAAAGTAGATTTACCCGCACCGCTACCGCCGACTAAAGCCACAAACTGCCCCGGTTCGATCGCCAAAGTGATGTTATCCAAACGCTTCGGAATCACCAGACTGTCAGCATCCAAACGAATTTGATGGCCGGAGTCTTGCATCTGCAACTCACCGATGCGGTAAGTTAGAGTAAACGGGCCGATCCGAATTGCATCTCCTTCGGACAACTGTACAGAATTTGTGACTCGCTGACCGTTAACAAAAACCCCGTTAACGCTGTGGTCTCGCAAAATATAATTACCGCGACTGTCTTGGTCGATTGTGGCGTGGCGTCTAGAAACAAGCGGCGCATCTAATTGCAGCGAAGCGTTTGGATCGCGACCCAACAAAACCGACCGATTCTTAAGAAGAATTGACTGCTTGCTAGGGACAGCAACCTGATTCGCCAGCGGATTAAAATAAGTCAGCAAAACTTGATTTTGAGGATCGAGACCGATTTTAAGTTCTGTGCCGTTTTTCAGACAATAGCCGTCATTGGGAGTGATGCGAGTGCGATCGACAAATAAGCCATTAGTGCTCGGCCGCTGGCCGTCACCGTCGTAAATCCAGTAATTATCCCCAATTTGGCGCAAAACAGCGTGAACGCCGGAAACTGCGCGCCAAGCTTCGGGAATGGCTAAATCAGCACGAGTGCGATCGCGCCCCAATACGTGCTGCTGCTGTTTTAACTCTAACTGTAAAACCTCCCCTTGATTGCTTAATACTAAATAAGGTCGATCGCTTAAAGCAGTCAGTTGTCCTATATTGCCTGTCATACTTCAATCGCGGTTTTTGCACTCACTTTGGTCAGCATATCAAAAGTAGGACAACAATACACTTATATTAAGAAAATCTACTTAGCAACAACCGACAAACTACGAAGCCGATTAATTGCCGCCGCCAATTCAAAGCGTCGAAACATGGCAAAATCCCCTTCAGGAAAAGGCGATAAAATATCCATCCCGCGCGCGTCAATATCTGCCATCACCAAATCGATAATTTCCGACAAAGTGCGTTTTCCGTCCATGTATTGCTGCTTAGCATAAACCATTGCCGCAGCGATCGCCCTTAACTGTCCGCTGTCCACAATTTGCTCAACAGCACCCAAATCAATCTCCTCAGTTCCGAAAGCCAATTCATCAACATCTCGCACCTTCACCCGCACATCTCGCCGTCCCCGACTCGGATCTAAACTAGCAGGAATCGGCACTCTTTGAGTAATCTTACCAAAATTTTCTCCCCCTTCAGCAGCACGGCTAATCGAGTATTTTTTAGCAATATCTTTAGCTTTTCCCGTCACATTATATGCTTGAAAATTATCTAGTGCAATCACAGTATCTGCCACATCAAAATAATCGCCGCTTCCCCCCATTACTAAAATAGTCGATACGCCGCCATCTGCGTACAACTGTTTAACTTTATCAATAAACGGCGTAATCGGTTCCTTATCCTTAGCGATGAGTTCCTGCATTCTGCGATCGCGAATCATAAAATTAGTCGCCGCCGTATCCTCATCCACCAATAAAACAGGCACTAAATCCTCTTCATAAATTAATCCGTGTATCCGTGTCAAAATCCGTGTCGTGCCTTCCTTCTTCCTTCTCCCCACTTCCAAAGCCTCAATAATATTAGCAGCTTGCGACGTGCTACCGCTCGCATTCTCAGTATAAAATTGTGCAGTATCTCTACCTTGTGGCAAGTGGTTAATAAAAGGCGAAATATCAACTCCCGCAACACTTCTCCCATCTTCCGCTCTAATTTTAACCGCCGCCGGATTAGTCACCACAAATTCCCTACCATCTCCGGGAATTCGGTTGTAAACCCCCAACTCGATCGCCCTGAGTAAAGTTGATTTGCCGTGATAGCCGCCCCCAACAATCAAAGTAATGCCAGCGGGAATACCCATACCGGAAATCAAACCGCGATTCGGACAATTAAACTCAACTTTTAACGACGGCGGCGACTGAAAAGCCACAGCATTATTTAACAAAGGACTGTTGTCAACACCGCTGCGGCGGGGTAAAATAGAACCGTCAGCAACAAACGCAACTAATCTTTTTTCAGCTAACTGTTCCCGCAGCCAGTCAGCATCTTCTACAGTTTCAACGTGACGGCGACATTCCGCAGGATTTAAATTAGCATACTTCAGAGATTTACTGACTATTTGAGGAATATCTTCGCAGAGCATTTCAGCAGCTTGTCGCCCTAAAATACTCCGCCCGCCCGCTGGAAGTCCGACGGCAAATCGCAGTTCTACCCCCCCTAATTCCCCCCCTTGGTAAGGGGGGGATATAGAGATTTTTGCCCCCCCTTGATAAGGGGGGGATATAGAGATTTTTGCCCCCCCTTGATAAGGGGGGGATATAGAGATTTTTGCCCCCCCTTGATAAGGGGGGGTTGGGGGGGTAATAAATGCGGAAGTTCGCTCTAAAACTTCTTGTCCGAACCGAGTCACTGCAATCATACCGCTTTTGCCAGTGCCGCGTTTGCTGCTGATGCTGTGTGCTGCTTTGTCAAACTGGCGAGTTAGGTAATCTCGCAAGGCTATTTCTCGACTGCGAGAGTTGAAAAGTTCGCGGGGAATTTGAGCAATGTTGGGGGGAACTATGACTCTAAATTTACTGGGAGAAGCAAAGGGATCTCCCTGCACGTAATCAATTATTAATGTGAATTCTGAAAATTCGTAACTACCTTGAATGTCTTTGTATGCTTTGTAGCCTCGATTGTCTAGTTGCAGTAAATGCCGTTGCAGGCTTTCTTTGTTAGTCATTTTTTATTACTTATTTTTTATTTACCTAGTTCCTAGGCTCTGCCTAGGATCGCGAATTAAATAACTTGCAATTTTAATTGTTATTGTGGGATGGGCGTCCCACCCATCCAAAAAGGACGGGCGGGACGCCCATCCCACAAACTTGTGGAAGTTATTTAATTCTCATTCTTTATGAACCGATTTCACTCTTGCTCTGCCTCGCTTGCTTGGCGTGGGAAAATAGGAGGCAGAGCCTCCAGATATGCGTTACCAGGCAGAGCCTAATAACGAGTAGATTACCGAATTTCCAATAATTTAGCGGTGGCATTAACAACAATTTGAGCAGAACCGGCGAAAAAAGGTCGATCGATAGTTGCTAATGTATCGCTAGATTGGTGATAGTGAGGCGATCGCAAATTTGCAGTATCCGTCACCAACACAGCACCAATTCCTTTATACCAGAAAGGCGCGTGGTCACTGCGTAAAACATCGGGAGTCAGCAACCCTTTCAGGGGAACCGGCAGCGCCACCACCGGCGGTAAATCGGCTTTTCGCGACTCCGCAAAACTTTTCAATAGCTGCGGATGTTCCGCATCCCCAATCACAGCGATAAACTCGCCTTTATCGGGAGAAGTTACCCCCGATGCTTCTAGAAAAGGTTGCGCTGTCAATCCTTCGGGATATTGCTGACATCCGGGCGTGCGGCACGCATAACCTACCATATCTAGGACGATCGCACCCTGCAAATTTTTTAACCGCGCGTCGCTACCTGTAAATGCTAAACTGCCTAAAAGTCCGAGTTCTTCCCTGTCGAAAAATGCTACTTGCAATGTCCGAGGCGTGGGGCGAGAACCCAGCAATCTTGCTACTTCTAAAACTACTGCAACTCCCGTCGCATTGTCGTCAGCGCCGGGGGAGTTTGGTACAGTATCGTAGTGTGCTGCTACTAAAATTGCACCGGCGTTTGAGTCAGTGCCTTTTCTCTCAGCGAAGACATTGATTCCGCGATCGAACGGCTGCAACTCTGCGGAAAATCCTAATGTTTTTAGTTGTTGGGAAATGTAGTCTCTAGTAAAAGAGCGATCTCGTTCTCCATCGCGTTCTCCTGCTAAACTATCGACGTGTTTCCACAACCGAGACGGGTCAATTTGGGGCTGAAAAAAACTATTTTTTTCAGCAGGAAGCGGTAAGGGAGACGGTTTTTGGGAAGTGTGGATATTGCGATCGATCCCAACTTCGGGTACAGCCGACAACCGCTGCCACGAGTCAGAACCCCAACCCGCAGCCGTCACCGCAACCACAATAAATAGCGCTATCCAAATCAATTGTTTCATTAGTAAGTCTATTTGAAATTTTAGACAGAGCTTACGCACTCCTCACTCCCATAAACCGGGTTTTTTAGCGGAAGCGAGGGCAGCCACAAAGTCTTTTCGTAAAACCCGGTTGATGCGTTCATAACAGTTATATTTTAGATTTTAGGTTCACACCAGAGTTAAAAATAAACCTGTTTCCAAAAAAGAAACTCAAAAATCTTAAAATTAGCTGCGCCAGAGGCAGTTTTATATTTTTTATATAAAACTGCAGGAAAAAGCCTTGCGATGTTGCCGTCGAATCTGTATTGCTTAGGATCGCGAATTAAATAACTTACAATTTTAATTGTTATTGTGGGATGGGCGTCCCGCCCGTCCACTCATGACGGGCTATAAGAGCCCATCCCACAAACTTGTGGAAGTTATTTAATTCTCATTCCTTATTAGATGGTTCGACGGCGACATTCAAATCACTAATTTACCTTTTAAATTTACAATCCAAAACTACTTCTTTTCCCACTCAATCTCCTTATTCTCCAATATCAACCCGCTGCTGCTGGGAACAGCGTAAGGAATAGTTGTGGCTGAAAATTTGACTATTTGAGTTGGTTGTTGAAACCACTCGGAATAACTCGGATTGAGTTGGTCGTACAGTGCTTTCAAAGCTTGGATTTCTGCCTGTAGCTGCGCTGCTGCTTGATTGATTCTGCGAGCTTGTGTTTGCAAGCGCTTTTCCCCGGTTTGAACTTTGTTTTCTAGTTCTTGCCAGTGCTCTCCGGCCACCAACTTTTCTAGTTCACCTTGCTTGTAATTGAGTAAAGCCTGTTTTTGTTGCAGTTGCTTTTCAATATTTTTAGTCTCTCGGTCAATTTCCTGGATTTGCTGCAACCACTGCTCCCCAAAAGCAGCAGTTTGCTGGTGGAACTCGGCAATGGCTTCAGGAGTATTATTTTTGGGAAAACTGACTGCCACTCGGCACTCTGAGCGCTCTACGCCAAGTTTTTCCCGCGACTCTTGCAGGGCGGTAAGTTCTGCTTCTAGCGCGCGGACTTCTTTTTGGAGTTCTGGGATGGTCTGACTCATGGGTTCAATTAGTGGACCTCTGCATAGATTTTAAGCTAATTGTTTATTTTTCTAACAAATCCCGATCGCCTCCTTGCGGGAATTATCTAATTTTAGCGCGCTTCCACCCGGTGTCTAGGCAGAATGGCGGATAATTTGTGGCACAATGGCTGATGACACATTTTAAATTAAGATTAAAATTGTAATTAGTTATAAAGCTAAGTTATTACCTGGCTAAAATTTAATTTACAAATCCACATGAATTAATGGTGGCTGGGTTTTCCTATGGCAGAGAAACTTCTGCTAAGATTTTTACAATTTTTGGTTACTAAAAAAGTATTTTATCTTAGGAAATAGAGCAAATGAAAATAATTTTTCAATTAATTTGGGGATATTTCGCGGTTGCTATTTTTGGTGTGGAATCTAGCATGAGTGCAAAAATATTACCGATAAGTGTATGGGGTGAATCTGGCACTCACCCTGTAGAAAGGGTTTTGGTGCTGTCTCAAAAACATAGCTATTTGCGATCGGCATCTCGTCCCCTTACCTCTGGAAGCGCCGCATTATTTTTGAATCATTTATCCCAAATTGAACCACGAATATTACCAAATTACAATCAGATTAACTCTCAAAATACCAATAAAGAAGAACCTAATGTTAGGTTAAAAATCATCGGTTATTTTCTGGTTTGTCTTTGTTTAGTAATTTCATTATTGATCCGGGAGAAGACAGTAAATAGCTTATCCAAGACGATGAGGTTAATCAAGCCGAAGTCTGAAACAGAGAATGACAAGCTACCAAAAGGAGAAAAAGTGTTATATCCAAAAAAAGAACAGGATATCTGGCATACTATTGCCCAGATGACCCAAGATTTGCAGCAAACTGCCGAATATGCTCTCGATATTTGTGAGGAAATGAACGTCTCGATAATCGCGACGACTCCAGGCGGTCATATCCTATCGTTAAACCAAGCTACCTGTCAACTTTTGGGATACTCTAAAAAAGAGTTGTTAGGCAAACCAATAGCCGGACTTTTTAAGAAAAGTGAATCACCAGCCCCGGTGTTAGATTTAGGAAGTTTAACAGCCGAAGGTTCTGTCCACAACGTGGAAAAAGTCTACCTTTCTAAACAGCGAAAAAAAATAATTGTACTGCTTTCTATTTCAATTATTTGCGACAGTCAAGGCAAGGTCAGCGGTAAGTTATACATAGCACAAAACATTACCGAAAGCAAGCAGGTTGAAAGAAATTTGCGACGCAGTGAAAAAAAGTTTCGCCAACTGATAGAAACTGTTAATGCTGTTGCATTTATCTATCACCGCAGACAGTTCCGCTATGTCAATGCTGAGACAGAAGCTCTGACAGGATATACTCGCGAAGAATTACTAGCATTGGATTTATACGACTTAATTCATCTAGATTTTATAGAAATAGTTAAAAAATGGGGTAAATCCAGTCATGCGCGCTCAACAGCAGGCTCTAAATATGAATTAGTAATAGTCACGAAAACTGGAGAAATGCGCTGGATTGAAGCAACTGTAGATATTATAAAATTTGAAAAAAAAGCCTCAATATTAATCACAGCATTTGACATCAGCGATCGCAAATTAGCAGAGTTAGAACGAGAAACATCTCTTTCCTTGCTTCAAGCAACCATTGAATCTACTGCTGACGGTATTCTGGCGGTTGACAGTGGAGGCACAGTGCTCACCTTTAACCGCAAGTTTGCCGAAATGTGGCAGTTGCCGGATTTCCTGCTGGATTCGAGAGATAACAACCAAATTTTGGCCTTTGGAATCAACCAGTTAAAATATCCGGAAATATTTCTCAACCGTGCTAAAGAATTGTCCGATCGCCCTACCGAAGAAAGTTACGATATCATTGAGTTAACAGATGGCAGAATCTTCGAGCGCTACTCGTTGCCTCAGCGCACGGGAGGCAAAATTACTGGTCGAGTATTCAGCTTTCGGGATGTAACGGAACGGGTGCAATCCGAAGAAAAACTACGCAAAAGCGAAGAACGCTTTCACCTGCTGACGCGGGCGACAAATGATGCAGTATGGGACTTTGATTTGTTAAAAAATGAGTATTGGTTGAGCGAAGAATTTGAAAAAGTTTTTGGATACAAACTCAACCAAACTCAGACGATAGAATTAGAATCTTGGTGGTTAAATATTCATCCCGAAGAACGGGAAAGAGTGATGTTTAGCTTCAACCAAACAATGAACTCAGACGCTCAATGTTGGTCGGAAGAATACAGTTTTCACCGTGCAGACGGGGGATATGTTTTTGTGCTCGATCGCGGCTATATCATCCGCAATGAAAGTGGCCAAGCAGTCAGGGCGATCGGCACGATGATGGACATTACTCAGCGCAAGCAAGCTGAAGAAATTATTCGCTATCAAGCTGTTTATGACCAACTCACCGGTTTACCGAACCGGATACTGTTTAACGAGAGGCTGCTGGCGTCCTTAAAACAAGCTAAACAAACAAAAAAAATGCTTGCTGTGATGTTTTTAGACTTGGACAGGTTCAAAAAGATTAATGATACACTAGGTCACGCTGCGGGCGATCGCCTGTTAGAAGGTTTTGCCGGACGCATCAGCGACACTTTGCGATCGACTGACACGGTAGCCCGCTGGGGAGGCGACGAATTTACCATACTGCTTCCCGACATCAATTGCTTAGAAGATGCCGTTAAAACAGCTCAAAGAATACTCAACAATTTAAAGCCACCATTTAAACTAGAAGGACAACCGTTTCATGTTAGCAGCAGCATCGGCATTGCCCTTTATCCCGATGATGGTGAAGAGGCCGAAACTTTAGTCAAAAATGCCGATGCTGCCTTGTACTACGCTAAAGAAATGGGAAGAAATAACTATCAGTTATATACTTCAACACTTAATCCCCACTGCAGCCATTTACTAACTATAGAACACAGACTGCACGAGGCTTTAGAACAAGGAGAATTTGAGGTTTTCTATCAGCCAAAAGTCAACATTACTACTTGGCAAATTCAGGGCATGGAAGCTCTGCTGCGCTGGCAACATCCACAATTAGGTTTAGTTACTCCCGCTACATTTATTCCCATCGCCGAAGAGAACGGACTCATTGTACCTATTGGGGAATGGGTGCTGCAAACAGCCTGCACTCAAAATAAAGCTTGGCAGGATGCTTTGCAGCCAGATTTGCGGGTAGCAGTCAACGTTTCGGCTCGGCAGTTCCAGCAATTTAATTTATTAGAAATGGTAGCGAACTGCTTGGAAAAAACTGGTTTAGCACCCAAATATTTAGAGTTAGAAATTACCGAAACTACAGCCATGCAAGATGTGGATTATACCACAAAAGTTCTCAGGGAGTTGCAGAATATGGGAGTGCAAATTGCGCTGGACGATTTCGGCACGGGTTATTGTTCTCTAAATTATCTCAAAAAGTTTCCCTTGAATATCTTAAAAATAGACAGGTCGTTTGTCAGCGGATTGACGACCGATCCCTGCGAACGGGCGATCGCCAAGGCTGTAGCGACCCTGGGGCGAGATTTGAACTTGAGCGTGGTAGCTGAAGGAGTAGAAACTAAAGAGCAGTTGGAGTGTTTGCGCGAACTCCACTGTCAAGAAATTCAGGGTCATTATTTCAGCCCTGCCCTCTCGGCTGGTGAGGCTAGGAAGCTATTGGTAAATTCTCAGTTGCAACCAGTGAAAATTGCTTAATTAGTCATTAGTCATTAGTTATTAGTCATTAGTCATTAGTTATTAGTCATCAGTCATTTGTAGTGTGGGTGAGGCGCGGTTCAAGATTTATCTATTGCTGACAATAGTGTAAGGTGCAACCTCAGCACCCTACAAATAGAGTTTGCGGGTCGAGGACTGTACTTAGAGGCCGATCGCCTTGCAAAAGCCAGCGATTTCAACAATCGCTGGTTTCTACTACTCCTTTTTCATAAGGACAATAATTTCTTGTTCTAGCAGCTTCATTTGTTCAAGAACTTGATTGTGATGTTCTTGAGCCGCTTGCAATCTAACTTTAAGTATTTGTTCGTGAGATTCTAGATAGGCCAGGTGAGAGCGCTGCAATTCTTTCAACTGGCTTAAAATTTTCCCAATACTTCTTTGTCCTGAGTAGACAGAACTTGCTTTGTTTCTATAAAACCTCGTGCTATTTCCCTGAGAAGTTGCGTCCGGGAAG
>Ga0209278_1001718_pt1 | contig 12930 bp, 10 predicted proteins | sample JI81BgreenDNA_FD_187504 | JGI IMG/M metagenome (GOLD analysis project Ga0209278, IMG submission 187504) | Wastewater effluent complex algal communities from Wisconsin, to seasonally profile nutrient transformation and Carbon sequestration -... | ecosystem: Engineered > WWTP > Effluent > Algae... | reverse complement strand
GGTCATGATATTTAGCGGCCTAATACGCCAACGAAGGAACTGAAAATGCTGAGAAAATCCTCAAAAATTTGAGGCCAGTTAGGGAATGTCATCAATGCGTTCATGGGGCCTGATTGAGGGCAATATTGCGGATGATTTTGCAGATGATTTTGCGGATGACATTATTTTGTTGACTGTCGTGGTTGATGACTGTAATTCGTGATTTGATAACCGGTTTTAGGGGATGACGGCTGGGGGTGTGCCGTTGCTGGCCATGGCGACTTTGCGCAGGATGGGTGACGACCGTGGGTCTCGTTGATTGAGATTGATTGAGATTGATTGAGATTTTTCGAGACCGTCCGAAATTTTCCGAAATCTGCGATCGCAACGGCTCGACCTCGTTCCGAAACCGATCATCAAATCCAGAAATCCAGAATGGTGCGGCAGGAGACTACTAGACATGGAGTGTTGATATGGTGATACTTCGGGGCTGATGATGGGCCCTCGGCTAAAGTCTTCTTTACGTTTTACAGATGACCGGAAGCAGGATCGTTAAGGTTGTGGAAAGATAGCGATTTTTTTCGTCCGATGGCGGATTGGGGGCCGATCGGGTGGGGATGGTTGGCCGCCTCCACGGCTGGATCAATTGGATCAATTGGATTAATTAGATCGATTTCTTGATCGATGCTTTTGAGGAATCGCCATGCTGGACATGCTGGATCTCACGGTGACGCTGGACAAGGCCGCCTATGCAGCCGAGTTGGAACGATTGGCGCTGCAATTGCGATCGCTCCAGGCCGAATGTCGCGAGGCTCAACTGCCGGTGATTATTGCCCTGGAGGGTTGGGCGGCGGCCGGCAAGGGGTCGATCGTCAAGGAGTTGCGCGATTCGCTCGATCCGCGCGGGTTTCGGGTGCATCCCATTTTTCCCCCGGAGGCCCATGAGCTGGGCTTTCCGTGGTTGCGGCGATTTTGGCTGCGGTTGCCGGAGGCGGGGACGATCGGCTTGTTCTACCACAGTTGGTACACGCGGCTGTTGGAGGATCGCTTGTTCGATCGCTTGCCCAATGCGCAGTTTCCCGAGACCGCCCGGGAGGTGAATGCCTTTGAGCGGCAACTGGTGGATGGGGGCGCGGCGATCGCCAAGTTTTTCATTCACCTGAGCCGGGATGAGCTGAAAAAACGCCTCAAAAAATATCAAGCCGATCGGTTTCAGGCCTGGCGGGTGCGCCCTGAAGATTGGCAACAGGCCAAGCATTACAAGGACTATCGCGCGTTGGCGGAGGCCATGTTGGCGGAAACCAGCACGGGGGCCGCGCCTTGGACGTTGGTGGAGGGAAACTGTCGCCGCTGGGCGGTGGTGAAGGTGTTGAGTGAAACGATCGCCACGATCGCCAGTGCGCTCGATCGGCATCGGAGCCAGGCCCAGCCGCCACCGCCCCTGCCGCCCCAAGCGGAACTGCATCCGGGTGAACCCGATCTCTTAGCCCGCGTTGACCTGGCCCAGATTTTGTCGCGCAGCAAGTATGAGCGGCGGTTGGCAGAGCAGCAGGCGCGGCTGCGATCGCTGCAAATGGAAATCGATCGCCAGCGTTTGCCGGTGCTGATCCTATTTGAGGGGTGGGATGCCGCTGGCAAAGGCGGGGCCATTTCGCGACTCACCGGGATGCTCGATCCCCGTAGCTACGCGGTGCATTCGTTTTCGGCCCCGACCGCCGAGGAGCGATCGCACCATTATCTATGGCGATTTTGGCGGTGGCTGCCCGCCGCTGGGACGATCGGGATTTTTGATCGATCGTGGTACGGGCGCGTGATGGTGGAGCGCATCGAAGGATTCGCCAACGAAACCGAATGGCGACGCGCCTATCAGGAAATCAATGAGTTTGAAAGTCAATTGGTGTCCGGTGGCATCGTGTTAGTGAAAGTGTGGCTACACATCAGCCCCGAAGAGCAATTGCGCCGGTTTCAAGAACGCAAGGATAACCCATTCAAGGAATATAAACTGACGGATGAAGATTGGCGCAACCGTGAACGTTGGTCGCTCTACGAAGTGGCGGTGAACCAGATGGTGCAACGCACCCATACGCCGGTTGCGCCTTGGACGCTGATTGCGGCGGAGGATAAGTTTTTTGCGCGGGTGGCGGTGGTGACGGCGGTGGCCGATGCGATCGAACGTCGTCTGAGTCGGAGTCTGCGTCGTTGAACGGGCACGCGATCGCGATTCACGGCCCGGTTTCCAAAATGGGTCAGTAATGGGTCAGTCATTGGTCAGTTGTCAGCAATCGATCGGGATTGATCAGGATTGACTCGTCGATCGAACCCCAGACAGATACAATGCTGAGGGAAAGTGTTGCGAAACATTGCAGTTTGTAAGCAATTGTACCTAGCCTGTTGACGACATGATCATCACTACTTGGCAGGCTAGGGCTGACGACAGCGAAAAACCGTCGATCAATCATTCAATCCATTCATTCAACCAATCATGGATGAGATGAAATCATGGATGGGATGAATAGATACCATGATTCATGGGTGGACGACGCTGGGCGATCGGGTTGAATTCTCTGCAATCGCGACTTTCTGCTACCGCTCATCTGACTCAGAGAAAAACCATGCCGATCGGCCCCTTGAAAAACCTCTTCGGTTCCAAGCAAGAAAACTTCTTCCTAGAAATTGGTGACAGCCAAAGCGCTAGCCCCGCACCGGCTGCGCCCGTTGCTCAACCGGCCGTCACCCCTGCGCCAGCGGCGACGACTGCTCCGGCAGCCCCCGCCCCCCCGGCTCCAGCCGCCACGACGACAAAAACCAGCATCAAAGCAGCCAAGGCCGAAGCCAAGCCCAAGCCCGTTGAATTGCCCAAGCCCGCACCGGCCGCTCCCACGTTGCCTGCGGAAACGGCCTTCGCATCAAAATTTGTGCCCGCCAACACGCCGCGCCGTCGGCCGGGCCCCAGCCTCAGTCCGTTTATGGACATGGCCCGTGGGATGGGTGGTCGCTAGGCCCTGAGTCATGCATTTTGGGTATGGGCGCACGGTGGTGCGCCTTTTTTTGCGCTTTTTTACCCTGGCGTTTCCTTGATGGAATTTTGACGAAAACTCTGACGAGATTTGCCGTTGTGGACTACAGGAGGGCGGCTAAGATCGGTTCTGCCCCGTAGCGAACGGGGTCGGTACAGGGGCGATCGGTGAGGGCGGCCACCCGATCGCACTCGGCGCGCGCGTCGGAATCTGAAAGGTGGGCAGTGTTGAGGGCGATCGCCGCGACGGGGGCGGGCGTATAGGTTCCGGCGGCCCGGGCGATCGCTTCATACAAGGCGACCACTTCCCCCAAGGGCGGAATCGGGCAGTGAGGCAAATCGCGCAGATGGAGTTGACCGGCGCGGTGAACCAAGATCAGGTGCGTAGGTTGCGATCCCCGAATCAGCGGCAAGGTGGCGGTTGAGCCAGGATGCAACAGGGAGCCTTGGCCTTCGATCGCCAAGATATCGTAGGGTTCCGTCGCTGCCTGGAGCACGGCCCCTTCGACCGCTCCGGCGGCAAAATCAACGCGCACCGCATCAAGGGGAATGCCATGGCCCGCAATCATTAGGCCGGCTTGACCCGTGCCGACAAAGGTGGCGCGGCAATTTTGGCGGCGGGCCGCCCGACAAAGTTCGAGGGTGGTGGACATTTTCCCGATCGCCATGTCTGTGCCCACGGTCAAAACCCGAACACCGGGGAGCTGGCGGGCTAGGCCTGAGCCGATCGCCAGCCCCGCCGGTTCCACCCGCACATCCCAAATCCACTGCCCTGGCTGCAAGACGGCGCTCCAATCGGGATCTTGACTCAGGGGAGAATGCAGCCCATTGACCAACGACACGCCCGCTTGGATGGCCCCTTGCAGTTCCGCTTGCCACTGGGGCGGCAGCGTGCCACCAGATGGCGCAATGCCGATCAAGAGGGTGTCGGCTCCGAGGGCGATCGCCGCTTGCGCTGTGGCAACGATCGGCACAGGGCGATCGATCCCCGTCAGCTCGCGCAAATTGTCGCCGGCCGTGGCTCGATCGATCACCGCGATCACCGTCGCCGCGCTGTAGCGCAGAAACGCCAAGCCCGTTTTGCCCCGCGTCCCGCGAATGCCATCATGCAACAGCACCGCCACTCGCCGCCCTGCCAGCCGGGGATTCAAAAAATCCATAGTTTCAGCATTTTCAGCGAATTTTTAACACAACCGTTTTAATTGATCAATCCTGAGAATGCCTGGAAAGATCCATTTGCGCATCTGTTTTTCGGGAGTGTGAATTGTCGGAAAATGGCGCACGACACTGTGCACAACCTGGAATAACCGGGCGATCGCCTAACGATCGGCTAACGCTCAATCCAAGGCACAGTTCTGAGCCATTCCCACACGCCCGTGTGTCGGCGCTGGCTAACATTTTGGCTGTGTTCGGCCACCGCCATTTGTAGATCCTCGGGGGTGAATTCATAGCCTAGGCTGTGGGCCATGTCGGCAAATTCTTGGGGATTTTTGACAGTTTGGAAATAGTGGCGAACTTCTTCGCTTTGCGCCGCAGCAATCAGAAATCGATCGGCATTGTCAATAGACATAGGACAATTCACCCGAGATGTATCGTGTCTGAGGATTGGTCTTGGACGATCTCTGATCCAGAGTCACTCCAACAACGTAGTAGTGGAAACCGTGAAAGACTTGAAAACGCAGGATGACAGTCGCGATCGGCGATCGGCTATTTCGCAGTTACCCAACAAGCTCAAAATACCCAAGCTTGACCTAAATTCGGCCCCAATTCAATCCAAATCCGACCCAAATCCGACCCAAATCTGATCTTTGAACAAGACCGTTCATCAAGGTCAATCAGCCTCGCATTCGTTAGGGGCACATCAAGGTTTCGCGGGTTTCACGACCGGTTATGGGGTTCACGCCACTGGCGATCGCACAGAGTCGATTCAGCGTGTCCGGTCGCAATAAGACATCCGTAAAATCAGCGCCAGTGATCGTAATGCCCGGAACATTAATGCTCGCTGCAAATGCGCCTTCTAAACGGGCATTGGTTAGGTCAGCATTGACCAAGCGAGCAGAGTCGAGGGTGGCATTGCGCAAATCTGCACCCCTCAGATTAGCGGCTTCTAGATTGGCAGCAAAAAATCGCACCCCAATCAGATTTGAGTTTTGGAAATTGGCTTCCCGTAGATTGGCTTTTGTAAAGTCATCATCTCGCAAATCTTGGTTAGAGAAGTCTGCTCCAACCAGGGAGAATCGATTGTAATTCTCAGCCCAGGCCGGACTGACAATGCCGATGGTCAGACTGAGAATGATCACAAGCTGAACCGTCCAATGCTTCCAGTTCCGCAAAATCCGCAAAAGATGTTTAGGGTCTGGATTTGACCACCCATGCTGCATCGTTGGTGACTCCTCGTTAGAAAATCAGTGATCCTAAAATTGGCTTGTCGCGATCGGACAGGGAGCCTCTAATCCTCTCTATCTTCAAAGATTAGAGGTTCCATATCAATAGTTGAATCGAGCTAAATTGCGCTCCATCTCAAATCACGATCGCCCCTGCAATCTAGGTCAATACTTCAAACTCATGATCATTCGGGAAGGGGAGGGTTTCATCGATCATGCCCTGGGATGGTTCATCTTCAAGGGGGGCAATTTCGACGATTTCTGCATCGTCCTCGTCACTATCGATGGCCACCAGGATCGTCGTGATATTGTCACGGCCGCCATGGTCTTTAGCGGACTGGACTAACTGATGAACGATCGGGCCGAGATTACTAGTCGATCGCTGTTTGGATAAATGATTAAGAATTTCTGTGTCGGACAGTTCTTCCGTCAGACCGTCACTGCATAGCAGGAGCCGATCGCCCGACTTCAGCGCCAGGGGATAAATTTCAATCAGTTCTAACTCACGCCGCCCCAGGCATTGCATCAACACATGCCGCCAGGGGTGCGATCGGGCCTGCTCGTGGCTCAGGTCGCCGCTCTCCACGGCCCGTGCCACCCAGGTGTGATCTTTAGTGAGCTGCAACAGGTTGTGCTCGCGCCATTGATAGAGCCGCGAATCGCCCACATGGGCTTGCCACCACTGCTCTTGGCGATAGAGCACCAGGACAATCGTTGTGCCCATTTCGGCCCGTTCGGGATGGCGATCTTGGTCATCCAGAATCGCCTCATTCGCCTTCTCGATCGCCATTTCCAGCAGCGCTGGCGAGGACAGGTCTGACTCCCACTCCTTGAGGATCACATCGCGCACCACCTCGATCGCAATGCGACTCGCTTCCTGGCCACCCGCATGGCCGCCCATGCCATCCGCCACAACGAACAACCGACCCTCAGGATCGACAAACAAATTATCTTGGTTGACGCTTCGCAGCATTCCGCGATCGGTCAATCCCGAGGATTGGCACTTCATGGGCAGACTGGGCAGTGGTATGACTGAGAGTGAGCGAACTTAGCGTTTTTAGCGTTGTTGCTGTTTGAGCAACGCGCATTGATTCAGGGGAAACGACGAGACAGCGCACAACCCTGAAACCCTGGTTGGGGCTTTGGTTGGCAACTGTCACATTCCGCATCGCACTATGTCATCGCACTATGGCAGAGTCGTTGCAGAGCTGTCGCAGAGCCGTTCCGGAGCTGTGATCCCGGCCTAGTGTCCCAGGCATGGGGTCTAGAATCGGCATCCAATAGGGGGGGACACCCCTGGGTTTCCAGAACCCTTAGAACATCTTCTCATAGCGATCCATACGCCGCAGGAGTCGAATCAGCGCAATAGCTGGTAGCAAGCCGATTCCACCGGGAATGACGGCAAACCATCCATACCCCGTCCCGACCAAGATGGCGCTACAGAGAGCAAAGCTCCCGGTCAACACCGAGTAGTTGGTCGCCACCTGGGCATTGCTGAGTCGTCGCAGGACGCGATCGGTTTCCGTCGCCCGCACGCGTAGTCGCAAATCACCCCGATCGAGCTTTTCGATCGTGTCATCAATTCGTCGCGGCAATCCCAGGGCCGTCGAACTCATCTGCGCCGCCTGGCGACCCAACTCGCCGAGAAGATCGCTCGCTACATCCGGTTGGTTTCCGTTCATGAGTTCCATCGCGTAAGGTTTAGCGACCTCCATAAAATTAAACTCAGGATCCAAGCCCTTGCCCACCCCTTCCAGGGTCGAAAATGCTCGCATCACAAAGGTAAAGGTGGCTGGAAACCGAAACGGTTGTCCATAGGCAATTTCATACAGATCGTCACTGATGGCGCTCACGGACTGGTTTTCAAAGGGTTTGTCCATGAAGTTATCCAGCATGTACTGGATCGATCGCCGCACAGGCCCCGTGTCCCCCGTCGGTTGCAGCGCCCCCAGCGCAATCAGTGAATTCATCACCCGCTCACCATTCTTTTGGGCAATGCCAAAGAAGGTTTCCATCAGCCCCGTGCGCACGTTGGCTCCGATTTGGCCCATCATGCCAAAGTCGTAGAAAATCAACGCCCCATCGGGACTGACGGCGAGGTTTCCCGGATGCGGATCCGCATGGAAAAAGCCGCCTTCCAGCAACTGTTCGAGGTAGGCGCGGGCTCCCAACTCGGCGAGGTTCGATCGATCCAAGCCCGCCGCTTCCAACGCCTCGTAATGGCTGATTTTGATGCCCGGTATGTATTCTAGGACGATCGTTCGGGGCGAGCAGTAGCGCCAAAACACCTTGGGCACACGCACCCAGTCCGCGTGGCGAAAATTCCGCCGGAATCGATCGGCATTGCGCCCCTCGTTCAGATAGTCGATTTCCTCATACAGAATCCGGCAACATTCCTCATAAATTCCGAGCCAATCGCGACCGGGGCCCCAGCGCGGGTGAGTTTGGAAATAACGCGCAATCCCCTTCAGGATCGCGAGATCGATCTGAAACAGCTTTTTCAAGCCGGGGCGCTGGACTTTGACGACCACGGCTTCGCCCGATCGCAACTGTGCCTTATGCACCTGGCCCAGACTCGCGGCGGCCAAAGGAATCGGGTCAAAGCTTTGGAACAACTCCTGCACCGACTTGCCCAAATCCTGGCGGACGATCGTCTCTACCTGGTCATAGCCAAAGGCCGGCACCCGGTCTTGCAGCTTCGACAGTTCCTCCACATACTCCACCGGAAACAAATCGGCCCGCGTGGAAAACAGTTGACCAACCTTGATGAAGGTGGGCCCCAATTGCAAAAGTGTGTCGCGCACCCAAACCGCTTGTTTGCGGCGGCGGGTGTTTTTTTTGTCGTCTGTTATTCCTCCCCGGTAGCTCCAGGGCTTGGAGTCAATCCACAGCCACAGGAGCCAAAGGGTGACAAATGTCCAGATATCAATAAAGCGGCGGGGGCGTGAGTACCGCTCGCGGTTCCATCGGTAAGCTTTGCTGTCGTACGTTTTCACCCTCGACTCCGTGCGGTGCGTCTCGACTCTAGCTTGGGTTGGTTTCGCTTCGGTATTGCTTGATTTCGGATCTGAGGCGGGCAATTTCGGCCCGCAGATCGTCGAGTTCAGCTTGAACATCGTCGCCAGAGTTGGCGGAATTGCTCGATCGCCCGCCCGTGGCGGCGGCTTCCGCTTTCTGGGCCCGATCGAGGGCATCGTCTACAAACTGACGCAGGTTTTCGCGTTGTTCGGCATCGAATTTGCCTAACTCGCTTAACCAGTCGGTGGCCGTTCGCTCGATTTGCTCGTTGAGCACTTCCGCGATCGCGCGACCAACAAAAAAGGCATGGACAAGCGGGTTACTCATGAAACTCGCGGGTGAAAATGCTTTGAGGTCTTAACTTAGCTTACGTCGCTTCAGTGCGGCAGGCGCGGGTCGCTGTGACCGCCCTGAATTATAGCGTGCCAATTTGGGGCGCGCAGGTATCGAATGAGCCGTTTTACAACGGGGCAACAGATGAGGCAACCAAGGGGCGAACCGAGCCATGGCTGTGCCACCCCAGGGTCTGGCCGGCTGTTTCCTGGGCTGCGATCGCCCCCAACTGGTTAATCCACCGATCGCATCTCCGAGTCGAGCATTACACCAAATTGGGGACTTGCCGAATTTGAACCATGCCGACTTGGGGCATGACCCACGTGAGGATCATGGCCCTAGGGCTGGCTAGAGTCAGCGCCGCCGCCATTCCCGCCACTGTTGCCACCACTGCTACTGCCACTGCTGCTGCTACCCGATGACGAGCTACCTGCGCCACTGGGGGCATTGTTGCTGTCGCTGCTGGGGCGGCGTTCGGGTGCAGCGCGGCGTTCCGGCGCGGGAGCAACGGGAGCAGCCCGGCGCTCGGGGGCGGGGCGGGATTCCGTCGCGGCAGGGCGCTCGGGGGCGGGGCGGGATTCCGTCGCAGCAGGGCGCTCGGGGCCGGGGCTGCTGTCGTTGGATTGGCCGGAATTGCTGGAATTGCCGGAATTGCTGGAATTGCCGGAATTGTTAGAACTGGGGGCGGGTTGATCGCTGCTGGGCGATCGATCGACGGTGGGGGTGGTGTCGGACGAGTTGACCGAGGTGGGCGCTGGGCGATCGGGGGCGCTGGTTGCGTCTGGGCTGGCGCTGGGACTGCTTGAATTGGTCGCGGCTGGTCTGCGATCGGGGCTTGGGGAGGCCGGGGCTGGGGCATCGGCTTGGCGGGTTGCGCGCGATCGAACCGGCCGCTCAATGGTGACGTTGGGCTGATTGCGGATCACGGCCGCCGCCCCCCCATCCCGATGGGGATTTTTGCGAATTTGCTGCAAAACGAGGTCAGGGATGCTGGGGTCGCTTGCGTCTAGCTCCTGTTCCGCCGTCTTCGAGACGGGCCAGCCCTCGCGCGGTGGAAACGATTGCTCCCCTCCCAGCCATCCGAGCATCGGTGGCGACTCAAACCGCATCCCCAAAATGGTCATTTCGCCCGATCGCACCACGGCAACGGTTCCGGCCCCGAGGATGGAAGCGCAGGTGGCTGTGACCAAAAATAGGGGAGCGATCCAGCGACTTCGTTGGGGTTGGGGTGGGGAAGGATTCAAGGCAAACCTCGTGACATGAGAGGGCGAAAGCGGGCGGCAATCGGTGGCTGCTGAGGCGCTAGACTCCACCTTGGTTCGTCGTGATGCACCGAACGAAACGGTGATGAGGAGAGGGCTAAGCCACGACAGCTCGGTGGGTGAGGCTGGGGGCTAAAACGATCCCGATCGAGCCAATTGCTCCAGCAACGTGACCGCTGCTTCAACTGTTAAGAATAAGTCAAGAGTTTTTCGTTCGTAAAGATTCGCAATGATCGCTCCCGGGGCCCTGGCGCTCGATCGGTTTAGTCCGTGGGACTTTCAGGGGGATAGTGAGTTTTTACCCAGGCGATCGCGGTGGGGCGATCGATCACTTGCCGATCGAGGGTGGCGCGGCGCAGGTGGCTCAGGATCTCGCGAAATTGCTTGCCGGGGGGATAGCCCAACTGTTGGAGGTCTCGGCCGTTTAGGGGGGCTTCAATTTGGCTGAGGTGGGTCAGGTAGTGCCACAGGACGCGCCGTTGGGCCCGATCGCTCCGCACCGCCACCAGCAGCAACAGCACGCGGTTCCAGCCGTCCAGGGTTTGAGCGATCGCACTGGCCGGGGGCTGGCCCGCCAGGGCCGCCGGCAGGGTGGCTTCGGCTTCGTGCAAGTTGGCCAAGCGTTGAATGGTGGTTTCGGTCAGTTGCAATCGCTGGGCCACGGCGGCCCGATCGCCCGGTTCCAGGCTGGCCAGCAGGGTTTCGAGCAACACTTCCCAGCGATGCAAACTGGTGGATCGGGAGCGATCGCGCTCATGGGCTAGCCAGTGGGGCCAGGCCCAGGCCATCAACCGCAACTGTTGCCGCAGCGATCGGGTGAGTTGCAACGTCGGGTGAATGCAGCGCAGGGCATCGAGCCGATCGAGCAAGGCCAAGGCCGGCCGCCAAAAATCCGTTTGCAAAATATATTTCAGCTCAGACTTGAGGCGGGTTTCCAAGGCGGGCCGGCGGCGATCGCCCGAAATCGGGGGCAGTTGGGCCATGGCGTAGCGAATGTAGCGCTCCGTTTGGGGTTCGATCGCAAAGCCCAGCTTCACCGCAAACCGCACCGCCCGATAAATCCGCGTTGGATCTTCAATAAAACTGTTGCTGTGGAGTACGCGCACCTGGCGATCGTGCAAATCCGCCAAGCCGCCAAAAAAGTCCAGCACCTCCCCCGCATTCGGTTCCGTCAGCCGCACCGCCAGCGCATTGATCGTAAAGTCGCGCCGATAGAGATCCTGCTGAATCGAACTGGCTTCCACCTCCGGATTCGCCGCCGGGTAGGGATAAAACTCCGTGCGCGCCGTGGCAATGTCCACCCACAGGGAATCGAACAGGGGATCCTTGTGCCAAAGCAGCGCCGCCGTTTGGAACTGACCGTGAATTTGCAAGCGCACGCCGGGGTAGTCAGCTTCCAGGGCGCGGGCAATGGCGACGGCGGCTCCAGTCCCCTTGGCTGGACTGGTTTCGCGATCAATGTCTCGATTGTCGTTGGCTAGGTTGTCGCTAGCGGCGGCCTCGTTGTCGGCTAAATGGCAGCCATCAACGACCAGATCGATATCCGACAGGCTTAGGGGCGTGGACGCATCGCTCAGAAGCAAATCGCGCACGCCGCCGCCGACGAGATACAGTTGCCAGCCCTGCGATCGGGCTAGGTTGGCCGCCCGATCGAGCAGTTGCCGCAGGGGCGGAGTCAAGCGCGACAACAGGGGGCAAAAATTTCCCGCAAAGCGATCGGGACTGGGCGGCTCGATCGGGGTGCTGCGTGTGCGATCGCGATGGAAGCGGCGCAACACATCCGTGCGCGTGACAATGCCCACCAACTGGTTTTGATCCAGCACCGGCAGCCGCCCGATGTCGTAAGTCACCATCAGGTTTTCGATTTCCGCCAGGGTCGTTTCGGGGGCGATCGTCCGCAGGCGGGTGCTCATGTAGCCCTTGACCGGCGCGTGGTGAAAGCCGTGGTGCATGGCGATGTCCAGGTCGCGGCGTGAGACGATGCCCACCAGTTGCCCGGCCCGATCGACCACCGACAGCCCCGAATGGCCGTAGCGCAACAGAATCCGTTGGGCTTCGTCGATCGTGGTGTCCGGGCGAATTGTCCGCACGGGCGAGGACATCAAATCGCGGGCGATCGGCGGGTGGGGCAGTTGGTTGGCAAAGGCGGCCGTGAGCGATCGCAGCAACTCCGCCGCGCGCGATCGGCCCGTGGCCCGATCAATCCCATCGGCCCAATGCACCGTCCCTGCCGCCGCCTGGGCATGGCCGCCGCCCCAGGGGGCCAGCAGTTGCCCCCAGTCCGGCCCCTCCAGCCGCGATCGCCCCACCAGCGACAGCCGCAAACCCGCGCCCGTGTCCTTCACGCCGTAGAGCGTGCCCAGCAACAGCCCATCGGCCCCGATCGTGTCCACCAGCCGCGCCGCCACCGTCGAAAGGCCGGGCACATAATGCTCGGCTTCCAGCAAAACCCAGGTGAGGCGCACGCCGTCTACGATTTGGGTTTGGTCGGGGCGATCGTGCACCTGGTCGATCGCCTCCGCCAGCAGCCGTTGCAACATCGGCGACAAACTCGGATCGAGATACGCGGCGATCGCCGTGATGCTGGCCCCTTGGCCCATCAGCCACGCCAGAGCCGCCGCATCACGCGCCGTCGCCGTTTCATAGGTCAGCGACCCGGAATCCACATGGATCCCCAGGGCCATCACCGTCGCCTCCGCCGGGGTCAGCGGGTGCTGCGGGTCGATCGCCCGTTGCAGGTGTTCAACAATTAATGTGGTTGTCGCGCCCACCGCTTCGATCTGCTGGGCCGTGGCGGGAATGTCGCTGGTGACTCCCAAATGGTGGTCATAGAGCGTAATTGACTCCAATTGCGGTAAATCGAGCCATTCCGCCAGTTTTCCCAGCCGATCGCGCTGTTGCGTATCCACCACCACGAGCGATTGAATCCGCTTGGGAT
>Ga0209278_1001717_pt1 | contig 12934 bp, 10 predicted proteins | sample JI81BgreenDNA_FD_187504 | JGI IMG/M metagenome (GOLD analysis project Ga0209278, IMG submission 187504) | Wastewater effluent complex algal communities from Wisconsin, to seasonally profile nutrient transformation and Carbon sequestration -... | ecosystem: Engineered > WWTP > Effluent > Algae... | reverse complement strand
CGAGAACATCCGCAATGCCCGTATCGAAGACGCGCTGGACCTTCAGTTCAACGCACCGAACGTCATCCTTTCAGCCAACCGCAACCTCACGATCCGCGGGGTCGGGTCGCAGTCCTTCGGTGGTTCCAACGACACCAACATCGGCGTCCTCATCAACGGCGTATTCCTGCAGCAGGGCAGCACCTTCGGCGAATTCTTCGACCTCGAACGGGTCGAAGTGCTTCGCGGACCGCAGGGCACGCTGTTCGGTCGCAACACCACTGGCGGCCTGATCAATTTCGTCACCCGCAAGCCCACCGATGACTTCGAAGGCTATGTGAGCGCGCAGGTCGAGAACTTTGACGGGCGTCGCATCGAAGGTGCGGTGAACGTGCCGGTTACCGACGGCTTCGGCTTGCGGGTTGCCGGGCACTATCTCAAGCGCGACGGCTATACCCGCAACCTCGAGGATGGCTCGCGCATCGACGGCCGTGACCAGTTCACGCTGCGCGGCAGCGCACGGCTCGACACCGGCTCCGGCACGACGGTCGACTTCGTGGTCACGTACTTCGAAGAAGACAGCAACCGCGCCAACGCGGTGAAGACGCTGTGCACACCCGATCCGACTTTGGGCTGCTCGCCTGACTCGGTCACCAATGATTTCCCCGCCGTCAACTTCACGATCGACCGCTTCCTGATTCCCGGAGTTGTGCGCGCCGATACATTCAGCGCAAATCCGGCCGATCTGCGTGAAGTTCGCATCGACGTTCTGCCTGAACAGAGAGCCAAGGACCTGCTCGCTACCTTCGAGATCAATCAGGACATCGGTGACTGGCTGCGCCTGACTTCGGTCACCGGCTTCCGGGACGGCAGCAATGATTCCGTCCGTGACTTCGATCAGGGCACGCGGCCCAATGCCTTCAATCCGACCGCGATTTCGCCCGCAAATGGAGCGGGCAATGGTGTCCTGACCTATCTGCTTGGTCCGGGTCAGGTGATTTCGTCGCCCGATTGGCGTTCAGCCCAGTATGGTTCGGGAGAGCGCGATCAGGTCAGCCAGGAACTGCGCCTTGCATCGGACTTGTCGGGGGCGTTCAATTTCCTGCTGGGCGGATATTATCTGAAGGCCAACAGCGCAGGCGATGTGATCACCTATATGCCCGCCAACCGCACCGCCGGCTTTGTCGCGGCGGGCGTGACCACCGATGCGAGTGTTACCTCGCACGCGGTGTTCGGTGAGGTCTACATCGACATCACGCCTGAACTGAGCGTGCTGGGCGGCATCCGCTACACCAAGGATGACAAGTCCATTCGCACCGCCAGCGGCACCTTCGCGCTGGGCCCGTTCTTTGAAGGCGAGGCTTCATTTGATGCCTGGACTGGACGCGGCAGCGTGACCTGGCAGCCGACGCCGGACAACAATCTCTATCTGACCTTCTCGCGCGGGTTCAAATCGGGCGGTTTCAATCCGGGCAACGTCGGCACGCCAACCTTCGATTCCGAATTCATCAACTCGTGGGAACTCGGTTCGAAGAACACGCTGCTTGATTCCAAGCTGACCCTCAACGGGGCTCTGTTCCAATACGATTACAGCAATCTGATCGTCGGCAACATCGTTGGCACCCTTGCCACGAACGTCAACATTCCCGAAACCCGCGTGCGAGGCTTCGAGCTCGAGACGGTCTTCACGCCGCTTGAAGGCCTGCGACTGGAAGGGGCGCTGGGCCTGCTCAAGACCGATATCCGCAGCGATTTTCGGTCATCCGATCCGTCGCGCGGAGGGGCGTTCTTCCAGATCCAAGGCAACGAATTGCCCAACGCGCCGAGCCGCACCCTCAAGCTGGCGGCGGAATACAACATTCCGGTTGCGGGAAGCTGGTCGCTCAAACCGCGTGTCGATTACTACTCGCAGACCGGCTTCTGGGCGCGGGAATTCAATGTCGCAGCGGACCGTGTGGGCAGCTGGGAACAGCTCGATCTGCAGCTGCAGGTTGCCCATGACGACCGCGATTTGGCGCTGATCTTCTTTGTGAAGAACGTCCAGAACAACGACGACATCACGTTCCTCGAAGTGAACTCCAACCTCGTCGGCAGCTTCCGCAGCGCCTTCCTGCTCGATCCTCGCGTGTATGGCGTCAACCTGCGGGCCGGTTTCTGATGGACACTACCACCAACAGCACAGCCGCCGCCATGCCGCAGCTGTTCGATCTGACCGGGCATGTCGCACTGGTCACCGGGGGTAACGGGGGCCTGGGCATCGGGATGGCGCGAGGGCTGGCGAGCGCCGGGGCCAGTGTCGCGATCTGGGGGCGCAATGCCGATCGCAACCGGGCGGCGAGCGAGGCGCTCAAGGCCAATGGGGCAGACGTAACAGACTTCGCCTGCGACGTTACCGACCCGGAACAGGTCTCAGCGGCAATGGAATTGACGATCGCTCGCTTTGGCCGGCTTGACAGCTGTTTTGCCAATGCCGGCGGGTCGGGCGTGCGAAAGCCTTTCACCCAGCTCTCTCCCGGAGACTGGCAAAGCACGCTCGACCTCAACGTCAACAGCGTGGTCTACACTTTCCAGGCAGCCGCGCGGCAGTTCATGGCGCAAGGAAGCGGCGGAAGTCTTGTTGTCACCTCTTCGGTTGCGGCCCTGCTGGGCGTGCCCGGTGGCGGCTATTCCGCAACGAAGGCTGCCGTGTCGGGCCTGGTGCGCTCGCTCGCGGTCGAGCTCGCCCCTGCCGGTATCCGCGCCAATGCGATCCTGCCAGGGTTCATTGCAACCGAAATGAGCCTCAACACACCCAAGGCGTTCCAGGATGCATGCTTGCGGCGGACCCCCTCGGGCAAGCTCGGCACTGTCGACGATATGGCCGGGACTGCGGTGTTTCTGGCTGGCCCGGCGAGCCAGTATATGACCGGTCATTCGCTGGTGATCGACGGGGGACAGTCGATCTTCCCGATGTAGGCCGCGGCGTTGGCTAACCTGCTGGCTTGCCGTCCCAAAGCGGTTTGCGGCGCGCGGCAAAATCGGTCTTGAGCGACGTCACCGATCCTAAAATCATGGAAACGGTGATGTCCTCAAGCTGCTGCCGGTCCATCCCGGTGCGCAGCAGGTAGGCTCCAGCCGAAGCCGGAAGGCCGAAGCTGATGTCGGTCGCCGCCCGGGCAACGTCGGGCGGCAGGTCGAAATGGCGCTCGATGATAGCGGCGAGAAATTCGACCGCCGTGTCCCGGCCATATTCGGTCGGATCGTGAAAATCGCTGATCGAGGGTTCCTGCTGGAGCCGCTCGATGATCAGCCCTCGCTCCTCGATATAGGTGAGGTAGACGTGGGTGGTAGCGCGCACCATGCCCTCGAATGTCTCTGCGCCATTGACCGCCTCGCTCTGGAGCCGTCGCAGCCGCTTCAGTTCACGTTCGAGCAGCTCGCTCAGTAACATCTGGAGGTTGGGGAAGTAGTTGTAGACCAGCGATTTGCTCACCCCCGCCGCGCGCCCTATGGCCTCCATCGAGAGTTCGGCGATCCCCTCGCGCGCAATCATGTCGGCCGCGTGATCAAGGATCAGCGAACGCCGCTCCTCCGGGGCGAGCCGGGTTCTGCGCTTGGTGGCGACAATAGTCATGGGCCAAGCCTAGCAGACTGGCCGCACCAATCCAGATGGCAACTTACTGCGGCGCCCGGTCCTTCAACCACAGCATGTCGTCAATCGAGCGTGCCGCGCCGGCGCCGATGTTCTGCTGGAAAGCGATGAGATTGCCTTCCGGGTCGCGGGCATAACGCACCCGCCAGCCGCCCATTTCGAATGTCTTGCCGGCAAAGCGCACGCCCTCGCGTTCCAGCCGCTCGAGCGTTGCGGCAAGATCGTCGGTCTCGAAGACAATGGCATTGTAACCGATCGCGTCGATCATTTGCGCAGCTGTGCCCTTGGGCGTGCGCGGTTCGACATAATGCCAGAACTCCAGCTCGAAATTGCCGACGTCGAACCAGCTCGCAGCGGCAACAATGCCGTCGATATCGGCAATCTCGTCGAAGGTCTGGCGCCGGGTCGGCGGCAGCTCGCGGCGGGGGCCATGGCCGAGGACCTTGGAGTAGAACGCCACCATCTGCTCCTTGTCGCCGGTGACATTGCCGATATGCGTTGCCCATGCAGGAAAGCGCATCCGCTTGGTTCCAAGCTCGCCATGCGCAGCAATCACCTCGGGCGTCAGCTGCTCCATCTCGATCATGATGCCGTCAGGATCGAAGCCATAGGCATAGGTCACCCCGTATCCGCCCAGATCGACAGGCCCGGCTCCGCGCGATAGCATGGCGAGGCCATTGGTCTTGAACACGTCGTATTTCGGCGCAGTCGAAGGCGACTGGAAGCAGATATGGGTATAGCCCGGCCCGATCACCGGGCGGCGCTCAGGCGCGGCCTTGGCTTCGGGATCGATATCGATCAGCTGCAGGAAGACGGTGGGCGTGCGCACCAGCGCGATCTCGATCTTGCCTTGGCGCTTGTTCAAGACGTCTGCTGGAAAAACATCAGCATCGACCATCCGCCGCTCGACCAGCTCGTAAGGCACAGACCGGCTGTAGAAGGCGAGCGTGTCGTCGATGTCGCTGACAGTGATGCCGATGTGATGAACGCCCTTGATCTGCCCTGCAATAACCGGGACAGGTGCGGCTGCCGCGGCACCCGGCGCGGCAGTGCCGGTGGTCGCTGCGCAGCTGGCGAGCAATCCGCAGGCGAGTACGGTCAAAACTGGTCGTATCATCGGTCGGCTCCCTTGAGGCGATAGACCAGCAGCACATTGCCAGCGATCTCGCCGAACTTGTCGTATCCCGAGTTCACGATCACCATGTCCCCTGCCACCACCGGGCCTTGACCGTCGATCGTGCCGCCCTTGGCCTCAACCCCGTTGACGGTCGCAAAGGCACGGTTGGTGTCTGTCTTCCACAGCACTGCGCCATCCTTGGCGGCGTAGGCGGCCAACCGCCCGTCATGCCCTCCGCCGAACACCACCCCGGGGATCAAGGTAACAGGAGCGGACAGCGCGGTGATGCAAGCGAAGGAGAATTCCGGACAGCGCAGTTTCTCGATCCGCGACCACAGCGGGCGGCCCGTTGCGACGTCGAATGCATGGATGCCGGGGCGCGGGTCGCCCTTGGCGAAACGACTGCCGGGGGTGTCGGCAATCGGCACGAACAGCTTTGTGCCATCGCTCGCCATCCCCCAGTGGATGCCGCCGTTGAACCCGCCGCGCCCGACCCGCTGGCGCCAAAGCACGCTTCCCTTGTCTGGATCGATCGCGAAGATCTCGCCGGATTTCTGCCCGGCGAGCAGGATGTCGTGGGTGCCCGCTTTCACCAGCATTGGTGGCGCGCCGAAATCGAAGTCGGGTCCATCCTCGGCAGGGCAATTGGCGCTTTGCTTTGTGCCGCAAGCCGCATTCCACGCGTCTCCAGCGGTGGCCTGCATCACCCATTTGCGCCGACCGGTGGCAAGTTCGATCGCGACGATCGCATCGCTTTGGTCGTTGGCGGGGGAGGAGTAGTTTTCGCCCGTGCCGACATAGAGCAGCCCGCGGGCCGGATCGACGGTGGGGGTGCCCCAGACCGGCGCACCGCTCGGCGCAGTCTCGCCGCCCTTGTGCCGGACGGGCTTGTCGACCGAATACCAGCGCCACACCCGGCTGCCGTCCGACGCTTCGAGCGCCGTCACACCGCCGCGGAAGGTGCAACATTCATAGTCCTCGTTGAAAGCGCTCAGGACTTCGGTCGAGGACATCGGCACGAACAACCGTCCGCCATGCAGAGCGAGGCTGCCCGTGATCGTGCCGTCCGGATGATCGCGCACGCTTGTGCTCCAGCGCAGTTTGCCGGTTTCGGCATCGACTGCATAAACCCGCGCATCGAAATCCCCGAAATAGAGCGTTGGGCCAGCCGCGGCATCGACGTCGAGGACAGGCGCATTGCGCACTTCGGCCTTAGCGTCGAACGTCCACCAGATGCACCCTGTCATCCGGTCGAGCGCATAGACCCGGCCAGATTGGCTGCCGGTGAAGACCGCCCTTTCGGTTACCGCAGGTTGCGAACGGGCGCGCTGCGCTTCGGGAAAGCCGAAGGCCCAGGCAAGCTCCAACCGCCCGACATTGGCAGGCGTTATCGCAGTCTGGCTCTGGTAGCGCGCGTTGGACAGGCCGTTGCCCCAGCGGTTCCAGAGCGGCGTACCAGACACCGCGAGGAGACCCTCGCAGCGTTTTCCCGCCACTACCTGCGGTGGGGCATCAGTCCCCAGATGATCCGCGAGGATCGCGATTTCATAGGGATTCAGCGCAGAACCCTGCGCCTTCATCACACCGGTCGTGAGAGCCTGCTTGATATAGGCCGCACTGCGTTTTGCGATGGCTGCACGGACGGGGGCCCCGCCCGTGGCATTGTCATGACAGCTGCTGCAATGGGTGAGATAAAGGCTTTCGCCAAGCTCGGCCTGCCCGCTGAGTGAGGATGCGGCATCGGGCCTGGTTTCACTTTCCGACGGCGCGCAACCGGCGATCAGGAGACTTGCAGCCAAAGCCCCTGCAAACCTTAGTGACATTGACCTCTCCCTCTGTTATTGACGACTATTGCAATAAAAAGGGGGTGTCAATGCGGATCATTGGGCTGGCGCGGCACTTGATTGCTGTCTTGGTCGCCGGACTGTCAGCAGTGGCGGCTGCCACAGATCCCGCAGTCATTCATGCCAACCGCGTCGGCAGCCGCCCCTATACCGAAGGTTTCATCGGCAAGGGCGATGACCGCATTCACTATGTCTCTACGGGTGAGGGGCCGACCGTGATCCTCGTCCACGGCTTTCCCAGCTTCTGGTATGCATGGTTTGACCAGATGGAGGCCTTCGGCGCGTGCCGGAGAATGATCGCCATCGATGCGTCAGGAGCAGGCTTTTCGGGCCGTCCCACGCGCGATGCGGACTACCGGGTGGCACGCCTCGCGCGACAGCTTGACCGCACGATTGCCGCGCTGGCACCGGGTCAGAAAGTCACGCTGGTGGGCCATGACTGGGGCGGTGCGCTGGCGTGGTCCTACGCACAGTGGAAACCGCAGCGGCTTGACCGGCTCGCCGTATTCAGCGCGCCACCTTATGGCCTGTTTCTCGACATGCTGGCCGACGATCCGGCGCAGCGGGCAGCCTCGGCTTACGTGCCGCGCCTTCAGGCACTCAACCGTGAGAGCATCGAGCGGCTGAACGTTTCGTCTACCCTGTTCGAGACCGCCTATGCCCGGGCAATATCGGAAGGCGTATTGACCGCCGAGGAAGGCGAACTGTTCCGCGGCGCGCTTTCCGACCCGGCAGCGATCGACGCCGGTGTTGCTTGGTACCGCGCCAATATCCCGCCCTTTGATACCATAAGTCCCCGCAGCGAATGGCCCAGGCGCGCCGGCTCCATAACCATGCCGGTGCTGTTGATCGAGGGAAGCGAGGACAAGACATTTGCTCCCACCCTCGCCAAGAGGGCCCGCGCAAAGGCAGAAAACCTCACCACAGCAATGCTCCCGGGCGTTGGCCACTGGACCCCTTTCGAGGACCCGCAGGCTGCCAACGCCCTGCTCGGCGCGTTCCTTGGCTTGCCGGACGGGCGCTGCCCGGGGAGTTAATCAGGCGTTGAATGCCCGGTGACCGGCGGCTTCTGTCAGAACCGGACGTTCGCCCTGACGATCGTGAACGACCGCCTCTGGGTCGCCTGCTGCCGGAATCTCATGGGACGAAGCCTTCGTTCTTGAACTGCGTACCAAATCACGGGTTTTGCCAGAAGCTGACACCACCCTGCTCGGGCCGTGACTGGCGGCTATCCTAGGTTCGTTTCACGAAAACCGACATTCAGGGGGAGGCCTTTTGCCGCGGTGCACGTCTTTCGGGGGTGATGCGCCAGAAGGTGACGTCAGTGAAGGCAAGGCGATAGCGGCGGTTTGCGGGAAGGGCGTTTTCAATGACCCATGGCCGGAACCATTTGCTTATTGGCATTGGTGCTGCCAGCGTATCGCCAAGGGTGGGGAAACAATGATGAGGCGGATTGTCGCCGGGCTCGTGTTGACTGTGGCGATGGCTCTGGCCGCCGCATTCCTGTTTCAGAGGCAGATCGGCGCGGTCATCTTCCAGCGCGGCGCGCAGGAGGCGTCAGGGCGAGACACACTGGCCGGCCTGGGAGACGGTCTCCACCTCGGCTTGTGCGGTACGGGCTCACCCATGCCCAATCCCCGACGGGCTGGCCCCTGCAATGTCATTGTCGCCGGGCAGCAGGTCTTCGTGGTCGACATGGGCGAGAACGGCAATCGCAACCTCGCTCTGATGGGAATCAGCGCCGCCCGGGTCGACGCCTTGCTGCTCACCCATTTCCATTCGGACCATATCGACGGCATCGGCCCGCTGATGCTCTACCACTGGACCCGCGGGGCGAGCACCGCGCCCTTGCCGGTCTATGGCCCGCAAGGTGTCGAGCAGGTCGTGGCGGGCTTCAATGCGGCCTATGCGCTCGATAACACCTACCGCGTGGCGCATCACGGCGAGACGGTGGTGCCGCGCAGCGGCGCCGGAGCGACGGCGCGACCCTTCGCGATAGCGGGGAGCAGCACGGTGATCCTGCAAGGCGGTGGCCTGACGGTGACAGCCTTCACCGTCGATCACGATCCGGTCGCGCCAGCAGTCGGTTACCGCTTCGATTACAAAGGGCGCGCGGTGTGCATCAGCGGCGATACCGCCAAATCGGCCAACCTGATTGCCGTCTGCAAGGGGGCCGACGTAATTGTTCATGATGCCCTGCAGCCGCGCATGGTCAAGGACATAGAGGCCGCCTTCGCAGCCGAGGGCAATGCCAACGCGGCCAAGATCTTCGCCGACATCCAAGATTACCACGCATCGCCCGAGCAGGCGGCAGAAAGTGCGAAGGAAGCAGGCGCGCGGATGCTGGTGCTCTCGCACCTCGTGCCGCCGCTGCCGAACGCTTATTTCTACCCTGCCTTCCTCGGCGATGGGCCTGCGCGGTTTGGCGGCGAGATCGTTGTGGGGGAGGACGGGATGCTGTTCTCGCTACCTGCGCGCAGCGAAGCGATCGAGCGCCACCGCCCGCTGTAGCGCCGCGGCGGGGGCATCTATTGAAACCATAATTGCCATAGATTAGCCAAACAGAAACGGCGGACTGGGGAGAGTACGGGATGAACGCGCGTCGATCGATTATGCTGGGCCTCGTCGCCCTTGTCGCGCTGCTGATGACGGCTAACGCGGCACTCTGGCTGGTGTTACCTGCGCGCGCAGCCGCGGCGCTCGCCATGCCCTTGCTGACCGGCCCCGCCCTGAGCAGCCAGATGGATATCGGCGCGTTCTTTCTGGCCGGTGCCAGTTTCATCGTGATGGCGCTGGTCACGCGCGAGCGGCCATGGTTCATCGCCGCTGCGGTGCTGGCACTGGCCGCCGCCGCATACCGCACCGCCGCATACCTGTTCCACGGAGCGCCCTTCCTTGCCGACATGATCGGGATCGAAGTCGCGATGGGCATGATCCTCATCATCGCCAGCCGCGTGCTCGGGCGCGGCGCTTAGCCCCATGCCAGGGCTGCGCTCGGCTCTGCTGCTGCCGCTCCTCGCCCTTGCCATGCTGGTCGGCGCAAGCCCCCCGGCGGACAAGCGCCCCAATGTCGTCATCATCCTTGCCGATGATGCTGCCTTGATGGACTTTGGCGCCTATGGTGGTGAGGCGCGGACCCCCAATATCGACGCGCTCGCCGGGCGCGGCGCGCTGTTCACCCAGTATCGCGCCTCGCCCCTGTGTTCGCCCTCGCGCGCGATGCTGCTGACCGGGATGGACGCGCACCTGACCGGCTTTGCCACGATTCCCGAAGTCCTGCCGCAGGAGCAAAAGGGCAAGCCCGGCTACACGATGGCGCTGGAAAGGGGGGTGCTCACCCTCGCCGACCGGCTGCGTGCCGCAGGCTATCGCACGATCATGTCGGGCAAGTGGCACCTCGGCGAAGCACCCGGCGAGATGCCGCAAGCTCACGGCTTCGACCGCAGCTTTGCGCTGGCCGCCTCGGGCGCGGACAACTGGGACGACCGCTCGTATATGCCATATTACAAGGACGCGCCGTGGTTCGAGGACGGGGCCGAGGCGAGCGTTCCTGAGGATTTCTATTCCTCGCGCTTCATCGTCGACACCGCGATCAGGTATCTGGACGCAACCGATGGGGACAAGCCGTTCTTCGCCTATATCCCGTTCCAGGCTGTTCACATCCCGGTGCAGGCCCCGCAGGAGTTCATTGACCACTACAAGGGCCGCTATGACGCGGGCTGGGAGGCCCTGCGGAACGAGCGCCATGACCGCGCGCAGGCGCTGGGCCTGATCCCGCAGGGCGCGCCGCTGGCCGCTCTGCCGCCGGATTTTCGCCGGTGGAACAGCCTCTCGCCGAAGGACCGCGCGCTCTATGCCGCACGGATGGAGGTCAACGCAGCGATGCTGGAGGCGATGGATTTCCACATCGGGCGGCTGATCGCGCACCTCAAGGCGAAAGGCGAATACGACAACACGATCTTCGTCGTCTCGTCCGACAACGGCCCCGAACCCTCCCGCGGGGACGACAGCGCCAGCCTTGCCGCGTACCACCGGCTAACCGGCTATGACGTTGCGCCTGTGACAATGGGCGGCCCCGGTTTCTGGGGTTTTATCGGCCCTGAATGGGCCGCCGCTGCCGCAACGCCGGGCGCATGGTTCAAGTTCTATGCGACCGAAGGCGGCCTTCGCGTTCCCCTCATCGTGGCGGGCCCCGGGATCGCGCCGCAGCGCATTGCCAGCCCCGCCATGATCACCGATCTCGCCCCGACCCTGCTCGATTGGCTCAAGGTCGATCCCGGGGCGATCCCGGGCAAGCCGATGACCGGGCGCAGCCTGCTCCCGGTGCTCGGCGGCAAGGTGGCAAGTGCCTATGGGCCCGATGAGTCCCGCGCGATCGAGGTGTCGGGCAATTCGGCGCTCTATCTGGGCGATTACAAGATCACCCGCAGCGTGGCCCCGGTCGGGGACGGCCAGTGGCGGCTCTACAATCTCGCGCGCGACCCGGGCGAGACGACCGATCTCAGCCCCAGCGAGCCTGCGGTCAAAGCCCGGCTGCTTGGCGAATATGACGCCTACGCCAAGCGCATGGGCGTGCTATCCATGCCGGAGGGCTATGACTCACGGGCGCAGGTCAACCGCAACATCGCCGCGCGGCTGCTGGGCAATTACCCCTGGCTCTATGGTGTGCTGGGCGGGATTGCGCTGGTTTTCGCGGCGATGTTCTGGCTGGCCCTGCGCTGGCTGCTGCGCCGCAACCGGGCTGCCCGGCAAGCATGAGAGAGGATAAACCGATGAGCGAGACCGTTGACGTGTTCTGGTCGTTCCGCAGCCCCTATTCGCGGCTGGTGACGCCTGACCTGCTGCCATTGCCGGACGATTACGAAGTCGACGTGCAGCTGCGGGTTGTCTTGCCGCTGGCGGTGCGCAACCCTCAGGCGCTGTTCGATCCGTCCAACCGCAAGCCGCCGATGTATATCGCGCGCGACAGCATGCGCCGCGGCGAGATGCTGGGACGGCCGGTGGTGCTGCCGGCCGATCCCGATCCGATCGTCCAGGATTTCCGCACGATGGAGGTGGCGAAGGAGCAGCCCTATATCTACCGCCTCTCCAAGCTGGGGGTGGAGGCCAATCGCCGCGGTCGGGGCGTGGAATTCGCCGACCGGGTGGCCGCGCTGATATTCGGCGGCACAAGGGGCTGGAACCAGGGTGACCTGCTCGATCAAGCGGTGGCCGATGCCGGGCTGAACCTCGCCGCGCTCGACGCCGCCATTGCCGATGGCGATCACCTCGAAGAAATCGAGCGCAACCAGGCAGCCCTCGATGCCGCCGGACATTGGGGTGTGCCGACCATGGTGTTCCGCGGCGAGCCCTTTTTCGGACAGGACCGGATCGACACCCTGCGCTGGCGGCTCGACCAGGCCGGGATGGCCCGCCGCGCAAGCTGACCTGAGAGAGCCATTCGGGCGGTCGTCGGCTTTTCGGGACCAAGTACTGTGAGGCCATCAAGGCACGGCGGGGTCAGTCGCTGCGATGCCTTGGCGGGTCGCCCTGATGCTGTGCCATCACCGGTCATGGGCCGGACCGATGCGCGATCCATTCAGCAAACGGCCAATGGCTGACATATTGTGTGCCGCTATACCGCCAGAACCCGATCCAAACTTTGCAGCCCACCCTGCCGGAGGCTCGGTTTTGGGCGAATGTCTAAGGGCACCATGCTGAAAGACGCACGGGGTCGATAATCGCACCGTAGTAGGCCACCGTGGGTGCAATCAGTGCGCCGCGCAGGTCGCGCGTCGGGTCTGAGGCGAGGCGGGCCGTTGCTACCGCATAGCGGAACACCGCGCCGGCTAATTGCAAGGTGCGCGGGCGCTTTCCAGTTGGCCCTTGCGCTCGATCTTGCGGACGGCAATCAACACGTCGGCAGGCTCGATATCGGTGATGGGCAGCTTACCGCCCGAAGGCTGCACCAGCAAGAACAGGCCGAGAGTGTCGCCCACCTTAAAGGGCTTATCGCGCGGTTTGGCGTTCCGGATCGCAACATCTGTCAGCGGCATGGCCCTAGGTCCTTTCCCAGCTCGTGGCCCCCACGTGGGGGCCAGTCCAATTGCCCGAAATGCCTTGGCCCCGCGATGTGGCCCCCAAGGGGCCCGGATGCAGCGGGAAGAATAGGGACATTCTCGGCCGACCGAAGGCCTAAATCCCTCGGATTTCCAAGGGCTTTATAGACTTTCTGGGGCTGTTTGGGAAGGGAGGGCTGGAGCGGGTGAAGGGAATCGAACCCTCGTCGTAAGCTTGGGAAGCTTCTGCTCTACCATTGAGCTACACCCGCATCGGGCGATGGCCACGGGGCCGCTCGCAGACGCGGGGCGCGCTTGCCATGAT
>Ga0209278_1001716_pt1 | contig 12937 bp, 7 predicted proteins | sample JI81BgreenDNA_FD_187504 | JGI IMG/M metagenome (GOLD analysis project Ga0209278, IMG submission 187504) | Wastewater effluent complex algal communities from Wisconsin, to seasonally profile nutrient transformation and Carbon sequestration -... | ecosystem: Engineered > WWTP > Effluent > Algae... | reverse complement strand
GAGTAGGGATCGGTGACGCGGTTGCGCACGAGGCCGCGGCCACGCACGGGCACGTCGGCCAGGTAGGTGTAGGTGTGGCCGAACCAGTCGCCGGCCACACGCGCCTGCCAGGTGCCGGCCTTGCCGCGCTGCAGCGGCACGAGGCGCGTGGCCGCTTCCGAACCCGGCGCGTGCAGGCACAGCGCCACGCGCTGCGCCGTGGGCGCCCAGACCGTGAAGCGCGTGGCCGCGGGCGTGTACTCGGCGCCGAGCGCGGGCACCACGGCGGGGTCGGCCGCGGCGGCGAAACGCTCGTCCAGCAGCGCCGCAGCCTGCGTGTGCGTGGCCTGCCGCACGCGGCCGGCGGCGTCTTCCTGCACCAGCACCCACTGCGAGGCCATCAGCGCATCCAGCGCCCGCGGCTCGGCCAGCCGCCACGTGCCGCCCTCACCCACCCAGCGGACGCGCTCGGCCACCGCGGCCGGCGACGCGCCGGGCGCGGGCTGCAGCGCCAGCGCGCCGTCGGCACCGCGCACGGGCTCGCCGGGCTGCGCCACGACCTGGCCGCGCGCCGAGTGCCACAGGCGCACACGCGTCCCGGGCTCGTGGGCCACGCCGGGCCAGCGCAGCGTGCGGCCGTCCAGCCACACGGCGCGCGCGTGCGCCGCGCCGGCGTCGGCCCCGGCCGCGTGCAGCACCGCCTCGTGCCCGGCGCTGCAGGCCGCCAGCGTGGGCGCCGGCGCCGCCGGCCGGGCCTGGGCCACGAGCGCGGCGCTGGACAGCATGAACACGGCAAGATGGCGGGCAGCAGGCATGGCAACTCCAGAATCGGCGCGCGATGCTATCGAAGTAAAACTACAAGCACACCGCGGCTTGCCCGTAGTGACGGGCAACCACCGAGCCGTAATCGATGTAGTTCCCCTACATTAAGCAGGACCATGCACACCCGCCTCCGCCCCTTTGCCGCGGCCTTGGGCCTGGCCCTCGGCCTGCTGGCAGCCGCCCCGGCCACCGCCGCACCGGCCCTGGACACCACGGCCGTGCCCGCGCAGCCCCGCGACAACGGCCTGCCGGCGCACTGGCAGCGCGGCGCCTTCATGGAGATCTTCGTCCGCGCCTGGAAGGACAGCGACGGCGACGGCATCGGCGACCTGCGCGGCCTGACCTCCACGCTCGACGAGCTGGCCGACCTCGGCATCCGCGGCATCTGGCTCATGCCCGTGACGGCCAACGCCGACGGCGACCACGGCTACGCGACCACGAACTTCCGCGACATCGCACCCGAGTACGGCACGCTGGCCGACTTCGACGAACTGCTGCGCCAGGCCCACGCGCGCGGCATCGGCGTGATCATGGACTACGTGATCAACCACGCCTCGGCCCAGCACCCGTTTTTCACCGAAGCGCTGAAGGGGCCCGACAACCCCTTCCACGGCTGGTTCGTGTGGCGCGACACGGCACCCCCCGCCGGTGAAGGCGGGTGGGACATCTGGGGCGCCTACCCCTGGTACCACGCGGCCTCCCAGCCCTGGGCCTGGCCCGGCACCGCCAAGACCGTGCCCCGCGCGCCGGCCGAGGCGCGAGGCTTCTACTTCGGCACCTTCGGGCCGCACATGCCCGACTTCGACTTCCGCAACCCCGCCGTGCAGGCCTACCACCTGGACAGCCTGCGCTTCTGGCTCAACCGCGGGCTCGACGGCTTCCGGCTCGACGCCACGCCGCACCTGTTCGAGAAGGACGCGAAGGACTGGAACGACCAGCCCGAGAGCCGCGCCTTCACGAAGCAGCTGCAGGATCTGATCAAGAGCTACCCGCAGCGCTACGTCGTCTGCGAGGCCACGGCCAAGCCCGACGAATGGGGCGACCCCGCCGTCTGCGGTGGCGCCTTCGCCTTCGGCTACGTGCACCACATCGTCGAGGCCACACGCGGCAAGCCCGAATCGGTGCAGCGCGTGGCCACACATTGGCTGACGGCCAGCCCCACGATGGCCACCTTCCTGTCCAACCACGACGCCTTCGCCGGCGCGCGCCTGTGGGACCAGCTGCAGGGCGACGAGCGCCGCATGCGCCTGGCCGCCGCCGTCTACCTGCTGCAGCCGGGCACGCCCTTCGTCTACTACGGCGAGCCCATCGGCCAGGCCGGCGTGCCGGGCCTGGAGGGCGACCCGGCGCTGCGCGGCCCGCTGAGCTGGACGGCCGATGCCCGCACCGGCGGCTTCAGCAGCGGCACGCCCTTCCGCGGCGTGGCCGCCAACGGGGCCACGCACAACGTGGCCGCGCAGCACCGCGAGCCCGGCTCGCTGCGCAGCCACTACCAGGCGCTCATCGGCCTGCGCAACACCCACGCGTCCATCGAGCGCGGCTCCTTCGAGCAGGGCTCGGCCCAGGGCCTGGTGGCGGTGTGGCAGCGGCGCCTGGCCGAGCCCGGCCCGGGCGGCGTGCGCGAGCACACGGTGACGCTGGTCAACTTCGACGAGGCCCCGGCGCCGGCGCAGGTGAGCGGCCTGCCACCCGGGGCGCGGCTGCTGTCGCGGCTGCCGGCCGGCGGCGCCACGGCCACGCGTGCCGACGCCACGGGCCACGCGACGCTGCTGCTGGCGCCGCTGTCGGTGCGCGTGCTGGAGGTCAGCACGGCGCCGGCGCCGCGGAAGAAGCGGCCGCCCTCCCGCCCGCGCGCCGCGGCGCGCCGCTGAGCACCCGGAATCGCCCCCACCACCGCCCGGCGGGCATCATTCATGGCGTTGCCGGGCCTGACGTCCGCCACGCCGCCCCCTCGCCCATGCCTGCGCCTGCGCCGCACACCGCCGAGCACACCCCCGAACACACCGCCGGGCACCCCGCCGCGCCCGGGCTGCCCGCCTGCGCGCCCGATGGCCTGGATCGGCGCTTTCCGCCGTGGCTGGACACCACGGCCTGCGAGTCGCGCGCACGGGCGCTGCTGGCCAGCAATACCGGGCCACAGGCGGCCGACGCGCTGCCGCTGGCCTGGGTGCTGCGCCAGGCCGACAGCCGGCTGGCCGCCGCGCTGGCGCAGGCCGTGCTGGGCGGGCGCCCCGGGCGCGTCGACACCGCCTGCGCCCGGCTGGTGCTGGCCGAGGCCCACTGGCTGGACGCCGAACCCGAGGCCGCCGAAGCGCAGCTGCGGCTGGCCGGGTCGCTGCTGGACCCCGAGCGCGACCACCGGGCGCTGTCCGACCTGCACTGGCTGTGCTCGCAGCTGGCCTCCGAAAGCGGCCAGGGCGCCCGGCGCGACGAAGCCATCGCCGCGTCCATCGTGCACGCCACCGCCGCCGGCGACGCCCTGCGCGCTGCCCAGGGCCGCCTGGCCCAGGCCTGCGTGCTCGCCATGGACGAGCAGCCGCTGCCCGACGCGGCCCTGCACGAGGCGCAGCAAGCCCTGCGGGCCGACGACCCCGGCCTGCGCATGCTGGCGCACCTGGCCCTGCAGCACCACGCCACGCACCAGGCCATGCACGACGCGCCCCCCGGCGTGGCGGACGGCAGCGCACTGACCCACGGCGAGCGCGCCATGGCCGAGGCCATGGCCTGCGGCCAGTGGCGGCGCGCCATCCTGACCGGCTGCAACCTGGGGCTGGAGCTGTTCGAGCGCGGATCGCTCGACGCCGCGCTCGCGCGCCTGGACGCCACGCTGCCCCTGGCCCGCCGCTGCGGCTGGCCGCTGCCGCTGGCCAGCCTGCTGCAGGGCATGGCCAACTGCCTGCTTGGCCTGGACCGCCCGGCCGCGGCCGCCGACCTGGCGCGCGAGGCCTGCGCGCTGACGCAGCGGCTGCCCCGCGCGCGCACGCGGCTGCTGGGCCTGGTGGCGCTGGCCGATGCCCTGCGCCTGCTGTCGGGCGGCGCCGACGAGGCCCGCGCCGGCTACGCCCAGGTGCTGGCCGAGGCCCGCGCGGCGCAGGACACCAGCATGCTGCGCTGCGCCGAGTACGGCCTGGCCTGCCTGCACGAGGCCGCCGGCGACGGCGCCGGCGCGGCGCCCCTGGTGGCCGCGGCGCTGCAGCGCGCCCAGGCCGCCGGCGACGTCGCCCACGCCATGCTGTGCCTGCGGCTGCAGGCCCGGCTGGCAGCCACGGTGCCGGCCTGGGCGGGCCCGGCGCCGCGCGCGCTGCTCGCACAGGCCCTGGAGCTGCTGCCCGCCCTGCCCGGCACGGCCCAGGCCCACGGCCTGCTGGCCGAGCTGGCCCAGGCCGCCGAGGCGGAGGGCGACACCGCCGCCGCCAGCGCCCACTGGCGCGCGGCCTACGCGGCGCTGGCGCAGCAGCGCAACCGCGAGTTCAACGACCGCGCCGCCGTGATGGAGGTGCGCCTGCGCACCGAGCAGGCCCTGGCGCGCGCCAGCGCCGAGCACGAGCGCAGCCTCACCGACCCGCTCACGCAGCTGCGCAACCGCCGCTTCTTCGAGCAGGTGATCGAGGCCTGCGCCGCCGAGGCGCAGGCACCGGGCGCCCGCGGCGAGCTGCTGCTGTTCATGATCGACCTCGACCACTTCAAGGCCGTCAACGACACCCACGGCCACGCCGCCGGCGACGCCGTGCTCGTGCAGTGCGCACAGCGCCTGCGCGGCGTGGCGCGCGCGCACGACCACCTCGTGCGCTGGGGCGGCGAGGAGTTCGTGCTGCTGCTGCGCTCGGGCTCGCGCCACGACGCGCCGGCCGTGGCGCAGCGCCTGCTGCAGGCCGTGGCCGGCCAGGCCTTCGAACTGCCCGGCGGGCAGGCGCTGCCGCTCACCTGCTCGGTGGGCTGGTGCGCCTTCCCGCCCGACCCCAGCGCGCCCGGCCCGGCCCCCTGGCACGAGGCGCTGCAGCGCGCCGACGCGCACCTGTTCGAGGCCAAGCGCGCCGGCCGCAACCGCGCCGTCGGCTGAGCCGGGGCGCCGGGGCGCCCCGGGCGCCCAGGGCCATCAGGCCTTGGCCAGCGCGCCGATCTTGGCGGCGTCGCGCGCGAGCTCCTCGCGCGTGGTGATGCGCCGGAACCAGACCGTCACCGCGGTCGACGTGAGCACGATGAACAGCGAGTACAGCACCGGGATCAGCAGCACCTCCTGCTGCTGCGTGCCCGTGAAGCTCAGCAGCACGATCAGCACCGCCAGCGGGCCGTTCTGGATGCCTGTCTCCAGCGCGATGGTGCGCGAGCGCCGCGGGTCCTGCTTCAGGCCGCGCGAGATGAGGTAGCCCAGCGCAAAGCCCGCCAGGCCCAGGCCGATGGAGGCGGCGTAGACCGGAAAACCCGTCTGCAGCAGCAGCGCGCCGTTGCGCGGCACCCAGCTCACCACCAGGAACAGGATGACGAGCACGCCCAGCAGACCGCCAATCATCTCGATCAGCGCGCCGGCGTTGGCGTTCCACTTGCGCAGGGCGATGCCGATGACGGTGGGCACCAGCAGGACGAACAGCACCTGGATGACGTTCTCGCGCGGGATCTGCCAGCTGCCCTCGATGCCCTGGCTGTAGAAGGCCAGCGTGACGGGCACCATGACGATGGCCACCAGCGTGGAGCTCATGGTCATGAGGATGGACAGGCTCAGCGTGCCCTTGCTGAAGTACGCAAAGATGTTGCTCGTGGTGCCGCCGGGCATGCAGCCCATGAGGATGAGGCCCACGGCGTAGGCCGGCGGCAGCGCCAGCGCCGTGGCCAGCACGTAGGCCAGCAGCGGCATCACACCGTACTGGCACAGCAGGCCCACGACCACGCCCACGGGCTTGCGCAGCGCGATGGCGAAGTCCTTGAACGTGAGGCTCGCGCCCATGCCGAGCATGATGACCATCATCATCACGCCCAGCAGGCGGGTTTCGGTCTCGGAAAGCATCGTGTCCCCTCAGCTCTTGTTCTTGTTGGCGCCCAGCACCTCGGCGCGCAGGTCGCGGCGCAGGATCTTGCCCACGGGCGTCTTGGGCAGCTCGTCGCGGAACTCGATGCGCGCCGGCATCTTGTAGCCCGTGAGCAGCGTGCGGCAGTGCGCCATCAGCGCGTCGGCGGTGAGCGCCTCGTCGCGCTTGACAACATAGGCGCGCACGGCCTCGCCCGTCTTGCCATCGGGCACGCCGATGACGGCGGCCTCGAGCACGCCGTCGTGGCGCGTGAGCGCGTCCTCGATCTCGTTGGGGTACACGTTGAAGCCGCTGACGAGGATCATGTCCTTCTTGCGGTCCACGATCTTGAAGGTGCCCTCGGCGTCCATCACGGCCACGTCACCCGTGTACAGCCAGCCGTCCTTGATGACCTCAGCCGTGGCCTCGGGCCGCTGCCAGTAGCCGCGCATGACCTGCGGGCCGCGCACGATCAGCTCGCCGGGCTGGCCCAGCGGCACGGCCTCGCCGTCGTCGTCCACCAGGCGCAGGTCGGTCATGGGCGCGGGGATGCCGATGGTGTCCTTGTGGCGCTTGCCGTTCAGCGGCTGGAAGCACACCACGGGCGAGCTCTCGGTGAGGCCGTAGCCCTCCACCAGCGGCGCGCCCGTCACCTGCTCGAAGCGCTCGACCACGGCGTGGTGCATGGCGGCACCACCCCCACCCGCGGCCTTGATGTGCCGGGGCGGGAAGGCGGTGAACCACTCCTCGCCGAGCAGCGCGTTGTAGAGCGTGTTCACGCCCGTGAGCCAGGTGATCTTGTAGTTCTCGATGGCGCGCTGCAGGTTCTGCACCGGCCGCGGGCTGGGCACGAGGATGTTGCGCGCGCCGGCCTCGAACATGCTGAGGAAGTTCACCGTGAAGGCGAAGATGTGGTACAGCGGCAGCGCCGTCAGCACCACCTCCTTGCCCTCGTCGATGTGGCTGCCGCACAGGGCGCGCATCTGGGCCACGTTCCACAGCAGGTTGCCGTGCGTGAGCATGGCGCCCTTGGCCACGCCGGTGGTGCCGCCGGTGTACTGCAGCAGCGCCAGGCTGTCGTGCGTGAGGCCGCCCCACCAGGCCTTCACCTCGCCGCCGGCGGCCGCGCCCTGGGCCAGCGCCGCGGGCAGCGCCGTGAAGGCCACGCCGTGCCGGGGCACCAGGCGGTTCCAGTACTTCATCACCGCGTGCACGATGCCGCCCACCACCGGCGGGAAGAACTCGGGCACCTTGGTGATGACCACGTGCTTCACGTCGGTCTGCGGCAGCGCCTGCTCGAGCTTGTCGGCGAACAGGTCGACCACCACCACCGCCTTGGCTCCGCTGTCCTTGAACTGGTGTGCCATCTCGGCGGCCGTGTACAGCGGGTTGGTGTTCACGGCCACGCAGCCGGCCTTGAGCACGCCCAGCAGCACCACCGGGTAGGCCAGGCAGTTGGGCATCTGGATGGCCACGCGGTCGCCGGCCTCGAGCTTGAGCACCTGGCGCAGGTAACGCGCGAAGTGATCGCTCTTATCGTCGACCTGCTGGAAGCTCAGCGAGCCGTACATGCCGTTGGGCATGACGGTGGTGAAGGCTGTCTGGCGCACGAAGCGGGCCGCCGCGGCCTGCGCCATGGCCGGCAGGCTGGCGGCCGCGGGCGGCGTGAGTTCGGCCTTGATGTGGCTGCCGTACTGTCCGACCCAGGGCCGTAGGTCGTAGGGGCTGATCGCGTCCATGGGTCTCCCGCCGGCGCCCGACATCTGGCGCCGAAAATGGGCGTGAAATGTACCTTGACGCTCCAGAAACGACGCTGGAGTCGGGCGTCTAATTCCCCGCGCCGGCGGGGGCCACGCGCGGGCTCAGCCGGCGCGGCCGGCCGCGGTGGTGATGCGCGCCAGCCAGGTCCCCGTGGCGGCGTCCAGCCAGGGCCAGTCGAAGCGCCAGCGCCAGTTGCCGTCGGTGGTGCCGGGGCGGTTCATGCGGTGCTCGCTGGCGAGGCCCAGCACGTCCTGCAGCGGGAACAGCGCCAGCCGCGCCACGCTCTGGCTGGTGGCGCGGATCAGCGCCCAGTGGACGCGCGCGGCGTCGTTGCAGGCCAGGTACTCGGCCGCGAAGGCGCGCACCTCGGGGCGCGCGCCGTCCCACCAGCCGCGCGCGGTGTCGCTGTCGTGCGTGCTGCTGTAGGCCAGGGCGTGCGGCACGTGGTGGTGCGGCAGGAAGGGGTGCTGCGCGCTGGCCGCCGCGCTGCCGTCGCCCCAGCCGTTGAACGCTTCCTGCACGATGCGCATGCCGGGCAGGCCAAAACCGTCGCGCAGCGCGATCACGTCGGGCGTGATGGTGCCCAGGTCCTCGGCCACCACGGGCAGCGCGTGGCCCAGCGCGGCGCGGAAGGCCTCGAACAGCGCCGGCCCCGGGCCCGGCGCCCAGCGGCCCTCGCGCGCCGTGGGGCAGCTGGCGGGCACCTCCCAGTAGCCGGCGAATCCGCGGAAGTGGTCGACGCGCACCAGGTCGGCCTGCGCCAGCGCGCGCCGCATGCGCGCCACCCACCAGGCGTAGCCGTCCTCGGCCATGCGCTCCCAGCGGTACAGCGGGTTGCCCCAGCGCTGGCCGTCGGGGCCGAAGCCGTCGGGCGGCACGCCCGCCACCACGGTGAGTTCGTGGCGCTCGTCCATGAAGTAGAGGTCGGGCCGCGACCAGACATCGGCGCTGTCGTGCGCCACGAAGATGGGCACGTCGCCCATGAGGAAGACGCCGCGGCTGTGGGCGTAGTCGCGCAGGGCCTGCAGCTGCTCGTCGAACACCCACTGCACGAAGGCGTGCACACGCATCGCCTCGGCGTGCGTGGCGCGCGCGGTGCGCAGGGCGGCGGCGTCGCGGCGGGCCAGCGGCTCGCCCCAGGCCCACCAGGGCTGGCCGTGGTGGGCGTCTTTCAGCGCCGCGAACAGGCACCACTCGTCGAGCCAGTTGGAAGCCACCGTGCACCAGGCCTCGAAGCGCTGGTGCTCGGCCGCCGTGGCACGCGCGAAGAAACCCGCGGCCGCGCGCTGCAGCAGGGCCCAGCGCCAGGGAATGGCGCGTTCGTAGTCCGCTCGCGTGGCCTCGAAGGCGGGCGCCGGGGCCAGCGCGTCGGCCTCGAGCCAGCCCGCGCGCACCAGCGGCGCCAGCGCCACCAGCCAGGGGCTGCCGGCAAAGGCCGAGGGGCACTGGTAGGGCGAGTTCCCCGGCCCCACCGGGTTGACCGGCAGCACCTGCCACAGGCTCTGGCCGCAGGCGGCCAGCCAGTCGACGAAGCGGCGGGCCTCGTCGCCGAGGTCGCCCAGGCCGTGCGGGCCGGGCAGCGAGGTGAGGTGCAGGACGATGCCGGAACGGCGGGCGCTGAGGTCGAAGGGCATGGCGCAATGATCAGGACGCGGCGACGCGCCGCAAGAGGCGGACCGCACGCGGCGCCAGCGCCTCGGCCGGCCCGGCCGGCGCGCAGGCGGCGGTGTCCAGGGCCAGGGCCCAGGTGGCGCCCTCCAGCGCCTCGGGGGGCAGCGGGCGCGGGTGGGGGTCGGGGTTCAGCGCCAGCAGCCAGCCGGCGCAGCGCAGGGCCAGGCACTCGGGCGCGTCGTCGTCCAGCGCGAAGGCGCGCAGCGGTGCCTCGTGCCAGGTGGCGGGCGCGCCCAGTGCGCCCTCGCGGCGCAGGGCCAGCAGCTGCGCGACGAAGGCTGTGAGCGCGTCGTCGGCACGCGGCCAGTCGAGCCAGCCCAGCGCGTTGTCCTGGTTCCAGGCGTTGTTGTTGCCCTGCTGCGAATGGCCGAACTCGTCGCCGGCCAGCAGCATGGGCGTGCCCTGCGCCAGCAGCAGCGTGGCCAGCAGTGCGCGCTGCACGGCGGCGCGCGTGGCGGCGATGGCGGGGTCGTCGGTTTGCCCCTCGGCGCCGAAGTTGGCGCTGAGTTCGTCGTCGCGGCCGTCGCGGTTGCCTTCGCCGTTGGCGTGGTTGTGCTTGTGGGCGTAGGCCACCAGGTCGGCGAGCGTGAAACCGTCGTGCACGGCGACGAAGTTCACGCCGCTGGTGGGCGGGCGGCCGTCGCCGGCGTACAGCTCGGGCGAGCCCGCCAGCCGCGCCGCCAGCTCGCGCCGCGTGATGGGCCCGTGTGGCCCGGGTTTGCCCAGCCAGAAACCCCGCGCGGCGTCGCGGAAGCGGTCGTTCCACTCCTGCCAGGGCGGCGGGAAGCCACCGACGCGGTAGCCGCGCGGGCCGCCGTCCCAGGGCTCGGCGATGAGCAGGGCGCCGTCCAGCGCCGGCTCGGCCTGCAGGCGGCGGAAAAACGCGCCGTCGCGCTCGAAGGCGCCGTCGGCACCACGCGCCAGCACGGGCGCGAGGTCGAAGCGGAAGCCGTCGACGCCCATCTCGCGAACCCAGAAGGCCAGGCTCTCGGCCACGAAGTCCGCCACGCGCGGGTGCGCCACGTTCACGGTGTTGCCGCAGTGCGTGTAGTCGACCAGCGTGCCATCGGTGGCGACGCGGTACCAGCTGGCCTGGTCCAGCCCGCGGAAGCTGAGCGTGGGGCCGAAGTGGTTGCCCTCGGGCGTGTGGTTGTAGACCACGTCCATCACCACCTCGAGCCCGGCGTCGTGCAGCGCCGCCACCATGGCGCGGAACTCGTCGGCCACGGCCGTGGGGTCGTCGGGCTGCTGGGCGAAACGCGGGTCGGGGCTGAAGAAGCCCAGGGTGTTGTAGCCCCAGTGGTTGACCAGGCCCGGCGGCATCAGCGGCTCGCTCAGGCGGTACTGCACCGGCAGCAGCGACAGCGTCGTCACGCCCAGGCGCTGGAAGTGCGCGATGGCCGCCGGGTGCGCCAGCGCGGCGTAGGTGCCGCGCAGCGCGGGCGGGATGCCCGCGTGGCACATCGAGAACGACTTGACGTGCACCTCATACAGCACGCGCGCCGCCGGCGCGTGGCGCGGCGCACGCCCGCGCGCGGCCGGCGGGCGCGGCGGCGCCACGCGGGCCTTGAGCGCCGTGGCGGCGTTGTCGCGCTCGTCCACCGTGTCGAAGGGCGACTGGCCCAGGGTGTAGCCGTGGTGCTCGGGCCGCCACCCGAAGGTGCCGACGATCTCGCGCGCCCAGGGGTCGAGCAGCAGCTTGGCCGGGTTGAAGCGGTGGCCCTCACGCGGCGCGTGCGGGCCCCGAGGCCCGTCCACGCGCAGGCCGTAGACCAGACCCGGCCCGGCGCCGGCCAGGAAACCGTGGAACACACCGTCGTCGTCGCGGTGCAGGCGGTGGCGCGCGAGCTCCTGCGTGCCGCCGGCATCGAACAGACACCAGTCGATGGCGAGGGCGTGGTCCGACCAAAGCGCCAGGTTCACACCGCCGGCCACGGCGTGCGCGCCAAAGGGGCCGCGGCGGCCGGGTGCCAGGGTGCTCGCGAGGGCCTCAATCATGTAGTAATGCTACACAGTGGATTCCCGGATGTCATTGCAAGTGATTGATTTTTAATGGTTTACCAGCACATACCCCGTGTGCAGTCGGCTTGGATGGCCGAGATCGACGCTGTATATTCATTACACAAACGCAGGGGCCCAGGCCCGGAGACAACGCAGTGGCCGAAGTCAAGCTGGCCGGGGTCGGCAAGGCCTACGGCGACGTGAAGATCCTCAAGGGGATCGACCTGCACATCCGCGACGGCGAGTTCATGGTTTTCGTGGGGCCCAGCGGCTGCGGCAAGAGCACGCTGCTGCGCACCATCGCCGGGCTGGAGGACATCACCGAGGGCACGCTCAGCATCGGCGGCCGCGTCGTCAACGACGTGCCGCCGGCCGAGCGCGGCATCGCGATGGTGTTCCAGAGCTACGCGCTCTACCCGCACATGAACCTGTTCGACAACATGGCCTTCGGGCTGAAGTTGGCGAAGGTGCCCGAAGCCGAGATCAAGGACGCGGTGACCAAGGCCGCCAGGCTGCTGCACATCGAGCACCTGCTGGAGCGCAAGCCCAAGGATCTTTCGGGCGGCCAGCGCCAGCGCGTGGCCATCGGCCGCGCCATCGTGCGCCAGCCCGAGGTCTTCCTCTTCGACGAGCCGCTGAGCAACCTCGACACCGCGCTGCGCGTGAAGATGCGCTACGAGTTCGCCAAGCTGCACCAGCAGTTCAAGACGACCATGGTCTACGTGACGCACGACCAGGTCGAGGCCATGACGCTGGCCGACCGCATCGTGGTGCTGCAGGCCGGCCGCATCGAGCAGGTGGGCGCGCCGCTGGAGCTGTACGAGCACCCCTGCAACCTGTTCGTGGCCGGCTTCATCGGCAGCCCGGGCATGAACCTGCTCGACGCCACGGTGGCCGAGGCCTCGGCGCAGCACGCGCTGGTGCGCGTGAAGGGCTCGGACGAGGCCATCCGCTGCCTCGTCGACGCCAGCCGCGCGAAGCCGGGTGATGCCGTGAAGCTGGGCGTGCGCCCCGAGCACCTGCGCGCGGGCGAGGCCGGCAACGCCCTGGCCACCGAGGTGACCTTCGTCGAGAGCCTGGGCGGCATGACGTATGCCTACTGCAGCCACCCCGGCGTGGAGGATGTGCTCACCTGCGCCGTGGAGGGCGACCGCCGCCTGGCCAGCGGCAGCGCGCTGAGTCTGGCCGTGCCGCCCGAGAAGGCCTACCTCTTCGACGCCGCCGGCAACGCCTTCCGCCGCCTGGCCGCGGCATCCACCGAGCGCACCGGCCCGCTGAGCCATGCGGCTTGATCGCTGGCTCGCCGCGGCCGCGCTGGCCGCGCTCACGTCCACCGTGGCCGCACAGGGCAACCCGCGCCTGCTGGTGTGGATCAACGGCGACAAGGGCTACAACGGCCTGCAGAAGGTGGGCGACGCGTTCACGGTCAAGGGCGGCGTGCCCGTGGTCGTACAGCACCCCGAGGGCGCGCCCGACAAGTTCCAGGCCGCGGCCGCCGCCGGCAAGGGCCCGGACATCATGTGCTGGGCGCACGACCGCGTGGGCGAATGGGCCAAGGGCGGCCTCATCGTGCCCATCCGCCCCGGCCGCGCGCTGCGCGATCGCATCGACGAATCGGCCTGGCAGGCCTTCCGCTACCGCGGCCAGACCTGGGGCTACCCCATCGCCATCGAGGCCATCGGCCTCATCGTCAACAAGGC